>Ga0255048_10001858_pt1 | contig 14095 bp, 12 predicted proteins | sample JV7_2_2_MG_FD_183619 | JGI IMG/M metagenome (GOLD analysis project Ga0255048, IMG submission 183619) | Seawater microbial communities from Jervis Inlet, British Columbia, Canada - JV7_2_2 | ecosystem: Environmental > Aquatic > Marine > Inlet | place: Canada: British Columbia | collected 2016-10-06
TATCGCGGAATCCTGAGAGAGCAGGAAATCTTTAATGTCATCGCCTTTATAAGGACCCTGAACTAGCAATTATAAGGTTGAAAGAGCACTCGTGAAATCTTATCAATTCCTGGCCCTTGGCTTGTTGCTGTCCGCCCTATCAGCCTGCTCCGAGGAGCCGGCTAAGACAGAACCGGGTTCGACTTCAGCCCAGGTCGTCGGTGCCATCGAAACTGCCGAGCCGCCAATAGACGATATTCCCCGAATAATGGAGATATTTAACGTTGGCCCAACAGTTTACGTTCGATCCCTGACTGTCGAAGCGGCCAGCAATCGTCTCTGGGTCGGCACCTCTCTCGGTGTCAATGAAATCGATTTGGAAAACAACAGCCTGGTTAATACTTTTACCCGTGATCATGGACTGGCGAATGAGTATATATTCGCTATCGGTGTCGATGCGGATGGATACAAATGGTTCGGCACTAATGCCGGCGGCATGTCGCGCTATAAAGATGGTGACTGGAAAACCTACTTTCCCATGCATGGGCTCGCTGATTACTGGATTTACTCCTTCGCAAATGACCACGACGGCGGTCTGTGGATTGGAACCTGGGCGGGCGCGAATTACCTCAACCGCGAAACCAACGAATTCAAGACCTATGTCGAGGAACTGATCAATGAGTGGGTTTATGGTATCAGCGTTGATAGCAAGGGAACGGTCTGGTTTGGAACCGAGGGCGGTGTCAGCCGCTATGACGGCAAAAGCTGGACTTCCTGGAATCACGAAGATGGTATTGGCGGCGACAATGCAGACACGCTGCCGTTTAGCCGCAACACCGGCCTGGGGACCCGCTCCAGGCATGACCTCGGCATACTGTCAGACGGCAAGCCAACCTATAATCCGAATTATGTATTCAGCATTTTTGCCGATCACGAAGACACCATCTGGGCCGGTACCTGGGGCGGCGGTGTTACCCGCTTTAAAGATGGTAAATGGACTAATCTGATGCAAAAAGACGGACTTGCGGGAAATATTGTCTATTCAATCGCCCAGCAACCCGACGGCATCTACTGGTTTGGCACCAACAAGGGATTGTCCCGTTTTGATGGTAAAAGCTGGAATAACTGGAATATTCACAATGGCCTGGCAGGCAATGACGTTTACTCGATCGCGATAGCTCCAAACGGCGATATCTGGGTTGGCACCCGCGGCGGAGTTACCAGATTGGCCCCGGGGAAATCTTAACTTAATCGGAATCCTTGGTATGAACACGAAATTACTTGTTATTTCAATCCTTGTTGTCACGGGCCTGGTTGCAGGCGCCTACACCCTGGGTGTCAACCAGGGCAGCGGAAAAAATGCCGGGGCCGATCACCTTAGCACTGATAGCAAGACCAATACCGCCGGCAAGATACCGCCCGACGCCCAGGTTCCTGCCGATCATCCTGCACTGGATTCCACGCAGCTTACCGCACAAAACAAGCTCGTTGATCAAAATACATTCAAATTCACGCACTTCAGGGTCGGCAATCGTAATGTGAAATCGATATTTGCCGAAGCAGACAAGGTCTGGGTGGGCACCTCCGGGGGTGTGATTCGTTATCTGCCTGAAAGCGATGATTACCGGCTGTTTGACGTGCAAAATGGTTTACTGGCCAATGGTATTTTCCACGTCAGCCGCTGGACCGACAATAAAATGCTGATAGGCACCTACGGAGGCGGGTTGGCCGTGTATGACGAAATCAAAGATAAATTTCAAATTTTTAATGTGCCTCAGGGCCTGGCGGATGCCTTTGTCTACGATGTGTTGGTGATGCCGGATGGAGACATGTGGATCGCGACCTGGTCCGGGGCCAACCGGGTTAAAGGGGGCAGGCTCGAAGACCCGGACGCCTGGGAAACCTACACCGTTGAGAACACTGACAAAGGTCTGCCCAATGACTGGGTATATGGCCTCGATCTGGGCAAGAACGGCGAGGTGTGGTTTGCCACCGAGGGTGGGCTGGCCCGTTTCGAGAACAATCAGTGGACCAGTTGGGACCATACTGACGGCCAGGGCGCCGATTACGATCTTGTCAAGGCTGACAATACCTTTAATACCGACCCGGCCACGCTGTCAAGCCATCACGCCAGGCAAAAAATCGAAATGAACCTGCAAAATGTCGATACCGCCTATAATCCAAATTATATCGTTGCGCTCGAAGTCGACAAAAATGGAATCGTCTGGGTTGGCACCTGGGGCGGCGGCCTGGCCCGATTTGACGGGGAAAAATTCGTCAATTTCACGGTAAAAGACGGGCTGTCGTCAAATCACGTGTTTATGCTGCATGAAGACAAAAGTGGAATTTTATGGGTCGGCACCAGCAACGGAATATCCCAGTTCGATAACGGTGAATTCAGCAATAAGATGACCACCCGCGATGGCTTGTTTTCGAACACCGTCTTCTCCATGGATACGCAGCCGGATAAAACAATATGGGTCGGTAGTTTTGGCGGTGTCTCGCGCATGAATATGTAGTCCATGCCCGGAAATCTGCCGGATTTAGCCCTGCATCGAGGCGAAAAAATAATCTACCCTGCCCGGCGTTATTTTACTCGGCAGGTTTTGCCTCGTTAACCAGCGAGCTTTGTTCGGCCGCCTTCGCGGCCAATTGTGACTCCCATTCCCAAAGCGCCGATCTGGCCCTGCGCACGAAGCGCTGATTCTCGCTATTTCCAGCGAGATGAATATAGCTTCGCATTGCGCCCAGCGCTCCATTCAGGTCACCCATCCTTTCACTGGCGATGGCGAGTCCATAATAAGCATTGGCCTGGAACGCATTCTGCTCCATCGCGCTGATGAAAAAATTCCGCGCCGCGGTAAAACGTCCCATTTCATACAGCGTATATCCCATGTTTACCTTGACCTCGGGAATCGCGGGGTTGATCAACAGAAGGCGATGCCACAGGGATAGGGCCTGTTCATGTTCGCCGCGTTGCATATGCTGGACAGCCCTGGTGAATAGCCGATCCAGTTTCGCGTTAGCGGGGCGCTCGGTAGTTATTTCCGAAAGCGGGATGGTAGGCGGTTTTGTCATCCATGTATTCAGTAACCAGCCGGATATTACAATGGCGGCCAGCAACAGCAGGTATACCTTCAAATAGCGAGTTTTCTTACGCCGGTGTTTGCGGGGCATGGAGGCAAGCATCAGATCATGCCCTTGTGCGGCGCGGTGGAGATAAACGGCACCCCGAAGAAAGTTAAAAAGGCAAGAATGAAACAACCGACAACCAGCGCAGCATACAGGCTTTTGCCAGCGTAGTTCAAACGCCAGTGCAATACGAATATGACACTCAGCCAGGTCAGAAAGGCCCAGGTTTCCAGCGGATCCCAGGCCCAGTATCGTCCCCAGGCATCCTGCGCCCAAATTGCGCCAAACAGTAACATCAAGGATTCAAAGCAGAACGCAAAAGCTAAAAAACGATAACTCAGGGACTCGACCGCCGCGCTCGAGACAGGAATGTTGCCGGAGCGCGACTGCACAAATTCATATATCGCCGAACCCGTTGCAAGCATCAACAACCCAAGGAAAAATTTTCCCGAAAACACGTGGAAGTACAACCAGATCGTATTGTAAGTGGGCGGTAGGTAGGTGTCTTTTGGCGGGGTGAGCAGTAACCATATCATCAACAACGCTAACAAGGGGATTATATAACGACTCATCTGCCGATATTCCCTGGCCAGTAGCAGAAACAATACCAGGCAAAGCATCAGACTCCATAGGTTGCTGCTCAATATTTCGTAAAGGTTTATAAATGGCCCGTGCCCTAACCTGTACCAGCTTAGTGCGAGGCTCAGGGTATGGCTAGACAGCCCTAATATAATGGCAAGAATTATAAATCTATAAGGGAAGTGTTTTCGATTGAGATAACTGAATACAAAACTTATCGAGTAAAAAACGCAGGCGCTAAATAAAAACAATTGTTCGATTAGTGTCACCATTTGTCATATTCGAAATGCTCAAATCCACGTTCAATAGTGGATACTAATCCGGTAAATAATTCTGCCTAACCACCGTATTACAAGCTATTCCTTCAGGCATTCGGGGTATTTGATCATAAAACGATTCAGCGCGACGATCTATTTCAATAGCTTATCAGAAATGAGATTTCTGGCTGCCGGTGGTTTGCTCTAAATTGTCATCGAAAAAATTCTGGTATCAGGCGCATTACGCATCAGTCGTAAATCGAATGCCATGCATATATTCCTGACGAAGGGCCTGGCGCTTTCCGGTACTGTCAGTTTATGTTGGCTTAATTCCACCAATCCATCGGCTTCCATTTCCTCGAGTTTTAGCAAGCACTGCGCTAACTGTGGAAACTGGCTGTCCGGTTTATCCCACGCGGTTTTGAAATGGCACATGATATTAAGAATATGCTGCCTGATAACGCGGTCTTCATCGCTCAATAAATGACCTCGAAATAGCGGTAACTCGCCCCGGTTGGCGCGTGCTTCGTACTCGGGAACCGCTTTCTCATTTTGCGCAAATGCGTACCAGGAATCGCCAATAGCCGACATGCCCAGGCCGATCATCAGTCGGGTTTTACTTGCCGTATATCCCATGAAGTTTCGATGTAATTTTCCGTTTATCAACGATTGATACAATGAATCGGACTTCAACGCGAAATGGTCCATACCAATTTCTTCATAACCCAGTTGCGAAAACAGGTTCTTACCGGCTTCGTAGAGCGCTCTTTTAATTTCATTTTGCGGGAGATCCGCTTCGCTGAAACCGCGCTGCCCGGTTCCTTTTACCCACGGGACATGCGCGTAGCTGTAAAACGCCAGCCGGTCCGGAGCAAGCTGATTTGTTTTGTTGATCGTATCGACCACATTCTCCAACGTTTGATGCGGTAACCCAAACACCAGGTCATGACTTATCGAGGTAAGACCCGTTTCCCTGGCCCATTCGGTCACCTGCCTGACCCGCTCGAAAGATTGAATCCGGTTTATTGTCTTTTGCACCAGCGGGTCGTAGTCCTGAACGCCAAAGCTGCATCGTCGAAACCCCAAATCATAAAGCGTCTTCAGGTGATCCCTGGTGGTACTGTTAGGGTGCGCTTCAAAGCCAAGCTCATATTCCTGGGCAATCTCCGCATGTTGCATAATTCCATCGATCAACTTTTTCAGGTTGTCCGGGCTAAAGAATGTCGGCGTGCCACCGCCCAGGTGTAATTCTTTTATTTTGGGCGTTGCGGTGAACAATCCGAGGTAGCTTTTCCATTCATTCAAAACGGCGTCGATATACGGGGTTTCGACGCTATGCCTTTTTGTTATGCGTTTGTGGCAGCCACAGAATGTGCACAGGCTTTCACAATACGGCAGGTGGATATATAAACTAATACCTTCATCGGTATTGCTTTCTGCAAACGCCATATCAACCGTATCTTTCCATATATCTGGAGAAACCGAATCGTCATCCCAATAGGGGACAGTCGGATAGCTGGTGTAACGCGGCCCGGGTATATTATATTTCTGTATTAAATGACTATGCATATGTTGTTAGAACCGTCCCTAACTAGAACATTCCAAACCATCGTCATCTTCCTTCTTTATAGCGGGATCGATTTTATCGATTTTTTCCTCTGTCAAATCAACTGGCAGGTATACCTGGACCAGTGTGCCCTTTCCTTCCTCGCTTTCGATAACGAATTCGCCCCCATGTGCGCTTACGATGGTGTCACAAAGCGACAGGCCCAACCCGGTGCCCATCCCCACCGCTTTTGTCGTATAATAAACATCCCTTGCATGCTCGAGAATCTGTTTCGACATGCCGCAGCCAAAATCCCTGACAGAAACATGCACCCTGTCCCCATCGAGCTCGGTCTTTAACACGATATTGTGTATTTCCCGATCCGGCGACGAACAGGCATCCATCGCATTGATCAAGAGATTCATAAACACCTGGGTAAGCTGATCGTTTACCGCGACTATGGCTGGCAGGTTTTTGTCGAGTTGCAGATCGAACCCGATGGAACTGAACCTGCGATCGTAACTTAGCAAACTCGCAACTCTCCGTAGCAATCCGTTAAGATCCAGCATCTCCCGCTCGCTCGGTTTCGGAGATGCAAAATCAGCAATTTCACGTGTTATTTTTCCTAGCCTGTTGATCTGCTCATCGATCATGTCGATATTTCTACCGATAGTTTCGCCTTCGGCTCCGGAATCGTATGCCTGTTTAGCTTCGGCTGCGGCGCCTGAAATTGCGGCAATGGGATTACCGACCTCGTGCAGAATACCGGCAGCCAGTTGCCCGATAGCGGCCATTTTATCCTGGTGAAAATATTGTTTTCGTGTGGTTTCAAGCTCTTGCCGAGACTTTATGCGCTCAGTAATATCGTGAACAACAACGATAAAACTGGCTTGCTCGTGGGAATCCTCGAGTGAACCGATCCAGATTTCCGCCGGGAAATTCTTACCCTGTACAGGTTTCAAAATGGTCTGTTGGCGCACTGAAGTTTCCGAGCTCAAGGCATTAATGATATCGTCTTCAGTGAAAAAATCAGTGAGATCTTTATCCACCAGTTCTGATTCTTTTCCATTGAACATACTCTGTGCCGACTGATTGCAGCTTCGAATAACCCAATCTGAATCACAGTTAAAAATGGCGTCGGGGACATTGTTCATCGTCGCCAGTAAACGTGACCTGCTTTCTTCCAGTCCTTCTTGCATGCGAACCAATTGGGTAACGTCGTGCTGGACTTCAACTACCCCTAAAAACTCTTCCTTGTCTGAATAAAGCGGTGTTACCGCCAGATCGACAATCATCGGATTGTTATCGGCATCGTAATGGGTGTGCCTGACCCTTTCCATACCTCCATGTTCCATCACTTTTGTAAGTGGACAGGGTAGTTCAGGTTGGGCGCAGAAAGAACTCGCCCTGTGCGAAACCTGGTAACAATACTGGTAATTCGACTGGTCCTCGTCCGGGGGGATAAAACTCTTTGCCTCTTTATTCATCAGAGCAATCGTGAAATCAGGCTTGATCACCAACACGGGATCTCCTATGCCATCGATTACCGACTGCAGGAAGTTCCGTGATTTATCGAGTTCAGCGGTACGTTCGATTACTCGCTGTTCTAAATGGGCCTGCATCGCCTCTAGTTCCCTTAGGTGCGCCTGACGCCGCTGTGTCTCGACTCGCAACATCCGGTGGGTTCGAAGGAATGTAATCGCCAGGGCCAGGTAAAAAACGCCAAGGATTGCCGCTATCAGCCAGAATATGGTCGCCTGTTTCGCTTGAATACCCTGCGCGACTTTCGATACCCTCATATAGGTTTCAAAAACGCCTATAATCTCGCCCGATTTCGGGGACTTAATGGGGATATAGTGCTGATGCAGATCATCGGTCTCGATAATATCGTCATATTCATTTAGATGATTTGGATGGATATGGCCAGCTACCGATTTGCCGGTTAGCGCTTGCCGAAACCCTTCATTTTGTTGTGCATTATCACCTGTTTCGCTACTTTTACTGGAATACAGGACGATAGCATCACGATTGTAAATCTTCACTTTAACGACCGGAAGCCAGCTCAGCGCGTTTTCCAGGATGGGTTCGAGTTCGACGCGCGTCGAAGCTGGCAATTTCTCGGAATCTGTTAGCAGCGCTTGTTCCAGACCATTTTTCAACAGGGTGTTACGCAATACGATCGCGAGGTCTTTATTGTGCGATTCCAGGTGTTCTTCATAATAATGCTGGCTTAGGTCGATATGGAAATAAAATAACGATACGACGGTCAGCGTCATACCGGCGACACTGATAATCATGAACCGATGCAGCGACGATTTCACAGGTTGCGCCGCTGCCCCACGGGTTTGCCACGGCCGCTTAAAAAATGGGTAAAGTTTTGAGTCACACTTACTTGACCCGGTCAATTTGTAAGGCTATTCGCTGCGTGGACGGATCGCGATCAAGCGCATTAATTTCGGTAAAGAAATCCCCGGGTTGTGGCGCTGGCTTACCACTCCTGGATACGCGCGCTCCCAGGATAAGCTGGTCGAAGGACGAGAGTTTCATCGATGGAATCATCGCATCGTTATCGCTGAGCACCACCGTTGCCGGCAAGTCACTCAATTTGAGCTTCTTTACCGCCAGCGGCATGGGTGGTCCCTGCGCCGCCTTGGCATACACAAAAACAGTATCATTCGGATTCGCCCTGTTTTTTAATTCCGGGGTGATATCAACCTCGAGATTTATGGTTTGAATAACGCCCGCGACCGGGACCAGATCAGGATTGCGTTGCTCCAGTCTGCCGATCAAGGCCTGTACTTGCTGCAACGAGGCCCGGTCGTCCGAAACCAGGGGTAGTAACGTCGACCAGTATCGGTGAGCTGCGCTGTAATCTTTGCGCTGCTCGGCGGCCAACCCGGCAAGCCATAACCCTTTCGGGTCTCGGGGCGCAATCTTCAAGCCGAGCTGCACCAGTTTCTCCGGAACCCCGAGCAGGTTGCCGCCATTTTGCATCGTCAATGCGTCGGCCAGTGAAAACAGAATGGCAGGCTCATCGCCAGTCAAATCGTAGGTCCGCTGGAAAGCGACAACCGCCTCATCATAATTTTGTATAGCCATTAAAGACCTGCCCAGCATATACCAGCCGCGCGCATCTTCGGGATTCTGCTGCAGCTTGAGTTTCAATGCCTGCAGCATGCCATCAATATCCTCGCCTGAATGTTGTTGCGTTACCGGATTCTTTGCGGCCTGGAGAATCTGCGGATTTCCGATCACACGATATTCGCCGTAGGTCGAATACAGGGCCAGACTCAGCGCGGGCACTAAAACCAGCACCACCAGCGCCATCCAGGTCCCACGTGATTTCTCGGTACCCGGTTCCTGCGGTTTGAGTCCGAGCGCCAACGAGGTCTGCAAATCGATAAAGGCGCCATCATAATCTGCCTGGTCGATTTCTCCCGCTTCGAGCTGCCGGTCCAGTTGATGCCTCTGTTCGCGCGCGATACCAATATTCTGTTGCAGGCGTTGGTCCGCCTGATCGCGTTGCGAGACCCGCAGCAAAGGAACCACCAGGATGCCAAGCCCCGCGCACAGGAATAAAGCGATAACCACCCAGAAGGTCATTTTTCGTCATCCTCCCGTAACAGCAAATTCCTTGCTTCGGCCATGGCCCCCTGGTTTACCTCAAGTGGTCTTGCGCTGCCTCGCAGCTTGCGAATAACCAGGAAAAGCACGATGATCAACAGCAAAAAAGGTCCCAGCCACAGCAGGTAGGTCGAAGATTTGAATTGTGGACGGTAAATTACAAAATCGCCGTAGCGCGCAACCATGTATTCCACTACCTGGGCCGGGGAATCACCACGGGATAACATCGTATAGGTCTGGCGCCGTAAATCCTGTGCCAGCTCGGCATTGGACCCGGACAAATTTTGATTCTGGCAAACCAGGCAGCGTAACTCCTTGATAAGCTGATTATATTCGGCTTCAGTCTGGGCAGATTCGAACTCGTAGGCTTCGATCACTGCCTGTGCAGTGCCCATAAACAGAACCAGAAAAATCGCGATAAATCGAGTCATCGGCCTAACCCAGCAATGCCCTGATAACGGGAAGCAACTTGTTGTCGAGCGAGTCTTGTGTGACCGGTCCGATATGCTTGTACCTTATGTTGCCATCTGCCCCGATAATGAAGGTTTCAGGTACTCCGTAAACCCCCCAGTCGATTCCGACGCGACCGTCAAGATCAATCAGGCTGGTGGTATAGGGGTTGCCAAACTGCTGCAACCAGTTGACTGCATCCTGCGGTTGATCCTTGTAGTTGAGCCCAATAATGGTAACCAGATTTTCCCGCGCCAGTTGGGTGATGATCGCGTGCTCGGCACGGCAGGATATGCACCAGGAAGCCCACACGTTCAACACCCATACCTGTCCCAGCAGATCTCCAGGCGCCAGCTTGCGCGATGGCGCATCCAGCATCGGCAAGGAAAAATCGGGGGCTGATTTATCAATAAGCGGCGACGGTACCTTCTTCGGGTCAAGGCTCAGGCCATAGCCCAACAACGCGACCAGTAAAAGGAAAAAACCCAATGGTGCAGCAAACCGGATCACCCTGTTTTCTCCATCCCGGCACTCACCGCAACAGCGGTTGTGTGGCGTTTATATCGACGATCGCCGGCCGCAAACAATCCACCCAGAGCCATGATGATTGCCCCCAGCCAGATCCAGCGGATAAAAGGCTTGTAGTAGATTCTGATCGCCCAGGCGCCTTTATTACCCAGCGGTTCACCCAATGCGATAAATAAATCACGGGTAAACCCGGCATCGATCGCGGCTTCGGTCATCGGCATCTTCTGCACCTGGTAAATGCGTTTTTCAGGGTACAAGCTAGTTTGAAAATCACCGGATTCATTGCTTACGCTGAATTCGCCGCGCGTGGCGACATAATTGTCTACCCTGAATTGTTGCACACCATGAAAGGTAAATTTGTAGCCCGCGACACTGTAGCTATCCCCGGGCGCCATGCGTAGATCCTTTTCGTGATTATAAAGGCTGGTGAGGGTAATGCCGATTATGAACACCGCGATCCCGATATGTCCCAGTAACATGCCGTAAAAGCCAGATGGAATGGATCTCAGAGCTGACATGGGTTTGCGATTGCGAAATCGCTCGAACAACGCAATTGCGGCGGTAACAGCGATCCAGAGCGCCATTACAATTCCCAGGTAAGCACTCCAGATCCACTGGGGCAGGGCCAGGCTAATCAAAAATGCCACTACCAGTACAGCGATCGCCGGTAGCTGCATCTTGCCGCGTAAGCGCTTGATATCGTCACCCTTCCAGCGTATCAGCATACCGATACCGATCAGGATTCCGAGCGGCGCGGTTAGCACCAGAAACATCAGGTTAAAATAGGGCGGCCCAACCGAAATCTTGCCACCCATCGCATCGATTGCAATGGGGTAGAGTGTGCCCAGCAGGATAGCCGTGGTGGCGACGGCCAGGAAAATATTGTTGAGCAGCAACGCACCGTCACGTGACAGCAGCCGGGTTTGCGCGGCGCTTCGCAGTAACGGTGCGCGCCAGGCATAGAGCACCAGTGATCCGCCCACCACCACGGCCAGAAACGCAAGAATAAAAATGCCGCGTGCGGGGTCGGTGGCAAAGGCATGCACCGATGTCAGTACCCCTGAGCGCACCAGGAAGGTTCCGAGCAAGCTCAGTGAAAAGGCAAAAATTGCCAACAGTGCAGTCCATGCCTTGAAGGTGCCCCGTTTTTCGGTTATGGCGAGCGAGTGCATTAGCGCGATGCCCACCAGCCACGGCATGAAGGACGCATTTTCGACCGGGTCCCAGAACCACCAGCCTCCCCAGCCGAGTTCGTAGTAGGCCCACCAGCTCCCCAGCGCAATACCGAGTGTCAAAAACAGCCAGGCGATGTTTGTCCAGGGCCGCGCCCAGCGCGCCCAGGCCGAGTCCACCTGTCCCGAGATCAACGCGGCGATGGAAAAAGCAAAAGCAACCGAGAAACCGACATACCCGATATAGAGCATCGGTGGATGAATGGCCATACCAATATCCTGTAATAACGGATTCAGGTCACTGCCCTCGGCCGCCGCCGGTATCAGGCGCTCGAACGGATTCGAGGTAATGATGATAAACAGCAGGAATCCACAACTAACCAGGCCGAGAACGCCCAGCACGCGCGCCCTCATGACGCGCGGCACATTGGGAGAGAATAGCGCAACCGCCCCGCTCCAAAGGGAGAGCACTAGCGCCCACAGCAACAACGAACCTTCGTGCCCACCCCAGACCCCGGAAACCTGATAAATTAGAGGCAACTCGGAATTAGAATTCCTCGCCACGTAGAGCACCGAGAAATCATTGTTAATAAAGGCCCAGGTAAGACTGGCATACGCCAACGAGAGAAACAGCAATTGCACCAGTGTCGCCGGTATCGCGGCGGCGACCCAGCGCTGAATACCAAGGCTCGCCCCGGCAAGCGGTATCACCGCCTGGAAAAGTGCGATGCACAGCGCCAGGATGAGCGCAAAATGGCCGATTTCAGGAATCACTGCTGAGTTCCCTGTTGCGCTTGCATCGCGGCGGAAACCTCGGGCGGCATGTAATTTTCATCGTGCTTGGCCAGAACCTGCTGCGCCACGAAGCCGCCTTTGTTATCGAGCCGGCCATGGGCAATGATGCCCTGGCCCTCGCGAAACAAATCGGGCAGTATGCCGTTATAACTGACTCTGACCTTATGCAGGTTGTCGGTAATATCAAACTGCACGATTAACCCTTCATCGGGCCGGTTTACACTACCATCAACCACTATGCCTCCCAGGCGAAACAGCTTGTTTGTCGGCGCCTTGCCCTCGACGACCTCGGCCGGGGTAAAGAAAAACATGATGTTTTGATCCAGTGATTTGAGTGCGAACACAACACCGATGGCAACACCTGCGAGCATCAGCAAAATCAACATGAGCCTCTTTGCACGGGCTGGTTTCATCATTGGCTCGTCCTGTTTCGACGCCTGAGCTGGTGCAAGGATATTTCATGCTGTTTTCGCGGAAGATACCAGTTCAGCCATAGAATTATCGCGCTGAGACCGTAACTAGGCCACACGAACGCGGCGTAACCACCCATATATAAAAATTCCACCATGGTTACAACTCCTCTACCCACTTGCTATTCCGTTCGCGTTGCAGCAATTCACCGCGGCACTTCTCAAACAGGACCAACACGTAATAGACCTGAAACGCCAGCGCCATCAGCAACAAGGGGATCAACATACTGTAATGAATCGAAGGCTTGTCCAGCTTGGTCACGGTAGGGCCCTGGTGCAGTGAATTCCACCATTCGACCGAAAAATGAATAATCGGAATGTTCACAACGCCCACTATAGCCAGTATTGCGACCGCGCGTGCTGCCACGCGTTTATCATCGATTGCATTGTGAAGGCCGATAATTCCGAGATAAAGAAACAGCAGGATTAATTCCGAAGTGAGACGCGCATCCCAGACCCAGTAGGTGCCCCACATGGGCTTACCCCATAACGACCCGGTGACGAGCGCCAGAAAAGTAAAGCTGGCGCCTATCGGCGCACTGCTGATCAAAACCACCTCGGCGAGCTTCATACGCCAGACTATGATTATGGCCCCGCAAAAGGCCATCACCATGTATATAAACAACGACATCCAGGCCGAGGGCACGTGAACGAAGATAATACGGTAGCTATCACCCTGCTGATAATCAGCGGGTGCGACTATTAATCCGCCGTATAGCCCAGCCAGCAACAGCATCAGGAACAATGCCGTCAGCCAGGGTATCCATTTGCCGGCTATGAGATAAAAATGTGGGGGAGATCCTAACTTGTGAAACCAGAGATACATACAACCCTCGACTAGCTTGTAGACATTCGTAGCGCCGCGGCCGTGGCTCAGGGCGTTAACGAGATTGAAAGAAAAAGAAAGGCCTGCAACAACTAACCCGATTCCAGGGTAATATCCAGATACTCGAACAGTAACCGGTGGTTACGGTTACAGCTAAGATCCCGGGTTTCAAGTATTGCCGGAGCGAGCATGGGAAAGGCCAAGGTTCAGAGTGCGATCAACTTTCAGAATACAATTTGATCAGCCTATTTCCTTGACATAGATCAACCCCAGAGCATATAAAATCATACAAGTATACTAGCGGTACCCCTACCTACGCAAAGGCAAAATTATTCTTGCCTGAATTCTTTATTTCGTACATGGCCTGGTCTGCCTTGTTTATCAATTCATTCACACTTTTGCCATTTTCGGGGAAGGCGAACCGTCAGATACGACTGGCTTAACCAGTATATTTTCGACTCAATTTCAGCAGTTCAAGATTTTGCTACTCGATGGCTATGGACATATAACAACGAAAGACCGAATATGGGGCTCGGAGGAATAACCCCGAAACAGAAGCAGGCACTAGCTGCATAAGGTTTCTTCTGATAAATACAGCTATTTATGGGGGGATTACCGAGGCGAATCGTGACAGGATTCCGCCAATGCCACCCTGATAAGAGAGGTTAGAGAAGAAAATTGCCATTAAGCCGAATAGTTTCAGCAGCACTTCTGCTCTTCATCGGGGGATGCAGTAT
>Ga0255048_10001859_pt1 | contig 14094 bp, 17 predicted proteins | sample JV7_2_2_MG_FD_183619 | JGI IMG/M metagenome (GOLD analysis project Ga0255048, IMG submission 183619) | Seawater microbial communities from Jervis Inlet, British Columbia, Canada - JV7_2_2 | ecosystem: Environmental > Aquatic > Marine > Inlet | place: Canada: British Columbia | collected 2016-10-06
AGAATACAAGGAGATTTACAAGTGCATAAATCAGCACTATCTGATTATAGGTATGAAAAAAATAAAGCATTATTAAAATTAAAAGACAAAGACAAAATGTAGTTTTTAGAAATTAGTTTTGTTTGGAGGGAGCGAAAACAGTGATTCACAGTTTAGTCTCCTATTAAAAGAGGTTTAAAAGTATAAGTACTTTTGCCTCTTTTTTTTATTCAAAAAATTCCTGTTACTTTGTATTATAAATTTTCTCAATTAAATCGTTATACTATTATGAAACTTAAACTTAATATTCCTACATCTTTAGATAAAATAACTCTAAGGGCATATAAAAAGTATTTAAAATTACAAGATACTACTGATATTAAATTACTAAAAGCACAAATGATTCATATTTTTTGTGGTGTTAGTTTAAAGGAAGTGTATAATATGAAATATAATGATACTGAAGAAGTGGTTGGAATTATCAACACTATGTTTGAGGGGAAACCTGCACTAGTAAAGGCATTTAAATTAAATGGAATTGAATATGGTTTTCATCCATCTTTAGATGATTTAAGTTTAGGAGAATATATTGACTTAGACACGTATGTAGGAGATTGGGATAATATTGAAAGGGCAATGAATGTTTTATATAGACCTATTACAGCAAAATTTAAACATAAATATTCTATAGATAAATATAAAGTTGAAGATGCAGAAAGTATTTTAGATATGCCAATGAGTGCTGTAACAAGTTCAGTTTTTTTTTTGTTGACTTTAGGGATAGACTTGTCAAAGACTATGAGGAAATATTTGGACAAGGGTCAGGAGGAGGTCTTGATAGATTATCTCAATTTGGAGCAAAATGGGGTTGGTATCAATCACTTTATGAACTCGCTGGAGGAGATGTTACAAAACTTGAAAGTATCACTGAACTAGAAATGCATAAATGCTTTATGATGTTATCGTTTAAAAAAGAAAGAAATGCTCTTGAAGCAGTACAAATAAAAAAACAATTTAAAAAATGAGCAATCAAGGAATAAGAGGGTATTATCAAATTACAAATACAATAAAAGAACAACTCTTAAAAGACCAAGACATTAATACAGTAACCTCTGGAGATTTAAGTCAAGTTAATTTAGGGAAACAAGACATCTTTCCTATGGGGCATATTCTAATTAATAATGTAATAGTAGAAGAACAAGTTCTAAGATTTAATATAAATGTTCTTACAATGGATATTGTTAATCAATCAAAAGAACCAACAGTAGATGTTTTTACAGGCAACACAAATGAGCAAGACATACTAAATACTCAATTAGGGGTTTTAAATAAATTAATACAAATTTTAAAGAGAGGAGATTTATACACAGATATGTACCAACTTGATGGAGACCCTAGCTTAGAGCCTTTTTATGATAGGTTTGAAAACAACCTAGCAGGATGGTCTGCTAATCTAGACATACTAATTTACAATGACATAACAATATGCTAAAATGAACGTAAGCGAAAACACAAAATTGACACTTGATATTAAAACAATATGGATAATTGTAGCTTTTACTATTTCTTTAGCTACTACCTATTTTACTTTACAGGCACAAATACAACAAGCTATGATAGAGCCAAAACCTGAAGTAACTGCTATTGAATATGAGTATAAAGATTTATTAGTCAGAGAAAGTGTTTTAAGGTTAGAAGAAAAACAAACTATAATGGCAGATGATATAAAAGAAGTAAAAACTCAGCTTGAAAAAATAGACCAAAGATTATATGAATTAAGTAGAAAATGAAAAACATAATTATATTAATAGTTGTTCTGAATATAAACTTGACTTTTGCTCAAGACTATAAGAATGATATTAGTGTAGTTCAATTTTCAGCAAGTTTTGTAAAAGATGCAGAAATGTCTTTAGTAAAATTTAAAGATTATAATATACACTTCTTTTATATGGAACAGAACAGGGAGATATTTAAAAGAGAAAAAATAAGATATCTGCCTACTGTAGTTTTATATCATAATGGCAAAGAAATTACCAGAGTTGAAAGTGGAATAGATTTAAAACTCCCTGAAAATTGTGACAAGAAAATAAGTGAACACATAGATGAATTATTAAAAGACAAATTTTAATTATGAAGTTTAAACAAATAGAAAAGGAATTAAAATTATTTGCTCACAAAGTAATAGAAGCATCAAGAAAAAACCTTAAAAGAAAAAAAAAGATTACCACAGGGCAATTATATAAATCTTTAACTTCTAAAGTTGTGCCTCAAAAAGATTCTGTTTTATTACAATTTAAAATGGAAGATTACGGAGTGTTTGTAGATAGGGGTGTTAAAGGAAAAGACCCTAATGCGTTACCTGACAAGGCGAAATGGAAAGGAGTACAAAGAGCACCGAATAGCCCATATCAATTTGGGAGTATGAAAAGCAGAGGATTAAGAGGAGCAATAAATATGTGGACTGTACAAAAAGGTGTTTTTGATAAACAAATAAGGAATAAGAAAGGTCAGTTTATTCCAAGAAAGAGTTTACAATTTATGATGTCAAGAAGTATTTATTTAGCAGGGCTTGAGGCTACAATGTTTTTTACTGACCCTTATAATAAAGAATTAAGAATATTTGCAGCAAAGTTTTTTGATGCGTTTATTATAGATATTGATGAAAAACTTGTTTACGAAGATAAAAAATAAATTATGGCATTAATAAAATTAAGAAGTCCGAGATATGAAGTATTAACAGCACCTGCGACAGCATTATCTGCTAAGCTAGAATTGCTTATTGATACAACTGCTCCTGCTACCACCTTAAGATATACAATAATAAAAGATTGTACAGCAACAGAAGATGTAGTTTTTGAAATAGCTGAATTGTGTAGGGATTATTTAACTCCTACAGTAGTTTTATCCCCTCCTGATTATCCTGATACAAATACAATAGCAATAGAAAGAAAAATTTATTTTTATCCAGAAGCTAATGCAGGAGGTACACAAATAGGAACTACAAATGAAGTTACTCATATTGGCTATGATGGTTATGGAACTTTTATGGATGGGTACAATCCTACAATACCAACAAGGCAGGTTTTATTTACTCCTAATTATGCAACAAGTCCTGACACTTATGAGGTGTTTGTTCCTCAGAGTACAGATGGAGCAGTTCAATATACAGATTCACTAGGTGCTTTACAAACTCAAGACTTTGCAGGTGGAGATACTTCAGATGTAATAGAAACTACAACAGTATATTTCAGGAGAATAGATTGCACTAAGTATGGGGATGGAACTAAAGTTGTATTCATAAATAAATGGGGTGCTATTCAGGAACTTTGGTTTTTCTTAAAAAAGGTAGATACAACAAACACAAAAAGTGAGAAATTTCAAAGAAACTTAATGGACTTTTCAACAGCAGGAAGCCCTACCTATGACACTAAAACACACGCTGTAAACATTTTTAATAAAGAAGCTAAGACTTCAATTAGATTAAGTTCAGGGTATTATCCTGAATATACAAACGCTTGGTTTGAAGAATTGTTATTATCAGAATATGTGTGGATAGTGAGACCAAAATATACCGACCTTACAACAGATGAGATAATCCCTGTAAATGTAAAAACTTCTAATATGACACACAAAACAAGTGTAAATGACAAGTTAATAGAATACACTATTGATTTTGAACAGGCGTTTGATTACATAAATAATGTTAGATAAATGCAAAAATTACAGCTTTATATAAGTGGAACTAGAGTAGATTTATTCAAGGATGAAACAGTATCTATTACTCAAACTATAAAAAATGTCCGTGATATATCTAAAATATTTACAGAATTTACTCAAACATTTACAATTCCTGCATCAAAAACAAATAATAAATTCTTCAAACATTATTATAACTTTGATATTGACGGAGGATTTGATGCAAGAGACAAGGTAAGTTCTGAAATTCAACTAAATTATACACCATTTAAAAAAGGATTTATAAGATTGGAGGGAGTTGAAATGAAAAAAAATAAACCCTCTGCATATAAGATTACTTTCTTTGGCGAGACGGTAAATTTAAAAGACTTAGTAGGAGAGGATGATTTGTCAGATGTATTTGCAGGAGTAACAACTTACAATACAGATTATGACTATGGAGATGTAAGACTTTTATTAGTTAGCACTCCATCAGCATTAATTACACCCTTAATAACACACACTAGACAACTTTATTATGATAGTGGAGGAAATGTAGGGGAGGGTAATTTGGCTTGGGATAGTGCAAGTTCTGCTAATGGTGTTTATTGGTCGGATTTAAAATATGCTTTACGCTTATATGAGATAATTCAAGAAATTCAAACTAAATATAGTATTACATTTTCAACAGATTTTTTCTCTACAACTAATTTAGATTTCTATAATTTATATTTATGGTTACATAGAAAAAAAGGAGATGTTGAACCTGCAGAACAAGTTTCTTTACAATATCAAACTGTAGGAACTTATAATGCAGGTGGCAGTAATAATGGACCTACTACAACAGCAGGAACAGGGATTACACTTCCAAGCGATGCAGTTACCTATCCTAACAACTTGCTTACCAATGACTTAACTTTAATTCCAAGCACAAATTTGGTTGCATATAATGTTAAAGTATTAAGAGGTTCATCTGTAATTTATACAGCAGTTGATGTAACAGGGCAATTAGATTTAACTAAAACACAATTAGGAGATTTTGCAGTTGGAACATATTCAGTTCAAATTGCTTCAGCAGGAACAATTTCATTTACTAGTGGAAATGTACAATGGGAGTTTACAGGCTCAGAATTTGAAGTGCCTTCGCCTTGGACTGACACATATACCAACGCAGGTAGCACAGGGTCTAGCACTACTTTTGAGTTTGTTACAAGCGAACAAATACCAAAAATTAAGGTAATAGATTTTCTTACAGGAATTTTTAAAATGTTTAATTTAACTGCTTACGTTGATGAAGCAGGAACAATAGTAGTAAAAAAATTAAGCGAGTATTATGCTGATTCAACTACTGTATGGACTATTGATGACCACGTTGATATTAAAAAAAGCAAAGTAAATGTAGCTTTACCTTTTAAAGAAATTCAATTTTATTATAAGGGATTAAAAACATATTTGTCAAACCAATATACACAACTATATAACAAAGGTTGGGGAACAGAAGAATATTTTGGAGAATCAAATTTTGATGGACCTACAAAAGTTTATAAAGTTCAAATTCCCTTTGAACACGTCCAGTACCAAAGATTAATAAATGGAACAGGTGGAGGTAATACAACTATTCAATGGGGGTGGTTTGTAAATGATAATAAAAATTCTTATTATGGAAGTCCTCTTATATTTTATAATATTTTTCAATCTAATGTAAGCACTTCTATTTCTGTTAAAAATACAGCAAGTTCAAATTCACAAACTGCATATTATAATATCCCATCTAATAGTAGAGCATTAGCGACAGCAACAAGTGCAGCAAATATTAATTTCTTTAATGAAACAAATGAATATACACCAAACAGCACTTTTGATGAAACATTATTTAAGAATTATTATCAAGATTATATTGTTGAAATATTTAATGCTAAGAGAAGATTAACAAAAGTAACAGCATATTTGCCATTAAAAATGATATATAATTTAAAATTGAATGATAAAATTTCGTTAAATAATAGAACGTACAAGATAAATAGTGTTAAAACAAATCTCACTACTGGCAAAAGTGATTTTGAATTATTAAATGTAGTATGATAAAAACAATTATAGATTTATTGCAGGTTGCAAAAGGGGAAACAGAGAATATTAAAATAGCACAAGGGAAATATGCGTTGCCTACAAATTTTAAAAAGGCGTATAATCAAGTTAAAAAAGAAATAAAATGGCTTCAGTAATAAGAGAATATACATTAAAGCTAACCACTAAGGAAGCACAAAAAAATCTAAAAGAAGTTACTGATTCTTTGCAACTTCAGGATGATGCTATTAATAGGATTAACAAAGATTTAATAAAATACGAAAAATCATTAGCTGACACAGTAGGGTTTTCAGGCAAGGCTATGCAAAAGAGAAGTGCTTTAAATAAATTAATAGAAAAAACAAAATTAGAATTAAAAGAGGAGACACTAGGTAGAAAACAATTATTTAAAGAACAACAAAGGGCTGCTAAACAACTACAACAAGCTAAAAAAGATACTGCAGAATTTGGTGGTGTAATGAAAGTCCTTGACGCTAGTACAGGGGGTGCTGTTTCTTCTATGACAAATTTAGTCAGTGGGGTTGGTGGTGCTACTAAAGGATTCAAAGGAATGAGGTTGGCAATAATAGCAACAGGAATTGGTGCTTTACTTATTGCTGTAACTTCATTAGCAGCTGCTTTTACTAGGTCAGAAGAAGGACAAAATAAGTTCTCAAAATTAATGGGGGTTATGGGTGCGATTACAGGGCAGTTCTTAGACCTTCTTGCAGGGTTAGGAGACAAATTAATATGGGTATTTACCAGTCCAAGAGAAGCATTAACCAGTTTTGTTGAATTAATTAAATCACAAATAATAAATAGGTTTAATGCAGCAATAGATACAGTTGGTTTTTTAGGAAAAGCAATTAAGAAAGTATTTGAAGGAGATTTTTCAGGAGCAATGGATGCTGCGAAGGAAGCAGGAAACTCTTATGTAGATGTATTAACAGGTGTTGAAAATTCTTTAGAGAAAGTTACAACAGGAGTTAAAGACTTTGTAAAAGAAACTGTAAAAGAGGCAGAGACTGCAGCAAAAATTGCCGATATGAGAGCAAATATTGATAAAACTGCAAGGGAACTTGTAGTTGAAAGAGCAGAAGCTGATGCAAAGATTGCTAAACTTAGAGAGATTGCAGCCGATAAATTCAATGTTAGTGTAGAGGAAAGAATACAAGCATTAAAAGATGCAGCTGCTCTTGAAGATGGAATTGCTGCAAAAGAATTAAAACTTGCTAAACAAAGATTAGAAGCACACCAACTTCAAATGAGCTTAGGTTTAGACGATAAAGCTGCCTTAGATGAAGAAGCAAAGTTAATTGCAGCAGTATCTAAAGTCGAAGAAGATAGGGCAACGAAACAAAGAATGCTTATCAGGTCAACTACAATGGCACAGAGAGAAGCTAATGCAGAAATAGCTGCAGATAAAAAAATAGCAGACGACAAACAAGATGAAATAGATGCTTTAAAAATACAAAAAGACAAAGACCTTGCTGCTTTAAAGAAAGAAATTAGAGATGCAGAAGCAAACACAGAAGATGAAGAAAGAGCATTAGAGTTATTAAAAATACAAGAACATTATGATGCATTAATTTTACTGGCAGATGAAAACGATATAGTAACTGATGAATTAAAAGCAACAAGAGATGAAATACTTGCCGAGAAACAAGCAGAGTTTGATGCTATTGACCAAGAAAGAAAGCAAAAATTATTAGATGATGATAAAAAAATAGAGGATAAAAAAAGGAAAATGGCAATGAAAACCTTAGATAATGCCGCAAGAATGGTAGGCGAACATACTAAACTAGGAAAAGCTATGTTACTAGCAAAACAAGTGATGTTGATTAAACAAATGATAATGGATGCAAAGTCTCAAATATCAACAGGAACAAAAGTGGTTGCAGAAGCAGGAATGCAGGGAAGCGAAGCAGGTGTTGAAGTAGCAGGGTCAATAGCGAAAGGTGCAAATACAGCACCACCTCCTGCAAATATTCCATTTATTTTATCAGCAATAGCAACAGGTGTTGGGATTATATCGTCAGTTAAGTCTGCAATAAAAGCAACTAAGTCAGCAGCAGCATCAGTAGGAGCTAGTGGAGGAGCTGCTCCTACACCAGTTATGCCAAATATTAGCCCAACTGCACCAATTTTACCTGATATTACTTCGGTAGGACAAGATAATGTAAGCCAATTAGCAGGGGCTATTGGGGGTCAATCACAACCAGTACAAGCATTTGTTGTAAGTGGGGATGTAACAACCTCACAAAGTTTGGAAAGGAACATAATAGATAGTGCCTCAATCGGGTAAATACAAAATTATTTAATTAAATCGTTATAGAAGTATGAAAATTATAGAATTGATTCTTGATGAAGCTCAGGACATTATGGGGATTGATGCAATTTCCATCGTAGAAAACCCTGCTATAGAGCAAAACTTTTTAGCACTAAAAGCAGAGGAAATAAAACTAACAGAAGTATCTAAAGAGAAAAAAATCCTAATGGGTGCTTTACTTGTTCCTAATAAACCTATTTATAGAACAAGTGCAGAGGGAGAATATTATATTTATTTTTCAAAAGATACAGTAGAAAAGGCAAGTCAATTATATCTTAAAAATGGAAACCAAAATAATTCAACGCTAGAACACCAACACGAACTTAATGGATTAACCTTAGTTGAAAGTTGGATAGTTGAAGATGCTAAATATGACAAGTCTAGGAAGTATGGATTAAATGTGCCAGTCGGAACTTGGATGGGGTCAGTCAAAGTTAATAATGATGAAGTGTGGAATGAGTATGTTAAAAACGGAAAAGTAAAAGGATTTAGTATAGAGGGATATTTTGTGGATAAAATGCAAAATAAAAACAAAGAAGAACAAAAGGCTCAATCTCTTTTAGCTAAAATTAAAAATATTTTAGAATAAGTGAAGCAAAGTAAGACATTTATTCCAAGCAGAACAAGTCCAAAGGGAAGCTCTAGGGGTTGTTTATGTAAAGATAAAAATACTTACTCTAGAAAATGCTGTGATGGTTCAATTTGGGCTCAAGGTATAGGAGTAATTAGTAGAACTGCATCTTAAAAATGCAAAATTAAATTTAATAATCGTTAATTAATTAATTATGAAAAGTAGTGAAATGATAAATAAAATTCGCACACTTCTTGACCTCCAAATTAAATTGGAACAAAGGAAGCTAGACAATGGTACTGTTTTAGAAGCAGAAGCATTTAGTCAGGGTAACGAAGTTTTCATCAAAACAGAAGATGAAAAAGTCGCTATGCCTATTGGAGAGTACACGCTTGAAGATGGTCAGGTGTTACTAGTAAAAGAGGAAGGGATTATTGCCGACCTAAAAGCAGATTCTAAAGAAGAGCCTGAAACAGAAGAAGAAGAAATGAAAGATGATGGCGAAGAAGCTGCTGTTGATGACTGGGAGGGTATGGAAAAAAGGATTAAAAACCTTGAAGATGCTGTAGCTGATTTAAAGAAAGACAAAGAACCACGTTCTGAAGAAGTTGAAGATGACAAGGATATTGAAGTTGATGCTGAAAAAGCAGGACAAGTTAAATCAAGAACTGTAAAAGAAGAATTTTCTCAACCTGCTGCTGCTCCAATTAAGCACAGTCCAGAGGGTAATTTTAAAAAGGAAGCAGATTTTCAGTTTTCAAATAAAAGACCGATGTCTGTTTTAGATTCGGTTATGGAAAAAATAACAAATAATTAATAATTAAATAAATAAATAAAAATGGCTTTAACAATCACAAGTACATATGCGGGACAGTTTTCGGGGAAATATATCGCTGCTGCATTGTTATCAGGTAACACTATTGCAAAAGGTGGTATCGAAGTAAAACCGAATATCAAGCTAAAAGAAGTTGTTAAAAAAGTAGTAACTTCTGGCTTAATCGTAAATGGCAGTTGTGATTTCACAAATGCTGGAGATGTAACTTTAACAGAGAGAATAATTGCTCCTGAAGAATTTCAGGTCAATCTCGAATTGTGTAAAACTCCTTTCGTTTCAGATTGGGAAGCAGTACAAATGGGATATTCTGCTTATGAAAAATTACCTCCAAAATTCTCTGACTTTTTAATTGGTCACGTAGCAGCAGAAGTTGCTCAAAAGACTGAACAAAATATTTGGGTAGGTGCTAATGCTACTGCAGGAGAATTTGATGGGTTAATCACTTTAGCAAAAGCTGATGCTGATGTTTCAGATATTACAGGAACAACTGTAACAAGTGCTAACGTAGTAGCAGAAATGGCGAAAGTTGTTGATGCTTGTCCGTCTGCTCTTTATGGAAAAGAAGATTTAAATCTTTATGTATCTCAAAATGTAGCGAAAGCATACATTAGAGCATTAGGAGGGTTTGCAAATGTAACTCCAGGTTACGAAACTAAATCTCAAATGTGGTATAGTGGTCAAGTTCTATCTTTTGATGGTGTTAATATTTTCCCTGCTTGGGGAATGACTGACAACCAAATGGTATTGGCTCAGAAATCAAATCTATGGTTTGGTACTGGTTTAATGAATGATATGAATATTGTAAAAACTCTAGATATGGCTGACCTTGATGGAAGTCAAAATGTGAGAGTAATTATGAGATTCACAGCAGCAGTTCAGTATGGGCTAGGTTCTGAAATCGTTCTTTACGACCCAACTGTATAATATAATAAATGGGTAGAATGGGATTCCTGTCCTACCCTTTTTTTAACTTTTAAAATATAATAATATGGCTTGTATATTAACAACTGGAAGGAAAGTACCTTGTAAAAAGGGGTTTGGCGGAATTAAAACTATATATATGGCTGATTTTCCTGTCGTTGCAACAGTAGATGCTGATGAAACTATATCTGCTTTTACTGACACACCTACTTGGTATCAATGGGATGTAAAAGGAAATTCATCACTTGAAACAGCAGTTACAAGTTCTAGAGAAAATGGAACAACTTTTTATACTCAAACACTTAATCTTACATTACCTTATATTGATAATGCTACTAAAAATGAATTACAAATTATTGCTCACGCAAGACCTGTAGTTGTGATAGAGGATTATTACGGTAATCAATTATTATGTGGGTATGAAAATGGATGTGAAGTTACTGGAGGAACAATAGTAACTGGAGCTGCAGCAGGAGATTTAACAGGATTTACACTAGTAATGGAGGGGATTGAAGAAACTGCTCCTTATTTTGTAGATGAAGGAGTAATCTCTGGAGACGCAACACAGATAGACCCAGCTTAATATTAATCATTAATATTAATTTTCTAAAGAAGCACTCTTTTCAGGGTGCTTTTTTTATTTTACAAATTGACTTATTTTAATCGTTATATATAAAATGATTGTATTAACGACCACAGCATCCCAAACATTAAAAGTAATTCCTAGAGAATATTTAGGGCAGTTTAATATTGATGTAAGAGATACTACTTTAAATAAGACATTTAGTTATTTTGAAGAAACCACTTCAACAAGTGGTAATTATTTAACATTTACAAATTCTTATGTAGATTCAGGGGCTGCTACAATTTTTATAGAGGGTAGATTTTATGATTTGGATTTATATGCTGATTATAACTATTGGAATATGAATTTAAGTTTATGGGAACTATATGATGAAGTATGGCAAACAGATTCAGACCAAACACAAAATATATATAAAGACAAAATCTTTTGTACAGACCAAGATATTGACCAACTTAATGATAATGACCATTATCAGCTAAACAAAGGGCAATACACTACTAACGATTCATTTGATAATGAGTATATTGTAATATGAAAAATAAAAAAAGAAATAAAATAGGGCAATTTATGAAAAAACTTTCTCCAGAAATTAGTTTTGTTAATTTAAGCACCTATACAAGTCCAGAAGTTGTAGAAGAAATCAACAAAGAATGGATAAAGTATGGAACGGATAACAATTATTTTCAATTTCTTATTGACAGATACAATGGAAGTCCAACAAACAACGCTGCTATCAACGGAATTTCACAACAAATCTATGGAAAGGGATTAAATGCTACAGATTCTGCAAGAAAACCAAATGAATACGCTCAAATGGTTACTTTATTAAACAAAGATACGGTAAGAAAACTTTGTTATGACTTAAAATTGATGGGTCAATGTGCTGTCCAAGTAATTTATAATAAACAACGAACTAAAATTGCTCAATTAGAACATTTTCCTATTGAAACACTAAGGGCAGAGAAAGCAAATGACTTAGGAGAGATTCCTGCATATTATTATTTTAAGGATTGGATAAATATTAGACCAAATGACAAACCTTTAAGAATCCCTGCGTTTGGTATGAGTAAAAAACCTATAGAAATAATGTATATCCAACCCTATAAGGCAGGATTTTATTACTATTCGCCTGTGGATTATCAAGGAGGGTTGCAATATTGTGAATTGGAAGAAGAAATTTCTAACTACCATTTAAATAACATAATGAATGGACTTTCTCCTAGTATGCTTATTAATTTCAATAATGGAACTCCAAATCAAGAAGAAAGAAGATTAATTGAAACAAAAATTGCTGAAAAATTTAGTGGCTCTAGTAATGCAGGGAAGTTTATACTCGCATTTAATGATACAAAAGACGCACAAGCTGAAATTACTCCTGTTCAATTAAGTGATGCACACCAACAGTATCAATTTTTAAGTGAGGAAAGTACAAAGAAAATAATGTTAGCACATAGGGTTGTAAGCCCAATGCTTCTAGGGATTAAAGATAGTACAGGGCTAGGGAATAATGCAGATGAAATTAAGACTGCTTCTTTATTAATGGATAATACAGTAATAAGACCTTTTCAGGAACTTTTAATAGATTCCTTTAACCAACTACTAGCAGTTAATGATATTGCCTTAAACCTATACTTTACGACCTTACAGCCACTAGAATTTACTGATGTTGACCCTGAAATTCAAGATGAAGAAGAAATTGAGGAAGAAACAGGTATAAAAAAGGATGATGAAGTAGAGTTGTCAGTTGAAAATAGTGATAAAATTTTAGGCTCACTTAAAACAAGTGGTCACAAGATGGGTAAAGACTATGAATTTGTTGCTGAAATGGATGAAAACGAAGATGTTGAGCCTGATGAATTTGCTAATTATTTAGTTGAAGAAAATAAAAGCACATTAAATAAAATTAGAACCCTTGTAGGATTAAAAGAAGCAACAGAAGATAATGTAGGAAGTGTTAAAGATGGTAGTGCATTTTCTTATTTAGATTCTAAAAATGGACTATACAAAATACGTTATAAATATAACAGAGGAATGAAAAGCACAGGAGAATCCAGAGATTTTTGCAGGGAGATGATGAATCTATCCAATGGAGGTTTGGTTTGGCGTATAGAAGATATTGATAATGCTAGTTGGGGAAAACTTGAAAAAGGTAAAGATGGGCAACAAAGCAAAAGAACAGACCCAAAAACAAATGTTGAATTTAGACATAGACCTGATTTGCCTTACGATATTTTCAAACTCAAAGGAGGAATATATTGTCAGCATAAATGGGTAAGAGTTTTATACAGGTTAATAAATAAAACAAAAGTGAGAGGGGAAAATTTAAAAAATTATAAAGAAGTTGGAATCGGTAGTTTTCCCAATTATATGAATAGGAAAAGACCAGCAGGAACTAAACAAAGCGAAATGCCAACAGGAGAAATGGATGGTAAAGGAGCATATCCTAAATAAAAAATTATGGCAACAGCATTATTTATAAATAGAACAGACTTAGTAAGAAATTCCATTATTGATGGGAATGTTGATACGGATAAGTATATTCAATTTATTAAACTCGCACAAGAGATACATATTCAAAATTATATGGGTACGGAGTTATATAATCAAATAAGTACTATGGTAGGAGATGGAACTATTGATGATGTAGGTAATGCTAAGTTTAAAACATTATTAAATGACTATATTTCCCCAATGCTGATATGGTTTGCACAAGTGGATTACATTCCATTCGCTGCTTACCAAATTAAGAACGGAGGAATATTTAAGCATACATCAGAAACTGCAGAAACAGTAAGTAAAAATGAAGTTGATTATTTGGTAGAGAAAGCTAGAACAAATGCTGAATGGTATAGTCGTAGATTTATTGATTATATGAGTTTTAATCAAAGTAATTTTCCTAAATACACTAGCAATAGCAATGAAGATATTAACCCGTCTTATGATGCTACATTTAACGGATGGGTTTTATGAGGTATAAACCAAAAAAAATAAATATTGAAAAGTTAAGAACTTTTTTAAAAAAAATAAATGACACTAAAAAACTAAAAAATGGCAAGTCTATATAATAACAAAATTTCAACTACGTATGTAGGTCTTATAAAGACTATTGATAACGCAGTAATTTCAGCTTCACT
>Ga0255048_10001860_pt1 | contig 14089 bp, 13 predicted proteins | sample JV7_2_2_MG_FD_183619 | JGI IMG/M metagenome (GOLD analysis project Ga0255048, IMG submission 183619) | Seawater microbial communities from Jervis Inlet, British Columbia, Canada - JV7_2_2 | ecosystem: Environmental > Aquatic > Marine > Inlet | place: Canada: British Columbia | collected 2016-10-06
TTCTTTTTACGGGGTACTTACTGCACCGCTTGGTGGGCGTATAGAGAATCATCCTTATCTACGTGGTTTTGAGATTCCCGGAGCAGATAAGTTTGGTGCTGGTGGTAAACACTTTGATGTTAAAGACGGTATCACTAGCGATTATCAGCTGGCCAGGTTTGTTATGGAAGCTGCGCTCGGTGGTCCACCTACTAACGAAGCGTCTTTATTCGGGCGTAATATGCTTGCTACAGGATTCTCTTTCCTGAATAACATGCGTGACCCAGGCCGACTTACTTCTGCTCCTAGCGATATCGGTAACGTGTTACTCGGCAATGAGGATAAGTTAGAGCAGTATGAGAAATTCCGTAACACTCAAGCTGATATGGGTGCTGCGGCTATTGGTATCTTAGGCTCATTGGCTCTTCCTATCACACCTAAAGTTATCTCTCAATCTAAGTTAGGTAAAGTAGTAGGTGATGAGGTAATCGGCCGAATAGCTAGTACGCTTTCGCGTGAAGCTAGTATGTTGTCCGAACACTTCTTTGGTACTGTATCCAGCGGGCTAGTTAAAGCTGGAATGAAAATGATTGAGGAAGGGGATACTAAAGGACTTGACCAATTAGAGCATCTGTATACCGGAATGGTAAGACGTGAGGATGCTTTCCAAGTAGTCCGAGACTATGCTGAAGGGATGAATCGCGTTGACGATAGAGGATTTACTGATGCAGTAGAGAAAGTAGCACAAGAAATGAAGCGGACCCCTGAGTATGTCAAGAATGCTATTAAAGGTCAAACATTCTTTGACAGGGTATTTGCTAGGAATGCTAATGCAACTCTCAAACGTACTAACCCTGAAAAACATGCTCGAATGACAGCTGCGCAGGATGTAGCTAACGAGCTTATGCATATGCGTGAGCGGGAACTTATTACGTCTGCTATTGACGGTGGCATCCTGGTCAAGATGGATAACACCTCCCCGGTAATTAATGCTGAAGTACGGGATATGCCACTGATTCCTGGCAATGCTGGCAAAGCTTTCTTACGCGAGATGCAAGCATTCGCACCTGAGATAGAGACTATCGACCAGGCTAGAAAGTTAGTAGACCGCAATGAGCCTGTAGTTTCCGGCTTTGTCGACAAGGTTAAACCTAACACTGCTATCGAACGTGACGCAGAAGAAACATGGGGTGCTCTTAGAGATTACTTTAACATCCCTGATCACATTGTTATGTTCGGTGAGGACATAGGTAAGGCATTTACTAACATGTCACTTGGCCGAACTTTACAGCCTAAAGAAGGTCAGGCTCTTATGGACCTGGCTAATGACCTGGCATCTAGTCCGTTAGGTCTTGGTGAGAAATACAGGCGTCTTGGTGTACCTACCTTCGCTAGTAACGATGCTGTTATCCCTAAGAAATTTACAAGAGCAAAGAAGAAAAACATTTACGGTAAAGCTGCATACATGTTTGAGTTTCCGGCCCGCCAAAAAGGTGGTGTTAGACCGCAAAAAATCCTTACGCCTAAAGATGCACTTAATTACCTTACCGGGAAAACTGGAAGCCGTACACATAAAGTTATCAAGCGTAAGTTTGGTGCTGGTAAACCTGCTGGTGTTGCCCGTAGATTACCTAAAGAACATATCGATCAACTTGGTGATTACGACCTGTTTTTTAAACCTAAGCAATCTGAAGTTAACCAGCTGATGAAAGAGCACAATGTTTCACCTGTGCCTAAATGGTTCAAGCAACACTTCAAGGATGACAAGCTAGTTGATGATATGCTTTTCATGCGTAACGAATTCCAAGCACCTATGCGTCGCTGGAAGGAAGTGTTTGACAATGTTAATGACCAACCTGTACTTAAAGTTATCAAGGCTGTTACTGATAAGTGGAAGCGTCTAGTAACTAACTTGAACCTTGGTCCGTTTCAAATTCGTAACCTGATCGATGATTCCATGCGTGGTTATATTATGCATGGAATAGAGGCTATCTCTAATAGGAAGTCTAACGTTAGAGCTTGGGATGCTCTTAGAGACGTTGATCGTACCAATGAACTAGCCGTGCTTGCTAGGAAGTTTGGTATCATGAATCCGGCTACGGTTAACAGGACCGGGCTAGCTATGGCATCGAGTAATCTGGGTAACAATCTGGCTGATGGTGCTGTGCGTATGGGACAGTCGTTCGATGCTATTCAGGCTATTCCACGATTACAAATTTTCGACTACCTGATGCGTGTTGAAGGTATGAAACCTGTAGAAGCTGCTATGCACGTACACACTACGTTTGGTACTTACTCACAGGCTAACAAGTTCTCTCGTGGTCTTGAGAGTTTCGTTCCGTTTGCGCGATTTCTTAGTTACGATATGCCTTTTTCGTTTGCTGCATTCGCGCGGTCACCTGAACGTTCACTAAAGATTGCACGGTTATTCGGTATTGATGGTAAGAATAATGACTCACTACCTATGTGGGGTAAAGGTAGGGGTAGCATTACCTTTCCTACTGCGTTCACAAACGAGCGTGAAGGATCAGAGCATCTTGAAAGTATGGTAACTACGTTCATGGTTACTAACCCAATGGAAGGTGTAGCCAGGAATATGAAACTGCTAGCTGGTGGACCTATGACTAAGACTGCCGAGGTACTTAAAAATATCGGTGGACCTGTTCCGGCTTTCCTGGGTGCTGCACTTGAGATTTCCCGTGAGGGTGCTTTCGAAGATTTAAGCAAGGGTGAGGTCGGGCGTATCTCAGAATTACTGATGACTGCACTTACCAGCACTCCACAGGTGCGACAACTCGATAGCATGTTTACTGGTATTGCTGCTTTGGGACCTGAAGTAATTTTGACAATGCCTAAAGGTGTTCAGAGCGCTGTGCGAGCCTTCATGATTTCACAAGGTATTGTCGGAGAGATTCCTACAGAAGACAAACGGATTGGTAGGCTTAATAAAATCTTTAACGTACTGACTCCCGGCGTTAACATGATGCAATTAAACCAAGCTGTCCATGCATCTCAACCACAAAGAAATCTGATTAGCACTATTCAACGCAACACTAAAACTCTTGAGAAACAACGAAAAGAGCAACGGCAACAAGACCGTGCTAGGAGACGATAAAAATGACAGTTCTTGGCCATCCGTTTTCAGTTGCTATTGCCGCTGACACTCCGGTAACGGCAGCATATACACCGGCAAATAGTAACATCCTTAGACATCAGGGATATGATGGATTGTTTCTCTTCGTGGCTTACACGAAAGGAACCGCTGATGCATTGGCGACTATTCAGATTGATAGTTATCCATCAACTGCGTCGTCTGCTGACCCGACAGTTACTGATCCTGCTTGGGGACCGATTGGATTTTTCCCTGAAGACCCGACTGCTACGTTGTCCGTGTTTGAAGCTAAGACTTACACGTTCATTCCTGCCGGTATAGCTGGTACGCTTAACAATATCTATGTGCCAGTTAAAGAAATCTACGGCGAGTATATTCGTGTGAAGATTATAGCTGATAATGTTGCTGTTACGATTCCTCTTTGCGGTATTACGCTATTCCACACAAAGAAATGACAGTAGAACCACAACAACTTACTGATCTCAAGGTAGAGATTCAGAAACTATCTGAGAAGTTAGACATAGCTCTTGCTATGTTTAACGAGACAGATAAGTCTGTTGCTGTACTTACTGACCGTGACGCTTCCCGCGCACAGAGTATCCATGCGTTCGGCCGGCGTCTTGGTGAGATGGAAACTAAAATAAATAAAGTGTATATATGGCTAGCCCTGGGTAGCGGTACTGCCGCTGCTGCCGGTGGTGGGCTAAGTCAGTTATTCTTAGGAGGATGAAGTGGAAGCTAAATCCGAAAAGACTCGTACCTATTTTACATTTGCTCTGGCGGCTGTTGCCGTTGTCGGCGGTTTTGTTCTTGCTGCTCTGGGTAAGCTCGACGCCCTGGAACAACTATTACCCCTGGTTATTGCTGCCATTGGTGGAGACGCTGCTACTAGCATTGGCTATGCAGCGAGCCGAGCAGTAAAAAAGTCGGCGGAATCCAAAGCCAAAGCTGTTGTTGCCGAGGCTGCCAAGAATGCCATCGCCGCCTCTGTCTCGGGGGCTATCTTCTCGGACCCCAAGTAGGCCCCGACTCGTTAGTTTTTTATGCGGAAGCCTCTAAAGAGGGCGGGGCCGCTCTACAACTACAGTATGAACACAAGTTCGACGGAGTGTGGGCTGCGTACAGCGAAGCCTTCACTAAAATAGACTGGTCTGGTAATGTTGATGCCGGTGCCCAGGTGGGCGTGAAGGCGGTATGGTGAAGTTCCCTCCTATAGACACGTCAGACATTCCTGAGCTTCCCGATAATCTTGCTGATAGATATACTGTAGAAGAGTTGCAAGACGTTATCTTTCGCGCTATTGATAAGGGGACCACTGAATCCGACCGTTCGGCTAAGTGGGCTGCCAAACTATTAGAGCAGAAAGGGAAACTGGCTGATGGTGTTAAAGAGCATTTCACAGAGGAAACGCCCATTGAAACCATCATCGAAGAAACCCACACATTATTGTCAAAAACTGCTTTACAAAACGTACTGAGAAAGGCTAATGTGCAAATCACGATCATGAGCGGCAATAAAGCCGCCAAAAAAAGGAGATAATACCATGGCTACAAAGACTGCAAAAACTGAGACTGCCCCCGTCAAGAAGACCCGTAAGGCCCGCACGCCCCGCGACCCGGTTATCGTGATGCAGGGTTACCTCTCGCGAAAGGTTGAAGAGTTTGGTGGTGGAAGCAACGGTGATTTCGACCGTACCACGGCACAGGAGAAGCTTGCGCTTGTGTTCGGTGGGCTCGACGCTATCACTCTTAAGTTGTTCCTCGATTCCGCTAAGAGTTCTATGTCGGCAGTGGCCGCTGCCCGCAAGGCCCAGATCGCTGAAGAGGCGAGCCAACTGGGGTTTGACCTCGTGCCGAGGGACTAGACCTTACCGGAACCGTAGGACCAGAGGGGTCGGTTCCGATATGGAGCCGGCCCCTTTTTCGTGTCTGGGTGTAGCGCAGTTCGGTAGCGCACGTGATTTGGAATCACGGGGTCGTTGGTTCGAATCCAACCACTCAGACTTTTGGGGAGTAGTTCAAATGGTAGAGCACAAGACTTTGATTCTTGAAGTTGAAGGTTCGAATCCTTCCTCCCCAATAAGCCTTGGTCGTCCAACTGGTAGAGACGCCGGCCTTAGAAGCCGGATGGTGGGGGTTCGAATCCCTCCCAAGGCATTGCTCCTCTAGTCCAATGGCAGAGACATCCGGTTTAAGCCCGGTACAGTCTCAGTTCGAATCTGAGGGGGAGCATGTGGAAGGTACCGCTAAATGGTTGGCAACAAGGTTTGAACCCTTGGGCATGGTAAAACATGGGCGTTCGATTCGTCTACCTTCCTTCGGAGAGTAACCCGTCCAGGCGGACGGCACTGTTTGCTAAACAGCTGGCGGGTAACACCGTGGGGTTCGAGACCTCTGCTCTCCTTTACTTGACAACATCTAACAGACCTGCATAATACAAAGACCCTGCGAGTATCCCTACCTTGGTTGTCCGTCCGTCTGTCGCTGTTTAACCCTTGCCCCTTACAGCGGGCGGGCAACCTTTCCTCCCTACAATTCAGAGAGTCTATTACCTACAGTCGGGTCGGTAGGAAAGACTTTGGTGCCACGCCAGAAGGGGCTGATAAGCTCTACAGGATGTTCCATTGCCTGGACTAGCTTTGCCATGTCCGCGTCAACGTCATCCTCTTTTGAGCCTATGACAAGCTCGTCATGCATCTGAAACGTCAGCTGGTCAGGCAGGGTAAGGTCAACGCGCTCGACAGCGTCATTGCACATATCAGCGGCGGTTCCCTGTATGGGCAGGTTCTTAACTTCCGTAGGTTTAAAGCCGTTCAGGAAATACCGGCGACGGTCATGGATGAACGTCCAAGCATACCCCTTAGCCTTAGCCTCTTCGTAATACCAATCCTTAAACGTATCCAGCTCAGGAAACATCTTCTTAACTTTGATGAGCATTATACGGATTTGATTACGAGTCATGTCAGCAAATAAGAATCGTTGCTCATCTTTATCGTAGTAGCCGGTCAGCGTGCGGTAGATAACCTCTAGTCCGCCTTCGTACTGCTGGCCATACCAGAAGTTCTTAGCAAGTGTACGGTAACGCTTCCTAACTTTGGGGTCTTCTGGTTGAGCACCAAACAATACTTCAGAATTCTGAGCATGAGGATCGCCTGTCTCACAATTTTCTATCAACAACTCGCAACCTGCCAGGTAAGCAATGATACGCATTTCGAGTTGTGACCAGTCAGCCGCTATGAATACCTCGCCGACCTCCGGTATGAAGATGTCCCGGTAGGCGTGCGGCAGTGTCTGTAGGCTCGGTCCCGGGTCCATTGAGCAGCTCCACCGGCCCGTTTGTGCAGCGGCAACGTTCCAGTAGGGGTATATCCTCAGCTGATCTTGGAACGGCTTAAGGAACGTGCTGTAAACCTTCTGATATTTCCGATACTCTAGCAACAAGTTAGCGAGCGTACGGACCTCAGCGTGAGGGTACTTGCTCAGCTGTGATAGTGCGTCCTTGTTTACTGACGGTGCACCACCGGGTGTATAACAGTAAGGTTCAATGTCGTACTTGTCGTAGAAGAGAGCAGCTAATTGCTTAGGAGAGCCAGGAGATACGCCGTTGCTCAGGTCTAAGAACTCAGCCTTAAGCTCTTTATACTTCTTCTTAGTAGGCTTAAGGTGAGCATGTAACCGGTCGTTATCTATCCTTACGCCCTTCATGCCCATCTTACGGGCTACGTCTTGTAGCTGCATCTGCTTATGAACTAAGGCGCGTTGTGATTTGTCTTCATCTTCTAGACATTCAGTCTGAGCTTCTTCAACAAATGACGTGTTGATAATATCAAAAGCGTTGTACTTCCGATAGTTAATCTCCCAGTCGTGATCTCTTACCCGGTCACCGTGATCAACCATACCTTTCCAGCGTTGACTATCGGTGTGATAACTCGCTAGGTTGCTCAGGTCTTTGGGGTAGTCGCTGCACATAACGTGCGCCTGGAGCATGGTATCTATACCGAAATACCGGAACCGCTCGGCTACGTTAAAGCCGTTGTACTCTAACGATGCACAGTCGTATTTGCCGTTCTGCATAAGCAACACACAGTTATCGAATATCCACTGCATCAGCTTACAGACTTTGTCCCAGTCGCCATTAAACCAGTACGGTTGACGGTAAGGCTTATCATCTAGCCAGGTAAGGAAAGGAATAACTATGGATTCCGTACCGGTGCTAAAGCCGACACATGTTATCGGCACCAGGTGACCACGACCCTGTGTCTCTATATCAACTGCTACTTTATCCCCTTCAGTAAGGCCGGCTACAAACCGTTCAAAGTCTTCTACCGCTGGCTCTAACACTACGTCGCCGGCATCCCAGTCCAACTTACCGGTACGTAAAGCCCGCTCTACTCGTTGTAGGTCGGCTACGAAAGGACCCTCCCACATAGGCTTGCGGTGTTCGGCGAGCATACTTGGGTGTACGGTAGGGAAGACCCAATATTTCTCATGCCCTATCTTGTGGTCGGGTATGTTGTTCCCACGTTGCGCTGTCTTGCGCCCGAACATGGAACCCTTGACGCCGGTAGCCCGCATAGCTTGAACGCCGAGCGGCACTATGATTTCTGCTGATAGGTTGTGGATTTCTTGGTGGAGTCTAGGCTTACAGGCTTTGTATGCTGCCTTTAGTTCTTTCTTGGTAGCTTTGCGAGGAGGGACACAGCTTAAGGCGTTGTGTAGGGAGTAGGCACAAGTGATACCGGCTAACTTAAGGCCACCGCGTAACATGGAGCCAGAGAAGCCGGCAAACAGCTTGTCTTCCTCTACCTCTACCTGTCCGGGATGATTACCGATGAAAGCTATTTGAGCGCTAGAAGGTAGAAAGGAATCTACCCGGGGCTGACCTTGGAATGGGCATGTATCGCAAGACATAAGCAGGTTTGGGGGCCGAGCGGCTACGCAGGCATTACACACCTACCGCTCGACCCCCGCACTCAGCCAAGCATTATTACTTGGCTTTCTTGTAGTTCACGTTTTCACGCTTCTGACCGTCGCCGCCGTTCTTTTCTTCCCACACACGGTGGACAACTTGAGCGGTACACTTACGCCCTTCGAGATCAGCCGGGTTCAAGAGCACGTTGCCTTCCTTGTCCTTCTTGATCTTGACTCCGAATGCGCGCCAGAGCGCTTCGATTCGCCACCAAGTATCACGAGCGTCAAGCACGACGTTGTTGTCATCTTTCAAAAACGACCCGTCTTCGTCGGTGTGCTGTCCAGGCATCGTGATAAAGTCCATGTGCTTGTACTCTTTACCGTCGCCGTTAGTCAGGACAGCCTGCACCACAACTTGTGGTCGCTTGAACTTATCTACGGTAGCTTCGCCCTTCATGCACACACATTCGTAAGCACCTTCTGGTTTCAGCTTCCGAACAGCAAGGTCTTTCGCGATTTTCAGTGTCATCAATTTTGCCATGTTACTTTTCTCCCTGTAGGTATCCACCTAACTCAAGCATTTTTCCAAGAGTGACGTCCATCAGTTTGGAGTCACCATAGTCCGCACGGCTCTTACCAAAAATGTCGCCGTCCGATTCCACATATACATTAATCGTAGTAGCTGCTCCTGAACCTGTACGCTCTAGATGGAAGTAACCGTCCATAGTACGAAGGAACAACCACATTCCACTTCCAGCGATATCAGGTACAATCCACTTCTCATACTCGCGCTCGTCTGTCGAGGCTTTTTCTGCTTTAGATCGTGCGTCAATCTCCTGTGACTTGTCTCTCATATGCACTGTAAATACTACGATGAGACCAGCCTGATTCAGTTGGCGGAACAACAGACGCCACTCGCGTTTGATAGCTCCCCAACCCTGGATACGGAGTCCCGGTGGTACTGACGGGTCATCTACTTCGTACTCTTCCGTCAGAAACTCACTGATATCAGAGGCGCCGTCAATGACTACAGCTCTGTACTTACAGTCGTTAGTCTTAGACGGGTCTAGAATGTAATGCTCTAGACTATCCTTGAAGTCTTGCCAGTTAGTAACTCCTATAATTTGTTCAGGCTTAGGTTGTGGAACGTCATACTCCGCATACCAGTCGTGCACCTTGGGGTTACCGATAGCCGCACGAAACCCTTTCTTGTCGCATACGATGAACAGCGTTTCTGGTACGTGGCTAAGTATCGATCCTACCCATGAAGACTTACCCTCGCCTGGATAACCTGTCACCGCTAACATAGGCGGTTCCCTCATCAGGTTATCAAAGGATTCATATGGGTCTATAACCGTCACGTTACAATGACCTTAAGCGGCGTAAGGTCACTATCCGGTACAACCTGTTGACTGTCCCCACCATAAAGAAAGCAGTAAGCATCATACACTCGCCTAGCCTCTGTGATATTGTGAGATTGTAGTTTCCTAAACGTGAGTACTTCGTCATCAATTGAGTGTCCTCTATAGTGAGCGCCAAGCAGACAGTGAACCGCAGTCCCTATCTCCAGCGCGTTACTAGTACCAGTTACATGCTTCAGCTCTAGTTCGTATTGTAGGTAGTGCTGCATCCCACAGTTATTGATGATGCCGAACCGCGACATACCATAAGGAGTAGGCGCACCGGGTCTCTCAGCCCACGGCTTAGGTTCTAGCATGTACTCATCAGCCAGGTTAATAACTACCTGACGGAGTACAGTACGTTCCTTCATGGTAGAGATTTTCTGTGCAGGAAACTTACTGTCCCAACACATGTCGAAGTATTGGCAAAGCCGATTGAAACCGTTGCGGCAGTTACCGGATCGGGTAGGAGGAACAGCCGCCTTCAGGTGCCAGTCAATTTGCCGAGCCATTACGAATTCCTTGGCTCGCTCGCGGTTAGCCTGGACAAAGAAACGATATAGGTTAGGAACCTTCTGCTTACCTATGACGTTCATAAGTACACCGAGCATAGGTTTCTCTTTCTTACCCGCTGCTACAGCCGCATTCCATATAGTCCATTGTGCGGTAGTATCATTGCTTACCGCGTGTGTCTGTTCCGCTGATGAGTTACGACGTGCCTCTGTCTTGTGGCTCACCCCGATAACAAACTGACTCAGCACCTCATCAGATAGGGCACGGATTTCCGGTACGGAATTCCTAGCGCTGATAGCCTCAATCACAAGGTCAGGCTTAGTGCTCACAGTTACAGGAGGAAGCCACTCAAGTTCTTTCAACTCTATGTGTACTTCCTGTTCTACTTCTACTACTTGCCAGTTGTCTGACATAGCTGCTCCCGTAGCAAGTTCATGTCAATGATAGGCGTCGGACATTGTTTGTTAGCTATGTTAGACGCTTCCGGCTTCTCATCGTGTCCGACTACTTCGATGATAGGGAAATACTCTTTGATCTCACGGCATACCAGTTTCAATGCTTCGTACTGAGTAGACCCAGGACCGATAGCAGTATCGTTGTCGTACATAACAGCCACTGAAATTGATGATGCGCTTAGAGCCAAAGCGTGAGGAGCCTCGACTAACAAGCTTAGCCCTTGTTCGATAGCTGAGTCTTGCCACACTGACAGATGGTACGGTAGACGTCCGGTAACATTGGTAAGCTCTGGGTGATAGGCATGGAAGGCAGCCAGGTCGATCATACTCATCAACCGGTGTGGCCACTTTGGTACGTTGACGCCGTGCTTGTGTACGAAGAGGTATTTAGTTTCTTCCCGTGCTTTAGGTCTTCCGCTCATGTTACCGTAAGTTAGAGCGAATGCTGCTGTTGCGTCCGCCGAACGGATGTACATCTAGTTCAGGTCCTTATCTATTTCTGTTTCTTCAGCGCTAGATTCTACTGCTACGCGCAAGATACTTTCCAATGCCGTACGAAGGATAACCAGGTTATCAATGTGGTTACTGATATCCGTACCTAGTTGTTGAATCTCATTCAAACAGAAGTGTTCCTTAGCCTTAATACGACTCTGGATAACGTTAGTAATGTCCAGCAAAGTCAAGTTAGATAGTGCTGTCTTCTGACGCAAAATCATACGCAAATCGTTCAACGCGCTATCATCACCACAGTTACACTTTTCTTCTTCTTGGCTCATTACAGATCCTTTAAGTACATGCTGAGGTCTTGCTTACACCGGGCGCACGTCTTAGCGTGCAAGTAATAGTTCCCGATCTTCTTATGACCTACAAAAAAGCAAATGAAATACCGCTTCAACAGTAGCCGCCACATTACTATACTTCTCCCAGTAATTTCAACAAAGAAATCATTTCTTCTTCTTCGTCCAGTTGTAAGGCATCAGCAAAGAGTCCCGCCGTATCAGCCGCACCAGTCACAGACTGGATAGCGTCAATCTTAGCAAGGTTAATGTCAATCACTCTCTCATCTAGCGTATCTTCCGCTGCTAAGAAAGTAACCTCTACGTTTTTAAGCTGGCCCCTGCGATGGAACCGCTTTATGCTCTGACTAATTTTAGCCGGAACATATACAAGCTCTGCGAATATTACTCTATCGCAGAAGGACAAGTCAAGTCCTGTCTGCACGGCATCGATGGTACACACCATGACCGTTTGACTGGTGGTCACCGCGCTGTGATTCTTGGCCTCCTGTATACGCTCGAACCGTGTTGTGGGGAGACAGTCACCATTTAGCCTAAATATCTGACGTGTAGGGTGCTGTAGGAACGCCTCGATATCTCGGCCGAACTGTTTACGCCACGTGAAGATAGCAATAGTCGCTCCTCTATCAGCTTCCCTGACTAGCCGCAATACTTCTGGTGTTTTTATCTCAGCCGCTAAGTCTAACAACGGTCCTCGCATCTTTCGGTTACCGTCTTGTATCGCTCCATACATGTAGTCAATCTGTTGCTTAGTCTCCGCCTCGACAGGAATAGTATGCTTACTGATATTCAGTTCTGGCAAGTGATGCTCGATATCTTTGGACGTGACTACATCCGCTAGTAAACAAAACCGGTCGCTCAACTCTTTTAGCTTACAAATCTCTGCACGTTTAGTAGGACTTATATCAACTAGCTTAGGAATGTCAAGACATTGTTTACCTTCCATCGGTCCAGCAGGAATTGTTTTCAACACTGCTCCAGCATAATGCATAGCGAAGCAAGACTTGCTACCGAAATGTCCGGGATATAACACAGACATTAAAGCATACAATTCCATAGTATTGTTAGGCATCGCTGTGCCTGTCAAGGCTAATACATGTGAGGCTGTAGCTACCAATTGCCTAATAGTTCTGGTACGCTTGCTAGTTGGATTCTTAATGTAGTGTGCTTCGTCTAAGATTATCAGAGCGTCGCTGGTATTAGGTAGCAAAGACGCCGTGGCTAGCTGAGTATAGCTAGTAATCATAAACGGAATCTGATTGCTTTGGAACAGGTCCCATTTCTCTTGTTCCATCTCCCAGTTGGGCACGACGTGAGCCGGGGCTACAATAAGTGTAGCTTTCTTTAGTAGCTTCATTGCTAGCAGTGCAGTAAGGGTTTTGCCGGCGCCCATTTCCCAGGCTAGCAGTGTGCTTCCGGGTGTCAGGGTAGAGTTGATAGCGCGCCGTTGATAACTACTCAGCGGAAACTCATCAGCTATCGGCGGCAGTGCTCCCGGGACTAATGCCGGTCGGGTAGTCTCCCTTATAATATAGCCGTGCTTAGAAAGGATAGTATCGACTGGTTTCTTGGCGTCCCATGGTAGGTAACGACAGCGCTCGTCGCTTACCCATTTGACCCCGGGCATAGCACGGAGGTCACTGTTAAGAGCGCGGTCCCCACTAGGTACAGTGAGACGCCACCAGTTATCAGGTTGCTGTGTAAGTAATGCTACTGGCATTATAAATCCCCTATAGCAAGTTGCTCCATGTCAAGTTGTTCGCGTTTCTGCTGATACTTTAATTTCGTCGCCGTGTCCATAGCTACGACAGCATATCTCCGCTGGTCCTCTTGCTCGGCAGTAATGCCGAACGACCATTCGAGTGCGCGAACCGCTTTGGTGTGGGTGGGTGTAATACGACAGGCTATCTCGCAGCCGTGAATCTTGGTAGCTTTGATGTTGGCCACGTAGTGAGCGGCACCTACGAAATCCGTCGAGCCTCTTAGCTTTCTATCGTCGCCGGTAAGGTGATGATTGAGGATAACATTTACCCCGTAGTCTCTATAAAGACCTACCAGATAATTTGTAATAACGGCTACGTCTGTACTAGAGTTTTCGTCACCGCTAAAGAAACGCCGAGCAGTATCAAATACTAGCAGTACAGGCTTAGCTCTTTCGCATAGAGCCTCTAACTTATCCCGTGCTTCCTGGTCTTCAAAGCTAAACTGTGTAGCGTTCTCTGCTATATAATAATTCTCGATAGGCATTGGCGAGTAATGCGTTAGCACCGGTATCCGTGACACCAGGTCGCCGGGGTCATCCTCTGCGTAGTGAATCGTTAGACCTTGAACCCAGGAACTAAAGGTTCGTCCTACCGGGAAGCCATCGCTAATGGCTAGGGCAATAGCCTCGCTTAACCATGTCTTGCCTGTCTTAGGTGCGGACCCAAAGATAATAAATCCTTTAGGAAGTAAGAAAGGAATGAGCCACTTGTCATGTTCAAAATGTGTGATTATATTATGTGGCAGTGTCTCACCGAACTGAGCCCATGACGGGTGCCGGTTCATATAATAAATTCCTCATCAGCAGTCATGTCCCGCGCAGCTATATGAGCTTCGCCAAACATACTGCTGTAGTGTCGGATAGCTTTAGCAACGGTAGCTTTGGTACCTGTTGGCTTCATTACGTAAAGCCATAGTGCTTCCTTTTCATCGTCATTCTTTAGTATCCATTCTTCCGGTAATACGTTACGCCGTAACTCTGGTGTCTTGATTTTGCTGAACCAGTAGCGAGCACGATAACACCACCACATGAGAAACACAGTCTCGTTGTTATCCCTTAGTGCAGGGATGAACGCGCCAAGGTCTTCATCGTTACTAAGCCGCCGCTTAAGTTGTGGCCACAGGTCTCCTTTGTCTGGATTACACTTAGCCAGGTGCTCTG
>Ga0255048_10001861_pt1 | contig 14084 bp, 15 predicted proteins | sample JV7_2_2_MG_FD_183619 | JGI IMG/M metagenome (GOLD analysis project Ga0255048, IMG submission 183619) | Seawater microbial communities from Jervis Inlet, British Columbia, Canada - JV7_2_2 | ecosystem: Environmental > Aquatic > Marine > Inlet | place: Canada: British Columbia | collected 2016-10-06
TGGAAATGAGAGGCTTGCCACTCTCGAGGCCAACATGAGCTTGCTTATACAGCAGGTAATGAACATGCAGATGCCTCAGCAACCTGTAGTCCAGCAGCCTCCTTCAGGCCCAGTGGATATGAATCCGTATAACCAAGTGGATATCCCACCACCGGCTCCTGTGTTCGCAGCCAGTTATCCACCAGGATACACAGGGCCTCCAGGCGTGAGCGTTCCACAACCACAGGCGCAACCTGCGCCCATGTATCCGCAACCAGGGAGTCAGCCACAGCAACGCCAGGATCTCCAGGATCCCTACGCCATGAACATTGGTGCGTCGCCAGGCAATCAGGGACAGGGCGGGTTGACTGCCCAGGGCATCCTGTCCGGCAACCAGCCCATGACTCCCAACGTAGGCGGCGGCAACGTCAACATGGATATTGCCAACAAAGCTCTGGGTAATAACTGGCGAGGTTCTTGGCGTCAAAGACAGGCTGCCGGGATGAGGGAGTAATAGAATGCAAGGCAAACTGATTGATTCCAGCAAAGCGGGCCGGCATAAAGTTCTGGAAGAATCCATGCACGATGTCATCGAGACCAACAGAGGGAAGCCTATTGGTCCTGTGGATATGCAGGAGATAGCCGCTCTTCATCGCAAGCTTGGGGTAGAGACCAATGCTGCGGGTGAATCATTCACGCCGGGTGAGCTGGTAACTGCAGCAGGGATCGTCATGGAGGAAACCGGAGCGAAGCCCATGTTTAACGATGCGATGATGGCGCAAGCGGAAGGGACTTCGATGAAGTCCAGGGTAGCGAAGAAGAGCACCAGTTATTTCTTCTTCGGTAATCTCAAATAAAGGAGCAATTAATGATTTACACCAACGTTGACGAGTATCTTGAACAAAGTGGTCATGGAATCCCCATACCGTCCTCAGTTCCCGCTAGTATGGGGCAGCTCCAGGTAGTAGCAACCAGTGGAGCTTTTGACATCATAACTCCAGGCCATATTCAGCTATTGGAATACTGCCGGAGATTGGGAACTTATGTGATTGTGCTGCTCAATACTGATGAATCCATCCAAGGCTACAAGGGTGAACACCGGCCGGTGAAGCCCTGGATGGATAGGGCAGTGATCCTGGACAATATCACGTCCGTGGAGGATGTGATAGGTATGGCCGAGAGAGATCCTATTGCAGCTATTAGGAAGCTGAAACCTGATGTATGGGTCAAAGGCAACCGGCCTGCTGCCGAGGTGGTTGAGCTTTATCCAGTATTGGAGTATGGCGGGACTTACGTGTCTGTCTGGACAGACTGTGAACAGAGTAGCACTGGTTACATCGAGAAGGCGGCTGAGACCTATCTGGCGGAAACTTCCGAGATAGGGGTGGAACCGGAGAAAGTTCGGAATATCCCCGAAGAAATGCTCAAGACGTTAGGCAAAGACAAGCCATTGGTCAGCGGCACATCGCACGACCTGAGCGGCAAGGAACTGGATATAGCAGTGGAGCAATTCTTCCAACATCTGAAAAACAAGGGCTGGACTGTTAAGACATTAGCAGAGCGCTGGCATGGGGAGGGGGTATAGCAATGGCGATGTCTAACGCACGTGGCGAGATGTATCCGTTCATAGACCTCACGCACAATCCCATCAAGGGAGCTTGCTGGAACATCCTGCATGGATTTGGATGTAAGTATTGCTTCATCGGGATAAAGGACTTAGGCAGGGGGAAATACCAGGGGCCACTGGTGCTCCACGAACAGGAACTCAAGGAGAAATACAAGCCGGGGAAAACGTACTTCATAGGGTCGGCCACTGACATGTGGCATGAGAAGGTATCAGACGATGATATTGGACGGATCCTTTCCAACTGTGAGCTATGGCAACGGCAGTGTCCAGCGTCTCTGGAGAAGCCTGAGTTCCTTTTCCAGAGCAAGAATCCAGAGAGGTTTCTGAGATTCCTGGGAGAGATCCCGCTTGGCTCCACACTGGCGACTACTTACGAGACTGACGATGAGGATGTCTATGGAACCACCAGCAGAGCGCCAGCGCCGAACATACGTCTGGGGATAATGGAGGAGATCCATAGATCAAGCTTCGGCAGAGACTTCAATCTGATGTTAAGCATTGAACCAATCATGAAGCCGACGCACATGGACAGATTCGTAGATAAGATCGTCCGTATTCCCTGGAGTTTGATCTCCATCGGAGCTGATTCATGCGAAGCGATTCCTATGGAGAAGCAGCCAGACGCGTTCTATGTGACGGAACTGGCTGAGCAACTTACAGACGCAGGGATGAAGGTAGTTATCAAGACCAACTGTTCTAATCTTGCTAAGAATCCCACGTCCAATAACTTCATTGATGTTTGGGATTCCTGTGGTTGGATATATCACAGGGAAGAGGAAAAGGCGAAGCAAGAAACACAGGGAACGTTCCTGTAGAAAGGGAAACATGGCACGAAGCACTTTGAAACTTGCCTTTATTGATCGCGATGGCGTGATCAACGTCCGTCGTAAAGACCCGGATGATCCCATGAAGCATTACGTCCTGACCTGGGACGCCTTCGAGTGGATGCCTGGAGCCATTGAAGCTATCGCAAAGCTCCTGGATAACGACTACGCCGTGATCGTGGTCAGCAACCAGTCAGGTATAGGGCAAGGAGTCGCTGATTACTTCGAGGTGGATCACATCTTCCAGAAAATGGTCAAGACCATTCGTGGTGTCACACGCCGGCCGCATTCACGGCTATGGTACAGCTTCTGCCCTCACACCACAGAGGATGATTGCGTATGCAGGAAACCTCAGCCGGGGCTGATCATAAGCCACCTGGTAGAACTTAATGCCAGGACAGCAAATGCCTGGATGATAGGCGACGCTGACACTGATATGGAAGCCGGATGGAACGCAGGGATAGATAAGTTGATCAAACTTCCAAGTTACGAGGAGCCTGAAATACCAGAATATAAGTATGTGGACATTGCCGCAGATGTACCTGTGGAAGAGAATGCTGCACCAGTGGTTGCCAATCTAACCGTCGCGGTGGACTTCCTGCTGAGATGGGACAGAGAAGACGCTCACAAGGCAAATCAGGCGGCAGGTTTGTGTATTTGAGCAAAGGAGTTGATATTATGCAAATTTCAATGCCATTCGAGGCTTGCTTGCTAAAAAACCAAGCATACCCGATGGGTGACACGAAACTTGGGCATACGAAGCAATGCCGGAAAGCGATGGACGATATATTCTGGCTTGTCAAAGAGCAGGGCGGTTTCGTGTGGCGTGGTGGGCGTCTCAAAATAACGCTCACAGCTTATGTGGCTAACCTGAGCATAGACGCTCAGAACCTGGTTGACGCCGTATCTGATGCCCTGGAGGTAGCACTTGGCGTCAATGACAAGCACTTCGATATTTCAACAATTCGCAAGGTGGATAGGGAAAAACCGCGGATCGAGATCCAGGTTGAGCAAACTGAACACAAAGGGGAAAACGATGGCTAAGTTCAGAGTCGAAGCAGAGTTCTATTGTTACATTGACGGCGCAGGTATGCAGAAGCACGTGCTGAATAAGCACGATCTAGGCGTAGAGGAAACACCTGAAAAGGAAGGCGACCAGGTGGAGTTGGATTATGACAAGCAACTAACTGATTCATATCCAGTTGGTACGGTTTTCGCTGTTATGCGTGATGAAGAAGCGATTGTCGTTTCCAACTACCTGTGGCTTGGGCTGAGAGATAATGGCATGAACCACTTTAGTTCAGCGGCGGATGCTTTGCATCAGGTACATACGGACACTCATGTTGCACAACAACTGAGGACTGGAGAGTACGTCGAATCCACCGTGGAGAAATACAACTTGATGGCGGAATTCGAAGGGAATGATACGATCCCGATGGATGCTGTTGCTGTTGTCCAGGAGGATTTCGTAGACCTGGACGCATCCGAAGACTCAGAAGCTCCTGTCACGGCGGATGGGACTACTATTGAGGATGCAGTCAAGAAGGCGCTCAACGAAATGGTGACTCATCTGGATCGACCACTGCGACTATCCGGAACAGACAACGGAATGTGGAGTGGTAAGAAGATCGGTGGCGACATGGAGATTTGTAAGGATGAGGTTCACGATCTTCTGGATAATGAGGCAAGAGTGCTGCGCGCAGTATTTGTAGTGACTTTGATGGATAAGAAATAGGGGGATAATCCCTAACAACATGGAGAAAGAAAATGAACGGACTGATTCAGAATTACCTGAATGGCGTAGAGAAAGGACTCGCAGACAGAGCGATTGAGATTCTCGATGCGGAAGTGGAGCGCACTATAGAAGCCGTGGAGAAGTTCGAGGCAGAGAACCCTTCCGTGAAGATACCTCGAACTGGCAATGTCTTAGAACCCGGGTATTGTGTCGTTGTGCGCTCCGTGATTCGTGGGGAGCGAGAAACAACAGACCTGGTACAGAAGACTATCGCAGACACCCAAATCACGAAGGCCATTAAAGAGCGGAACGAGCTTTGGGACAAAGTGAAAGAATTACCATAGGGCGGTAACGTGCTGCCTAGCTCCTGACACCTACCGATTAGTCGTCGCATAGTCAGGAGCGCTTGTGGGGCCAGGGGAACTTGGTCCCACTTTACATTTGACACCATAGACTCTTGATGGTATACTTAGAAATATCTTAGACATTTCTCCATTCCTCGTCTAAGCCATGTAAAGTTCATAATGCTGGTGGTAAGGTAGCTCCTTGTTAGACCAGCAGCCGGTTCCTTGTAGGGCAGGCGGATCCCAATGCGTCTGCTCTGCCGGAGCCATCATTGGGAGGCAACATGTCACAAAAAACTCTCACCGAATGCTGCGACAACTGCGGCAATCTCATCTGGCACAACAGCCTAATGTCTGCGCCCACTGCCGCGTGTACTCATCCACTCATGAAAACCCACAAGAAATGCACAGACCTCAAGATGTGCGAATGTCTGTTCTGGATCAAGATGCCCCCCATAACTCAGCGCGAAATAGAAAGCGAGGAGTCATGAGTAAGCATAACAATAATGTCGGGTACACTGGAATATACAACGTTCTGCTCGACGATGTTATGCCTAATCTTAGTCCACCTGCCTATATTGTTCTCGTCATAATTTGCCGTATGACTATCGGTTGGGTGACAGACAGAGAGAGCAATACGAGAAAGTTTAAGGACACGATAAGCCAGCAGCAGATTGCTGACCTATCGCCATACAACAGGTTGGCGACCATTGCAGAGGCTATAGATGAGCTATCGGGGAAAAAGATCATCAAAGTAGAAGGTTCGGCAAAGAGACTTAAAACGTATAGCCTGAATATGGAAGCGATTATCAAGTTGCAGAACGAAAGTGTGACGTATGAATATGAACAAAAATGGGCTGACCGAGAAGAATCTGAATCTACGCATACCGTAGATTCAACTTAACTGAATCTACGCATACCGTAGATCGAATCTACGCATACCGTAGACACCAAAGAAAAGACTAAAGAAAAAGAACAAATACAAAAGAAAACCGGGTTTTCACGTTTCTATTAATTAGATCAGTTTCCTCAACAACAAATTTAATTGAGACTTTTTTTTATGGTAAAGATTTCAGGAGAAGAAAAGAAAAAACATTGCGAGGTTGCCGATGGCAATAGTAATTGACCTAACTGACAATCGGTTAGATTTTTGGGAAAGGGAATGCGCTGTATGGGAATCCGGGGAACGACGCTTGTATATGTATAGCAAGAACGCTGGCGAGGTCGCACATGCTCTTGCCGTTATGAATCTATATGCAGGTTCTACAGCAGTCGTTTCGAGTCTAAAGAACCTGGACATTTTGGTAAAGCTAGGCATACAGCCATCACGGATTATGGTCACAGGCGAAGTACCTACTCGCACATTCGATTTCAGGATGTTTGACTTTCTATGGGAGTGATGCAGATGAAAAAGAAAGTTGTCTTAAACGACTATGGATTGGATGACACAGGATTCGAGGACATGATTCGGAACGAAGATGAAGCGCAGATAAGGCAATGGGGATACCAGACTCATTCGATGTGGACGTGGTTGGCTTTCATAACGGAAGAGTTGGGGGAATTATCGCAAGCCATATCCGAGTATGCTTTCAGAGAGGGCCATAAGCAAGATATTGTTGATGAAGCGAATCAAGTTGCGACACTGGCGGCCAAGTTTGCGGTTATGGCTAAAAAAGATTTAGAGTAATGGAGAACACACTAATGACAGACACACCACGACTAGACAGAGTACCACCACAGGACGTAGATTCAGAGAGGGCAGTATTGGGAGCCATGATGATGACGAAGGATCCCGATGCGAAGCTGGCCATAGCGAAGTGCGTAGAGATGTTGAATGAAGATCATTTCTACAAAGAATCTCACCGCAAGATATTTGACGCCATCACAGCTTTATTTGGGGATGGGGGGGAAGTAGATCTTCTCACAGTGACCAACATGCTTGAGGCGATGGGCGACCTGGATTTGGTTGGCGGAGTACCTTATCTCAACGAGATGATTGATTCCGTACCTACCGCATCCAACGCTACTTACTATGCTGAGAAGGTGAAAGCGGAATCGGATCGCCGCAAGATTATCTACACCACAGCGAAGGCAGGGAATGGCGCTTATGAACCGACAGAGGATGTAGAGCAGCTTCTCTCCGGAGCCATTGACGAGTTGCTCAGTATCAAGATAGGTACGATGGGGGAGAAGCCTTCCTTCAAGAGCCAGTTGAAGGCCGTGTTCAAGGATATGAAGGAGAGGTCGCAGAATCCAAAGAGCATACAAGGAATGCCGTTTGGTATCCGCGATGTTGACAGAAAGATTGGCGGACTATTGGGCGGCGATCTGTGCATAATCGCGGCCAGACCTTCTATGGGAAAATGCTTGAGTGGCGATGCCTTGATGGTTGACGCCACTACAGGTAATCGGATCACTGCAAGAGAATTCTATGCCAAGAAGGTTTCGCGAACTTTGTCTCTGAACATGGATGCCGAATCCATAGAAACTTCCATTGTGACGAAGCATATGAAAAGTGGGATTCAGGAAGTCCATGCAATAACTACTCAGCAAGGAGCGACTGTTGAAGTTACCGAGGAACATCCTATGCTGACTCCATTGGGCTGGCGCAAACTAAAAGATTTGATTCCAGGGAGGAGCTATGTAGCAGTTTCGGCAAAGATTCCAGATTATGGGAAACTTGAGACGATGACAGACCGCGAGGCGTTACTTCTTGGTTACTTGCTGGCAGAAGGCACTTTGTGGGACACCACAATTAAAGTGACCACAAAATCAGATGATGTATTGGCCGATTTGAGAAATTGCGTGGCTGAGAAAGATTGTATTCTTCGAACCACGCCAGGTCGGATAACATACCGTATTGTTCGCGCCGATGGTTCTAGGAAGCCAAACTCGAATCCTGTGAGGACCTGGATTAAGGAGCTTGGTTTGTTTGGGACTAAATCAGGCACGAAATTTGTTCCCGATATTGTTTTCAGGCAGTCTAACCGTAAAGTGTCGCTTCTGTTATCTGGACTGTTTTCTGGAGATGGGTGGCATTCAGATCATATTGGCATTGTTTCGAAATCAAAGCAGATGATGTTAGATGTTAAGCATCTGCTTCTTAGATTTGGGATCATGTGTCGCCTCAAGACAGACTACAATAAGCGATACGATAGTTACTATTATCGCCTCACAATCACGGGCCATGCAAGCAAGAAAGCTTTCTGTAATAAGATCGGCTTCCGAAGGCATGTGCCGCATCCAGAAATGTCGCAGATGGAAAACTGGGGGGTATCGCCTTATTGCACTGTGGGAGATGTCCGTTTTGAGTTGGTAAGAAATATTAAAGCAATGGGAAAGATTGATACTTATGATTTTACCATTCAATCTAACCACAATTTCTTAGCCAATGATGTGGTAGTTCACAATTCTACCTTTGTCAGGAACATAGCTCAGTATCTATGTGAGGACTACAAGTCGCGTGTGGCGATATTCTCTCTGGAGATGAGGGACAAACAGATCATGGCTTTGATGCTTGCGTCGGAATCAAAGATTAACTACGAGCGGTTCCGGTCTTCCAGTTTCACCGAGAATGACTGGCAACCGCTGACTGATGCGGCTGGCAGGATGGATAGATGGAAGTGCCATATCGAAGACGCCACCACGCTAAGTTCATTCACTCCGTTGGATTTACGAACTGCGCTTCAGAGAATAATCTTGACTGACGGCAAGCCAGACCTGGTGGTCTTCGATTATCTTCAGCTCATGGAGCCTCAAAGACCGACATCGACGCGGACGAATGACGTATCGCAAATATCCCGGCAACTGAAATCTATGGCCATGTACTTCGACATTCCATTCATTGTGCTTTCTCAACTCAACAGGAAGGTGGAAGAGCGCCCCAACAAACGGCCCATGCTTTCTGATCTCCGAGAGTCTGGAGCCATAGAGCAGGACGCCGACATAGTGTGTTTCCTGTATGACGACGATTACTACAGCGAGGAGCGCGGCCCGCGCAAGGGCGGCGAATGCGAATTGATCATAGCCAAGCAGCGCATGGGGCCAATAGGCACAGTGAAGGTAGATTTTGATTTAGAGTCAGCCAGGTTCTTGCAGGTGAAAGGGCGCGTGGTCGGGCGACAGGCGTTCAGGGGGCGAAGTGATCTGGATTAGGGTGGTTCTGACACTAACTAACAATTAGACGCTTGACAGTTCGGGAAACTTGTGGTATGCTTCGAGGTGAAGGGCCTTTTTTCAACTCGGTAGGATACCACAAATGTCAAGCACTATTGGTCTGACTACAGCAGAACAGCGTGAGATGGACCAGATATTCTCGGTCGTAGAAGACTCTACGTTTATTGAGAATTTCCAGCCCAATCCCGGTGGCCAGGTAGATTTCTTCCAGGATGTAGATCACCACGAATTGCTTTTCGCTGGTGGCAATGGATCCGGGAAAAGTCTCTGCGGCATGGTCAATGGCGCGTGGCATACCGTTGGCGAAGTAGACGTCGAAGGCAATCTTACCGGCAAGACCATCCATCCCTACAAAGACCTACGCATTCCTACCACAGGCGTAGAAGGATGGATGTCCAGTTATTCCCAGGACGTACAGAAAGACAACCTTGAGCCTATCTTCCAGAAAATCATGGCTCCGTATGTGCTCCCAAACGGCATTGACTATAAAGATGGCATTATGCACAGGGTCAGATTCAAGGGCATAGACCAGCGGTATCCATCCTGGTGGAACTGCAAGTGGATCACCCAGGGCGTGAACGCCTACAAGGGAGCCAAGAAGAATTTTGTATGGCTTGACGAGCCTCATCCAAGAGCAATCTACAACGAAGCAAAGCAGAGACTTACCAGATCTGGCGGATATATGTGGACGACTCTAACTCCCATAGTGGACCAGGAGACTCCACTGCTTGCCAGGGACGTGCTCTGGATGCTCAAAGACCTGGTGGAGCCGTGGCAGTTAAATCCAGACAATCTTCCACAGCTTTGCATTTACTACGTGGATATGGATGAGAACGCCCGGCATCTGGACATTGAGTTCATCACTGACATGATGAAGGGTATGCCGCTTGTGGAGCAAAGGATCCGGAAGTCGGGTATGTTCCTGGTATTTTCGGGAAGAACATGCTTTAACCGGGAGATGCTACTGGACATAAGGTCATACTTGCTGGAGCACCTGGAGGAAGCGACTCCTGAGTACGGAGATCTATTCTTCGACAAGAAGGAGACTCTAGGCAGCCAGGTAAAATTCTCTCTGAACGAAGGGATGGACTATTTTCCAGAACATCCAGAGGGGGAATGGGCCATCAAGATCTGGGAGCATCCCATTCCAAAACAGGATCTACAGATTTCCCCTGGGTACCTCATTGTAGTTGATGTAGCGGAAGGTAAGCCCGGCGGCGACTACACCAATGCTTACGTCTTCCGCAAAGACAACCGCAGGGTGGTCGCTTGTCTGCATGGACACATATCAGAAGAAGAGCTTGCCAGGCAGCTCTGGCTTCTGGGACATTATTACCATGACAGCGGCCGGCGAAAACAACCGGCGCATCTGGCTATTGAGGTCCGTAATTTCGGCACCACGACGCAGACTTACCTGCTTCGTGGATATAAAGAATTCGACATCCCCAAGTATCCCATCGGGAAGATTTTCCATCGCCCCACAGTCCCAAACTTAAAGCAGGGGCTGAGGTTCATGAGTGCTCCTGGATGGGATACGAATGTGGCCACAAGACCGTACATAATCGGTGGGATGCGAAGAGGGATGGTTGGGGCATCTGTCACCATACAGGGTGAGCAGCTCTGTTCTATCCCAGACGTGGGTTGCGTCAATGAAGCTTTAGGTTTTGTTCAAGACAAGAACGGGAAATTTCAAGGTCATCCTGACGACAGGATAATAACTTTCGGCATAGGGCATCAGGTTCTGGATTTGCTGGAGCAAGGCGAGGGCTATCCCATAGCTGAGGACCAGCAACCTGAACACGACTCTCTCTGGAAAGTAGGGAGGGACACCGATGGCAATTCGGCTCCTATGCTGAATCAAGCTTTCATCGAGAAGTTGCTTCGGGAGCCACAGCAGTCGTTGAATGACCTGAACTTTTAGGAGAACGTTATGGGTTTGCCAGGAAAGAATTTTGGATCACATAGTAGCGTCAATGTGCAGAAAGTGACCGATCCCAGTGATGCTCTTAAGGCAGTTGTGAATCAGAATGCTCAGATCAAATCACAGAATGAGCAACTAAGCCTCAAGATTCAGCAACTAGCCGTGCAGAACCAGGGCTTGCGGGAAGAGATGAAGCACCTGGGGCAGTTCCGTCAGATTCTGCAGAACCCTATCGAGAAGTTGTCGGTAGAGTTTTATGATGTGGAGCTACTTAGACAAATCCGCGCTCAAATGATCAAGATGTTTGGCCAGGGTGGACACATGGATGCAGAGGGACAATGGATGCAAGGAGTTGTAAATCGCAGATTCCAGCTTCTACTTCACCAACTGCTACGTACTGGACTGCAACACTGGCCACAAGTCAAAGCCCAACTGGATGAGAGCATTAAACAGCAGGGCTTAATGTCGCAATAGGGAGCTGTCATGGCAGAGAAAGAATGGCCCCAATGGATCACGCCGCAACTATGCAACTGGATGCTTGATCTATGCAAGAGAAACCCATCCAGGATCTCTTACCTGGAGAATGCAAAAGAGATGCGTTCCTGGTATAGAGGAAATCGGTTTCTGGCTCCGGTAAAGGGCGTTGATGATATGGAGATTGACGACCGGAACGCCACTGCCAGACGAAACATTCTGGGAGAGACTGTTGACGAATTGGGATCTGTTCTCTTGAAGAACAAACCCATCATCCGGCGTAAACCATATCTGCCGTGGCACGTCGATCTATCCGACGACTTAGATGCCATGTGGTTATGGCAATGGCTTGAATGCAATGGACAGGGCATCACCCGCTCATTCGTTGAGGACGCTCAACTTACCGGCTTAGCTGCTCTTAAAGTTCTCTGGGATCCTTTTGTAGAATATCCAGGAAGAAAGGGCGTTATCAGGCTTCAATCGATTCCTGAAGGAGCCATCTACGTGGATCCCTACGCTTCCAATAATCAGCGTGGGGAAGATGCCAGGTTCATTATCCATCATGTGCGGAAACTGCCAGAGGAACTTATTGCAAAGTTTGGTGAACCTGCTGCCAAGGCTCTGGGCTACCCTACAAGTAAGGGCAGAGGTATTCACTCTAATTTCGCCAACCAGATGTTAAACATGAGTAACATAGAGTTGACAAAACCTCTATCTGGCCCACGTGTACCCACGGCTATAAATTATCCAATGCCAAGTTCGCTCAGCGTTCAGACAGAAGATGTGCCAGTGGACCCGTTGGAAGGCGCGAAGAAAGACGTTTACGAATGCTGGCTATTCCCACAGACCATGTATAGCAACGACTTGCTCACTGGACGAGAAGTGAATTATAGCGAATACAAATACGGCGCTGTGGCGACTATGGTGGATAATCACATCATCGACATAAAGCCCAATCCGTATTTCGCCAGGAAAAGACTTCAAGTCCAGGATGACACAGGGCAACAACAGACAAAAGTTCTGGAGGTAGGTCCTCGGCGACATCCGTTTGTGTTCCTCTGGTGGAAGCGTATAGCGGATTCTCATGGGAACAGGACATTTTACAACTGCATGAGCATGGTGGAATGGATGACCAGCATCCAGTTCAATTATAACGCCATTCGTAGAAATATCGCAATAATTGGAAGAACACTATCCAATCCCATGATCGCCTATAACGAAGATTTACTTGCAATGGATCCGTCTAAAGTGCGAAACATTCCTGGACAGTTGATAAGAGTTCAGGGCGGAGCTACCATTGACCAAGCTATAAGACTTATGCACCCATCGGGTATTCCAGCCGACCTGATGAATCTGAATATGCAGGATGAGCAGGCAATCAGATCGTCTGGCGGTATTCGACCAGGGTTAGTAGGATTGTTCCCCCAGGGCGGGGGAACATCGCATACTCCCGCGGCGACTATTGGCACTTTACAGGAAGCTGCCTTTAGTCCTTTGTGGCGTTATGTGGAAGAGATCGGAGATGCTCTTGTTGATCTGTCGTCTGTAATGGATGGCTTGATGCAGCAGAAGTATCAGGTTGGTCACTACGTGGCCACGTCACGACACGGGAGAGAATTCTGGCTGGAGTGGAGCGGCGAACATTCAGCGGCTCAGTTCCAACGCCATGTTGTAGCGGGTGCAACCACGCCTATCTACGATTTGGAGAAGGAACAACGAGAAGCGTTTGTTATGCAAATTACTCAGACTGCTATGCAGACAGAAGATCCCAGGCAAATTCGTATAGCGATGATATATTTACGGTCGCTGTATAATTTCCCTTGGGCATACCAGTATGAGCAGGAACTTCAGCAGGAACTCATGCGCCTTGAGCAGATGACTCAAGGTTTGCAGCAAGTGGGCGCTCAGGAACTACAGAATCGCGGGCAGAGCCAACAGGCTTTACCGGCTTCTGGATCTGCAGCAGGGGAAGGGATCGATGATGAAGGTCTCGGAATACTGTTGAACAGATTAAACAGGAGTCCTGAGCAACTCGGTTTATCTAACTAAGTTACGGTGTTGATAGTGGAATTGGCATCGTAAGAAAGGAGACACTATGTTATGTCTACCTCAGAACCTAGCATTGCTGTTGCTAGGCAGGATTCCACCAACTCAAGCAGGAACTGGCAACCAAACAGGCTCAGGAGGAGCTGCTCCTCAGACAGGCGGCGGTGGAAACGCTGCGCCTGCTCAAGGGGGTCTTCCGCCAGGGTCTCCACCGGCTCCAGTGCCTGCGCCGCCGGGGATAATTCAACCTCAAGAGTTCTACACTCTGGATGAGCATAATCCAGACCGACGCTTTACTGGTGTTCAAGTAAGAGAGGCAATAACTAGAGCGGGGCAGTATGACACTTTGCAGAGCGAATTCCATAGACAGGGGAATGAACTCACTAATGAGCGACAGGCTCGCGTAACTGCGGAGCAACAGCTCAGTGAGATTCAGGAACAGGAACGTCTGGCGAATTACATGCAAGGAATGGGATACGGCTCGCAGGCTCAGCCGGGTTCACCTCAAGCCCAGTTACCTAATCAGTCTCAGCCACAGACTCAGCAACAACCGGCACAGCAAGCCGGTGTGCAGAGCGGGGCCGATGCTGGTGATGACTGGCTTGCGAATTACGGTTTTCAGCCCTCCGGACAGCCAGAAGGTCCAGGCGCTGCGCCGGGTCAGGGAGCGCCCAATCAGCAACCTGGCTCGCAAGGCACTGTGCCACAGGCGAATAGTGCTCCGAGTATGAATGATCCTCGTCAACTTTCGTTAATGATGAAAGCGATCATAGACGATTCGCTTTCTAAGACACTAACACCAATGCAACAGCAATTACCACAACTGGTCAATGCTGCTGTAAACCAACGGTTCACTCAGCAAGCGCAACGGGATAATGTAAGAGATTCTTTTCGGGCTGGAAGGGAACAACTATCAACCGATCTCAATCAGAAGTGGGGCGTCGATCCCACTCGCAGC
>Ga0255048_10001867_pt1 | contig 14059 bp, 14 predicted proteins | sample JV7_2_2_MG_FD_183619 | JGI IMG/M metagenome (GOLD analysis project Ga0255048, IMG submission 183619) | Seawater microbial communities from Jervis Inlet, British Columbia, Canada - JV7_2_2 | ecosystem: Environmental > Aquatic > Marine > Inlet | place: Canada: British Columbia | collected 2016-10-06
TCCGCACTGTCCGCTTCAGGTCGAACGATCCATCTATGACAACATTCCGTGTCAGCATGCTGTAAACGTACTCGCTCCCCGTTGGTCCTTTCATTGCAACGCGTACATGACCAACATCACAGACATGGCAGGACTAGTGATCGTTGGAGCGGGCCCGATCGGCACGTGGGTGGCCGAATCAGCCGTCGGAGACGGCGTGGTGGACGCCATTGTCGGCGTCGTCGACCCTGACGATTCCGCCCGCCGCGAGCTCGTCGCTACGACCGGCGCGCCCGGGTACGCCACCACCGTTCAACTTCCCCGGGCAGCAAAGGGCGATGTTGCGCTCGTCGCTTTCGCATCGGCTGCCGAGAAAGTCGCTCCTGAGATCATCAGGCTCGTGTCTGCTGGATACGACGTCGTTACAACATGCGAGGGACTCGCTTGGGCCCCGCGGCATCTGTGGGACGCCATGCACACCTCGGCGCGGTCGGATGGCCGAACCATCATCGTCACCGGGGCAAATCCGGGATTCGTCATGGACCGCCTCCCCCTGATGCTTGCTGGCGCAAGCAGAGACGTCACGTCGATTCGTGTCGAACGCTCCATGGACACGTCCACGTGTCGCCCCTCCCTGATAGCAAAGTCAGGGCGCGGGCTGAGCAAGGAGGAATTCTCGAGTCAACTCTCCGCAGGCAAGGTCGGCCACAAGGGCCTCGACTCGAGCGCTCGTCTCGTTGCCAGAGGCCTTGAGTGGTCGCACAAAGATGTTGTAACAACGGTCAAGCCGATTCTTGTGGATGGCATAGCCATTGGAGCGATTCACACCGCGACGCTCACAGCAGGCGAGGGCCGAACAATTGAACTCGAACTCACGATGGCATGGAAGCTGGAGCCGCCATTCGATCGTGTCAGCATTGAAGGGACCCCGCCGATCAACGTTGAGGTTTCGGGTGGGTATCCCATCGATGACGGCACGGCCGCCCATGTGGTATCGGCTGTCCGCCACGCTGCGAGCCTCGCCCCAGGGTTCTACCGACCAAGCGACCTGCCGCTGCGCTTCGGCGCGTCATGAGCCAACACCCTCTCGACATCGAGAGCACAACGAACCCGCGGATCAAGGCCTGGGCCGATCTCGCGAAACGCTCCGAACGCGACCGCACAGGAACGTTCCTGATCGAGGGCGCTCGTGAATCCGAACGGGCGACGCAACACGTCCGTGTCGAGGAAATCGTCTGGTGCCCCGAATATACGGATACGCCGCCTGGAGGACTCAGTCGCTCGACGACAGTGTCGGCCAGGGCATTCGACAAACTCTCGCGGCGTCAGAACCCTGACGGCGTGATTGCCATCGCCAGAACCCCTGTCATGTCGCTCGAGTCGTTTGCCCAGGGCGACACGCACCTCATTCTCGTGGGCGACGCCATCGAGAAGCCTGGCAACATCGGAGCGATGCTGCGATCGTGTGATGCGTTCGGCGCGGCGTTCATCGGGTCGTCGCTCGGCACCGATCTCGTCAACCCGAACGTGATCCGTGCTGCTCAGGGCTCGCTCTTTGCGACTTCACTCGCTTCGGTGCCCAGAGAGGACGCGATCGACTGGTGCACAGAAAACACAACGGTGGTCGTCGCTCACCCGGTCGACGCGGCCCCGCTGTGGCAGCTCGACCTAACGGGACCAACATCGATCGTGATCGGATCCGAACACGACGGCGTCGATCCCAGGTGGCTAGAAGTGGGTGACGCCGCACTGATTCCGATGTCGGGCGTCGCCGATTCGCTCAATGCATCCGTGTCGGCCGGAGTCTTCCTCGCCGAAGCTTCGCGTCAGCGATCGGGCTGAATCTCAACGACGGCGTCTGAGCGGTCACACCATCGGCACACGACCTTGTCGACCGACCTCGACAGGATCTCCTCCTCCTCGACATGGATGTCTCCACCGAATTCGGCATGCTCGAAACGTCTCCGCTCAACCGTGTCATAGACATCGAACCGAGTCTTGTTTCCGCATGCGTCGCACCGGTACAACGTCATGGCTTTCGTAGCTCCCAGATCCCGTCACTCTCCATCACTTGGATGATCTTCTGCGCAGTCTCTCTGGGATCATCGTTCAGGACGGCTGGATTCAACTGGATGGAGATCACGGGGCCCGTGCGGTACAACGTCGGGACGGCATCGACACCGAGCGACAGGGCCGTGGTCTTGAGGTTTTCAAGAAGCGGATGAGCATCCTTCACGATCTCTCGGTCGAGGCCAGAAGCATCAAGGGCCGCACCAACGGTCTTGAGGTCCGTTGCGGGCATGCCCTCCATGTGGACAAGACCGAGCATCGCGTGGAGATATCGTCCCCGTTCGGTGGGATCTTCGAGGGACAGCAGCGTAGACATCGCAGCGCGCTCCGTGCCTTTGGGCAGCGGCATCCACTCGATGCCGACACTCGCTCCCGACTCGGCAAGGAGCCGCAGCCACTGATAGAACACCCACACCGAGGGCGTTGAGAAATCGAACCAGACCTGACCGGTGAAACGCATGGTGCAACGGTAGACCGACGGCGGACATCAGACACTTCGACCGAACACTTGTTCGACTAGGATTATATGCGTGACTCTTGTCGGCCAGCGAACATTTGATGAACTTGGCGCACACCTCATGGATGTGCCTTTCTGTGTTCTCGATCTTGAGACAACCGGGCTCTCCCCTGACACCGAGGGCATCACCGAGATCGGTGCCGTCCGCTATGAGCAAGGTGAGGAGGTCGGTCGGTTCCAGACGCTCGTGAATCCTGACGCTCCAATCCCTCCGCGAATCACCGTGGTCACGGGGATCACCCAAGCAATGGTGATCGATGCGCCCAAGATCGGTGAGGCGCTTCCATCACTTCTCGAGTTCGTCGGAGATGCCATAATCGTGGGACACAACGTCAGATTCGATATGTCGTTTCTCAACGCGGCAGCCATCAGAGGCGGGTATGGACGGCTTCCGAATCGCTCCGTTGACACACTCCGCCTCGCTCAGCGGCTCGTTCGGAAGGATCTACGAAGCTTCAAGCTGTCGAGTCTCGCCGCGTATTTTGGATCTCCTGTCACGCCGAACCACAGAGCACTCGACGACACTTTGGCAACGGCTCACGTCTTCTGGGCACTCCTCGAGAGGGCAGGGTCCATTGGTGTTACGCATTTGGATGACCTCCTCGCTCTTCCGACGATCAAGGGGGCGAGGGCCATAGGGAAGCTCGCTCTCACCGAGGATCTGCCGAGAGCTCCTGGCGTGTACACGTTCGAAGACAAGACCGGAGCCCCGATCTACATCGGGAAGGCAACGAACCTCCGATCACGCGTGCGTTCCTACTTCAGCGGAGACACGCGGCGTCGCATCGATGACATCCTGAGGGATCTCCACACGATCGACTATCGGGTCACGTTGAACGAGTTCGAAGCATCGGTGCTTGAGCTGAGAGCGATCGCCGAACACAACCCTCGGTACAACCGACGGTCGAAACGCCCGCGGTCGCTGCATTGGGTGCGTCTCACCGCCGAGAAGTATCCACGGCTCTCTGTCACGCGCTCGCACGGCGATGGTCTTCTGCATATTGGACCGTTCAGGAACCGGCACCAAGCAGAGACGGTGATGCATGCGCTGTGGGATGGCAGTCAGATCCGGAGATGCACGACCAAGGGAAGAGGGTGCGGGTTCGCGCAGCTCGGAGTTGCCGTCTGCCCTCACGATGGTTCTGTATCCGAAGCGGACTACCACACGATCGTGCAGGAGCTGATTGATGCCATCGATGGAGACGCTCACCCTCTATATGACCGTGTCCGGTCGCGTATGGCGACACTTGTCGATCACCACCGCTTCGAAGACGCGGCGCTCGTCAGGGACCGGTGGAATTCACTCTCACGCGCCCTAACGAGCAGGAGGACGAGGAGGTCGCTCGAGGCGGCTGGTTACGTGGAAGCGACGGGTCCAGACGGCGTGCATATCGTTATCGACCGTGGTCGTCTTGTCTCTGTGACGCCAGCCGGAGGACAAATGCCCCTCGTCCCATTGCCCAACTCACCCAAGGCTCGCCAACCGATAACCATGGCGGACGTCGAAGAGGCTGCACTCGTGTGGCGATGGCTCAGCCGGGAAGGCGTCGATGTCGTCGACGTCGCGGGAACCCTCGCCTGCCCATCTGCACGCGTCCCGTCACTCGCTGCCCTCGGGTGATGAGATAACTAGACATCTTGCATGGCCACAGATTGGCTATTGCCGACCACGCAGAGTGGCTGTATTGTTCGAGAAGAACAGTTCCAATGATGCGATAGGCCCATGGGCATTGTCGCCGCATAGGAGTTGAATAGGAGTTGGACACAACGTCTGCTGGACAGGGCTGTCCCGTACGACATATCTAGTTTAAGGGCTCAGGGCTGAGCTGTAAGGGAACCCGGGAAATATCCCCGGGCATGAGGTTGGAGGAAGGCGCCATGCCGCATACATGGTTACCCACTAGTGGGGTTTCAAGACGATTGTTCAATGCCGCGATTGCGGCCCTACTTGCATTCACAACGGTGGTACTCATCCCAGGTGTGAACTCAGCAGCGCGCGGCGATGAGCATGTGCCTGCGGACAACTGTGGCGTGGACGTTGTATTCGTTCTGGACGCATCAGGATCAATGGGAGACAACGGCAACGAGGGGATCACGGCGGTTCGAGCGGGTTTCAAGTCCTTCGTTACGGCGCTTGGCGCCGAAGCTCCGGCATCCGATATCGGTGTCGTGGAATTCGGGACTGATGCATCAACAGGCATGCCGTATACGAATGTGCTCGATGCCAGCCTGACGACCTACATCGACTCCTATTCGGCGTACACTTCACCGGCGTATTGGACAAACTGGGAAGCAGCCCTCGGCTTGGCTGCATCGGGATTCGCAGCTGCCGATGCGGTGATCTTCATAACGGACGGCAACCCGACGACGTACGACGGTGGCGCCACTGCCGATAACGTCGCCCACTGGAATCTGTCAACGACCGAGGCCCAAGCCAGCGCGAACGCGCTGAAGTCCAAGACCATCGGCACCGTCTTCGGAATCGGTGCTGGCCAGGGATTCACGAATCCTCTTCCGCCGGCCGATGATGTCATCCAGCCAATTGGGCGCCTCAATTCTGTTGTGGAGGACGGACGAGTCACGACCTTTGATGACTTGACATCAGCTCTTCCCGAGATTGTTGCGGAGATTTGCGAACCCTCGATCTCGATCGAGAAGAGCGCATCACCAACGGAACTGCCAGAGCCTGGCGGCGATTTCATATTCACGGTCAAGGTGACCAACACCAGCATCAGCAACGCTGCTGTGAGGCTCACCGAACTCACGGACACGATCGACAACGAGAGTCCAGTCGACATCGCCGACATTCAAGGTGTGAGCTGCAAGTACTCGGACGCATCGCTATTCGAGCCCGCCGCTGATTGGATCGCTGCTGATGACTATGTCGAGTGCACGTGGACGAGGTCCTTCACCGGGGATCCCGGATCGGAGCACGACACGGCCACAGCAACCGGAGTTGACCCGGGACAGCGCTCCACGAGCCAGGTCACCGATGATGCAACCATCACGATCACACCTGTTCCTGGTATCCGCATCGAGAAATCGACCAACGACAGCGATGCAGACGCAGCGCCCGGCCCATCGATCACGGTTGGTGACCCGGTCACCTGGACCTATGTCGTAACGAACACAGGATCTGTCGATCTCACGGGAGTCATCGTATCTGACGACATCCTCGGCGAGGTCTGCACGATCGGGAATCTCGCCATCGGCGACTCCGAAACCTGCGAGCTTGTCGGCGTGGCTGCACTCGGCCAATACGCCAACGTTGGCACGGCCGTGGACAACAACGGTGACGGTTCAAGTGTCTCCGACACCGATCCTTCCCACTACCTAGGTGTTCCGGAACTGGTTCCTGCGATCACTGTCGAGAAATCGACGAACGGTCAAGATGCGGACACGGTTCCTGGACCATCGATCACTGTTGGTGATCAGGTGACTTGGACGTATGTTGTGACGAACACCGGCGACGTTGCCCTCACCGGGGTCATAGTGACGGATGACATCCTCGGTGACGTCTGCACGATCGGGAATCTCGCCATCGGCGACTCCGAAACCTGCGAGAAGACGGGCACCGCCGTCGCTGGCCAGTATGCAAACATTGGAACGGCGACGGACAACAACGGTGATGAATCAACGGTGATCGCAACGGATCCATCTCACTACTTCGGACAGGAAGTACTGGCCTCGGCAACGATAGGTGACACTGTCTGGTCCGATGAGAACGAGAACGGCAAGCAGGACAATGGCGAGAAGGGCATCGCTGGTGCCACGGTTCGCCTTACGCTTCCGGATTCGTCAACGATGGACACGAACACCAATGCGAACGGTCTGTACCTGTTCTCTGGGCTCGACGCCGGGACGTACAAAGTGGAACTCCTGCTGAGTTCCATACCGAAGCCGTCGGAAGGTGATCTCAAGCTGACCACCGCTGGCTCATTCACGGTCGATCTAGCGGACGATGAGAACTTCCTTGATGCGGACTTCGGAGTAGTAGCAACCCTGCCGGTCACGGGCATCGAGTCGAACCAGATTGCGATCGTCGGCTTGGCACTCCTACTTGCAGGAGCAGCAGCGCTGGCCGTTACGTGGAGGCGAGAAGACGAGAAGGGTGAAGGTGAGATCGCCGCCTAGGCGAAACCCACCTCCAACTAGAAAGGGGCGCCCACCGGGCGCCCCTTTCTACTACCCAGGGTTACTGGTCCGATTTGTGCCGCTACTGGCCCACAGAACCAGCCCGAGAACGTACGTTCCGGTTGACTCAACCGACTTTTACCCTCCCGGGTGTGCAGAAGCGTCTCTTCCTCGTAATCGCCGTCAGCCTCCTCGCCGCCGCATGCTCAAGTGGCTCGGGCACCCTGCCGTCAGATGCACCTGAGGAGATCGCCTACGACGCTCTGGTGGCTGAGATCACAACATCTGGGACACCGACTGTTGTCAACTCGTGGGCGGCCTGGTGCCCTCCGTGCCGTTCGGAGGCGCATCTGCTCTCGACGGCGGCAAAGCTCAACGAAGACATCAGCTTCATCATGCTGAACACAAAGGACAATCCGACCGATGCTGCAGAGTTCATAGCCGAGTCATTCTCCGACACACCCATGACCCATTACGCAGACCCGTCCGGCGCCGTTACGTTTGAGATGGGTGGAGGCCGCGGCCTTCCGGTCACCTTCTTCTATAGCAGCGACGGCGAGAGCGTCCATGTCCACCTCGGCATATTGGACGAGCCAACCCTCGCCTTCTACCTCGACGAGATCAACCGCTGATGGAATTCACGTTGCTCGCCGCGGCCGCCATCGCAGTTGCCGCGTTCTGGCTCATGCTGCGTTGGGAGGCGAAGCATGGCAACGCAGCCGGGTGCACACTCGACCTGTGGGACGCTGGCCTGACTGCAGCCGCTGTCGGGCTGGCTGTAGGTCGACTGGTCGCCATGGCGCAAACTGGAATCAATCCCTTCTCTGATCCCGCCCAGATCATCCTTGTGCGATCCGGTGTGTCGACTGTCGGTGCATCGGTCGCGGCGCTCGCGATGTTCGCATTCCTGGCTCGGAAGTCATTTCTCGAGGCATCCGACGGGATCGGTCCTTCAGCCCTCGCTGGGCTTGCAGGGTGGCATATCGGTTCTGTCGTCACGGGCTCGTGGCTCGGTACCGTGTCCACTCTCCCCTGGGCACAGACCGCTCCCGGGAGCGACATCACCAGGCATCCTATTGAGATCTATGCAGCTGCTCTCTTCTTCGTCGCCGCGTTCGCCATTGCCGCGTGGAAACAGAAGGGCCGCCCACCATTGGGAGTGCCAGCAGGACTCTCGCTCGCGGCGGCGGGTGTCATCAGACTGATCACTGAATCATTCAGAGTTTCGCTCAGCGGCGGACCCGTCCTGCTCTATGCCGCGGCAGCCATCGGAGGGCTTGGAGTCGCACTGTGGGGAGCCACAGCGAAGAAACGGCAGAACCGGGCGGCTACGCGCTGAGCGAGAGCATGTTGTCCAGACGGGTCCTGAGTTCATCCTCACCGACTGCACCGAACCACATGTCAACGATCACATCGCCCACGATCAACACGGAAGCTGGTTGGCCAGGTATTCCGTAGAGGTCCCAGACGCTGTCGTCGAGTCCCCACGTGAGGTTGTCGGAGAACAGTCGCCCGGCCTCCTCCACTGTCGCACCAAGGTCGCCTCGTCCCGCTACGGCAAGAAACGTGACATCGTTGAGGTAGTCATTCGCTACCTGATCGATGACGGGCAACTCCCGTCGGCATGTCGATCACCACTCGGCCCAGAAGACCATGTAGACAGGCTTCACTTCTTGGCTCAGAACGAATTCACCGGTCGGCTGGAGAGCAAGCGTGAAGTCCGGTGCTGCGGGTCCCTCGAGCTTCGCGTTCGTCGAAGACGTGGAAGTATCCGAAGCAGACGCGTCGGTAGAGGACGAATCGGTAGAGGACGTGTCGGTTGAATCCCCGCCGGACACCGATGACGTACTCGAATCTGAAGCGTCACCGGGCTCTACGGTCGTCCCGCTGCAAGCCGCGGCAAGCAAGGCAAACACCGCAATCATCAAAACCATGCGTTTCATCGGTGTCACGCTACCGCCTGAATCGCTTTAGGAAGACGATTACCGAAACGAGATCGCTGCGTCAAGCACTCGAGCAGCGGACCCACTATCCACGGATTCAGCCGCAGCGTCCATCGCATCGGTGAACCCAGATGCGAGGCCAGCGAGAACGATGGCAGGGGCTGCGTTCACAAGAGCTATATCTCGATGAGCACCAGGCTCCCCCGCAAGGATCGACCGTGTGATCGCAATGTTCTCCGCAGCATCTCCACCGACGAGATCCGCAATCGTGGCACGGCCCACACCAAAGTCTTCAGGTGTGAACTCGGCCTCAGTCACTTCACCGTCGACAAGCCGCAGAATCCTCGTGGGGGCTGTCGTTGTCAGCTCGTCCAGCCCGTCCTCACCGTGCACGACAAAGGCGCGGTCAACGCCTCGGGCGGCAAGAACATCAACCATCAGCCTCGCCATGCCAGCGTCGGACGCTCCAACAGACAGACGAGCTCCCGCCGGATTACACAGCGGTCCGAGAAAGTTGAATACCGTTCGGATGCCGAGCTCGCTGCGAACGGGCCCGACATGACGCATTGCCGGGTGATATCTCCGAGCGAAGAAGAAACCGAACCCGACTTCTTCGATCATCGCCTTCGTGCGCTCTGGTTCCATCTCGAGGTCGATACCTAGGGCTTCCAGAAGATCCGCCGAACCAGTCTTCGAAGACGCCGCACGATTGCCGTGCTTCGCCACCTTCACACCGGCGCCCGCTGCAATGAACGCCGCTGTTGTCGAGATGTTGAATGTGCCAAAGCCATCCCCACCGGTTCCAACGATGTCGACAACCGTTTCGTCGAAATCGACCGTGACAGCGGCATCCATCATCGCATCGACCATTCCAGCCATCTCGTCAGCGGATTCGCGCTTCGTACGAAGCGCGGCAAGAAATGCAGCAATCTGGGCATCTGTGGCGTTGCCAGACATGATCTCTGCAACCGCAGCCGAAGCTTGCGCTCGATCGATGTCTTCACCGTTTGTCAGCGGCCCGAGCACGCGTGCCCATTGGTAGTTCTCCATGGCGAGACCCTACCCGGATCATCGACCATGTCGGGGGTAGCATTCACCTTCGAATGACGTCGAAGTGAGGGCACAGTGGGCACACCGATCGTAGAAGCAGTCGACCTGACCAAGAGCTACGGCGAGGGAGAGAGCGTCACCAAGGCGCTCAATACCGTGTCGTTCACGATCAACTCGGGTGAGTTCGTCGTCCTTCTGGGACCCTCTGGTTCGGGCAAGACCACGTTGTTGAATCAGATCGGAGCTCTCGAACCGTCGACCTCGGGAAGTCTGAAAGTCCACGGGGCAGAGATTGCCGGTATGTCGGACAAGGAACGGACCGAGTACCGCAGGTCGACGGTTGGTTTTGTGTTCCAGTTCTACAACCTCGTTCCGACGTTGACCGCCCACGAGAACGTCGCTCTCATCGCTGAGATCACCGGAGACGATCCAGAGTCTCGCTCGGACACCGTTCTGAACAGCGTCGGTCTAGCAGACCGGTTGGGACATTTCCCCGGCGAGATGTCCGGAGGGCAGCAGCAGCGTGTCGCTATTGCGCGCGGCATCGTCAAGAATCCGCCGCTCCTGCTCTGTGACGAGCCAACCGGCGCTCTCGACCTCGAGACCGGCCGTACGATCCTTGAACTCCTCCAGTCAACGACAGAGGGCGCTGACAGAACCGTCTTCCTCGTCACGCACAACTCAACAATCGCTGACATGGCCGACAGGGTCATCAGATTGCAGGACGGCAGGATCGTCGGGGATGCGGTGAACGAGAACCCGATACCGGCTGCGGAGCTCCGCTGGTGAGCAATCTCTCACGCAAACGCAGACGGGATATCAAGCGCCAGAAGTGGCAATTCCTTGCCGTCGGAGTCACGGTCGTCATCGGCGTCATGATGTTCGCTGCGACGTACGACTCGTACCTCAACCTCACGGCCAGCTACGAGCAGACCTACGAACGTCTCGCCTTCGCCGACATGACGATTTCAGGTGGCGACGATGGTCTTGCCGACACCTTGCGAGGAGTCGACGGTGTCGAGACGGTCACGGTGAGACACACGGCGGATCTGCCGATCACGATCGGCGTCTCGACCCTCAGAGGCCGGCTGATCGGTATGCCGACGGGCAATCAGCCCGATGTGAACCAGATCGACATCGAAGAGGGCAAGTACCTGGATACCGAAGGTGCGTACGAAGCCGTCGCCGAGTTGCACGTCGCACGGACCTTCGATCTCGGCGACGGCGACACGTTCACCGTCATTGTTGGACCCGGTCAAGAGTTCGACGTGGTCGGTATTGCTGCGTCGGCTGAATACATCTGGCCAGCACCGAGCACGCAGGAAGTGTTCGCCGCGCCGGATCAGTTCGGCGTGTTCTTCGTTGATGAGACTCTCGTTTCGCAGTTGCCTCCCTCGATTTCGGTCACCGAGACCCTTGTTCTGTACACCGATGACGCTGACGTTGAGGACACCGACACGCTCGTACATCGGGCAGCGTCAGACGCTGAAGCAACCAACATACTTACCCAGGAAGACCAGCCATCGAACGCGACGCTCCAACTCGACGTCGAAGGGTTCGGTTCCATGGCCATTGCATTCCCGGTTCTCTTCTTGACGGCAGCCGGTATGGCCGTATACGTGCTGCTGACGAGGATCGTGTTCTCGCAGCGCTCGATCATCGGCACGCTTCGGGCTTCAGGAATGTCGGCGCGGGAGCTGCGGAGGCACTACCTCGGCTTCGGTCTGTGGATCGGAACACTCGGTGCCGTTGTCGGAGTCGTCGTCGGAGCAATCGCTGGTTCCTTCATGACTCGCATGTACACCGGATTACTCGATATCCCCGACACGGTCGTCGTGATCCGTCCCTTCACGATCATCGTCGGACTCCTGTTCGGCGTCGTGGCTGGGCTCATATCTGCTTTGGTTCCCGCACGAGCGGCCTACAAGATCGCTCCAGCCGATGCAATGCGCGGCGTTGCCCCGCTGATGTCGGGTGGTAAGAGCACGCCTGAGAAGATGATTCCTCCGATTTCGAAGCTGCCCGTGCGGACGCGGATGACGCTGAGAGGAATAGGTAGGGCCAAACGACGGAGCCTCACCACGGTGCTAGGTGTAGTGCTTGCGTTGATTCTCGTATTGGCATCTGGAGGCATGATCGACAGCGTTGTTGGGCTGATGGACAAGCAGTACAACGAGATCGCTCTCGAGGACGCAACCATCATCGCAAGCGAACCCGTAACGACCGACATGCTCTCCGACTTCAACTCGGTGAGAGGCGTGACGAGGGCCGAGCGTATCTCTGCGTTCTCCGCTTCGATCACGCGGAACGGCACCACTGTTGCTACGTCGCTCCAGGGATTCGAGAACGGCACTCAGATGCATGGGTGGACCAACCCATCGGGTTCACTTCCATCGACGGGTGTTCTTGCGAACAAGGGATTGGCTGACAAGCTGGGTATCGCCGTGGGCGACATCATCAGGATTGATCTGCCAACGCACGATGTCACAATCGATCTCGAACTGGTTGAGTTCGTCGACGAACCTCTCGGTCTGCCGTTGTACGCACGATCAACCGTGATCTCCGAGGCATTGACGGCAGCGGGCGTCGACGATACGAAAGCGTTGATGGCAGATCCGACGGTGACGTCGGCACTTGCTCTGTTCGATCCGACGCTCAGCAGATCCACGACGGTCACAGCACTTGAGGGCATCAGCGGGGTACTCGCCGTTCAGGACGCCCGCACGCTCTACGACCTGATGCAGGACTTCCTTGGACTCTTCTACGCCTTTGTCGGCATCATGTTCGTCTTCGGAGGGCTCATGGCTTTCTCGCTCATGTTCAATACGATTTCGGTCAACATCGCTGAGCGATCCACGGAGTTCGCAACGCTCAAGGCGAATGGGATGGCCGACAGAACAATTGCATGGATGATCGTCGGCGAGAATCTGCTGTTGACGGTGGCCGGCATCATCCCTGGCGTCCTCGCTGGCATCTGGGTTTCTGCGGCCTTCATGTCATCGTTCAACAACGACTCGTTCACGTTCGAGCTCGCGATTCGGCCGATCACGATCGCAATCGCGATCCTGTCGATGCTCGCGGTCGCGTTGCTCTCGCTGATTCCTGGCGTTCGATCGGTCAAACGCCTCGATATCGGTGGCGTCGTAAGAGAACGTGCCGTGTAGGGAGACCGAACAGGGCCGATTCAGCTGACTCTGCCAAGCCTCCGGCGCGCCCTCTCCGTTGTTCCGCCCCAGATGCCGAATCGCTCGTTCATCTCAAGGGCGTGGTCCAAGCATTCCTCGCGTACCGGGCAGATGCCACAGATTGCCAGCGCACTCGCTTCTTCAGCCTTGTTCTGGGGGAAGAACGTCATGCCGGTTTCGTCCTTGCACGCTGCAAAGACAGCCCATGGCCTTTCGTCCAGAACCGGTGCGTCAAAGATATTGAATTCCAAAGTGTCGTCCATCGTATCCATGACGGGCCTACCTCACTTTTCCTCTATTGGTATGCATGTAAGACGCTCGCCGCCCTGCTTTGGTTCCCCATGCGGCGCCGGTACGACACTTGCCTAGGATGGCTGCACACGCCATGACCAACGGAGGACGTGCCGCACATGCTTCGTGAACTCCACTGGATGGGCGTTGCATTCGGTGCATCCACAGGACTTGTGGCGTCCTACGTTCTGTTCGTCTTCAGCGGACCTGTCGGCGAGAACATCATCGGGCAGCTCGCCATTCAGCTGATCGGCTTTCTCGTCGCTGGATATATCGCCGCTCGCTTCTCTCTTGTTCACGCGATCGCTGCCGGTCGGATCGCTGCCCTCATCCTCTTCTTTGTCGTCGCCACGCTGACGATCGCTGCCGGCGCCGGTGCCAACATCGCAGGACTACTCCTCCTTGGAGTCCTGGCTCTCGGAGGCGGCATGGCGGGTGCAGTCACTGCGGAGCGGCAAGGAACAGGCTGACCAAATCGGCATTCGTGCGCTACCGTTTGCAGTGCGAGCCGGCGAGGCGATCGCGGCCGTTTCTACGGCCGAGGAAAGTCCGGACTCCACAGGGCATGACGCTGGGTAACACCCAGGCGGGGCGACCCGATGGACAGTGCAACAGAAAGCAAACCGCCAGCGACCAGAACGCTAACGCCGACTGGTGCTGGTAAGGGTGAAACGGTGGGGTAAGAGCCCACCAGCGATCCGGGTGACCGGGTCGGCTAGGTAAACCCCGTCAGGAGCAAGACCGAGCAGGGATAGGGCTGCCCGCCCGCTACATCCCGGGTAGGTCGCTTGAGGCCGTGCGGTAACGCCGGTCCCAGATAGATGATCGTCCTCGACAGGATCCGGCTTATATGCCGGCTCGCCAAATCAAGGAGGGAGGGCCGGGATACC
>Ga0255048_10001868_pt1 | contig 14059 bp, 19 predicted proteins | sample JV7_2_2_MG_FD_183619 | JGI IMG/M metagenome (GOLD analysis project Ga0255048, IMG submission 183619) | Seawater microbial communities from Jervis Inlet, British Columbia, Canada - JV7_2_2 | ecosystem: Environmental > Aquatic > Marine > Inlet | place: Canada: British Columbia | collected 2016-10-06
TTATATTAACTGGTTCTTTACATCATGACCTATATATATCTATTATTAATATTAGCATTCGTGTGTGTATTTATAACAGGAATAGCTATAGGAAAAGAAATGTATGACTAAAAATAAATAATTATGAGACACTTTGTAGCTTCATTAAATGTAACTAGATACAAATATGAAAAAATAATACATCAAACAGAAAATGCTTATCTTTTTTTATTACCTAAAGGAAAAAAAGCATGGGTTCCTAAAACTTGGGTTGTTATACTTAATAGAAAAAGTTTTGATTTATTTGATTGGTGTAATTTACAAATTTTGCATGATTATGATAAAAAAGTTTTAGCTAAACAGAAAAGATTTGTTAAAAAAGTTGAAAAAGCTCGTCTTGATAGAGTAATACAAAGAGATAAAGATAAAAATAAATAATTATGGTATATTTAATAACTAATCAACGTAGTGCTTTTACTCCTGTAGGATATAGTATTACAACTGTTGAAGAGTCTTTAAAATATTTAAACAAGCTAGATTCCATAGCATTTGATACTGAGACTAGAGGTTTCGACCCGTATACTTGCGGGTTGATCTCTGCTCAGTTTGGAGATGCAGATAAACAATATGTTGTTGACTGTGAGACTGTGAATATAAACTTGTATAAAGAACTCTTAGAGACTAAAGAAATAATAATGCAGAATGCTAAGTTTGACTTACGCTTCTTGTATTATAAAGGAATTGTTCCTGTTAAAGTATTTGATACTATGTTAGCAGAAAGAATCCTTACTACTGGAGATAATAGAGCTCGAAGAGCTTTAGATTTCCTTGCTTACAAATACTGTAAAAAAGAAATGGATAAGACTGTAAGAGGTTCTATTCATAGAGAAGGCTTAAGTACTAGAGTAATTAAATATGCAGCTGATGATGTAAAATATCTTCATGAAATAATGCGTAAGCAAATGGTACATATTAAAAATAAAGGATTATCTAGGACTATGTCTTTAGATAATAGTTATGTATTAGTACTAGCTTATATAGAGCACTGTGGTGTATTTTTAGATAGAGAGGCGTGGCAAAAGAAATGTGATGAAGATAAAACTGCTTTAAAAGGAGTAAAAGATGAACTAGATAATTATATACTGAGTAATCCTGATAAGTTTTCTGAATTTATAAATAGACAATTGACTCTTTTTGATGAAGGAGTGAGTTGTAAGATAAATTGGAATAGCGGTAAACAAGTAATTCCTCTTATGAATAAAATAGGAGTAAGTACTAAAACTAAGGATAAAGATACTGGCTTAATGAAAGACTCTGTAGATAAAAAAGTATTAGCACCTCAAAAAGATAAATTTGAGCTTGTTAAAACTTATTTAAAATATGCAGAGTATCAAAAAGAAGTTAGTACTTATGGTGAAAACTGGTTTGATTATATAAATCCTGTTACAGGTCGTATTCATACTAATTATACGCAAATAATGAATACAGGCAGATTGTCTAGTGGTCAAAAAGCGAATAAGAAAAAGAATATACCTCAGAAACCTAATATGCAAAATGTTCCTTCTTCTGATAGAACTAGAAATTGTTTTGTTGCTCAAAGACCTTACGATATATTAGTAGTATCTGATTATAGTGGTCAAGAGCAAATAGTATTAGCTAATAAATCTAAAGATAAAGATTTATTGAACTTCTATAAAAAGGGTCTTGGAGATATGCATTCTTTTGTTGCTTCTAAGATTTTTCCTGAACTTTCAGAAGTTCCTTTAAATGATATAAAAGCTAACTATAAGGATAAGAGACAGATAGCTAAAGGCGCTGGATTTGCTATTAATTATGGTGGTACTGGAATTACAATTGCTCAAAATTTATCCTTACCTTTGGACAAAGGAGAAGAGGTATACCAAGCTTATTTTAAAGCATTCCCTGGGCTAGCGGATTATTTCAAAAAAGAGAAACAAAAAGCCCTAAAACTTGGTTATATAGAGTTTAATGAGGTTAGTGGAAGAAAATGTTTTATGCCATACTTTGAGGAATTTCAAAGGTTGCATAAAGAACTTTATGGCGATAAACAATTTTGGTCTCGTTATAAAGCTGCAAAAGCTAGTAATAGCGATGATTTTAGAAATAATTTAAAACCAAAGGTTAGAGAATATTTTATGAAAAAGGGAGATATAGAGAGAATGTCATTAAATTATCCTATTCAAGGTAGCTCTGCCGATATAACTAAACTTGCTGGAATATATATGTTCAGATACTTACAAACTAAGAATCTTTTATTTAAAGTACTAATGCCTAATGTAGTTCATGATGAGCTTCATTTGGAATGTGGTAAAGATAAAGCAGAAGAGTTAGCTAAAGTGTTGAAGGATTGTATGGAAAGAGCAGGGGATAAATTCTGTAAAACTATAAAATTAAAAGCTGAACCTTGTATCACTGAGGTTTGGGCTCACTAGAACATTGGAAGAAGAATACAGTGAATATCAATGTATGTTGGATACTTACCTCTTTTTAACAGGTATCTTCAGTATTGAAGATGCTATAGAAGAAGGTAAGCATCTAATATTATTTGCCATAGATCCTTATGACTATGATAAAAATGATATTCAAAATGTTATTGATTTTTTTGCTGATATAGAAGAGTATGAAAAGTGTATAACCCTTAAAAAAATAAAAGATGAGTTCTGAAACAAAAAGTCAAATTGAAGAATTAGAAAAAAAATTAACAGGTGATATGTTAAAAGACATGAATATTCGTGATGAAATACACAAATTAGAAATGGCTGATAAGGGTGTCAAACCTGAAGATTCTCATTTTGAATGTTTTGGATGCGGTTCTTAATATAAATCAAAAAAAACAAATGTTATGGGAGAAAAAAAGAGAGGCCTGAATGAGCTCAGGCAAGTAAAAGATAGTGTTTATAAATCTAGGAAAATTCCTGGAAATTATAATAAGCTTGGTCTAGCAAACACTATGATGAAACTAGGAGCAGATGTAATCGCTTTAGATAATAAATATCCAAATGATGCAAATTTTGGCGCAGAAGTCAGAAAATGTATTAAGGAATTAATTGATTATAAAAAAGATTATCCTGGTCCTATAAATTTATAAATTATGAGTAGATATGTTAAACAGTTAGACAATGGTAAACACATTGCCTACGGTTTTGACATTGCACTAGGATATTTTATAGATGTATTCGATGTTCCAGATGAAGATGGAGAAGAACACCTTCTTTTAGAAGAAAGTTCTGTACTCACTAAAATGGGTAATGGGAAGATGATAGAACTAATGAGTTTATATAACCTTCCTGAATCTCATATTGAACAAGTTGCATCTGATTTACCTATTACGTAATGGAGGAACTAGATAGAACTAAAAGACAACTTGTAGGTCTTGGTAAATGGAAAGCCAATAAATTTAGGGGTATTGCACAATACCCCACTGGCTTCGGTAAGACTTACACAGCTATTCTTGGCATTCGAGGAATGATTAAGAAAGCAAATATAAAATCTGTACTTGTTGTTGTACCAACAATTGAATTAAAAAAACAATGGGAACAAGAACTCAAGAAGAACAGAATCAGTATAGTTAGTGTTCTCGTCATTAACACTGCTATAAAATCTGACCACAAAGTAGATTTTCTAATACTAGATGAAATACATAGATACGCTGCAGATACTTTCAGAAGAATTTTTGAAAAGGCATCCTATAAGTATATTATGGGATTAACTGCAACTCTCGAAAGAGAAGATGGATTTCATGCTATTATATTAGAATATCTTCAAGTTTTCGATGAAATAAGCGTTAACGAAGCTTTGGAAAATGGTTGGATTAGTCCCTATAAGGTGTATAACGTAGCCGTTAATTTTACACCTGAAGAACAATTAGCATATAGAAAAGCTGATAATTCTTTTAAGCATTTTGCTGCACAATTAGGTCGAGGAGCGGAAGCTTTTCGTACTGCTCAGGAATGGATTAAATCTGACAACAGTCAACTGCAAGGTATGGCTGGTGCTTACTACAACTCTATGAGAAGTAGAAAGAAAATTTGTTTGAATAATACAAATAAAATAAATGCTGTAAAAAGCATTGTAGATTTATTTCCTGAAAGGAATGGCCTTATTTTCAGTGCTACTACTGAATTTGCAGATAGTCTTCAAGGTAAACTTGGAGATATTGCTATGACTTTCCATAGCAAGCTGAAAAAGAAAGAGCAAGACTATGTGATTAAAAGGTTCAAAGATAAGAGGACTAAGATTCGCTTCTTGAGCTCTGTTCAAGCACTGAACGAGGGATTTAATGTCCCTGACTGTTCAGTGGGTATAATTGCAGGTAGTAATTCTACTAAACGAACTATGATACAGCAACTGGGTAGGGTAGTAAGATACCAAGAAGGTAAACATGCTATTATCATTAATCTATATTCTCCTGAAACTCAGGAAGAAAAATGGATGGAAAAGCGTTTAGGAGATATTGCTCCGCATTTGATTACTAACTTAACTCTTGATGAGTTTATAGCTAAATTTAATTTAAAAACTGAGAAATTATGCGAGACAAAATAATAAAGTTTATTGATAATTATGGATTAGCATTATTTGCTGTCTTTATATTAATATTATTTATAATAGGACATTATTATAAACTTAATATTGATTATTAATGAAATTAAATATTGATACTAACAGACTGATTAGTAGAGGATTATCTGCTAATCAGTTTGTTTTATTAGCATTACTATATAATAAAGAGTTTGATAAAATCAAAAAGCTTTATGGTATAGAAGAAGCTATTAAAGTTAGAAATACATTAACTGATACTAAGTATATACTTAGTAAGAACAATGTAAAATTTAAAGAAACTATTATTAGTAACAGTAATGTTGGCAAAATGCTAGGCATACGTTCTGATAAAATTAATTTTTGGGAATTTTATAATGTTTATCCTATACGACACGGCAACCGTGTATTAAGAGCTGGTAATCCTGATAGTCAATTAGCTATAAAACATGAGAAGAAATATCTTCTTAAAATAAAGCTAAAGAAAGATCATGATAAAGCTGTTAAAGCTATTGAAGCATTTGTAGCTAAGCAACGATTAGTTGGTAAGTTACAATATCTTCCTGCAATGGAAACTGTCCTAAATAATGCTCTGTGGGAGCAATGGGAAGGGTTTATACAAACTGTAGGAGATGAAGGTGCTGATTGGAATACAACAACAATTTAAAACCAAAAGAAGATGAATTTTAAAGAAGCATTAAAAATATTGAAAATAGAAGATTACGGAGAAAGAATATTCAATAGTAATTCTAAAGGAGAGCTCTCTCATCTTTATGTATATGGTCAATATGCACAAATGACTAAAGAGGCAGGAAAAGAAGATGGTACAATGTTTAGAAAGCTATTTGTATCTGCTGTTGAAAGAGCGGAAAAAACTTGGGAAAGACCAGAGAGTGTTTTTCAGCATATAGAGAAAGTGTTAAATGAACAAATAGAACTAAAAGAAAATGAGTAAATTATTAATTAAAAATTTAAAAAAATGGCATCAGATAAAACATACCTGAGAGATGGTAAAAATTGGACAAAAGAAGAATTAAATACTTTATTAGATCAACATATAGATGGTGAAACTGATAAAACTATTGCATATGTACTAGATAGAAGAATTAAAGGAGTACGTAATAAAAGAACTGAGCTAATGAAAAACTTAGTAGAAGGTTTTACTAAACTAGACAATAATGGTTTAGATGAAAAAGGAATAGAACCTGGAGAAGGTTACTATATAACTAAAGAAAATTATGAGAAAATATTAAAGCTTATTAATAGCGATTTAGATTCTAATTTATTTAATTTATTAATTAAAGAAAATTTAGAAAAAAATGCTATAATGAATGTATTATTTGATAATGAATATGTTTCAACAACTATAATGCAAGAAGCTATAGATGCTGCTATAGGAATTACTGATGAGGATGTGGAGAGAAAGAAGAAAGAGTATAAAACATTATGAAAATGAAAGTAAAAACAGAGTATAAATGTGATAAATGTGGAGAAATATTAGAAAAAGAAAAAACAGCTACATTGTCTACCAATTTTGCACCAGCAGGAATTGTTGGTTATAAACAAGGAAATATGGGAGTAAGACATATGTGTAGCTTTTGTAAAAGAACATTTGAAATGGCATTTAAGGGATTTTTTACTGCATATAATAAATATTGTAATGAGCTACCATAATACAACTAATGAGCACGGTACTAAGCTAAAAGCTAGTATTGATAAAGCTAAATCACAAGATGATATTATTCTTGAATACTTTAAGAATAATAAAGGAGTGAAATTATCTCCTTCAATGATCCTTGAAAGGACAAAACTTAAATGCCCTATAACATCTGTTAGAAGGTCAATAAGTGATTTGACAGCAACTGGTTATTTAAATAAAACTGAAGAAAAAGCTGTAGGGATATACGGAAAGCCTGAATATCTATGGAAATATTATAAATCTTAAATGGCAAAAATAAGAGTATGGGATAATCTTAAGAAAGAGATAGATAGAGGTAAAAAGGGATACAATGTAGGCCTAACAATGGGATTTGATAGGCTTAGTAAACATGTTTGTAATATTCAACAAGGTAGATACGATACTATTGGTGGTGCTACTGGTACAGGTAAAACTGCGCTTGTAGATTCAGCATATGTATTTCATCCTTATGATTATTTACGAAATAATGATTCTTTTTATAATTTAGAAATTATCTATTATTCATTAGAGATAGAGCCCACTGTAAAACTAGCTAAATTTGTAGCACGTAAAGTCTTTGAAGACCACGGAATACTTACTAATATAAATCAAATATATAGTAAGGGTAATCACCGAATACCTAAAGAAGTATTAAATATCATAGATTCTTATGAAGAGTATTTTGATATAATGCAAGATAAAACATTGTTTTTTAGAAGCAGTTGTAGTCCTAATTATTTATATAAGGACCTTATGGGATATGCAGAGAAACGAGGTAAGTTTATAAAGAATAAGGATGGTATAGTAATAGAATATATACCAAATGATCCTTTTCTAATAACTCTTGTTATCATTGACCATATAGGTTTGTTAGACGGTAATAAGGAAGACCAAGGCAATAAAAAGAAAGCAATAGATAGAGCATCAAAAATACTTGTATACTTTAGGAATATGTGTAAATATTCTCCTGTAATAGTATCTCAGTTTAATAGAGGGATAGAAGGAATGGACCGTAAGGAAAATGATTCTCAAGAACCTCAACTATCCGATTTTAAGGATACTGGTGCTACTCAGGAAGATGCAAATACTGTAATGGCATTGTTCCATCCGTTTAAATATGGTATGGAGAAGCATCGTGGATATCCTATTATAAAACTACAACGTAATTATCGTTCTAATCATATACTCAAAAATAGAGATGGTATGGATGGTTTAGTAGTAGGTATGCATTTTTTAGGTGAAGTAGGTAAATTCAAAGAGTTACCACCTGCAAAAGAATTAGCAGAAAATCCTCAACTTTTAAGCAAAATAATGGCTTATGGGACAGGTAAGAAATAAGACTATTTAATAGGAAATACAAGTGTATTTTCGTATCTTTAAATAGAGGTTAAACAATTAAAAATCAACAATTTATGGCACAATTATGTTTCCTGGTTGGAAAATCAGGCATGGGAAAATCTACGTCAGGTAGAAACCTAAATCCAGAAGAAACGCTCTGGATAAACACAGATCAAAAAGCGTTACCATTTAAAAAGTTTGGAGAGAAATATAACGAGAAGAAAGGGAACTATATAAAGAGTTCTGATATGCCTTCTGTTATGACTACTCTAAAAGAAGCTCACAAAAATTCCAAGATAAAAGTTATCGTTCTTGATACATGGACAAGATGTATGACTGATGCTGTAATGCATCCTAGCTTCAGAGCCGCTAAAGGTTTTGAGAAGTGGGGTAAATTCTCAGCATCACAATATGACTTGATAAATACTATCAATGAAAAGTTACGAGACGATATTATTGTCTATGCAATTTGTCATCCAGAGACTCATTACGATGAGGACGGATTTGCAAGGGAAAGGATTAGCGTTCAAGGAAAACAGCTAGAGAAATACTGTCCTGAAAGCTTTAGTTCTATAGTGCTATACGCAGATATAGAAAAAGCACCTGGAAAGCCTAATAGGCACATCTTTAGAACTGTTAACTCAGGAACTAATACTTGCAAGACTCCAATGGAGATGTTCGATGACGAACTAATAGATAATGATTTGACTGTCGTAACTGATGCGATTAAAGATTATTACGGGATTTAATTATAAACAACCATAAAAACGAAAAGTATGGAAAATGTAAATTGGGGTGTTCCTACCAAAAACAGGATCAAAAAGACGGAGAAGTATAATACTCCTGTCGCAACTATGACGGCACTAACAGGAAAAGGTTCTGTTAGAAGAATTTCACTTAATAAAGCTTTAATAGAAGCTTTAAATATTGTAGGAGGAGAGACTACTGTACAATTTGGTTTTACACCAGATAATAGTATTTATCTAGGAGTACGTGAAGGCGGACTACCTGTTAAAAAGAATCATACTATAAGTGAGAAAAGAACTTTTGAATATATTTCTCGAATTTTAGGCATTGATAATGCTATAGAACAAGAACTGCATTTTGTAGTGGAGAATGATTATTTAACTTTTACACATGTTTCTAGTGGCAATGCTCTAGGAGATAATGAAGAAGTTACAGATGAAGTTATAATTTTAGAAGCTTCTGAGGAAACTGTTGAAAAGTTAGAACAAGTAAAAGAAGAAGTAGCTGAAAATTTAGCACCTACTGAAACTTTAGACGAACAATGGTAATATTAACAATCAAAAAATAAATAAATGATTAATTTAAATGACGACACGTTTGACGGAGGTTCAAACGTAACAATTTTTAACAACGGTACTGCAGGTATTGTTGAAAATGTAAAACTTTCAGTAAGAAAGAAAACTGCAGAAGATAAAGACAGAGCACCTGATTATAAGCTTACTTATACTGATGGTAATAGTGGTGAAGTAAATACTGCATTTTGGTATGTTACTGAGGATACTGATTATAATACTGTTGACCAGCAAATCCAAAAACAAGGTAAAGTGCTTAAGCATTTAATCCACGCTGTTTATGGAGCTGATTATGAATTTCCTAACTATCCTAATGCAACAGCAATGTTGGATGGCGTTATGAAACTTCTAAAAGATGGTTCTGGCGGTACTTATAGAGTATTTGCTAACTATGGTTCTACTATGGGAGTAAAAGAATATATCCAAGTTCGTTCTTGGGTTCCTTTCATAGAAGCTATGGATGTTACTGATTCTAGACTTAAACCTGGCAATATTGATGCTATGGAAAGATTAGTAGCTGATGCTGTATCATCTAACGGTGTTGCAACAGCAACTACTGATGGAGATGAATGGTAAATTGTTAAACCAAGGAGCTCTAGAAATAGGGCTCCTTTTTTATTATAGATATGAGCAATATAAACTTAAACTCTATAGTATATAATGAAATCTTAACAAAAGATGAAATTCTAAAATATATTACACAAGAAGAAATCTATAAATATTATATAGATACTTCTGGGCCTACAACAAAAATGTGTAGTCCTTTAAGAGTAGATAATGTGCCTTCATTTGGTTTATATTATCATAAGAATGGTAGTGGAACATTAATGTTTAATGATTTAGCTACTAAAGACTCTGGAGATTGTGTAGTACTTGTATCAATATTATATGGATTAACTTATCGAGAAGCTCTTTTAAAGATAGTGGCTGATTTTAATTTATCAGACTTTAAAATATCTGCAGAAAGAGTATTAAGAGCAAAAGCTCCTAAAAAGATTATTCAAAAAGTTCCTATTAAAATAGGGATAAAAAGTAGAAACTGGAAAAAGCATGATGCTAAGTTCTGGTCCTCTTTTGGAATACATAAAAAAACTTTAACTAAGTTTAATGTTATTCCTATTGAATATGTTTTTTATAATGATAGGCCTGTGAGAACAGATAAATATGCTTATGCCTATCAAGAATTTAAGGATGATAAAATCTCTTATAAAATATATCAACCTTATAGTAAAAGTTTTAAGTGGATAAATAATGCTAATTATAGTGTTCACCAAGGTTATACAAAACTTCCTGATAAAGGAGAGTTACTAATAATAACTAAATCATTAAAAGACGTTATGAGTCTTTTTGATGTACTTAAAATAATAGCTATAGGATTACAGTCTGAATCAGTAATGATGAAAATGTCTGTAATGAAAGAATATAAAAAAAGATTTTCAAAAGTAATTTGTCTATTTGACAATGATACTGCTGGTAAAAATCTGTCGATAGAGTTTTCTAAAAAATATAAAGTATCTCATTTTTTTATGCCTGAAATAGAAGGCGTAACTGATTTCTCTGACCTTGTTAAAAAGGTAGGAATAGAAAAGAGTAAAGAAATATTTAATAAATGTATAAAAGATGAAATTAAATAAAGACAAACAAATTAACTACGATAGCAGTATGGTCTTAGAAGGCCATGATGCTAATATAAGTGCAACTGATATGCACAAACTATGGGATTTACTTCAGAATCCTTATAAGAATCCTATAGGGGCTATTGTAAGAGAATATGTAAGTAATTCTTTTGATGCTCACGCAGAAGCTGATTTCATTAAGAATAATGATATGAGCTCCATAAGAAATGAGTATTCTATTTACAATGATATTTCTGATGAAGAAATATTAAAACTTAAATCACATCTTGAAGTTTTTGATAACGATGCTGTGCATGTTAAAATAGCTAAAGATGATAGTGGCTGGTATTGGTCTACTCAAGATTTTGGCGTAGGCTTATCTCCTAGTAGAGTAAAAGATGTATTCTGTAGCTATTTAAAATCTACTAAAGAAGATAGTGATAATGTAATCGGTGCTTTTGGTATTGGTTCTAAATCAGGTCTTTCTTATGCAGATATAGTTTACATACAAACTAGGTACAATGGTATAGAATATCAATATCTATTACGTAAAGGTGAAAAGATGCCTAGATTAGATAAGATTTCTGAATGTAGTAGTACTGAAAGAAATGGTACTAGAATAAAAATCTATATTAATCAAAGTAGAAATAAATATGATCGTTTAGAATTAGAAGACGACAGATTTAAAGAAGAATGTAAAAAGCAATTAGCTTATTTTGATAATGTATATTTTGATGGTTGTGATGTAGAGAATGATTATAAAATTCTTAGAGGCACTCATTGGATTCATAATGATTCTACTGATCCTTTTGATGGTATGCATATGTGTTTAGGCAAAGTAGCTTATCCTATTGATTGGGATAATTTATCTTGTGATAAAGTAGGTTTTCCTGTAGCTCTGAAATTTGAGATAGGAGAGCTAGACATTATTCAAACTAGAGAAGATGTAAAGTATACTCCTAGAACTAAAAAAGCTATTCTTGATAAAATAGAAGCTGTTAAGGAAGAGTGGAAGAAAAGGTGGGAAGATAATAATATACTAGATACTGATGATTTTATTCATTATGTAAAAAATAGGGATATGGAACCTGAGATTATGTATGAAGGCACTTATTTTAATTTAGCGCTTTTATTTGCAGAATATAGTTCAAATAATTATAGAAGATATAATAGTCAAAATCATGCTATTTGGGGTAATTTAAAGCCTTTTACTTTTACTCCTTTTAAAAATATGAATATAGAAATTCCTGAATATCCTTTCTTTGATTATGAATGTAATAAAATGATTAGAGAAAAAGGATTAAGACAATGTGATAAAGGAAGTGTTATAAATATATTTAAAAGTGATAGTATAGCTTATAGAATAAAAGAAAATCATGTTGCTAAGAAAAGTAAATACATAAGAGAAGAATTAGAAGATTTCACTGATGTTTATTTAATTAGAAAAAAATCTAAAACTAGACAATCTTTAGTTAAATATAAAAAAGAGCTAAAGTTAAAAGATGATGATAAAGCTAATTGGAGAACTACTATAAAACTTTATCAAGATGAAGTATTAAAATCTTTTTTAAAGAATACTGAATCTTATGATAGAGTAGTAGTAGATAAGGAATGGACTAAGGATACTTATGGAAGTAGTCATAGAACTATTGATAAGACTAAGATAATTTCTAAACAATTATTAGATGAATATGTTCAAGGAAGTGAATATAGTTATCATAGAAAAGAACTTATTAAATGTGATATTGATAAATGCGTTAGACCTTTAAAGTTAGTAGCTTCTCATGATGATAGGTATATGTTAAAGTATTTAGCTAAAATATATATGAATAATACTTCTTTAAAGCTTCCTACATTAGGACGAAATGGCAATTTATTAGTCTATACGGTTTCTCCTACTAATATGAAGTATTTTAAAGATGTAAAAAATGTTGTAACACTAGAAAGTTTTATGAAAAAAGAAAATAAAGTTTTTGTAAGAGCAATGACTATTATCAAATATATGAAAGAAACTGAATATGTTAATGTGAGAAAGTTTATTACTACTCATAGTGAATATTCTAAGTCTTGGAAAAAAGTATATGAGCCTTTAGCTAATGAATTAGAATTTGTTAACGAGTATATAAAAACAAATGGTAATAGATCTGTAAATCAAAGTTATGGTTATAGTATGAATATGTTTGAAGATAGTTGTTACGAAGTAGCTAAAGAACATGATTTGTTTGATTATGATTTTTTAGATAAAGTTAAATCTATCGAAAAATATTTTAACGGACTTGAAATACTAGAATATTTAGATACTAGAAAGTTAATAAAAGATTTTCCTTATATAGCTATTGCTAAGTATGTACGTAATCATAACAAAGCAGTAAAAAGTATTAAGCAATTTAAAAAGCTTAATCCTTATTATTATGTAATGTTTAATGAAGAAGAAATAGAGTTTCTAAAAACAAATGAAAAAGAATATGAATTTGTTAAAGAGAAACAAAATGTTGAATTAAAAAAAGTAAGTTAATATGGAACAAATGAGAGATTATTTTGGAGAATCTATTTCTGTTGGAGATAAGGTTCTTAGGCCTATGTATTCAGAATTACATGTTGAAACAGTGGCAAAGTTAACACCAAGAGCTATACATTTTGAGAGAAAAGATCAATGGAGTATAAAAAGAGGAATGCCTCCTTTAAGAGTAGCTATAAACCACTGGTGGAGTACTAAAAGTTTAATTAAATTAAAAAATGACGACAATGATTAAAGCGACAAAAATTGGGAACACTATCGTGTGTTTCATCAAAGAAAAAATGTATCAGAAAACCTTTGAGTCTGATGAACAAATCATAAGTGTTTATGAATTAATGATGAATACTAATGAAAAAAATAAAGAGGAAGTAAGTAAACTTGTAGAGCTAATGAGCCCTATAAAAACTGAAGGAGAAATAGAATTAGAACAAGAGTTTGCTGAAAAGCAATTAGAAGCAGAAAAGAATGCTCAACTAATTACTTGGATGGAAACATTATCTAGTTCTACTGTTAATAATTCTGATTTTGAAGTTAAAAATGATGAACTTTTTATGAAGAATATTCCTATTCCTATTCCTGAATTTTTAGGTAGAAAATTTGCTGATCCTAATCTTAGTGATGAGGAACGATTTTCTTTGACTAATTTCTGGAGATTATTAGTATTAAATCCTAATGCTAAGTGTAGAGAAGATTTATATGGATTCTTAGCTAAAAATAAGATGACAATAACTCCTAGTGGGTGTTTTATAGCATACAGAAATGTTAATCTTCATCAGGAAGGTAATAAAATACAAAATGAGTTTGTTGCTAAAAAATGGACTACTACAGTTGTTTTGGGTAAAAATCCTCAAGATTATAACCTTTATGCAACAAGAGATAAAAAGGGAAATATAACTAAATATTATTTAGTAGAAACTGTTCAGCATTTTGCTAATTCTACAGGTTCAGATTATAAAGAAATTACTGTTCAAGTTCCAATAAGTGCTGATGGTACTACTGTAGACATGAAAGTAAATTCTTATGGTCAGCTTGATAATGATCAAGATCCTCATAA
>Ga0255048_10001869_pt1 | contig 14058 bp, 15 predicted proteins | sample JV7_2_2_MG_FD_183619 | JGI IMG/M metagenome (GOLD analysis project Ga0255048, IMG submission 183619) | Seawater microbial communities from Jervis Inlet, British Columbia, Canada - JV7_2_2 | ecosystem: Environmental > Aquatic > Marine > Inlet | place: Canada: British Columbia | collected 2016-10-06
TCAGTGAGATCACAAGAGCCTCCAAGAGCCAATGGGCCAGGGTGGCAGTAGATCTTTACCGAGAAGCGATAGAAGCTCAGGACAAGGCCAGAGAGGCTGAGAGCATGGACCCACTGGAAGCTGTAAAGAAGGTCAAGGGGAAGGCTTTTCGGCCGGCTGACCGGCCGACCGTTCGGCTGGAGACAGATCAGTCTATCGTGGCCCTGCTCGAAACAGACACAATGCCAGAGATGGATGAAGAGAGGTTCGCTGCCTGCGTCCGTCAGGATGGAATCCGGGAGCGGCACGAAAAAAGTTTTCAACAAGAAGTTCTGAATAGGGTCGGGCCAGTACCGGAGCGCCAGGGCGAAGGGAGAGAGGATCAGATAACGCTTCTCCCCCACGATCCAGAGAAGGGAACCCAGTTCGTTAAAACGCTCGTTGGGGTATTCAAAGGAAGTGAATCTCGGCACGCAGTAGAAATCAGAAAAACATTAGAGAAAATGCTTGACGTATAGTAGTTTAGGCATTAACCTTCCGATTCAGCATTGGGGTACTGGATGGCCTCTATAGCCAGGGAGCGGAGTTTCGCCAATTCTGAACAGGGCGAGAAACTGCTAAGGATCGTCTTCTGGGTGATCTTTCATGACGTTCGAGCCTTGGCTGACTTTGAACTTGAGAGGATTGTTAAACCGGGGGTCAAAGACGACCTCTGGAAAAAATCCCCCAGGGATCAATTTGGAATCCAGGTATCTTGGGATGACGAGACCAAAAGGATTCGGACGGCTCGTTGCGGGTACTCTCTGACGAAGAAGGGATTATGCTACTGGAGTTCATGGATAAGAGGGAGCCTCCCCCAGGGATTCTACCCAACGATTCCAGTCAGGTAATTTCAAATTCGGGTGCCTGAAAGACGATAGACAAAATACTTACGACGGTCCCGCTCAACATCAGCGGCAACAGGGGACTTCTTCTCATGGCGCGCAGAAAATCCCTCTCAAGACCACGCCAGTTCGTTAGCTTTTCAAAGCGTCTCCTTGAAAATAAAGAATTCCTGGAGGCTGTTCGCAGGGCTCTTCGGACAGACGAACACGTAATGTACTTCGACTTTATCACCGACCTTCCACAAGACTTTTTGATGAAACATGTGGGCACCAGGATCACACACAAAAAGATTGCGACCTATCTGAACCTGGAGGTGGTGCGAGTGGCCTCGTTAAACAAGGCCATCAGGCGGGTCAGCCGCCGGCTTCTTGAATCGGAAAGGTTCGTGATCTGATGAATGAAGTAGTACAGAGCGTTGCACCGGAAGACATGGGACTACTTCCAGAAATGGAATTGGCCACGCTGAAGCTCATCTGTACGGATGAGAACTTCGTCTTGAAGTGGATCAATAAACTCAGGCCGGAACATTTCACCCATCCCTACGCGCACCTGATTATCCGCGCTGTCACCACCTACTGGAATCAGATGCGGGAACGCGAAAGCGAAACCGGGACTCCTCTCAAACGTCTGCCAGAGATGGGAACACTCCAGCAGGTTCTCCGTTCCTATTTGAAGATCTCTGATCCTCAGCAGGAGGTGTTTGATTACGCCGCAGAGATGGCTAGGGTAAAGATTCCAGACCGCGAATTTTTGAAGAAGCGGTTGATGGATCACATTAAAATTTTCGACTACAAACAGTTTATCTTGGAAGCGGCATCCGCGATTGTCAAAGGGGATTTTGGCGACATCGAGGAACGACTGCGGGAACTCCAGGTTCAACATCAGAGTTCTCCCATTGTCGAGGAATATGGGAGGGAGTCCGTAGCGGATCGAGTCAAGAAAGAGAGCGAGGGAAGATACGCTGTGATCAGCAAACTCCCAACGCTTAACCAGAATCATGGTGGTGGTTTCAAGAACGGAACGATTACGTTGTTTATGGGTCCGACAGGTTGCGGAAAATCCATAATGCTCTGCAACGTCGGGGCTTACGGGATGTGCCAACATAAGCTGGAGACGACCGTTGCTGATGACAGGGGGATGCCGGCACCGGCCCCCAGACCCTTAGTCGTCTACCACTTCACGTTTGAACTTTCCAGGGATGAGACTGCCGCGAGATACGATGTTATTTTGAGTGGGCATACCTTCAAGCAGCGGACGGAATCTCCTGAAGCGATTGATCGATTCATGGACGCCGAGAGAAAGAGGGGGAGTCTGGGCAAGCTCTATCTGATCGAGTTACCGACAGGATCGTGTTCGGCCAACACGGTTCGGGCGAGCCTTGATGAGCATGTCCTGCTGACCGGCGACAAACCGGATCTTCTTATTCTTGACTATATCACGATCATGACCCCGAATAACCCGCGCCACGTTGATATGACTCGCACCTACGACAAGCACAAGGTCATCACGGAAGAGGTCCGCGCCCTTGCGATGGAACTCAACATACCCGTGATCAGTGCCGTGCAGTCGAACAGGGGCAGCATCGAGAAAATGAATCGTGAGGCTGGTGGAATTCAGACCGATGACGTGGCCGACTCGTTCGCCGTCATGCATGTGTCTGACCTCGTGATTTCTATAAATCAGGACGATGGCGAGAAACAATGCAAAAAGGGACGGTTCTGGGTGGCCAAGGCTCGCTCTGAGAAGGATGACTACGCCATTGCATTTGACATCCGATACGACAATCTTCGGGTGAGCGAGGATGTCAATTTGACGGCGGCGATAAACGACAAAATTGCCAAGAATGCGAGGTCCACTTCGGAGCAGACTTCCGAAGACGGCAAGGCGATGCCGGTGCCCATGGGATACGATCCCAGCGCCGTTGATGCATCGCTCTTGAGTATGGTCGGGGTTCAGGGACGGAGGCCGGGACAGCAGTCCATTGCCGACGCCCCTCCCGAGCTTCCCGGCTAGGAGATGATGAGGTATCCCGCTTTGGGGCGGGAGTGCTGGACGGTGATGGTGCTGAAGGTGTCGCTGAACTGGATCTCGTGGGGCTGAAAAATGTTCTTCATGTCCAGGTCGATGGCCGTGACGTGGCCCGGCGTGAGCGGGAAGAAGCCCGTTGGCGTTGACCACTCTCGCGAGGCGGGCGTGAAGATGAAAACATTCTTCTGCCCGCCGGTTCCCCCGGTTCCCCCACCGGCCCCTTCACCGGAGGTGAAAATCTCGATGACCTGGATGCGTTGCATCCTGAGTGGGACTGGAGATCCCTGGTCATCAATCACGATATAGTGGGGATCTGCGGTTCCGTTGGGAGTGTAGATGCCGATGTAAGCGTATAAGGCTTCTTTTCTGAAGCCGGCCGATGGGAGGCGTCCCCTCTCATCTGGTTTTATTTTACAGGTTCCTTGGACCTGGAACATCTTGTTGGCCTCACAGAGGGAGAAAACTGATGGCGAAGAAGAAACGTGGGTCGGGTGGCGAAACAGCCAAGAAAACGGCTCCCAAGCCGGTCGCCCAAGTCACTTTGACCGTGCATGACAATGGCACGATCACTGGTGACTTTTATGTATGGGAGAAGAATGAGGTCGGTCGGAGGAAAAAGTGGACCGTTGGCGGCGAGGATTTCTTCCAGTTCATGCACCGGATTCAGCCGAAGAACGTCCCGGTCATTGCATCTTGCCTCAACGTCCAGGTCGTCGCGGCCGGGCTCCCGGAAGATAGACAGGGTCCGTGGGTCAGAAACAACCCGGAGACCGGACAGATCGAGGTGCTTGATCGGCCCGGCGTCTCCAAGATCGAGGGGCCAGTCCCGCAGCCCATCGAGGCTCCCGTTTCTGGCCGAAGCGAACATGCCGCCGCCGCTGCCATTGAGGAGCAGACGGAAGATCAGCAGGCTGGAGAATAGGTCTCGATGTCTGACTTCGGACATTTAGTTTTTGAGCGATCAGAATCTGGTGGAGTCTCTGACTCCATCAAGGGTTCTCGTATCGATGTCGATGCGCTAAAGCGCATCGTCAACGGGCTGGTGAAAGCTCTTCCTGACGACAGGGACAAAGAGTACCAGGACTCAGGAGAGCTTCACGAGCTTTTTACAACCACCCAATACATCCAGTGGGCTTGCCTGGATAAGATCGCGAGGAAGCTAAAGCAGCTTGCCGAGGAGGTTGTCCAGGAAAACGGGAAGGTCAGGGTCCGGTATCTTGGGGATTTGAAACCAAGCGATTATGATCTTTCGGCTCGAATGTTTCACCTGACGGGAACCTCGACGGGCGAAGAGTTCAGAGAGATGCTCGTCTCTGCGATCATGGACGGGAAGGACGAGGCGACTCTTGTGAACCTGCGAAACGTGAGGGACGTGAAAATCAAGGTTGGGAACAGCAACGTTCCAGGTCTTGAAAAAAATCTGAAAGAGGTCCACCACGCTGCTGACGTGTTGACACTTTGGGCCACGTCAAAATGCACTGCAAAGAGAATCTGATGCATCTCTACATTGACACATCGAATATCGCTCACGTCCTGGCGCACAGCATGCAGCCCCAGGAACTTCAGGTGGGACCACAGGCGATAGCCTTGGGCGTCACAAACATGATCGGAACCTACATCCGGTTCTTCAGGGCTGATCGTGTGTACTTCTGCTTTGACGGTGTCGAGGGCTCGTGGCGAGGGAAGCTTTGCCCCGAGTACAAGGCGCAGAGGGCGGCGAAATTTAAGGCGAAGCCGGAAGAGCAGGCCAAGCGGAAGATGGCTGACGCGGCTCTACGGCTTCTCCCGGAGTTAGTCGATCTACTCTGCGTCCCGGTGTTTCAGATGCCCTGGGTCGAGGCCGATGATGTGTGTGCTGCCGTTGTCTCGCTAAATGCGAACAAGCCGGGGGTCATTGTCACATCGGACAAGGATTTCTGGCAGTTGATCACCCCGTCCATCCACTTGATGAACCCGGCCCACAACTACCGTGTCATGCTGGGATCAGACGGCAAACTCTTGAAGATGAAGGCGAACGGAACGAACGAGGAGATCGGCCTGTCTCCGAATGAATGGCTTCTTTCAAGAGCGATGGTTGGCGACACCTCTGACAACCTCGCAGGGCTGATCGGGTGCGGAAACATAACGGCCAGGAAGGTGATTCTGGAGCAGCGGGTCAACACCTACCTCGCCGAGAAGACTGGCACCGTGACCAAGAGAAAAACCAAGACCACGCCGAAACAGGAGGTCTATCAGGACGCGCGTGCTGTCGTCCAAAAGAATCTGAAGATGATGACACTCCTGCGCTCCCAGGTTTCGGCGAAGGTCACGGAGATGATGTCCCTCGTGGAGAGAGAGGGTCTCAGGGCGAGACAGAACAATGCCACAAGGTTGACCCTCTGGTTGGAAAGTAAGGGGTACGCGAACACTGAGATCGTGGGTAATCTGGTCGCCACGTACACCGACCTATGGCTAAGATAACCAAGAGATACTTTCTGATCTTCGGGACACCGGAGAGTCCGGTTGGGAAGCTGATCGCTCATTGGATCGCCACGCAGGTCCAGAATGAACCGCTCGACGCGGATCGGTTTCTTCTACGTGCCGTAGCGAAGGAGTTGAGGCTTCGCGTGGAGGATGCGGCGTCTCCTGAATACGATCTCCATCGTCAGACCATGTCTCAGGATCTGATTGAAAGAGGACAGGGGCCATGCTTCTGGGCGTACAAGAGACGGAGGAGGGTTGTCTACAACATTCAGTGGCCTGCTGACGCGGAGGGGATCATCGGAGTGGGTCGCGCTAGACGACCGGCCGCGATTGTCTGCGAGGGGGCACCTGACCTTGACCCGGAGAAGTTTGAGATCTTTGTGGTCAAGACTGTCTGTCGGGCGTTGACGGACAGATCGAAGATGGAAATCTACTTGAGGATGGAAGAGATCTGGGGGAAGGCGAAGCGTGCCAAAGAACCTGCAAGAACCCCTTGATGAATTTGATGCGGTGATCGACGCCTTTCTACAGGCGCGAACAGTTGTCTGTCATGAGTATGCGATGACTGTTGATCATCAGCATACGATTGGGTGTCTTCTCGTCATGAAACACATGAAGGACAACCATCCCAACATGAAGTACGGGACGCAAGCTCAGTGGACAGAGGAAGCTGCGTTTTGTCAGAGACATGAGAGGGAAATCTTCAAGCGAACACTTCTGGAAAGACTGGGGGAAGAGAAGACTCGTCTCCTGCTTGAACTATTGGGGCCGGTGTGATGGGAATCTTCGACAGAAAATCGAAAAAAGAAGACAGGGTCCAGTACTCACACGCGCGGACGAAGATGTTTTTCGAGGCGATCCGAGCCGTTGCGGAAAACTATAAGGCGGACTTCTTTATCATGACCGTGGAGGGACAGAAGCAGTTTTTGGCGAACGAGAAGGAACTCATTATTGACACGGCCATTCAAATGTACGGGTCTGATTTTGAGGAGTTGAGAAACTTTCGGTGGTTTGTTGTCGAGAACGAGGGGAACGCCGTTATTTACTTCGAGAGGAAGTGAAGATGTACCCAGGTGACGACGAGTACGACATCACGGCGATTTCCAGGATCGGTGCCGGACCACGGCTTGATGGCCCTCCGATCTTTCAGATGCCACCGGATGTCCCCAGGCTAGACAAGCAACTCGACATCGACTTCCCTCCAGTCAATGATCTGGACGAAAGAACGAGGGAATGGCTGAGGGCGAATCCTGAGATCTGGGCTCTGTTTTATCTGATGGTCAGGACTTGTGTAAACAAGTGCTGTAAGTTCGCGATGAAAATGCTGGTCGAGGTTGCGAGGTGGCAGCATATCCGAAGCAGCGTCAACCCGGATCAGAATCGATTCAAAATATCCAACGACTACACATCGTATATAATTCGACTGATGACCCACTTTCACCCGGAAGTATCGGATTTAGTCAGTCTCAAGGAGGTAAGAAACCATGTCAGACCCAGCGACGACACCGGAGACGCCTGAAGACCCGGTCGAGGCTCCGAGTACACCCCCGTTTAAGACATACGCGGGACAGGCTTTCTTCGACGTGCTAGGAAGGCTCGTTGAGGAGGTCGGTGCGTACAACAACACCACAGCTTCCAAGACCAAGATCGCCACTTGCAAGAAGGCGCTCCAGGGACGCTGGTGCTTCTCCCTCTTGAAGACGATGATCCAGCGAAGACAGAACGGGGCCGAAGAGTGGATGAATGTCATCGTCTTCCCGGACGGAACAACCAGGAAGCTGGTGGAGAGCGAATATGAAAAAGGGATCGCCGAAGGCCGGCACGGGCAGTGGCTCACGTTCGAGGATGTTGCGAGAGCCTGCCCCACCGTTAAGTCTGTGCCGCAGGTTACCATGCCCTGGGCCGGTGGAACGGCTCACCTCAAACTGGAGAGATTCACCAACATGGAAGGTCTCGCTCAGTTTGTGATGGGCGTCGAGACCAGTCTTCTCTTCTACGCCGCGAACGGACTCCCGCCGGAAAACGCCGGCCTGTATGCCTATCTGGCGATTACGGAGAAATAGACACCGTGCGCCTGGGAATCTTTTCAGACATCCACTTCCAAAAGAAAGGTCTTGCGAGAATTCGCAAGACCGGGGAGTGGATTGTCGAGACGTTTGTCGCGTCTGGTGTTGACCGGGTGATCTGTCTTGGCGATGTCCTCAACACGCGGGAGATGGTCAGCGTAGAGGCTCAGGCTGAAGCCTTTGAACTTCTGGAAAGAATGAGTGAGTTGTGGCCGACCGATATATTGCTGGGCAATCACGATATGAATCTCAAGCATTCACGTCGGTGGTCGAGCCTTGAGGGTCTGACTTTCAGTCCGAGAATCACTCTTCATCGGGAAATGGGATTGTCGCCATTGACCAGTGAAATCTCAGGCTTGATGATTCCCTACCATGAGGATCAAGATCCGATAATCGAATTGCTGAAGAAGATCCCCCCGGCGAAAGCTGAGAGGACCATCGTCTTCGGGCACCTCGCTATCAATGGTGCGGTGACGAACACGAAGTACGGGACGAAATTCAAGGGGGCGCTGGGTATTGACGCCTTCAATCCGTTTCGCAGGACGTTCGCAGGCCACTTCCACGTGGTTCAGACTTGGAACGACAAGGTCCATTACGTCGGCTCCCCTCAGCAGTTCGACTTCGGAGATGCGGGGGATCAGCGAGGGGTTGTCATTTATGACGTTGAGACGGACACGCCTTATAATGTGGTGAACCCGCACTGCAACGCATTCCACTTCCTCAATGCGGAGGAGGTCCAAGAAGCCCTGGCCAGCCCAGAAAAATATCGCGATACGTTTGTCACGCTGATCTACTCCGACATCGTTAGCCAAGCCGATCATGATCGCCACGTTGAGGCGCTGACGGGAATCGGAGTGCTTGACGTTCGCAAGGAAAGCGTGGTCGAGAAGGCTATACGGGAACAGGCGATTGAGATTGAGGGTGTCAGTCACGGCTCCATTCTGGATCTCATTCCGCCCTTCGTGGACGCTGTGCTGGCTGAAGATTCGGTCCTGGATCGCGACAAGCTTGTGACATTCGGCGAGAAGATCGTCGGGCTTGTGAATTCTCGACATGATGATGTGGCCAAGTCGGGGGCGATCTTTGATTCGGAACCTACCTGTGTGGCTCTTGAAAATTTCATGGGATTCCGTGGACCCTATGAATTTCCCTTGAGCGAGATGGACGGACTGTGGTTCAGCGAGGGGGAGAACGGGGCCGGAAAGAGTACGCTTCCAGAGGCTCTCGTGTGGTGTGTGTTTGGCAAGCAGATACGATCCAAGACGAAGGCCGATGATGTCTGGAACGACAAGGTGAACAACGGTCGAGGTCTTGGGTGTTATGTCCGGGTTGACTTCGCGAACGGGTACTCCTTTGAGAGGTGGCGGAAGTATCGTGGCGACCGCGACCTTACGGGGTCGGGGTTCCGTGTCTTGTTCAATGGATCTTCCTTGGAAGAGTACGACAAGGCGGACCCAAAGGCCAGACAAGAGAAACTCAACGATCTGTTCGGGACGGACTACGACACGTATACGAAGAGCATCATTCTGGGCCAGAGTGTAGCAGCGAACTTTATCACAGCCGACGAAAGCAAACGTCGCGTCCTGATCGAGCAGATGCTTGGGCTAGAGAGAATCGATGAGTACCTCGCCCAGGTTCGCGAGTTCAAGAAGACACTCAGGGACCAGTACATTAGCCACCAAGCGACACAGGAGGCGAAGGGTGAGCAGTTGTCCAACCTCAATCGCTTGGTCCAGGCTTTGGCCCGTGACGTTCGGATGGCAGTTGAGGACTACGAAAGAAAGCTGAGTGAGTTAGCCCAGAAAGAGCATGACACCAAGGTCACCATTGGATCAGTTCAGGAATCAATTCGGGGACTTGAGTTGGCACGGGATCGAGCCTTGGCCCAACAGGACGAAGCAATCGGAAAGATGAATCAGCAGGTTGAGAAGTTCGCCCAGAAGGCCGACGTTCAGAAGCTTGCGCAGGGCAAACGCGCGGAAGCTCAGGTGATCGCCGGCCGTCTCACTTCGGTGAGGGGAACTCTGAGCAGTCGAGACGCTGCTGTAAGCTTTGAGAATCAGGCGTTGGACGTTGCTCAGAAGATGATAAGACGAACAGAACAGGAACTCACGGAACTCAGGTCCATTGATGTTGAACAGATCCGCCAGGACAACGCTCAATTGACCAAGCTCAGGGAAGAACTTGGACAGAAACGAGGCGCTGCTGGGAGCAAGGCGCAGGAGGTCGGGCAGCATGGTCGGGTTATAGAGGAGAATGCGGCTCGCTCTCAGAAGTACACGAGCATTGCTCAGAGGTTTGGAGGCCAGGACGATTGCCCGACCTGTGGACAGTCGCTGAGTAAGCAGGCCATTCAAAAAATTGTGGCCGACGCGGATGCTCTGGCCACGAGTGCCGGTGAACTTTTGCGACAGGCCGAGAGGGAGCGCATCGAACTTCAAAGTTCGGTGGAGCTTACTTCACAACAGACGGAAGAGCTTGCCGCGAGGACCAAGAACCTCGATCAAATAAGGGCCATCGTCCAAGACATTCAGGCGAAGCAAGCCACCATCGAACAGCAGGGGGTGGTAACGACTGGACACCAAGAGAAGCTGGACGCCATCGAGACTCGCTTCTTGACCGAGGCGTTGGTACATTTCCCTGAAGACAATGGGCTGATGACGATTGAACTGATTATCGATGAACTTCAGCAGACAGAACTGGCGTTGCGGAAGGAAGCTGAGACACTGGAAGCCCAGGTTGATTTGGTTTCGTGGAACGCTGCTGTGGCTGAACTTCAGCGACGACAGACCGAGCGGGCGTCTTTGGCTGAGGGCCATGCAAGGGGGATAGATGAGTCCAGGGTGGCCTTGAATAGCTACCAGACATCCCTGGCAGCTAGTCAGATGGCCCTAAAGTCCTTGACCCAGGTCGAGCCGGCCACGGGAATAAAGGCGAGAAAGGAGGAACAGGAAGCCCAGAGAGACAGGGTTCAGCAGGAAGTGAGTCAGGCCGGGGTCGCATGTATGAATGTTGAACAGCAGCAAGCATACGTGAAATTCTGGGAACAGGCGTTCGCCGCCAAGGGTGGTTTTCGCAGCTTCCTTTTGTCCGAATCGGTCGCAGACCTAAATAGAGTTTTAGAGGGTTACCTCTTTTCCCTGGATCGGGATCTGCCGGTCACCTTTGAGCCGGACCTCACGATCAGGGAAAACTACGCAAAGCGATCCGGGGGACAGCGTAAGTGTACGGATGTTGCGGTTCTATTTGCTGCGTTTGAGTTGGTTCGTCAACGCTCGCGGCACAGATCTCGCATCATGATCCTGGACGAACTTTTTGAATCGCTTGACGAAAAACACCACAGGGCTATCATTGGAGTCTTGGAGATGTTAGTGCAGAGGGTACAAAAGATTTTTGTTATCACGCACAAGGACATCACCGGCTGCTCGATGGCGGGCCGTTTGCACACAGAACTGACTGAGCAGGGCTCACAGGTCACCATTACGAGGACTTGATCGATGCGAATCACGTACCAGTTTGACGATGCTCTCCAGACTGACGGGACTCCTGGGACACCGGAATCCATCCGTCCGCCCGTGAATGTCGTCGCTTCTGTGATGATTGGCGACGTGATGATCAAGGTTGAGCCGAACCAAGGCGGTGACGCTGTGGAGGTTCCGGCCAAGATCCTGAAGATCGGCGAGGTGCGAGGTTCAGGAATTTCGATTATTGCTGGCGGGAGAACGCCGAACCAAGACTATATGTTCATGGAGGACAGTAGCGAGTACACCTACCATCTGCGGCAGGAACTCACCGGATCTCCCGGCACCAATGGCTTCATCGAGAAGATCATGCCGGCCGGTGCAGTGGCGGGGAAAGAGGGTCAGTTGATCCTCTACAAGGGAATCACCACCATTGCGCAACTGGCTGCTGGTGAGTGGACAGAACGAATCATTCGTCCGTTTGTAATCACGGCTGCTGACATTGCGGCCAAGGATTCCGGCTGGCCCGAAACAGGAGCCGCACCGTCCGTTGACGCGACTGCCAAGGCTATCGTGGACGAGGGAGGGGACGGCTATAATCACGTTTAATGGCAAAAAAAGACCTCCTACCTGTGACGCCAGCAATCGTCCCACAGATTCGGAATGGAATCTTTGTTGGGGTTGACCAGTCCCTGACCGACACCGGCCTCGTAGCTCTTAATCAGGCCGGCGAATACATCGATCACGCCTCTATCGAAACGAGTCCCTCAAGAAGACCCATGGGCGAAATCGAGAGGCTTCTGTCTATCTGGAAAAGCGTACACGAATTCGTTGCTGATCATGCTGGGGAGCATGAGGTTGGGATCTGTCAGGAAGATTTTGCTTACAGTCAGGCTCAGAAAATGGCTGACCTGGGTGGGCTTGGCTGGCTTCTCAGAATAATGTTCAGTCGTACCCCTTGGAATTTTTGCGTAGCTCCCATCGCTTCTCTCAAAAGAACGGCGACCGGGAAGGGCGTGGCGAACAAGGCGGCAATTATCCTGAATGTCTACAAGAGATGGGGGTTTGAGACCACCAACGACAATGTAGCCGACGCTTACGTGCTGGCCAGAATAGCCTGGGCGCATTACAGTCGCCCCCTCCCCAGGACGGGAGGCACAAGAAAATCAGATTTTGATGCCCTGAAAAAGATTAAAACTTATAGGTAGATTCTATGTCAGATGAAGCACCACCAGAAATCGATGTCGATGACCTGATATTCTATCAGGGCAAAGCGGTCGCTCGTGCGCTCCTGTTTGAGAGTGCGAGGCAGCACGGCTGGACGTGGGGCCAGTTCTCCCAGGACACCGTGGACGAGGATAGCATCGTTGGGATTATGAAAGGTGAGATCCGGCCAGAGAATTTTCAGCCGGTCCCCATGCTTGAGATCAAGGTGGCCCCGACTCCTTCTCGACCCCCGCCGGCAGCGGGTGCCGCCATGAAGGCGGCTCCAGGTGTAGATATTCCATCGGATTGGTCTGCTCCCCCTCCTGTCGCAGAGGGATCGGAGGTCCAGCTTGGGGGTCCGGTAGCACAACCTGTTTCTGCGCCTCCGAATAACCCATACACTGGGAGCCAGCCGCCGGCAATCCCTCTTCAGCAGCCGACCGCTTTCCCTGCGCCGTCTGTTGACCACACAAAACTTCTTTCCATCATGAACGCAGCGGCGAAGCTGGCTGACTCGGCGGCAGATACGGCCAAGGATCTTTTGGAAAGCCATGACCTCGAACGAGGATTCAGGGTGCTACATCCAAAGGAAGCCGAGGCACTTTATGGCGAGGAGTCAGATGACGCATCTCCGGGACTGGGATCGGTTGTCCTCGCCATTGAATGCACACCAAGCTTTCTTTCCATCGTGACCAATGATGGTCCGATTATTTTTCACGGGGCTGGAATTCAGATTGCTCAACAGCAGCAACAACAACAGCAAGAGGAAGAAAAAGATGAAGACAGAACTGACGCATGAGGTGGTTTCGCAAGCTGTCTCCCTTGGCTTAAAGTATCAGGGGAACCTGACAGCCATGGATCTGGCGAAGGCCTTGGGTGTCCGGCCGATCCATGTATTTCAGTGCATGGAGGCGAACGCCGCCTACTTCGAGTTGGGCGATGTTGAGAGGGGCACTGAGCGATTCAAGATCATCAAACAACTTCGCGACTACGGGGACAATGAATCCGTGGATCGCGCGGAGCTTTGGGCCGCTTTTGTACAGCGGGTCGGTGACGAGTCCAAGTGCCTCAATCCATTGACGCCGGAACAGATCCTACAGTCCTGCGCGGGACGATTGACCTTCCAGGTGGACTTCGCTCGCGCCGTTGCTGTCTTCATGATTGAATCTGACGACATGGCCATCATTCGTCAGCAGCAGATGGCTCAGTACGGGGATCTGGTCAAGATCTTTCAGATTTTGGGTAAGATTTCCGGTGACGGCACGGTGCCTGACAAGCATGTGGTGGGGATACCACTTGAAACCGCCGGGGCGCAAGACGCCATCGCTGCGAGTACGTTCAGCGTCTTTGAGGAAGCGGCACTGGCAAAGGAACTCAGCAACGCTTCCGACTGGGCCGTCATTCAGACCGGCGGCGACAGTGTCCTTGTCCAGGCTTGGACAGAGAAACCTGGGGCCGAGGGTACGCCTGGGTTGGCCTCTGCTGCCGTCGCTGCCACTGCCATTCCTGCTCCGGTTGCCGCTGCACTTACCGCCGCCGTTCCTGCTCCGGTTGCCGCTGCTGTGCCGGTTGCCGCTGCTGTGGTGGACGCCGTCGCACCTGTCGTCGCCGCTGCGGTGGATGCCAATCCCCCGCCGGCCCCGCCGGTCAAGAAGAGTGGTCGGCGCTCGAAGGATGAATTGATGGCCGAGCGTACCGGCTGGAGCCAAGAGCTTCTTGGCCTGGGATGCACACAGGAAGAGGTCAAGCCGATCCTTGAGCAGAAAAGACACAAGGACGCCGAGGACATCTATGGCGCGCTTAAAGCCAGACAACAGCCGGCACCCGCACCCGCGCCGGCCGCGCCGACAACTGCCTTGCCGCCAACATCGGCACCGGCCCCTGTCTTACCGCCCGCACCGGCACCCGCACCCGCACCCGCTGCTGTCTTGCCACCCGCACCCGCACCCGCTGCTGTCTTGCCACCCGCA
>Ga0255048_10001870_pt1 | contig 14052 bp, 10 predicted proteins | sample JV7_2_2_MG_FD_183619 | JGI IMG/M metagenome (GOLD analysis project Ga0255048, IMG submission 183619) | Seawater microbial communities from Jervis Inlet, British Columbia, Canada - JV7_2_2 | ecosystem: Environmental > Aquatic > Marine > Inlet | place: Canada: British Columbia | collected 2016-10-06
GCAGTTCCTTTTGGCCGCCCTCGCGGCGGTTCCTTTTGGCCGCCCTCGCGGCGGTTCCTTTTGGCCGCCCTCGCGGCGGTTCCTTTTTCACTCCAGCATTGCCTATACTCTAGCGTCCGCCGCCACATAACTGAGAAAAACAATGTTTCGAGGCGCGTTTATCATAGCGGCTGCAGCGTTTCTCACTGCTTGCAACCCGCCGGAAAAGACAGAATCTCCCGCCGGTTCCGCACAAGAGGCCAAGGAACTCGCGATGACATCCATCATTACCGATGGTCACATCGACGTGCCGTATCGATTGGGAAAATCGTGGGACGATGTCTCTATTTCGACCGGGGATGGGGATTTCGACTACCCCCGCGCGGTTGCGGGCGGACTCAATGCACCATTCATGTCCATCTATACGCCGGCGGAGAAGGATACCGAGGAAGCAAGAGAACACGCCGACGCGCAGATCGGAATAGTCAATCGCATCGTCGATGAATCGCCGGACAAGTTCGCAATCCCGTTTTCCGTCGATGACGTGCGACGATATTTTGCTTCCGGCGTTATCTCATTGCCGATGGGTCTCGAGAACGGCTCACCGATCGGGGAAGACCTCGCGATGGTGCAGTATTTTCATGAACGGGGCGTACGTTACATTACGTTGACCCACAGTAAATCGAACCAGATCTCGGACTCGTCGTACGATGAGAACAAGCCGTGGGACGGCCTCAGCGAGTTTGGATTCGAGGTGGTCCGGGAAATGAATCGCGTCGGCATTATGGTCGACATCAGCCATGTATCCGACGCGGCGTTCTGGGATGTCATGGAAGTTGCGCAGGCTCCCGTTATCGCTTCTCACTCGTCTGCCCGGAATTTCACGCCGGACTGGGAACGAAATATCGGCGACGACATGATTAAACGGGTCGCTGAGGGCGGCGGCATGGTAATGATCAACTTCGGCTCGGCTTTCGTCGAAGAAAAAGCAAATCTGTATTCGCGTGCGAGAAATGATGCGTACGACGCGTATATCGAAGAAAACGAACTCGAAAAAAACGATGGGCTTCGGGAGCAGTTCGCTGATCTCTACGACCGGGACAACGGTCCCTATCCCTACGCATCTCTCGAACATGTCCTTGATCATTTCGATCACGTCGTGGCGCTGGTCGGCGTCGGCCACGTTGGCATCGGTTCCGACTATGACGGAGTGGGCGATTCGCTGCCGGTCGGGCTGAAGGACGTGTCCAGCTATCCAAACCTGATTGCAGGTTTGCTGGGCAGGGGCTACGGAGAGGAAGACATCAGGAAAATCCTTGGAGAAAACCTGCTGCGCGTATGGGTGGCTGTCGAAGAGTACGCTTCAAATCATGCAACCTAGGATTTTTCTAGCCTGTGCCGCGGCGGCGATAGCGATGGCAGGATGTACCCCTGCCCCGCCGGTCTACGACCTTATCATCCGCAACGGCACCGTCTATGACGGTCTCGGCGGGGAGCCGTTCGTCGCTGACGTGGCCGTTTCAGGGGACAGGATCATCGCAATCGGCGAACTCGAGACCGCCAGCGCCGCACGCGAAATCGACGCATCGAGCAAAGCCGTGTCACCGGGCTTCATTAACATGCTTTCCTGGGCAACGGCGTCGCTCATCGCAGATGGTCGAGGCATGAGCGACCTCAAACAGGGCGTCACGCTTGAGGTCATGGGTGAAGGCTGGTCCATGGGGCCCTGGAACGATCGTTTGAAAGCCTATGCGCTGGCTCGCCAGGGAGACATCAAATACGACATCGAGTGGACAAGCCTCGGGGAGTACCTGGAGTATTTGATTACAAAGGGCATATCTCCAAACGTCGCCTCTTACGTCGGCGCTACGACCGTACGCATTCACGAAATGGGATTCGACGACCGCAAGGCGACTGACGACGAACTGGCCCGGATGCAGGATCTGGTGCGTGAGGCAATGCGGGAAGGGGCACTCGGCGTGGGATCATCACTGATCTATGCGCCCGCGAACTTCGCCGACACAGACGAATTGACTGCACTGGTGTCCGCGGCCGCAGAATTCGGCGGGGCATATATTTCGCACATCCGCTCGGAAAGCGTCCTCTTGGAAGCGGGTGTCCAGGAGCTTCTCGACATCGCACGGTCAACAGGCGCACCGGCGGAAATTTATCACCTCAAAGCTTCCGGCAAGCCGAACTGGCATAAGCTCGAACGCGTATTCGAGATGGTCGAGACTGCACGGGCCGAAGGCCTTGCGATAACGGCCGACATGTACACCTACCCAGCCAGTGCGACCGGTCTCGATGCGGCGATGCCGCTATGGGTCCAGGAAGGCGGGCATGATGCGTGGATCGCCCGCCTGAAAGATCCCGAGGTCCGTGCCCGGGTGGTCCGTGAGATGACCGATCCGGACCCCGATGTTCCGTGGAACAACACTTATCTGCAGATTGGCCCTGAGAATATTCTGTTACTCGGTTTCAAAACCGAAAGACTGAAGCCGTTGATCGGCAAGTGGCTGATTGAGGTTGCGGAGGAACGGGGCACGCACCCGGCGGAAACGGCTATAGACCTCGTTATCGAGGACGATCACCGAGTCGATGTCAGTTATTTTGGGATGTCTGAAGAGAACGTGAGGAAAAAAGTGGCCCGGCCATGGGTCAGTTTCGGATCGGATGAGGAAGCTTCGGCAACGGAAGGCGTGTTTCTGTTGTCCAACAACCACCCGCGGGCGTTCGGAACCTTTGCACGCGTTCTCGGCAAATACTCACGTGATGAAGGCATTATCCCGCTCCGCGAGGCCATTCGGCGATTGACCTCACTGCCTGCCGCAAACATTCAGATTCGCGAGCGCGGCCAGCTCAAGGTTGGTTATTTTGCCGACATCGTCGTGTTCGACCCTGCGACCGTATCGGATCACGCCACTTTTCCCGAGCCACACCAGTACGCCACCGGCGTAGAACAGGTCTTTGTCAACGGTGTGCAGGTCATCGAGAACACCGAGCATACGGGTGCGACACCGGGGCAGGTGGTACGCGGTCCGGGCTGGAGCGATTGGCCCGATTAACCGTTGTCACATCGTGAAAATGGCGGCGAAGGTAACGATGCTGTTGAAGAAGTGCCCCAGCCTTACGTTTTCGTTCGGGCTGTGTTGGTTGTTATCGAAATTGACCGTCGGTACACCTAGCGCCGGAAAGCCCAGCACTTCGATGAATGATGCGATCGGCACGGTTCCTCCGCTTGTGCGTTTTTGCACGATCGGCCCATCCCATGCGGCATTGATTGCCGCCACCACCTGTTGGGCATACGCATTGTTCAACGGCGTTCGAAAAGCATTCGTGCTGCCGCCGTGAACCACTCTAACGATACGGCCATGTTTGGCGCGGGTTGCATCATCGGGTTCCCCCGTAACAATGTGAAAACCCTGTCCTTCGATATGTGTTAAGAGTTTTTCGAAGATATTTTCAGGTTTGGTCTCGATGACGAGCCGCACGTCGATTGCAGCAGTCGCGGTATCCGGAACGATTGTCCTGGCCTCGTCACCAATCCAGGCACTTCGCAGTCCGCGTACGTTTAGTGAAGGATACTGAATGGCTTCCTGCAGCGAGTCTCCAACCTTGTCGGCTCGAGAAAAACCCAGCGTGCTCTTGAGTTCTTCCAGGTCATCAGGGACCTCGTCCAGTACCCGCTGATCATCCGGGGTGAAGTCAATGCCTTCATAGAATCCGTCAACGACGACTCGGCCCTCTGCATCTTTCATCGACGCCAGCAGTTGTGCAAGCTGCATGGCGGGATTGGGCGCCCAGTTTCCGTAATGTCCGCTATGCAACGGAGCTTTGGGTCCGAACACCGTCAGATCGATGGTTATTATTCCTCGAGCCCCAAAAACAACTGTGGGGCGGTCCGACTGATGCAATGGGCCATCGAAAATCAGCAACAAGTCCGCGGCCAGCTTGTCGCGGTATCGTTCGATGGCCGGCACCAGGCTCGGCGAGCCTGCCTCCTCCTCGCCATCCAGGATGACCTTGATATTCGAGCTCGGGGCAATTCCGGAAGCCTTTAGTGCATCCAGCGCAGCCAATAAAGCGATGATCGGTGCGGTGTCGTCAGAGGCAGATCTGGCGTAAATCCGCCAGTCGTCGGCAAACGAGTCGACGGATTCGAAATCAATGACCTTGGAGGCTTCCGACAGCTTGCTGTCCCTCAGGATCGGCTGAAAAGGGTCGTCCTGCCGCCACTTCGTCGGATCGACCGGTTGACCGTCGTAGTGACAATAGATCAACAAGGTGCGAGTAGCGTTTGGTACTGATAATTCTCCAAAAACCAATGGATTACCATCTGTTTCTAGAATCTCACTCACTAGTCCGCGATCTGCCAGCTCAGCCTGAAGGAATTCCGCCTTGCGGCGGATGTTCACTCCGTCCGCAGCTACTGCCGGAATATCGAGCGCAGCCATCAGGTCGCTCAGAATTTCCTTCTGATGGCCTCCCACGTAATCTTCAACGACCTGCCGAAGCTCTTGCGCTGGCGCTGCCGATGCCAACAGTGCCATCACGAGGAGCAACAACCGTTTACTCAATTTTCCGTGCCTCGCCAATGACGTAATCCCGAATTGCATCAGCCTCCTCCACGGTCAGCTCGAAATCGGGCATGCCATTTGATTTTTTCGCCCCACCCATGACGACGGCATGCCATGTTCGAAACACGTCGGCTGACCCGTAGCGAAGATCCGGAACTGATCCGCCATACCTGGCCACGGCGTCTTTACCATGACAACCAAGACAATTATCCGCGTAGAGCAGTGCTCCAGCTTCCGGCGTCTCCGATACCGCTGTTATCGACTGCAAGTCACCAACCTTGCGTTCGACGATGGTTACCTCGGGCATCGTGGCTTCTCCACCCAGACTGAATGCGAACAGTCGCGTTGGGCCCTGCACATCATCGGTGGTGTGAATCTTCGGATAAAAATTCTGCATGACGCCGCCGAGCCCTGCCGGAATCAGAATATGCTGGGCGTCGCCAACCTGATAGCTAACGGGCGAGGCGCTTATCGCCGTGCCGGTGGATACGGACCAGACTGCATCGCCGGTTTGGGCATCATAGGCATAGAACTCGCCCATCCCGGTTCCCTGGAACACCAGATTGCCGGCAGTCGCCAGGACTCCCCCGCTGACCGCCAGATTGTGTTCGACAGACCAGCGTTCGCTCTGGGTGACCGGGTCCCAGGCAAGCAGCTTTCCGGGATCATGCGGCTTCCCGTCGACCGTATCGATCAACTCCAACGAATCGGGGAAATCGCCGTCCCCGCGGCTTGTGACAATTGACGGTATATCGATGACCGGTATGTAGACGAGTTTATGACCGGAGTGATAGGCCATTGGCTGCCAGTTGTGTGCACCCCACATGTTTGGCCAGACGGTGCTGGTCTCGCCTTCAGCCAGCTCCCAGTAGTTAGCCGCAGGGTCGAGTTCCGGCCGGCCGGTTTCCAGATTTATGTGCGTGGCCCAGTTCACCTTGGCGAACTTTTCGGCGGAAATGAGTTCCCCGCTCAAGCGGTCCAGCACGTAAAAGAACCCGTTCTTCGGCGCGATCATTGCCACTTTGCGGAGTTTCCCGCCGATGGTCAGGTCTGCCAGCACGATGTTCATGTTGACGTTGTAATCCCAACTGTCTTGCGGAACCGTCTGATAGTGCCAGACGTACTCGCCGGTGCTGGCATTTATCGCAAGCACGGACGACAGGAACAGATTGTCGCCGCCATCCGGGCTGCGCTCTTCGTGAACATAGGGAACCGCGCCAGCCGTGCCGAAGAAAAGCAGGTCCGAATCGGGATCGTAAGTCATCTCGTTCCAGGCGCTTCCGCCACCACCGAACTGCTGCCAGGCGTCGCCGGACCAGGTCGCAGCTGCCATTTTCATCGCCGGCGTAAGGTTCTCATCCGGATCGTCGCTGGGTACCGTGAAAAAGCGCCATAACAGGGCCCCATCGTCGGCGTCATACGCAGACACATAGCCACGATTCTTTTGTTGTGATTCAGATCCGGAGTTACCGATGAATATCTTGCCGCCGCCGACGCGGGGCGCATCCCGCGTGCTGTAGCCATTCGTCGGGTCGCAAGTGACTTGCGACCAGAGCTCGCGACCGGTGCCGGCATCGAGAGCGACCAGCCGGCAGTCCGCGATGGTGACATACACCTTTCCGTCCCAGACCGCGACGCCCCGGCTTACTCGAGCCCCCCAGGACAAATACGGTTTTTCAGCAAACAGCTTGTGAAGCTCCGGATCGAATGTCCAGCGAATTTCGCCTGTCGCAGCATCGATCGCATACACGATCGATCGCGGGGCCGACAGGTAGATCGTCCCGTCCACAACGATTGGCATGGCTGCGATACCGTCCGGAGCCGGCAAATCCAAATACCATTCGAGCTTCAGATCGCCGACGTTATTGGAATCTATTTCATCCAGCGGACTAAAGTGCTCGCCGCGAAAGTTTCCGCCGTTCAGAAACCAGTTCTCGCCCTTGGCAGATTCGGCAATAACTCTCGATTGCGTTACATTGCCGGCCGAATCCGCATATACAACCGGGCCGACGAACGAGCAGACCAGGCTGCAGATAAACAGGACTCGAGGCGCGCTTGATGTCATAACGATATTTTTTCCTGTCCGGGGCCTGCGCACAATATCACTTTCATATGCTGAACCTTCTCCAAGTGTTAAGTAGAGAATCAGCCCGGCAGATTACTCGAGCGAAAATGGTTTCTTGTCTCGTGCCGGATCCGGTAGATACTTTTGCCGCATTTCTTCATGCCTGACGGGCGGATACTCTTCGTGAATGACAAGACGCACGTGATTCTCGGCGACCAATATCCTGTCATTGGCGATTTTCGCCAGCATCCGGGCGTCGGAAAGCGCATCCTTGGCTTCCTGCACATGCCGCGGTTTCGCCCGGTCGGCGTTTTCATGAAGTTGCTCGGCGATGCGCTCGGCTTTTTCGACCGATTTCAGCGCTTTTGCCTCGTCCCGCCGTGCTTTGTCCAGCACCTTAAGTGTTACCTGCAACTGGCCCCAGCCGGTCCGGCTGATCAACTGGACAATGACGAAAAATGCGGCAACTACGCCGATGACGGACGCCGCCGCCAGGGCCCAATTGCTTTTCAGGAAGTTCCAATCCATCGTGCAATATATATCATCAGGGATCGGAGCAAGCGAGAGGCAACTTGTGATGCAAAGAATATTAGCGGCGATGGCTATTACACTGGTCTTCGGCGCCGCCACCGCACAGGACCACAGTTCCTTTTATACGGAGAACTACCAGAAAAAGGCACTCGAGATCTACAGAACATCCATCGGGTTTCGAACAGCAGAATCGCATGGGCAGGTTCCGGCGTTTGCCAGTTACCTTGCCGATGAATTCCGTGCAGGCGGATTTCCGGACGAGAACATTCATATCCTGCCGTCGAAATCCATCGCAGGCGAAGATATTGCATCGCTGGTCGTGACCTATCGGGGAGACGGCTCCTCCGCCAAAAAGCCCATTCTTCTGCTGGCCCACATGGACGTGGTGGACGCATTGGCGAAAGATTGGGAGCTGGACCCGTTCACACTTGTCGAGGAAGACGGGTTTTTCTTCGGACGCGGCACCGCGGACGATAAGTTCGGAACAACAGTCCTGACGACGACGTTTCTGCGTCTGAAAGCGGAGGGATTCCTGCCTGTCAGAGATCTCGTCATAGCTTTCAGTGGTGACGAGGAAATCGGCATGACGACGATCAGGAGTCTCGTCAACGAGCATCGCAGCCTCACCGACGCGGAATTCGCGCTCAATGCCGACGCCGGCTACGGTCTGCTGAATTACGACAGTGAGGCCGTTGCTTATCGGCTCGAAGCTGCAGAAAAGACCTATGCGACATTCGAGCTTACGGTGCGCAACCCGGGCGGGCATAGCTCACTACCTAGAGCAGACAACGCCATCTACGAGCTCGCAAGCATTCTCAAGAGCATTGAAAGCCACCGATTTCCGGTCCGTTCCAATGACATTACTCTCAAGTACTTCGAGATGATGGCGGACATAAGCGAGGGCGAAGTTGCGGACGCCATGCGGCGTTTTGCCGAGGACCCGCTTGACGAAGAAGCGTCGGACTTTCTGTACCGCTACCCCAGCCACGTTGGTATTACGCGCACCACCTGTGTGGCAACGATGTTGGACGGCGGGCACGCGGAAAACGCCTTACCACAATCTGCAACTGCGACCGTGAATTGCAGAATATTTCCCGGCGTCGAAATCGCTGAGGTCGAAAGCACACTGCGTAAGGTCGCGGATAATGACGACCTGGAGATCCGCCTGTTGCGTGATCCCCGCGCCGGTCCGGCGTCACCGCTTCGCGAAGACGTGGCATCGGCAGTAGCGAAGGCAGTTCATGCCCGCTTTCCCGGCATACCAATCATACCCACGATGGCGCCCTGGGGCACGGATGGCAGGGAGGCACGTATCGCGGGCATTCCGACTTACGGCGCAATGGGTATTTTTATTCGTGACGAAGATGATTTTGCGCACGGTTTGAATGAACGCGTGCCGGTGGTGTCATTCTTCGGCGGTCTCGAGCACTGGTATATCCTCCTGCACGAGCTTGCAGGCCGATAGCAACGCGGAAAACTCAGTCGCCGGGTGTTCCGGTCGGCCACTCGGCGTCAAACGGAAACGGCTTGTCCTCGGAATTGAACGACAGGTAGCGCATTACCTGGTAGGTGTAGGTCGCCAATGACTGGCCGAGCTGCGTCAGTTGTTTGTTGGTTTCAGCGGTAAAGAGAACCCACAGAAACTGAAAGATGACCACCGCACCAAAAATGATCCGCGTCAGCGTATAAATAGCGACGAATACAGCCATGAACAGCAGGCGCACCCAGGTAGAGCGGCGCTTCAGATTCTGCTCCAGCTGTCCGGTGTCCTGGCTCTCGGGCTCGCCAACGTCTTCCGACATTTCCTCGGGCGTTGCTTCGTTTTCGTTCATCGCATATCCCCTGTTGCCAAGCTTCAGGCGAAATAATACTCCTTTTGCAAGGGATTAGTCGCCAACGATAAAAACATAGATAAGGCCGGCGACAAGAATTGCGACCACGATGGCCAATAGTCCACCCGCTCCGCCTTCCTCTTTCATCGCCGGTGGTGGGACAGGATCTGCGGCACCATGTCCGGACAGCACATCTGCGATCTCTTTTGCCTCGGCAAGGCCCAACCCGGTTTCCTCCCGGATCAGCTTGATTGCAGCAATCTTGCGGCCCTGCGCAATTAGCTGATAGATCTCAGGCGACAGTTGCTGTTCTTCAGTCATACCTTCCTCTTGATCGTCCGATAATAGACGCTATTCGGTCTTCGCGCTCAGTCGACATCGAATAAAGAATACGCACGCTGCCCTAATCTCTTCGAAGTGGCTCGATACGTAATTCCCAATCGGCATGATCATCCGGCCCGCTGGGCCCGATCATGCCCTCGGCCGATTGCAGCAATTGTTCAGGGTCGTAGACTACGCCGGCCTTGATGACCAGCCGAACATCGCGAGCGGCTTTGATTTCTTCGAGCGGATTACCGTTCGCAATGTACAAATCGGCCAGCTTGCCAACTTCGATGGAGCCGAGTTTGTCGCCAATACCAAGCGCGTTGGCGCCGTTTATCGTCGCTGCCTTCAGCACCGCACTTGTCGGCAGACCCGCGTGCACCATGGCAAGCAGTTCGCGATGAAACGCGAAGCCAGGCAGCAACGTCGTGTAAACGGGCTCATCGGTCCCGATAACCAGAAGATTACCGCCGCCAGACTCGTAGAGTCGATTCAACTCCAGAACACGTTGCGTGTACTCTGCATCGTCGGATTCAGGTGGCGGGGGCCCTCTTTTCTCGAGTAATGCCTGCGCGTAAGGCGTGAAATACTTTGCCTCGTCCACCCACTGCATGTCGCCGCCGAGTTCATTTCTCAGGTTAATGCCGCCGTACATCTGCAGGTTTGCGTCGTAATACACCTGGTGTTTCACCATCAGATCGATCATCTGATTCATACCGGCGCTCCGCGGTCCGCCGCTGCCCAGTGTGAGCTGGTGTTCGACCCGGTCGATCCCCATCAGGATCGCGTCTCTCAGGTGTACGTCGTATTCGCCGTCATAGTTGGTCAGGTGCCCGGTCGCCGTCATGCCACGCCTATGGGCCTGCTCGATCAATATCTTGGCCTCGCCGGGCGACGCCTGCTTGATCTTGATGCTCACGACACCTTGTTCTGCCCAGTAATCCACCTCAGAGCGAATTTCCTCCTCCGTGATGTCGTTTGGCCACGCCGCGCAGTCGTCTGCCGCCGTTTTGATGTTGTATTCACAGCGGAATCCGCCGAAATAAGGACCCGACGCAAAAAGCCTGGGCCCGGTCGCTTCGCCCGCATCGACCAGGTCACGTTGTTCGATTACGCGCTCCGGGTAATATTCGCCGGCCGACCAGGTCGAAGTCACCCCATTCGCCAGAAATATGATGCCATTGTGCACCACCTCCTCGGTACGGCCGTTATCGACAAGGTCGAAATTGTAGTGCGCGTGCAGGTCGATCATCCCCGGCAGAATCGTGTCCGACACACTCAGGTCAATGACCGTGGTCGCTGAAAGAACGGCGTCCTGCAGATCGGCGTCGACCTCGATGATCTTGCCTCCCCGAATTACCAGCCCTGTGTTTTGTCGGCGTGTATCGCTGATGCTGTCGAACAACCAGCCTCCACGGATGATGATGTCGTCCGCAGACGGTTGAGACCATTGCGCGCCGGCCGCCGAAGCAAGTAAAGACAGAAAGAATACGGTGCCGATATTCAATTTATTTGTCGATGTAATCATTCGTGTGTAATGACAGGCAGGACGAGACGGGATGGGTATCTGCTGTTGTGATAAATGGTCTGTTTGGCTACCTCGATCCTGTCGCTCATGCCAAAAGTCTCTCCGTTATTCAGATTGCGCGTGAAACGTGGAAAGTTGCTCGAGGATATTTCAACTCGAAGCCTGTGTCCCGCAGGCACAGTGTAGCTTGTCGCCCACAAGTCTATCGTGTACGTGTAAATATCTCCCGGCTCGATCGGCGATGGTTCTGCATCCTTATCCCTGAAACTCGCGCGCAAAATGCCTTCCTGAATGAGCAGGCCGTATCCATCTGGATAAACATCGACCAGCGCCGCCGTGAAATCGGTATCCGTCGCCGACGATGCGGCGTAAATCTCCACGGCAATCGGGCCGGTTATATCCATGTCGTTGAGCAGCGCGCCCGTTTCGAATGTCAGAACATCGTCGCGCTCGAGTAATTCGGCGCGGTCCGGTAGTACAGCCGCACGATTCCAGACATCAATTTCGCTGGTTATCGCCACCGGATCTTGCGGATCGTAATTGTAGGTATCGGCAGGTTCATCCCAGGGCGGCACGAAATCCAGCACACCGTCGTCGCCTGCACCGGCATTTCCTTCGCTGTGAAAGAACAACGATCGAAGTCGCGATTCTTTTGGTGGCCACTGTTCGCTGTAGCGCCAGTCGTTTTCACCAATATTGAAATACTGCACACGCGGCAGATCGATGAAACCGTTGTCCTCGCGTTTGAGGAAATAGGTAAAAAACTCCAGTAGCGCATCACCATAGGTGCTGGTCGCTTCCGACCCCACATCGCGCCGGCCGATATTCGTCGGCACCACCGCGCCCGACAAATGCTTCGACGTTCCATCGTGATCCCAGGGGCCGAGAACGAGCCACTGGTCGTCGCTTGCATCCGCGCCCCCGCCATAAAGCTTCACGCCTTCCCAGATCGCGATCGACCCGCGCGTGAAAGTGTCGTACCAACCGCCGAAGTGCAGCACCGGCACGCCAATCTTCTCGTAGAATTCCAGGGCTTTCGCTCGTTTTGACGCGGGGTCGTCCAGGTAACCGTTTATGCGTTTGCGCCACAGCACATCGCGGAGCCCGTGCGCTTCACCCATCGTGACCAGCGGCAGGTGAGCCAGGTCGATCTGATCGGTATCCTGGTACATCCCGGTCTCGGCGTCATCCATGTCGAGCGTCCACAGGCCGCTGGCTTGCAGCGGATAGGCGCCATCGAGGACCTGCTTTTCCCTGGCCATGGTGATATTCGCGGCCGATATTGCCTTGATTGCCGAGTGGCCACTCGCGGCGGCCGAGAGTGCCGTAAAACCGTAATACGACTCGCCCATCACGCCGACGATGCCGTTACTCCACTCCTGAGACACGATCCAGTCAACGGTGTCGTAGGCGTCCTTGATCTCGTGATCGTCGGTGTAAGGGGTAAATGAGCCCTCGGAGCCGAATCGGCCGCGCACATTTTGCGCGATGTAGGCGAATCCGTTTTCAGCGAAGAAATGACCAATGGCAGGTTGATACGCGTAGTCCGTCTTTGTGCCGTACGGCAGCCGGGTCATAATGACCGGAAAGGGTCCCCTGCTCGGCGGCAGGTAGACATCCGTAGTCAAATTGGTGCCGTCGCGCATCTCCACCGGCACATCTTCGGCGACGCGGACACTGCAGGCGCTGAGCGCCCCCAGTGTCATTACCACCATGACTATCCGACTCGTGAAACTGTGTACCTGCATTTCTCTGAAGTTATTCATTGCGTGAATAAACTTAGTTTACTAAATAACCCGTCTGAACAGAGCAGCCGCCAGGGCATATAGTGCCAGCGACAACAGAATCACCGCGGTAAAACCGAATTCGATCGCAAGCAGAGTGGCCAGCGACGCACTTATGACGGACGCAAAGCCGTTCAGCCCCCATGCCCACGGAATGAACGCCGCGGACTCTTTCGCTATGCTGTTGAGCCCGATCGGAAACGGCATACCCATGCAAAATGCCAGCGGCCCGATAAAAAGCAGTGACAAGCCAACTTTCAGAATGTCAGGCAGGCCGACCAGCCGCCCGAACACTTCCGGCAGTATCAACACGTAGGCAAGCGAAATGGCGCTGATGATCGCAACGATGATCGTGACCAGTGAGTAGTCGCCCTTTTCGAACCGGTCTGCCAGGCGCCCGGAGTAGCCGCTCCCGATGCCGGCAAAGACCAGGAATCCACTAAGCACGACCGCAACCGAATACAGCGGATGGCTCAGGAAAAGGATGAGTTTCTGGATGAACGCAATCTCGACGAACATGAAGGCGAGCCCCAGTAAGAAAAAATAACTGCCCATGCGCGTGCCGGTGCCGCGCTGCCAGCCACGTTCGGCGAGAAATAATGGCAGGAGAATCAGCAAGGCTCCTGCCACCAAAGCCTGCACGAGCGTCCCGATCAATATCACATAGCCCCACTCGATCAAATCGGCGCCGCCGCGTTTGCGCAAAGCCAGGGCCTCCCGTAACGATCCCCACTTGAAGAAGTTGAAAAAGTACGGCCGGTTGTCAGTTGCCGGCGAAATGTCGAACTTGTAGCGATCAATGTATGTTGCGGCGTTTTCACTTAAGAGCGCACTGGTCCCGTTGTACAGGTACGGCTCGGGGAGGACGTTGTAATGATTCGCATCGCTGTCGGGCATGTTCGGATAAAAGCTCAAGTCGAACGATCGTGACCTGGAGAACGCGCGAATTATCTCGATGTCCTTATCGGCGAACTCACTATTTCTCACCAGCATCGTGCTCGTATTCCAACTCCGAACAAGTACGAGTTGCCGTCCCGCATGACCGGTGCCCGCCCTGCGCAGGGCCTCGATGGCGGTAGCGAAGAGCTTGAGACTGTCGCGTGGCGGCACGCGTAACCAGCGAGTAATAGCGAGTATGCCGCCGGGCTCCAGATGGCGCAGATACTCACGAATGGCCTCCACCGTGTAGAGATAGTTCTCGTTTAGTGCCTGCACGCCGGAACCGGCAGAGGAAAACGAGTCCAGCAGCGCGATCTGTATGAGATCGTATCTCCCCGTTTGCCTGGCGACAAAGCCTCGCGCCTCGCCGACGTGAACCGTAACGCGGCCATCGTCGTATATATTTCCGGCGAAATCGGCGAAAAGATTTCCTACAAGCTCCGTCACAATCGGATTCAGTTCAACAGCATCTATTTCGCGAGCACCGTGATAA
>Ga0255048_10001871_pt1 | contig 14050 bp, 12 predicted proteins | sample JV7_2_2_MG_FD_183619 | JGI IMG/M metagenome (GOLD analysis project Ga0255048, IMG submission 183619) | Seawater microbial communities from Jervis Inlet, British Columbia, Canada - JV7_2_2 | ecosystem: Environmental > Aquatic > Marine > Inlet | place: Canada: British Columbia | collected 2016-10-06
AGGTTTGCCAATCGGCCAGCTCAAAGCCGGTTTTTTCAAGTAGAAAGGCGAACGAACCCCGGCAAAATTCGTTGCAATGCCCAGGTCGCCATTCTTGAGAATACTTCTTGTTTTTCAAACCTCGATTCTTTAGCCAGCGCTTATACGCATAACCGAACGAGCTGGTATTGGGGAATTCCAGTAAGGCATATCCATTGAATTTGAGCAGGCTGCTAATCTGGTTCATTGCGAGTATAGAATCGGGCAAATGTTCCAGTACGTGCCGAAGTACCACCAGATCAAACGACGCGGGCTCATCACTTTTATAGTCGAGGAAGTTCGCGACGATGATATCTATTCCCTGATCCTCTTTTATTGCGTCTGCTGTGGCCTGTGTTAGCTCCATACCTTGAACTTGCCAGCCCTCCTGCCGGGCCAGATGTAACAGGCAGGCATTGCCACAGCCTATATCCATGATTTTTCCGGGCGATGGCAAGCGCTTCTTTATATATTCCCAACTTTGTTTGATAACGACATTGTGTCTGAAATCGGTGACCGTGGGGCTGACATAGGTATCGGTATATTGTGACTGGTCCAGGCCGAGACTAAGATCATAGTTCCAGAGGGTGCACACGCCACAGCGGTAATAATTCAGGTCACGATTGTGGCCATCGGTCATCCATAACTGTAAATCGTTGCTACCGCACAAACGACACTGACTTATCATGATTGTTTATTTGATTGCAAATACAGGGAATAATCCATAGCCTAACTCAACAGCGAATTAATATCGATACCACTGGCTACCCGTTCGGTGATTATTATCACATTTTCACTATTAGGCTGGGTAACTCTTGTACCCCTTGCCCAACCTGAAAATCTTGCTATTTTTAACTGGTATTCAACGATTCATCGAAGCGGAAGAAGCTCGGTAAGAACAAAGACATTGTCTCCAAAAAGCCCACCCAACTACCTGCACCCTAGTCTATACGAATAGCTTGAATTAGTTGCGCGATTTTTAGACTCGGATCAATTTATATTCGAAAAAACCGCCTAACGAATGTACGGCGGCGGACGACAATTTCTAAGCTAAAATTTCACTTTTGTTTCTATGCTAAATTAATTAACCCATTACTTAAAAGATGAGCTTAATCAAGTGTTATACAAAATTAAGGAAGGCTAACTAATTTCGTAGTTTATGTGTAATATCCTGTGTTCGTTAATAAATTCTACAGATACAACTAAATACTGGTACAAGATCATGAGAACAGTCATTTTATGTGGTGGTCTAGGCACCCGAATATCTGAGGAAACCCGGGTTAAACCTAAGCCAATGGTTGAAATCGGTGGCCGCCCAATACTCTGGCATATAATGAAAATTTATGAGCAATATGGGCAGAATGATTTCATATTAGCGCTCGGGTATAAGGGTGAGATAATCAAAGATTATTTCCTTAATTATCACGCCCGCCTCAGCGATCTAACCGTACAGCTAAAAAGTGGGGAAGTGCGTTACTCTAATCCTACAGCAGAGGACTGGTGCGTTTCGCTAGTTGATACGGGCCCCGACACCATGACTGGGGGACGATTGCTACGATTAAAATCTCATCTTCAAACTGGTGGCGCCTTTATGTTGACCTATGGTGATGGCGTTTCTGATGTTGATGTAGCTGCATTATTGGCCTTCCATAGATCTCATGGGAAGTTGGCAACTGTGACAGCAGTCAGGCCTCCAGTACGGTTTGGGGAGTTAACGGTTGAAGATGACAGGGTTGTTTCATTTCAAGAAAAGCCGCAAGCCGGAGAAGGTTGGATCAACGGCGGTTTTTTTGTTTTTGAACCAGAGGTTTTTGATTTCATCGAGGATGATTCGACTATGCTTGAACGAGCTCCGCTCGAGCAGTTGGCGAAAAAAGGCGAGCTTATGGTATATCACCATCCAGGATACTGGCAGTGTATGGATACCTTGCGTGACAAGTTGATGCTGGACGAGCTTTGGCAAAGTGACCAGGCACCCTGGAAAGGATAGATAGATGGAAATATTTTCAAATATATACAAGGGTCGCCGTGTTTTAGTGACTGGTCATACGGGTTTCAAAGGTTCCTGGCTCTCACTATGGTTATTGCAGCTCGGCGCTAAGGTTGCAGGTTTTTCAGTTGATGTGCATGGCTCACCATCCAATTTTGTCTTACTTGGTCTTGAAGACCGAATGCGTCATTATCAAGGCGATATTCGTGATCAGGCTAGATTAACCGGGGTTATAGATGAATTCAGGCCGGAGATAGTATTTCACCTTGCGGCCCAGGCATTGGTGCGTCGCTCTTATGCCGACCCCGTCACCACTTTTGAAACCAATACCATGGGGATGGTAAATCTGCTCGAATGTGTACGTAGTCGCCCCTGGATTGAAGTAACAGTGCTCATTACCAGTGATAAGGCCTACCGTAATGACGAATGGTGCTGGGGGTATCGAGAGAGCGATGCATTGGGTGGCCATGACCCTTATAGTGGCTCCAAGAGTTGTGCTGAACTAGTGGCTCATTCCTATTTTTACTCTTTCATACGCCATACTCCAACGCGTATAGCTACCACACGTGCCGGGAATGTAATTGGTGGCGGGGATTGGGCCGACGATCGGATTGTGCCTGACTGCATCCGCGCCTGGTCAAATGATAAAAAAGTCGATGTGCGCAGTCCCCGGGCTACGCGTCCCTGGCAGCACGTGCTAGAACCTCTGAGTGGTTATCTTCTGCTAGGGGCAGAATTATGGCAGAAGTCCGACGGGCTTAATGGCGAGGCTTTCAACTTTGGCCCGGATGCACATGTTAATCAAAGCGTTGCCGAATTACTTGATGCTATGGCGGCTCGATGGCCGGGCGTAGGCTGGCAGGTACCAAAAGGCAGTGAGCAGGGGGGTCATGAGGCATTGTTGTTGAAATTGTCCTGTGACAAGGTGCTATTTCTTCTCAACTGGCGTGCGGTATTGCAGTTTCATGAGACTGTCGAACTGACGGTAGACTGGTACCGTACCTGGTATGAAGATGAGCAGGATATCTATGATTATACGGCCAGCCAAATAGAGCGCTATTGTCAGCTGGCGCAGGCAAGGAAACTAGTGTGGATTCAACCATAACAAACCTGTCCACCGAGATTGAAGGCATTGCGATTACTGAGCTTCGCCAAATAAGTGATGAACGTGGCGCCGTGTTGCATATGTTGCGTTGCGATGACCCCGGGTTTACTCACTTTGGTGAATGTTACTTTTCTGAAGTAATGCCCGGCTTTATAAAAGCATGGAAACGACACCGCGTTCAGACCCAGAATATAGCCGTACCGGTAGGGCGCATTCGATTGGTGGTTTTTGATGACCGTGAAAGTTCGTCAACAAAGGGTAAATTACAGATCCTGGAACTCGGGCGTTCGGATGCCTACCTGAGGATTAAAATTCCACCTGGCCTCTGGTATGGATTTGCTTGCGTTAGCTCTACGCCAGCGTTGCTGGTGAACTGTGCAGATAGCCCACATACACCAGATGAAAGTGAACTGAGCTCGGTAGACGATCCATCCATTCCGTATGCATGGAACCTGAATAATAGTGGGGCAGTAGATTCGTGAGGGTACTCGTTAGCGGCGGTTTTGGCTATCTGGGGGGGCGTCTATCTCAATTCCTTGTATCTCAATCGAACTACCAGATTACCCTGGGGGTCCGCCAACAATCTGTATTACCACCCTGGTTACCTCAAGCGGACGTGGTTCGGATACAATGGGACTTACCTGATATTCTTCAAAATATTTGCGCTGGTATCGATGCAGTTGTTCATATGGCCGGGATGAATGCGCAGGATTGCGCAGCGGATCCTTCTGCCGCATTTGAAGTCAATGCAGTTGCGACAGGCAGGTTAGTAGACGCGGCAATTAAGGGGGGGGTAAAACGATTCATTTATCTTTCAACTGCTCATGTCTACTGTAGCCCGCTGGTGGGGGTAATTACCGAAGAAATCTGCCCAATTACTCTTCACCCCTATGCAACCAGTCACAGAGCTGGTGAGGATTTGGTGCGTGCTGCCCACCAGCGTGGTGAGATCGAAGGTGTAGTGATTCGCCTTTCTAATTCATTTGGTGCGCCGGCACATAAGGATGCTAATTGCTGGATGTTATTGGTCAATGACCTTTGCAGGCAGGCAGTAACCACTCAGCAACTGGTTTTGCGCACATCGGGCGTGCAACGTAGAGATTTTATCCCGATGAGCGATGTGTGTCGCGGCATCGAGCATTTGCTTCATCTGTCGGGTCAAGATCTGGGGAAGGGGGTTTTCAATATGGGAGGGATGTGGTCTCCGACCATTCGGGAGATGGCCTGTCTTATCCAAAAACGATGCGAAGTCATTCTGGGGTTTGAGCCGAAAATAATCCGCCCTTCGCCGCAATCCGATACGATTACTGATGAGTTTTGTTATCGTATTGACATGCTTACAAATTCTGGATTTGAACCCCAGGCCGACAGGATTGAAGAAATAGATAGTTTGCTTAAATATTGCGAAGCAGAATTTGCATAATTTACAGCGTTCGCTGGAAAAAATTAATCGGCAGCAGAAAATTCACTACCGCCCCACCGACTGGCAGGCCTTAATTGACGGTTATCAGTCGACTGATTCATAAGTAGGGCTTTATTTCGGTTAAATAGTCTTCAAGGATTCCCGCTTTTTGGCTAACTGCCTGGCAGGCCTGATTTCCAAGTGCTCGGGCCTGGTCCGGGTTCGATAGTAGGTATTCGATCTTTTGCCAGCAGACATGGATATCTGCTGCTTGAATAATACCGCTACCTTTGCCTAATAGTTCAATATCTTCACGGATATTTGCATCCGAAGGACCGGTGATGATCGGGCAGCCGAGGGCCGCCGGTTCGATAATATTGTGACCCCCGGATTGGTCGAATGACCCCCCCATAATGACAATTCGAGCGTGGGCCATCAGCGCCTTCAGTTCACCCAGTGTATCAGCCAGATACACTTCGGTCTGCGGCTCAATGGGCTGGGACAGGCTGCGAGTCGCGAAGTTGATTCCCCGTTGAGAGAGCTGCTGCTGCAACGCCTTGCTGCGCGTAGGATGCCTCGGTGCTATCACCAGCAATAGTTTCTCGACCCTGGCAGGACGCTGTGAAAGCAGTAACAATTCTTCGTCGTCGTGACTCGAAGCGAACAAAAGGTAGTCGCGTTTGACCAGTCTTGGATAAGCGGGTGATATTTCGATAGCGGATTTCAGATTGCCCACAATTATTATTTTTTGTTGCGGTCCACCGAGTTGTCTCAAATTATCGCTGTCATTGTCATTTCGGGTTAGATGCAACGAAATGTAACTCATGGTGCGATGCAGAAGCCCGTGAATCAGGCGAGGTGATTTGAGAGTCTTGCGGGACAGGCGGGCATTAAGTTGAATAATTGGTATTCCCTTGCGCGCGGCCTGATAAAGCAACTCCGGCCACAGTTCGGTCTCCATCAAAAGACATAGTTTAATATTGCGGTGTCGAAAAAAGCGTGCACAGATCCAGACGATATCGATCGGAATGATGCCTGTTTCGACGCCATCGCCAAAATTGCGCTGGATAGTGTAGTAACCGGTAGCTGTAAAACTGGTAAATAATATGGCTTCACCCTGGTGGTTCAAAGCTCTGACCAACGGTGTGACTGCCTCGACTTCGCCTACCGAGGCGGCATGTACCCAGACTAGAGGCTGTTTTGATCTATTCCTGCCACCCCAGAGGCGAAACCTGAGATAACCGCTTAGATTCCGCTTATGCCCGTGCCATATCGCGTGAATCAGCCACAGAGGCAGGAAAAGAAACGAAATCAGCCGGTAACCTGCTCCTGGGGGTTGCAGGGTCATGGGTAGATGGCTGGCTCACCCGGTGGTCGCGTTTTAAAACGCTTGTGGATCCACATATACTGCTCTGGATTCTGGCGCACAAATTTTTCGATTGAGGCATTCACTGCGGTAGCATCTTGCACATCATCACCCGAGGGAAAATCCTCGAGTGGTGGCTCTACCCAGATTATATATCCCGATCCATCCTTCTTGCGCTCGGGATAAAAAGGCAGCATTGCACCGCCCGAAGATTGAGCAATTCGCGAGCCGGCAGATATGGTTGCGGTTTGTACGCCCATAAAAGGAACAAAAACATTTTTTTCATTGGGGAAGTTTTGGTCAGGCGCGTACCAGGTCGGTATTAGTTGTTTAATTCCCCTGATCATCTGGCGCGTATTTTTTCTCGATATTGCGTTTTCAAGGTAACTTTTTCTGCGGGTATAGAGATAGCTATCGAACAGGCGATTTTTTTGCGTTCGGTACATCGCCTGTAACGGCATCGACAGGGTGAATAACCGCCCGCCTATTTCCAGGCTGGTAAAGTGGCCGGTCAGTAATATCACGCCGCGTCCGCTGTCTAATACTGTTTCGATATGTTCCCGCCCGCGAATTTCGACCAGCGAACTGAGCCGATTTTCGGGCCACCACCAGCACATTGACATTTCGAGTAATGCAATACCTAAATTTTGAAAACTGGCATTTTTGATATTATTACGTTCGGTGATAGATTTTTCGGGAAAGCAGAGCTGCAGGTTAATATCAGCCACCCGTTGGCGCGATGGAGACAGGGTTTGTAATACCTTGCCCAATAATGCGCCTAGAGAAATTTGAACCGGGTATGGAAACAGGGCAACCGTTCGCAATATTCCCAGGGTCACCCACATCGGCCAGAATTTCGGGTGCCAGTAATCACTGGCCTTAAAATCAACGGAAACGTGGCTAGCCATTCTTACCAAAGCCCTTGAATGATGAATTGATCAGTGGTTGTTTAACTACTCTAGCCAGCGATTGATCTGATCCAGGTCGTCTGTACTCAACAATCCCGAGGCCTGTTTGAGCCTGAGGGTATCGATTAAATATTGGTAGCGTGCGCCCGCATAATCGCGTTGTGCGGCATAGGTTGCGCGTAAGGATATCAGCACGTCAACCGAAGTACGTGTACCCACGTCGAATCCTGCTTCAGTTGCTTCGAGCGCTGTGTTACTCGAATTCAGCGCCTGCTTCAATGCCTTGACCTGGCTAATACCCGATATCACGCCGAGATAAGCAATACGTGTGTTTTGCGAGGTTAATCTTTTTTGCAATAACGCTACGCTCCTGGCCGACTGGTAAGCGGCTTCCGCCTGCGCGCGCTCGGCGCTGATTCGCCCACCGGTATACAGCGGAACGTTGAGCAGGATTACCAGGCTAAGGTCCTGCTGCTCATCGTCGGGCGGGGGATCATTTTCGATATCTGCATCGGAATATCTGGCGGTCAGGTCCAGCGTCGGATAGCGACTTTTATTTTTGATTTGACGCTCATGGTCGGCTGCCTGTTCGGCAGCCAGGGCAGCCAGCAGGCTTTGATTATTCTGTAATGCAATTTCAACCCATGTTTCGCTTTGCGCCGGGTCGGGCCGGTTAAGCACAAGGCTGTCGCTGAGTCTTGCCGGGTTGAGCGAAGGTGTCTGACCGATAATCACCTCCATCGCCTGGAAAGCGTTATCGAGCTGATTTTCCGCGAGTATCGATTGCGCCAGGGCACTGTCATATCGCGCCTGCGCTTCGAGCACATCGGTAATTGCAATGAGTCCGACTTCGAATCGTTTTTGTGCCTGTTCGAGCTGGCGTGCAATAGCGGTTTCTTCAGCGCGGGCAAATTCGAGAACATCCTGGGCTGCCAGAATACTGAAGTAAGCTTGCGAGACGCGCAGGATCAAATCCTGCTGGGCGACTTCGAACTCGGCGCGCGCTTGTGCCACGAAGGCTTCGGCCGCATTGATCGTTGCCCTATTTTCCGCGTTATACAAAGTTTGTGTCAGGTTAACGCTGTAGCCAGTATCCTGGTTGGTATTATTTGGTGTTATCAAGCCATCGGTCTCGCTTTGAGACAGGTTGGCTGAAAAATCAATCTGCGGTTTACGCACGGACGTGGCAATAGGCAAGGACTCTCGTGTGGCTAGATATTCAGATTCGGCAATCCTTAGCTCAGCATCCTGTACTATCGCCAGTTTGTAGATATCGGTTAGATCCTGAGCCTGCAATAGCGTTGTGCTCAAGCTGAACAAAATTAATGTAAGTAGTTTATACAATGCTTTATCCGTGACCCGACTTGCTTATTTATTATAAAGTATATTCTGGATAATGCAGGGTATTCTTAAAACCGCAATTATAAAGAATCTCATATTCGATTAATACAGCGGCATATTTTTGTCGACCTCACGTGCCCAGGCATCGACCCCGCCTTCCAGATTGATCATAGATTTAATTTCCTGCTGTAGCAAATACTCGATCACCTGCCTGCTGCGCACGCCGTGATGACAGATCATCACGCATTCTCGTGCTTCGCGGATCGTTTCCAGCTGATTTGCTACCTGTCCCATGGGGATATTCACACTACCGGGAAGATGGCAGATGTTAAACTCCCAGGGTTCGCGAACGTCAACCAGTAACGGCTCAGAGTTTTCCAGGTAGACACATAACTCCGGAGCTCGCATCGATTGCATGAAACTGGCTACCAGATGACAATCTAAATAACTAGATGCAAAGCGCCGGCAAGTCGGTTTCGAATAACGACTGCGTGGTCCATTCGTCGTCACTGACGCGTGTGATCAGCAATGCCTGCATGACCGGAGACTGGCCGACAATAATAAACATTCGACCACCGATAGCGAGCGCTTGTTTCAGATTCACGGGCACCTTTCGCACCGACCCGCCAACTGCAATCACATTGAATGCCTGATCATAGCTGCAATCAAACGCACTCACGGCCTCAAAATCGATATTGGCTAAACCATACTGGTCGATATTTTGCCTGGCCAGGCTCAGTGCCTCATTATTATTATCGAGGCTAAGTACCCGTTTGCCAAGTTTGGCCAGGCAGGCGGTGATGTAGCCGCTTCCTGATCCGATTTCGAGTATATTATCATCGGTTTCGATCAGCAGCGACTGGAGCATTCGACCTTCGATGGTCGGTGGAAACATGGTCGCGCCTGTGCCGATTGGAATCTGGCAATCGGCATAGGCCAGCCCCTTGTAACCATCCTGCACAAAATCCTGTCGATCGACCTCGTTGATTACAGCCAGCACCTGGCTATCGAGAACTTCCCAGGGCCGGATCTGTTGCTCGATCATATTGAATTTTGCGACTTCGGCGGAATTGGTCATCTGTTAAGTACTCATTCAATAGTGGTGCATCGATAGCCCAAAGTGTCCTGTTTTACAGGGTTCGTGTCAATCTGGTTTATAAAGCCGTGGCTCGAGGCCTGGGGCCGGTGAGCTTACTGCTGCCTGCCCTCGTAATTGTGGATGATTTCCACGTCTGTCTCAATAATGCACATCACGACAACACTCAAAACGTCGTCATAGCAGTCGTTGGGTTTGTCGGCATGATTAATATACTGGAGGTCACGGCACACTTTAATCCCTATGTTTCGCCCAGCCAGATTGCGTGTACAACAGACGCATTTAGGGCTTTCCTTGATTAATGCCTATCACCGTGTAACTGGGGATATTTACCCCCGCCAATAAACCCTGCCTTTGAATATCGCTTTTCAACACAGGTTTATTGCCGAGCGTATTTATTTACGGTTTTAATTTTCAGGCGTGATAGAGTATCATTTTGAGGCCAATAAAAAACGGGGGTGGGGCATGGGCAACTCAAACAAAATATATCGATCGCTAATCATGGGTTCGCTACTCTCTTGTTTAATACCGAGCATGGGGCAGGCAGCGGGCTTTGCCCTGATCGAAAACAGCGCCAGTGGTCAGGGTAACGCGTACGCGGGGGCTGCGGCCCACGTTACCGATGCATCGACAATATTCTTTAATCCTGCGGGCATGATGCAACTGGAAGGTGATTCGATATCGATTGCCGGACATTTTATTTTACCCGAATCATCGTTTACCAATAGTGGATCAACGATAAATCCAGCTTTATCTCCCCCCTTTCCGCCAGATTTGACCGGCTCAAATGATGACGGAGGTGCGAGTGCATTCGTTCCCAATTTTTATTGGGTCAAGTCTCTCGACGATGAAATGAAATTTGGGCTGGGTGTTCAAACTACCTTTGGGCTGGCAACCAAGTACGATGCTAGTTGGGTCGGAAAATACCATGCTGTTGAAACCGATCTAAAAACAATTAATATTAATCCTAGCCTTGCCTATCAGGTGAACGAAAAGTTCGCGATTGGTGGTGGTATTGATATGGTTATAGGAGATATCATATTTACAAATGCCCTTGATTTTGGTTCAATTTGTGCCGGTCTAGGTATCGGGGCTTGTTCGTTACCTCAGGCGCATGATGGTTTCGCGGATCTGGAAGGAGATAATTTCAGCGACCCCGCTTTCGGATTTAATGTCGGCCTTCAATATCTTATTAATACAGATACCGTTTTGGGTCTTTCTTATCGTTCCGAAATTGATTTGGAGTTTAGTGGAACTGCAGATTTTACAGTACCTGCCTCTGCGACGATCGGACCCTTAGGCACGGTGGTATTTATAGATACTGGTATTGACGCCAGCGTGACATTGCCAGCCAGCCTCGCGCTGAGCATCGCGCATAAAGTAGATAAAATCACTTACCTTGCTGATATTACCTGGACTGGTTGGAGTTCATTTGATGAACTCCGCATAGTGTTCGACAATCCTGCACAGGCAGATTCAGTTACTCCAGAAAACTGGGAAGATTCTTTGAGATACGCGATTGGATTCGATTACCAGTACGATAGTAAAATAATACTAAGAAGTGGATTGGCCTACGACGAAACTCCAATTCCCAGTCCTGAATTTAGAACCGCAAGGATTCCGGGTAACGACCGGACCTGGTTATCGTTTGGTATGACCTACACATTGGATACTGAGAGTAGTATAGACGTCGGTTATTCTCACTTGTTTATCGACGATGTACCGATTGACAATGCAGACGCAACTGGGGCAATACTATCAGGCCAGTATGACGCTGCTGTCGATATTCTCAGCGTTCAATGGAACAAGAAATTTTGAGGTAGTGCCGTAGTAAATATCTCCAGAACCATACGTTACTGAAATAGCAGCCTTTGAGCAATCTGGGCTGCTTTTTTATCGACTAAAGCCAGTAGTCGATAACGCTCATACTCATAACGTTTTGGGTAATTCTTCCTCAGGCTATCGAAATGTCGGGGAAAATCGGCATCGTTCATATCTTCTGAGTGGGTCAGTGCCAGGTGATCTTGCCAGATGTCGTGATGCAGGTTGAACAGTTGCTGCCAGAAGACCAAATCACTGGCTGATGGCTCAATGTTAAGCGTGATCGGTTCCGGTAGCAGATTTTCCATGCGCCAGTTGGATTCGAGACCAAAATGCCGGCAAGCGGCATCCAGTACCATCTGTGTCGCACGCAGTCGCCCTTCGACGCTGTACCCGGCAACGTGGGGAGTCGCTAGATCTACCTGTTGCAACAGCGCACGCGAAATGTCTGGCTCGTTTTCCCAGGTATCGAGAAATACGGTGAGGTCAGATCGGCGTTTGAGCAAATCAAGCAAAGCGACATTATCTACCACTGGTCCTCGTGCTGCATTGACCAGAATGCAGTTTCTGTTCAGTCGTCGCAGGCGTTGCTGGTTGAATAGATGCCATGTCGGATGATCACCATCATTTGTCAAGGGTAGATGCAGGGTAATGAAATTACATTCAGACAAAATGGTATCGAGATCGACAAATTGATAATCCGAGTTTCCGGCCTCCTCAAGCGGCGGGTCGTTGATCAATGTCTCGATGCCGAGCACCTGTAGTTTCTGCAGCAGCCGCGAACCGATATTGCCGCAGCCAATGATTCCCGCCTTTAGTTCAAACGGATCAAAATCCCTGCGCCCGGATAGCGCAAACAGACCGCTAATGACGTATTCAGAGGCGCCCTCGGCATTGCAGCCCGCGGCATTACTAAACGAAATCTGGTTTTGTTCGAGATAGTTCAGATCGACATGATCGGTGCCCACGGTTGCGGTGCCAACAAATTCTACTGCTGTATCATCCAAAAGACGGTGATCAATTTGAGTGACGGTTCTGACTAACAGGCATTGGCAATCAAGCAAGTGATTTTGTGCAATATCTTGCCCAGGTAGTAGCTCTACCTCACCCAGGTCGCTGAATGCCTCATAAACCTGGGGTATATTTTCATCGGCTACAATTTTCACGCCTGAACGCAAAATCGGTGTATCAGTTGCTTCAGCATATCGATAGTCGGGTCGATTTGATCGATCGGCAGGAATTCATCGGGCTGATGGGCCTGATCGATCGAACCGGGCCCGATGACGACGGTTTCTGTTTGCATACTATTGTAGTAGGGGGCCTCGGTTCCAAACGCGACGCTGCTGGCAGATTTGCCGGTGAGGAATTTCAGGTGTTCGGCGATCTCGCTTGCCTGTGCGGTGTCCATCGCTGGCGTTCCCTCGTCACCGATTATCAGACACTCGCCGGCAAGACCTCTTCGCTCGGCAACGCTGGCGACCAGTTCTGCCACATCGGCGTGCAGCGTATCGAATGACATACCGGGTAAAAAGCGAATATCGATTAACAATTCACAGGCCCCGCAAATGCGATTGGAATTGTCACCGCCATGAATATGACCGAGATTGAGGGTTGGAGTCGGAATCGCAAAGGCGGGGTCGTTATACTGTTTTTGCAGTCCATCGCGGTATCTGAGTAGTTCGCCGATTAATTCGTGCATGGCTTCGAGTGCATTATTGCCAAGTGCCGGATTACTGGCATGACCCGATCGACCGGTGAATCGAATTGACTCGGATAAGGTCCCCTTATGTTGCCTGATTGGTTGTAGATCCGTCGGTTCGCCTATGACGCAGTAACGACCTAACTTATGACCATTATCGGCGATCAGTTTTGCACCGCTCATGGTCGACTCTTCGTCGGCGGTGGCGACGATGGTCAGCGGCCGTTTAAGTTTTCTAAGGTCGAACGACTGGCTCGACTGCAAGGCCAGTGCCAGGAAGCTTTTCATATCGCAACTGCCCAGACCGTATAAACGATCGTGTTTCAGTTTGAGCTGAAAAGGATCGCTCTGCCACAGATCAGGATCGCAGGGAACCGTGTCGGTATGGCCTGATAAAACCAGACCATCCGAGCCCGAACCGGTGGTCGCTATCAGATTAAATTTAGCCTCGCTAACAGTCTGGATTTCTACGTCGAAGCCGCGAGTTTCCATCCAGTCGGCGAGCAAATCGATGACAGCCCGGTTACTCATATCGAGGGCGGCATGATAGCAACTCACAGACGGGATCGCGATCAGTTGCGCTATCATTCCCTGCGTGTTTGGCAGGTTTTTGTTCATGAGTCTGTCATTCCGGCCTCCGAGCCGGAATCTATTGAATAATTAGTGGTGTTAGGTATCCCGGCTTCGATAATAACGGATTCCGGCTCGGGGGCCGGAATGACGATTACTGAGTTAAGGAACCTCATCAACTAGTCCAGTATATCGGTAACCGCACCTTGCGAAGCTGAACTTACCAGTCGCGCATACTTGGCCAGTACACCACGTTTGTAACGAACTTTAGGAGGTTTCCAGGCTTGCGCGCGTTTATTCCATTCGGCACTACTGAGTTTCGCATTAACCTGGCGTTTCTCGGCATCAATCGTGATCGTATCGCCATTCTTCAACAATGCGATAGGACCGCCTAATGCGGCTTCTGGAGTGACATGCCCAACCACAAAACCATGCGATCCACCGGAGAAACGACCATCGGTAATAAATGCCACGTCCTTGCCCAGACCCTTGCCCATGATGGCCGATGTCGGTGATAACATTTCTCGCATGCCGGGGCCACCGATCGGGCCTTCGTAGCGCACTACGATCACATCGCCTTTTTTCACGGTACCGTCGAGTATCTTTTTCAAAGCCTGCTCTTCAGAGGCAAATATTCTGGCCTTGCCGGTGAAGTGGAGGCCTTCCTTGCCTGATATTTTTGCCACCGACCCTTCGGGTGCAAGGTTACCGTGTAAAATGACGAGGTGGCTGTT
>Ga0255048_10001873_pt1 | contig 14026 bp, 8 predicted proteins | sample JV7_2_2_MG_FD_183619 | JGI IMG/M metagenome (GOLD analysis project Ga0255048, IMG submission 183619) | Seawater microbial communities from Jervis Inlet, British Columbia, Canada - JV7_2_2 | ecosystem: Environmental > Aquatic > Marine > Inlet | place: Canada: British Columbia | collected 2016-10-06
CCGCCGGTGTTGCTGACGATGGCGATGAGGCCGCTGCCGATGATGGTGCTGCCGCCGCTGCTGATGAAGCCGCCGGTGTTGCTGACGATGGCGATGAGGCGGCTGCCGCAGACGCCCCTGCCGAGGCCGCCGATTCCGACGACGATTCCCACGAAACAACACCAGCCGCGGCCGATGAGCCGACCGCGGAAGAGGAGGAATGACCATGGCGAAGATGACGACCGACGACCTGCTCGGGGTCTTCGAGGAGATGACCGTGCTCGAACTGTCCGAGTTCGTGACGGCGTTCGAGGACAAGTTCGAGGTCACCGCGGCCGCTCCGATCGCGATGGCAGCCGCGCCTGGGGGCGGCGGCGACGCTCCCGCCGAAGAGGAGAAGGACGAGTTCGATGTCGTCCTCACCGCGGTAGGCGACAAGAAGATCCAGGTGATCAAAGAGGTGCGTTCGCTCACGAGCCTCGGACTCAAGGAAGCCAAGGAGCTGGTCGACGGAGCACCCAACGCAGTGCTCGAGGGTGTCGACAAGGAGACGGCCGACAAAGCCAAGGAGACGATCGAGGGCGCCGGCGGCTCCGTAGAGCTCCGCTGATCCGCGAGAAGGACCGTTCAAGAATCGAACCAGGAGTGCCCCGACCCTTGACACGGGGATCAACTCCCGATACGGTCGCGGAACCAGTTGAAGAAGTTGCGACGTCCGGTTGATCGACCGGGATAGCCGTGTTCGCTATCCCGGTATTCTGTATGGCGTCAACCCTGTTACCCTTGTCGATTCTGCACCCACCCATCATCTCGTCGCGTCATCTCTAGAGGAGGCTCCGCCCTTGGCCCGTGCGCGCTCCACCCGTTTGTCCTTCGCCAAGATCCCTGAGGTCTTGCCGCTCCCCGACCTGCTCGCCGTCCAGCGCGAGTCGTTCGGCTGGTTCCTCGAGAGCGGGCTGCAGCAGATCTTCGGCGAGGTCTCCCCGATCGAAGACTTCACCGGAAACCTGGCCCTCGAACTGACCGACCATCGTTTCGGCGATCCGCCGATGACCATCGACGAGGCCAAAGATCGCGACGACAACTTCTCCGAACCGTTGTTCGTCACCGCCCGATTTCTCAATCGCGAGACCGGGGAGATCAAAGAGCAGCAGGTATTCCTCGGTGATTTCCCGATGATGACCGAGAACGGCACCTTCATCATCAACGGCACGGAGCGCGTCGTGGTCAGCCAGTTGGTGCGCTCTCCCGGTGTGTACTTCGACGTGTCGATCGACAAGACCTCCGACAAGGACATCTATGCCGCCAAAGTCATTCCGGGCCGCGGGGCTTGGCTCGAGTTCGACATCGACAAGAAGGGCACCGTCGGGGTAAGGGTCGACCGCAAGCGCCGCCAGTACGTGACCACGTTCATCCGGGCGCTGGGGCTTGCCGAGGAGGACGACGAGATTCTCGCGTTGTTCGACGGGTCGGAAGCCATCGCGGCGACGTTGGAGAAGGATCCGACGTCGACCCGTGACGAGGCGCTGCTCGATCTCTACCGTAAGCTGCGTCCCGGTGAGCTGACCACGGTGGAGTCGGCCCGCGGCCTCATCAACACCCTGTTCAACAACCCCAAGCGATACGACATGACCCGTGTGGGGCGTTACAAGCTCGACACGAAGCTCGGTCGCGAGGTGAAGATCGACCTCCTCCAGGACTACGACGGTGAAGCGCACGGCCTGCTCTCCGACGAAGACCTCCTCGACACGATCCGCTATCTCATCGCGCTGCACGGCGGAACGGACGGGTACCGGGTCGACGACATCGACAACTTCCAGAACCGGCGCGTGCGGACCGTCGGCGAGCTCATCCAGAACCAGATCCGAGTCGGCCTCACCCGACTCGAGCGGGTCGTCCGCGAGCGGATGACCACGCAAGATCCCGAAGCGATCACCCCGCAGAGCCTGATCAACATCCGGCCGGTCGTGGCTTCGATCAAGGAGTTCTTCGGGACGAGCCAGCTGAGCCAATTCATGGATCAGCCCAATCCGCTGGCGAGCCTCACCCATCGCAGGCGCCTGTCCGCGCTCGGCCCAGGCGGGTTGTCTCGTGAGCGTGCTGGCTTCGAGGTCCGTGACGTGCATCCGTCGCACTACGGCCGCATGTGTCCGATCGAGACGCCAGAGGGACCGAACATCGGGCTCATCGGTTCGTTGGCGACCTACGCCAACGTCAACCGCTTCGGCTTCATCGAGACGCCGTATCGCCGGGTGGAGAAGGGGAAGGTCACCAAGAAGGTCGACTACCTGACGGCCTCCGAGGAAGAGGGCCATGTCATCGCCCAGGCGAATGCCGCTCTCGAGGACGACGGCTCCTTCGCCAACGACCGGGTTCTCGTCCGCAAGACCGGCGGAGACATCGACTACGCCACACCGAAGGACGTCGACTACATGGACGTCTCTCCCCGACAGCTGGTGTCCGTGTCGACGTCGCTCATTCCCTTCCTCGAGCACGACGACGCCAACCGGGCGTTGATGGGATCGAACATGCAACGCCAGGCCGTGCCGCTGCTCAACGCGGAGGCCCCGCTCGTGGGAACCGGCATCGAGGCCGCGGCGGCTCGCGACAGCGGCGACGTGGTGATCGCTCCGGTCGATGGCCAGATCGTCGAGGTCACCGGAGACCAGATCGTCGTCAAGGAAGACAGCAAGAACAAGAAGCATGCGCTCCCGCTGATGAAGTTCGAGCGATCCAACCAGGGCACCTCGATCAACCAGCGTCCCCTCGTCTCCGAAGGCGACCTGGTGAAGGCAGGGACCGTGGTCGCAGACGGACCCTCGACCGAAGAGGGTGAGCTCGCTCTCGGCAGGAACCTGCTGGTCGCCTTCATGCCGTGGGAAGGCCACAACTTCGAGGATGCGATCATCATCTCGGAGCGCCTCGTCAAGGACGACGTGCTGACGTCCATCCACATCGAAGAGCACGAGATCGAGGCTCGAGACACCAAGCTCGGTGCCGAGGAGATCACCAGGGACATCCCCAACGTCGCCGAGGAGGTGCTGCGCGATCTCGACGATCGAGGCATCGTTCGCATCGGCGCCGAAGTCGGCCCCGGCGACTACCTCGTCGGCAAGGTGACGCCGAAGGGCGAGACCGAGCTGACCCCTGAGGAGCGCCTGCTGCGAGCCATCTTTGGCGAGAAGGCCCGCGAGGTTCGCGACGTGTCGCTCAAGGTTCCGCACGGCGAGAGCGGGAAAGCCATCGCGGTGAAGGAGTTCAGCAGGGAGGACGGCTACGACCTGCCGCCTGGCATGAACGAGCTCGTTCGCGTGTACGTGGCCAAGTCGCGCAAGATCTCGGCGGGCGACAAGCTCGCCGGCCGGCACGGCAACAAGGGGGTCATCGCCAAGGTGCTTCCCGAAGAGGACATGCCCTTCCTGCAGGACGGCACGCCGGTCGACATCATCCTGTCGCCGCTCGGCGTGCCCTCCCGGATGAACCTGGGTCAGATCCTCGAAACCCATCTCGGCTGGGCTGCTTCCCAGGGCTGGGAGAGCCTGGGACACGACGGTCCCGCCGCCAAGGGTGCCAAACCCTGGACGAAGGTGGCGACCCCGGTGTTCGACGGAGCGCGCGAGGAAGAGATCCTCGAGATCCTCGACCACACGCTGCCCAACAGGGATGGCGATCGCATGGTCGACCAAGTTGGGAAAGCCATGCTGATGGACGGGCGCAGCGGTGAGCCGTTCGACAACCCGGTCACCGTGGGATACATCTACATCTTGAAGCTCGTCCACCTGGTGGACGACAAGATCCACGCTCGGTCGACGGGCCCGTACTCGATGATCACCCAGCAGCCGTTGGGGGGGAAGGCGCAGTTCGGTGGTCAGCGCTTTGGCGAGATGGAGGTGTGGGCCCTCGAGGCGTACGGAGCGGCGTACGCCCTCCAGGAGTTGCTGACGATCAAGTCGGACGACGTGCGCGGCCGCGTGAAGGTGTACGAGGCCATCGTCAAGGGCGAGAACATCCCGGAGCCTGGCATCCCTGAGTCCTTCAAGGTGCTCGTCAAGGAGATGCAGAGCCTCTGCCTCAACGTCGAGATGCTCTCCGCTGGCGAAGAGGTGGAGCTGAAGGAGCTCGAGGAAGACGTGTTCCGCACAGCTGCCTCGCTTGGCATCGACATCTCCCGCCCCGAGAAGGCAGAAGTGTGATCGATCGGCAGGCCAACCCGACACCACAGAGTTCTGGGACTGAGGAGACGCAGTGACGCAGCTGTTCGACGAACTGAAGATCGGCCTGGCGGGAGCGGATCAGATTCGCGCCTGGTCGTTCGGTGAGGTCAAGAAGCCCGAGACGATCAACTACCGGACGCTGAAGCCGGAGAAGGATGGGCTCTTCGACGAGCGCATCTTCGGTCCGACCCGGGATTGGGAGTGCTACTGCGGCAAGTACAAGCGAGTTCGCTTCCGCGGCATCGTCTGCGAACGGTGCGGCGTCGAGGTGACGCGCGCCAAGGTCCGCCGCGAGCGCATGGGCCACATCGAGCTGGCTGCCCCCGTCACGCACATCTGGTTCTTCAAGGGTGTCCCGAGCCGACTGGGTTACTTGCTCGACATGTCGCCCAAGAACCTCGAGAAGGTCATCTACTTTGCGGCTTACCTCATCACCCACGTCGATGACGAGCGCCGCCAGCAGGACCTCGTCGAGCTCGAAGAGGCCACGCGCCATGAGCTCGAACTGATTGCCGAAGAACTCGACGAGTGGCGCACCGCCCGACTGGAGCGGCTCGAGCAGGAACTCCAGCAGATGGAGGACGCCGGAGCCAAGAGCCAGGAGATCAACGCCAGGAAGCGCGAAGTCGATCGGGAAATCAAGGACCGCGAGGAGCGTTCCCAGGTGGAGGAGGAGCTCCTCCAGGACGCCTTCGACACGTTCAAGAGCATGAAGCCGAAGGATCTCGTCGAATCGGAGCAGCTCTGGCGCGAGGTGGTCGATCGTTACGGCGATTACTACGTCGGCGGTATGGGCGCCGAATTCGTCAAGGACCTCATCGCCCGCCAGGATCTCAGTGAGGAGACGGTGTCGCTCGAGGGGGACCTCGAGGCCAACTCCCAGCAGCGCCGGCAGCGCGCGATGAAGCGGCTGAAGGTCATCAAGCCCTTCGCCGAGGGCAAGAACGACCCGCGCGACATGATCCTCGAGGCAATCCCGGTGATTCCACCCGACCTACGGCCAATGGTGCAACTCGACGGCGGCCGGTTCGCCACCTCCGACCTGAACGACCTGTACCGCAGGGTGATCAACCGGAACAACCGGCTGAAGCGCCTCATGGACCTCGGTGCCCCCGAAATCATCGTGAACAACGAGAAGCGGATGCTCCAAGAAGCCGTCGATGCGCTGTTCGACAACGGTCGGCGCGGCCGTGCGGTGACGGGCCCTGGCAACCGTCCGCTGAAGTCGCTGTCCGACATGTTGAAGGGCAAGCAGGGACGGTTCCGCCAGAACCTCCTTGGCAAGCGAGTCGACTACTCGGGCCGTTCGGTGATCGTCGTCGGGCCGCAGCTGCAGCTGCATCAATGCGGACTCCCCAAGATCATGGCTCTCGAGCTGTTCAAGCCGTTCGTGATGAAGCGCCTGGTCGATCAGGATGTCGCGCAGAACATCAAGGCGGCGAAGCGAATGGTCGAGCGACGCCGTCCCCAGGTGTGGGACGTGCTCTCCGACGTGATCCAGGAGCACCCGGTGCTCCTCAACCGGGCACCGACCCTGCACCGCCTGGGGATCCAGGCGTTCGAGCCGGTGCTCGTCGAGGGCAAGGCGATCCAGATTCACCCGCTGGTCTGCGAAGCCTTCAACGCGGACTTCGATGGTGACCAAATGGCCGTGCACCTGCCACTTTCTTCCGAAGCCCAGGCCGAGGCCAGGCTGCTGATGCTCAGCTCCAACAACGTGCTGTCGCCTGCGTCCGGGCGGCCCGTCGTCACGCCGTCCCAGGACATGGTCATCGGGGTGTACTACCTGACGGCGGATGCCGCAGGGGAAGCGGTCGGTGCCGGGCGTGCGTTCGTCACGATCGACGAGGCCCGCATGGCCTATGAGCTTGGCGAGCTCGCTCTGCATGCTCCGATCAAGCTGCGAGTGGGCCGGCTGGCCGGTGCCGACGAGATGCATGCCGATCTGAAGCCCTCGCTCGGGGACCTCATCTACGACGACCCTGTGGATCCCAACGGGCTCACGGAGACCACGTTCGGGCGGGCGCTGTTCAACGAAGCGTTCCCGGACGGGTTCCCGTACGTGGACGCCCCCGTGTACAAGTCGGATGTCAAGACGCTGATCGAAGAGATCATCCACCGGTATGACAAGCCAGATGTCGCCAGAACGCTCGACTCGATCAAGTCCCTCGGCTTCCGTTTCGCCACGAAGGCCGGGTTGACCATCGGCCTGGAGGATGTGAAGACGCCGCCGCAGAAGGAAGAGATCCTGAAGCAGTTCGAGGATCGGGCCGCCAAGGTCGAGAGCCTCTACCAAAAGGGTGTGATCACGGACGACGAGCGCCGTCAGGAGCTCATCGAGATCTGGACGGAGGCCACAGACAAGGTGAAGGACGCCATGTCTGACACCTTGCAGGCCGACGCCTTCAACCCGATGGACATGATGGTGCGGTCCGGTGCCCGCGGGAACATGATGCAGCTTCGCCAGATCGCCGGTATGCGTGGCCTGGTGGCCAACCCGAAGGGCGACATCATCCCGCAGCCGATCAAGTCCAATTTCCGGGAAGGCCTGTCAGTGCTCGAGTACTTCATCTCGACCCACGGTGCTCGCAAGGGCCTCGCAGACACTGCCCTGCGCACGGCCGACTCCGGGTACTTGACCCGGCGTCTCGTGGACGTGGCCCAGGAGGTCATCATCCACACGGAGGACACGAACGATCCGGGAATCGTCGTCGAGCTACGCGACTCCGACGGAGCATGGCTGCGCCATCTCAGGAGCCGGATCTTCGGCAGGGTGCTCGCTGAGGACGTCAAGATCGGTCGCTCGCTGGCCGAGCTGCCGGACGGTCGCAAGCTGCGTGCCGGGGAGATCATCGACCGCGAGGCGCTGATCGGGTTCGAGCAGCTCGAAGAGGTCGCCGCGATCCGGGTGCGCTCTCCACTGACAGACGAATCCCGCTTCGGCATCAGCCAGGCGTCGTACGGCATCGACCTGGCAACGGGTGCCGTCGTGGAGCCGGGCTCGGCCGTCGGCATCATGGCTGCGCAGTCGATCGGCGAGCCGGGAACCCAGCTCACGATGCGGACCTTTCACACGGGCGGGGTCGCCGGTGAGGACATCACCCACGGGCTGCCCCGCGTCCAGGAGTTGTTCGAGGCGAGGACTCCGAAGGGTGTCGCCATCCTGGCTGAGGCCGGAGGGGTTGTCACGTTCGAAGACGATGAGGAGTCGAGCGCGCGCTACATCGTCATCGTGGATGGTGACGAAGAGGTTGCTCGGTACCAGCTCGGCCGTCGTGCCCGGCCCCGGGTCTCCGAGGGAGACGTCATCGAGCCGGGGATGCAGCTGACCGAGGGCCCCCTGGATCCCAAGGAGGTCCTGGAGATCCAGGGCGTACGGGCGTGCCAGCGATACCTGGTGGGCCAGGTGCAGGAGGTCTACCGCTCCCAGGGCGTCGACATTCATGACAAGCACATCGAGCTGATCGTGCGTCAGATGCTGCGCCGGGTGCGCGTGGTGAACCCAGGAGAGTCCCACTACCTGCCTGCAGAGCTCATCGACACGCAGGAGTTCCGGGAGACGAACCGGATCCTGGTCGAAGACGGGAAGCGGCCCGCAGAGGGCAGGCCGGAGTTGATGGGGATCACCAAGGCGTCGCTGGCGACGGAGTCGTGGCTCTCCGCAGCGTCGTTCCAAGAGACGACACGGGTGCTCACCGAGGCGGCATTGCAATCGAAGTCCGACTTCATGCGCGGCCTCAAGGAGAACGTCATCATTGGCAAGCTCATCCCGGCAGGCACCGGATCCGATCCCTACCAGAGCGTGGAGCCGATGCTCCCGGATGCCACCGTCGTGTCGGCGCTCGGTCTCTTCGGTGATGTTGCGCCGGGGGAAAGCGACGGCGCAGCCCTTCCGGCAGATCCGGCAGAGTGGCTCGCCTCTCTGGGTGCCTCGGAGACGGCCGAAGAAGAAGAGTGATTCTGGGCGCCGGGTGGCGCCCAGAACCCGGATCGCTCGCTGGGCTCGCTGGCAGAAGTCAGACCCTGGGTTCGGGCCCTCCCAACCCATCGCTAAGCACGTGATGCCACATCGCTAATCCCGTGATGCCATGGTGGAGCGAAGGAGGTCGACGATGAGAGCCTTTGCGATGTGTTCCCAGTGCGGTCGGGGTCTGGCCAGGGTGCACGGCCGGTGTGTGCCGTGTCACCGCACCGCGGCGGTGCGCACCACGCGCAGCGCCGTCGTGCGCTGACATCTGCCTCGCTGCCTCGCTGCCTCGCTGCCTCGCTGATCGCTGGGCCCTTGCTGGCAGCGTTCAGATCGCTCGCCGACGCTCGGCGCGAGCATCCTGACTCCGAGTTCCGGGCCCTCACTTCGTACCTCTCACGTCTCTCCCCCCACCGACCGATACCTCACTATGCGCGGATTCGCCATGTGCCGACACTGTGGTCGTTCCTTGGCGGTTCTTGCCGACCTGTGTCCCGCCTGCCAGAAGGTGGCCCCCCCGCCTCCCCGCCCCGCCGGCGAACGTCGGAACGACCGACGGTCAGTCACGAAGGGCCCCGCCCGACGCTGAGCAGTCTCGGCCTGCGTTCTCTTGCGGTCGGAGCAGAGCCCAGACCGCAATACCCTGGAGGCATGATCCGCTTCCGGCTCTTCGGCATCCCGGTCGGAATCCACCTGTCCTTCCTGCTGATCGCCCTGTTCGGGCTCCAGGTGTATCGGGGCACCGAGATCGTGGCATGGACCCTGGGAGTCGGCTTGGCCGTACTCTTTCACGAGCTGGGGCATGCGATCACCGCGCGCTCGTTCCGAGCTACGACTGTGGCGGTCACCCTGTTTGCGCTCGGCGGCTACACGACGTGGGCTCCGGGCGAGCAGCCGATCGGTGCCGGCAGGCGATTCCTCATCGCGGCCTCAGGGTCGGCCGTCGGCATCGCCCTGGGCGGTTCCGTCCTTCTCTTGGGAAGACAGGGGGCGTTCGACTCGGTCGGCCGGTTCTCTGAGGTGCTCATCCAGTCATTCGTGCTGGCGGCGCTGGTATGGGGCATCTTCAATTGGCTGCCGGTACTTCCCCTCGACGGGGGGCACATGGCGCAGAGCGCGCTGGCGCTCGTACTGGGCGAACACCGGGCACTGCGGGCTGCAAAGGTGCTCAGCGTCGTGATTGGCATCGCTGCGGTGGCGTTTGCCTGGATCCAACTCAACGAGCCGGTTCTGGGGCTCTGGGTGGCCCTCATCGTGGCCATGGGCCTGCGTTCCGAGGCGGCGCCCACCCTCCCCGCGGAGCGCTCGTCGCCGTCCGGACCTGCGGTGGCTCCGGCCGATCACCCGGACGTGGACTCGCCGATCGATGCGCAACCCCCCGAGTTTGGGGGCGCAAGCGATCCCCGAGACGAACCGCCGGTGTTCCCCATCTGAGCAGCGCTCCAGTGTGCGCTTTCGGCACCGGTGGCCTATACTCCGGCCCGGATTTCCCGCCGGGCACCCTCGTACCCGGAAGCGCGCAAGTGCTGTTGTGCGAGGAGCGGCCCACGACAAGGGATCGGCGAAGGCCACGCAGCGTGGTCAGCGCCGATTTTCGTTCGTCAGAACCGAGGACCCCATCGGGTTCACGGTGCGCCGAGACAACAGAAACGGGAGCGCTTTGCCAACCGTACAGCAGCTGGTCCGCCAGGGCCGTAAACCGAAGCCGAAGAAGTCGAAGACCGTCGGTCTCGCCGGAGCCCCGCAGCGCCGGGGTGTGTGCACCCGCGTGTATACGGTGACGCCCAAGAAGCCGAACTCGGCGCTGCGCAAGGTGGCCCGCATACGGCTCACGTCTGGAATGGAGGTCACCGCCTACATCCCAGGAGAGGGCCACAACCTCCAGGAGCATTCGATCGTCCTCGTCCGCGGCGGCCGGGTGAAGGACCTTCCCGGTGTTCGGTACAAGGTGATCCGCGGAGCGCTCGACGCTGCCGGAGTCGACGGTCGCAGACAGGCGCGTTCCCGCTACGGCACCAAGAAGGCTTGAGGATTCCGCATGCGTAGAGCTCCAGCAGATATTCGCACGATCGAACCCGACCCGGTCTACAAGAGCGTCCTCGTCGCCCAGGTCATCAACAAGGTGTTGTTGAAGGGCAAGAAGGGGGCCGCCCGCCGGATCGTGTACGGGGCGATGGACATCGTCGAAAAGCGTGAGGGCGGCGATCCGCTGCAGACGTTGAAGCGGGGGATCGACAACATCCGGCCTACGCTCGAGGTGCGGTCACGCCGCGTCGGCGGTTCCAGTTACCAGGTCCCAGTCGAGGTTCGACCGCGTCGCGCCCAAACGCTGGCCGTGCGCTGGCTCGTCGAGTTCGCCAGGAAGCGCAAGGAGCCGACGATGGCCCAGCGCCTCGCCAATGAGATCCTCGATGCTTCCCGTCGCCAGGGTGCCGCAGTGAAGCGGCGCGAGGACGTCCACAAGATGGCGGAGTCCAACAAGGCTTTCGCCCACTACCGCTGGTAGCCAGCCGGAAGATCACCACACCATGGCACGCACCATCCCACTCGAGTCGATCCGAAACATCGGAATCATGGCCCACATCGACGCGGGCAAGACGACCACGACCGAGCGGATCCTCTTCTACACCGGACGCACCTACAAGATGGGTGAGGTCCATGAGGGCGCGGCCGTGATGGACTGGATGGAGCAGGAGCAGGAGCGCGGAATCACCATCACGTCTGCGGCGACGACCTGCAGCTGGCGGGACCACACGATCAACATCATCGACACGCCTGGCCACGTCGACTTCACCGTCGAGGTCGAGCGGTCGCTGCGTGTGCTCGACGGTGCCGTTGCCGTGTTCGACGCCGTGTCTGGCGTAGAACCGCAATCCGAGACCGTGTGGCGCCAGGCGGACAAGTACGGCGTTCCCCGGATCTGCTTCATCAACAAGATGGACCGGGTGGGCGCCGATTTCTTCGCCTCGGTCGATTCCATCGTCGACCGTCTCGGGGGCAACCCCGTCGCGATCCAGATCCCGATCGGCGCCGAAAGCGACTTCGCCGGTGTCATCGACCTGGTCGACATGAAGGCGATCGTCTGGGAAGACGGCGAGGGCGTCGAGCCCAAGGTCGTCGAGATCCCCGACGAGCTGCGCGCGGCTGCAGACGAGTGGCACGAGAAGATGCTCGATGTCGTTGCCGCCGAGGATGAAGAGCTGCTCGAGAAGTACCTCGAGGATCACGACCTGGAGCCGGACGAGATCCGCAGCGTCATTCGCAAGGGAACCATCAACCGCGACTTCGTGCCGGTCCTGGCAGGCACCGCCTTCAAGAACAAGGGTGTCCAGCCGCTGCTCGACGCGATCGTGGAGTACCTGCCGGCACCAACGGATCTCCCTCCCATCACCGGATTCCGTCCGGGCCACGACGAACGGGTCGAGCGGCGCACGCCACACGACGAAGAGCCGTTCACCGCCCTCGCCTTCAAGATCATGACCGATCCGTACGTGGGCAAACTCACCTACTTCCGGGTCTACTCGGGGACCGCCGACAAGGGCGACGCCGTCGTCAACACGACCGATGGCAAGAAGGAGCGTCTCGGACGCCTGTTGCGCATGCACGCGGCGAAGCAGGAAGACATCGACGAGATCCGCACGGGCGACATCGTCGCTGCCGTCGGCCTGAAGCACACCAGGACCGGCGACACCCTGGCGACGCCTGGAGCTCCCATCCAGCTCGAGTCCATGACATTCCCCGACCCGGTCATCTCGGTCGCGATCGAGCCCAAGACCAAGTCGGACCAGGACAAGCTCGGGGAGGCGCTCGGCAAGCTGACCGAGGAGGACCCCACCTTCACGGTTCATACCGACGAGGACACGGGTCAGACGATCATCGCCGGGATGGGCGAACTCCACCTCGAAGTGATCGTCGATCGTCTCTTTCGCGAGTTCCGTGTCGAGGCGAACGTCGGCAGGCCACAGGTCGCCTACCGGGAGACGCCGAAGAAGGCCGTGCACAAGATCGACGCGAAGTTCAAGCGGCAGACCGGCGGCTCTGGCATGTACGGCCACGTCGTCGTCGACCTCGAGCCGTTGGAACCCGGATCGGGGTTCGTGTTCGAGGACAAGGTGAAGGGCGGCAACGTCCCTCGCGAGTACATCCCAGCGGTGGAGAAGGGCGTCCGCGAGGCCCTCGACTCCGGCATCCTCGCCGGCTACCCCCTCGTCGACCTGCAGGTGACGCTGACCGATGGTTCGTCCCACTCGGTCGACTCCAACGAGATGGCCTTCAAGATCGCCGGCTCAATAGCGCTGCAGGACGCGGCCAAGGCGGCGGGGATCAAGATCCTCGAGCCCGTGATGGAGCTCGAGGTCGTCACCCCCGAGGACTACATGGGGGACGTGATCGGCGACCTGTCCTCACGGAGGGGCAAGGTCGAGTCCATGGACCAGCGGGGTCAGGGCCGCGTCATCACGGCGCTCGTGCCCCTCGCTGAGATGTTCGGATATGCCACGGACCTGCGGTCACGAACCCAGGGCCGGGCCAACTACACGATGCAATTCCACTCGTATCAGGAAGTGCCGGCCTCGGTTGCGCAAGAGATCGTGGCCAAGGTTCGAGGCGAATAGAAGGAGAGCGACGTCATGGCGAAAGCGAAGTTCGAGCGGACGAAGCCGCATGTGAACGTTGGGACCATGGGTCATATTGATCATGGGAAGACGACGTTGACGGCTGCGATTACGCGGGTGCTTTCTGAGGATGCGGTGGGGTCGACGTCGTTTACGGCGTTTGATGATATTGATAAGGCTCCTGAGGAGCGGGAGCGGGGGATCACGATTGCGATTGCGCATGTGGAGTATGAGACGGTGAATCGTCACTATGCGCATGTGGATATGCCGGGGCATGCGGATTATGTGAAGAACATGATTACGGGTGCGGCGCAGGTGGATGGTGCGGTGTTGGTGGTGTCGGCGGCTGATGGTCCGATGCCGCAGACGCGGGAGCATGTGTTGTTGGCGCGTCAGGTGGGGGTGCCGACGATTGTGGTGTTTTTGAACAAGGTTGACCTGGTTGACGATGACGAGCTTTTGGATTTGGTGGAGCTCGAGGTTCGTGAGTTGTTGTCGGAGTATGAGTTTCCTGGGGATGATGTTCCGGTGGTGCGGGGGTCGGCGTTGTTGGCGTTGGATGGGGATGTTGAGGCTGCTGGTCAGGTTCGGGAGTTGATGGAGGCGGTTGATGGGTATGTCGCTGAGCCGCAGCGGGATACGGAGAAGCCGTTCCAGATGCCGATTGAGGATGTGTTTTCGATTACGGGTCGGGGCACGGTGGTGACGGGGCGTGTGGAGCAGGGGACTCTTGATGTGGGGACTGAGGTTGAGATTGTTGGGATTCGGGAGACGCAGAAGACGACGGTGACGGGTGTGGAGATGTTCCGCAAGTTGTTGGATTCTGCGGTGGCTGGGGACAATGTTGGGTTGTTGTTGCGTGGGGTGGGGAAGGATGATGTGGAGCGGGGTCAGGTGGTGGCTGCTCCGGGTTCGATTACTCCGCATACTGAGTTCGTGGCGCAGGTGTATGTGTTGACGAAGGAGGAGGGGGGGCGTCATAACCCGTTCTTTGATGGGTATCGGCCGCAGTTCTATTTCCGGACGACGGATGTGACGGGGGCGGTGCGGTTGCCTGAGGGGACGGAGATGGTGATGCCTGGGGATAACACGGAGATGACGGTGGAGTTGATTTCGACGATCGCGATGGATGAGGGGCAACGGTTCGCGATTCGTGAGGGGGGCCGCACGGTGGGTGCGGGCCGTGTGGTCAAGATCCTCAGCTAGATCCAACAGACAAGACGTACGAACCAAGACAGGACAGGACCCATGGC
>Ga0255048_10001875_pt1 | contig 14024 bp, 14 predicted proteins | sample JV7_2_2_MG_FD_183619 | JGI IMG/M metagenome (GOLD analysis project Ga0255048, IMG submission 183619) | Seawater microbial communities from Jervis Inlet, British Columbia, Canada - JV7_2_2 | ecosystem: Environmental > Aquatic > Marine > Inlet | place: Canada: British Columbia | collected 2016-10-06
TAGATGGAACGCCTATTGATGGGGCAAATGGTTCGGTCGGTTATGTGGGTGGATTCAATGTTGATGATGTGTGGAACGCCTCAACAAGAACCTTGACAGCAGGAACGAAAGATTCAGAGATTGATTCAATACTCACAGACACAGGTACTACAATACCGAATCAGATAACAGCATTGAACGATTTAAGCACAGCGCAAGTACAAGCAGAGTTGGTTACATACGGGGCGAATACAACTGCACCAGATAACGCAGGAATCAATGCGAATGGTGTTGCTATTGGTAATCTAAATGATATATCAGAAGCTCAAGTAAATACTCAAGTTGATTTAGCTCTTACAGACTACGATGCACCAACTAAAGCAGAACTTGATTCAGCTGTTGCGCCATTGGCGACAAGTGCAAGCATATTAGCACTTAATGACTTTAACTCTGCAACTGATACAGTCGCAAATGTGACCAACGTAGCGAATAACGCTGACATGAGAGGTACAGATGGGGCCAACACAACGACTCCAAATACTATCGCTCCGGATAATGCGGGTATAACTGCAAATGGTGTAGCGATCGGAAACTTGAATAATTTTGATCCAACATCTGAAACAGTAACAACTGATACAGCGTCAAGAGATGCAAGCAAGGCGACAGGCTTCGCAGTTGTTGGGGATATTCCAACGGTTGAAGAAATTGATGCTGAGATTACATTAAATCACGGTTCGGGTAGTTATGAAACAGCAACCGCAACAATACCACTAGGATAAATTAAAATCCCGACAAGGATAGAAAGGGAAAGTGCAATATTAACTTATTGCACTTTTTTTTTGCCTTTACTGTATTAGATTAATTACTACTAGATATAAGTTTAACTAATACAGGGCTATTTATGGCATTGAAAACAACATTAGAACAATTGACAGAAGTTCAAACAGCTCTTACGGCTGTATTAAGTAATCAGTCATACACTCTTGATGGCCGTTCTGTATCACGTGCAAATTTAAAAGACTTGTATTCAATGCGGAAGGATTTACAAAAACAATACAACAACGAAAACGGTGCTAGACCTCGTGTTTCTTCTGCTCGTTTCGGGAGTGCATTCAATTGATGGACTTTAAGAATGGTTTTAAAACTATGTTCGGTTACAATGCCGTAGTTGATAAGGGCAGACGTAAATCACCTAAATCAAGAGTTCAGAACGAAGGCAATGTACTATCAAGGCGCAACCGGGTTAAGCTTGTTGCAACTATTAAAGAACTTTCTCGAAATGATCCTACTGTTGGTTGGGCATTGCGAAAGCATTTAGATTACGTTTCCACTTTCACTTTTCAAGCCAAAACTGGTGATTCAGAAATGAATAAGCAGATAGAAAAGGCATGGAAGAAATGGAGTAAGAAAGAATCTTGCGATATTGCCAAGCGTCATAGCTTGAATAACATGATGCGTTTGTTTGAATCGGGCAAGGCTTTTGATGGTGACTCAGCTCTTCTAAAGATTAAAGGCTTCAAGCTTCAAGGCGTTGAATCTGATAGAATCGGTAAAGCGGGTGACATTCCTAAATCATACGAGAATAAAGTTAATGATGAAGGTTTGATTCTTGATGGGTTCGGTGCTGTGACTCGTTACATGATTTGTAAGAGGGCTGATAGTGGTCAGTTAATTCATCAAAAAGCAGTTAGCCCGGATAGTATAATATTCGATGGTTACTTTCAGCGATTCGATCAAATACGTGGTATATCACCAATGGCATCGGCTGTTAATACATTCCTCGATGTGGTTGAATGTAATGAAGCGTTATTATTGAAATGCAAGAAGCATGGAATGTTCGGTTTAGCTATAATGTCAGAAGGTTCTGATGATGATGGATTCGATCAACGTGATAGCGAAACGGGTGAAGCTCCCGATGCTGACACTGATAGATATGATTTCCAAATGGCTATGGGAACAAAAATAGAGCTTGACCAAGGTGATAAAATCGATATGTTTGAAAGCAAAACACCTTCAAACGAGTATCAAGATTATGTGACTTTGATGTTGAGAATCGCTTTATTAGCTTTTGATATTCCTTATTCATTTTTTAATTCAAAAGAGTCGAGCTATTCAGCAAGTAAGCAAGATAGGGCAGATTATGAACTGTCAGCAAGTCATAAAAGAGCTTCAAACATTGACGCTTTGGAAAATCTAGCTGATTGGGTATTGCCAATGATTCTAGCTGATATTGATGGTGCTCCTTCTGAAATACCTTATGAGTTTATTCCACAGGGTACGCCTTGGATTGATGAGCTAAAAGAAGTTCAAGCGTCACAAATGAGAATATCAGCGGGTATATCTAATAGAACTCTTGAATGTAAGAAGAAGAATCTTGATTTCACTGATATTAATGAGCAAGCAGGCATTGAAGAAGAACAAATTAAAAAGAATGGTGTTTCCGTTGTCATTGGACAACCGGGGCAACAATTAATAGGGGAAGAAGATGGAATGGTTTCGGAGTAGCTCAACCTTTGCAAAGCGTGGAACAGTAGACCGAGAGAAGGGTGCAATATTTGGCGTTTCTGTTAATACTGTTGGAGAGGCTAAAGGGCATGGTGTGCACCTTGAGCAATCATTTATTGAACGTGTTGCAGAGCTTGGTAATGCTGAAAAGAACGGCTTAAAAGCTCGTTTCGGTCATCCTTCAATGTGCTCGACTGCTTTAGGGACTCTATTAGGTCGATTTAGAAACTTTAGGGTTGAGGGCGAGCAAGTTCTAGCTGATCTATTTTTGAGTAATTCAGCAAAAGAGACTCCCGGTGGTAATTTGTATGATTACGTCTTGAGCCTTGCAGAAAGTGAATCTGATATGTTTGGTACATCAATTGTATTTACAATCGGTGAAGAATACCAACTTGAAGGCGATGACAAAACATTTGTGACTTGTGGGAAACTACACGCTTGTGATGTGGTGGACGATCCGGCCGCTAATCCCGATGGTTTATTTAGTGCTTTTAATCAAAACGCATTATCAGCACAAGTGTCTGAATTTCTTGGAACACATCCCGAAGTTTACGAAATGCTTTCAAATCAGCCCGAAGTAGTTGAACATTTTATGAAGAACTATGAACAATTTAACAATAGAAAAAAGGAGTCAGAAATGGCAGAGAATGTTGAAGAAGTTGAAGAACTTGAGACTGCGGAGCCAGTAGAAGTTGTTGAACCAGTAGAAGAAATTGCAGAAGAGGTAGCCGAGTCTACAGAAGAAGCAGTTGAAGAAGAAGTCTTGGAAGAAGCAACCCCTGCTGAAATAGTTGAGGACGTTGAAGACAAGGTTGAAGCAGAACTTGAAAGTGTTAATCCTGTTGAAGCTTTCAAAGCAATAGCAGATGAACATGGCTACCAGTTCGCAAAGGACAATCATGGTAAATCAGAAGTTGAAATTCTGAAAGCTGTAATTGCTCAAAAAGATGAAGAACTATCAAAAAAGCAAGATGGCATTGAGGCTGTTGAATTTTCTGATGGTGAAGTAAAAGAAAAACTTTCGCTTAAACAAGCGATTGCACAAAAACTTAAAAAATAGGAGCCTATCATGGCCGGAGAAACAAACACATTAGCGGGACTGATTCAAATGAACGATTTGAATCTTGCAGACATTGACGTTACTGATCTACTTGAGGAGGCACCGCTTCTACAGGTACTAAACGCAGTAACGGCTTCAAATGGTACTCAGCACAAATATGAAAAAGTAACAATTGCACCGGGTGTGGCGTTCCGTGATCCAAACACTGGAATCGTTAACACTGCCGGGAAGCGTACTCTTGTAAGCGTTGACTTGAAGCTTATGGATGCAGGTTTTGACCGTGATAAAGCAATTGCTATGGGTTACAAGGCAGGAAGTGCTTCATACATGGCGAAAGAAGCTATTGCTTCACTTAAAACCGCTTTCAGTGGTGCAGAGAAGCAGTTAATTAACGGTACTGATGCTGATGCAAGCGGAAATAGTGGTTTTGCTGATGCACTTGGTTCAATTGGTGACAAGGTTATTTCAGCGGGTGGAGCTGTTGCAGACGTTCAAACTTCTGTTTACCTTATTCGCTCGGGTGACGATGATGTTTCTGCTGTTATGGGTAACGAAGGTGATATTACAATGTCAGAGATGTTTGACAACTTCCTTGTTACTAATCAGACTACTGGTGCAGGATATGACACATTCCGTATGGCTATCCTTGGTTGGATGGGTGTTCAGATGGGTTCAGTTCAATCAGCAGTTCGTTTAGCGAACCTTGATGCAACAGCAACACTTACTGACGATCTTTTGTCAGATGCTATTGCTAAGTTCCCGGCAGGTAAAGCACCTTCTTACCTTGTTATGAATCGTCAAAGCTTGAAGCAACTACAACAGAGCCGAACAGCTACGAACCCGACTGGTGCACCTGCTCCATTCCCTTCGGAAGCATTTGGTATTCCAATTGTGGTTACTGATTCAATTGTTTCTACGGAAGCAATTGTAGCTTAAACTATTTAATTAGTTTATCGAGCACATCGTAAATAAGGTGTGCTCTTTTAAATTAATTGGAGATATAATGGCTTTAGATTTTGATATAATGGCGAATGATTTAGATTTTATTCACAATGACGTGCCACATGTTTTCACTTTCAACGGTGATACTTACACAGGATCACTCGGGACAACTGAAATAGACATCATGTATTCAGAAGAGGGTGCGAATGATGGCGTTGAAGTTACATTGATTGCAACGGTTCGTGATTTCTTGAGTGGTGTGCCGGGTGATGGTGAATTGATTACTTATAATGCTAAAGAATACAGGGTTATCAGCACGAGGATTGACACGGCTAATGTCGGTGTATCAATTGATCTTGGTGATAAGTATAGAAAGTGAGTGGCTTAGGAATTGACCAACGAGATTTAAATAATCTCTATGGAGCAATGAAGCGAGTCGAAAAGAAAATGCGGGTGGTTGGTTTCGATTTAATAAAGGAAACATCTGTATTATTTGCTATCTCTGCTTCAAAGGCAACACCAAAAGGCAGAAATAGTTTATTAGCCGGGGCAGATAAATTACCTGCTAAAGCTAAGTTTAGAAAAGTAGTTCGGATGAGTCAGAAAGCTCAGAATAATCGGGGCAAGTTCTTTTATATAAACACTCATACAAACAAGATTGTTTCCAGTACTAAGGTGTTTAAGCTAAAGGAAAGGCGAAGGCGTAATTTAGAGCCTATAACTAAGTTTTTAGAGGCATATGATACACGAAGTGGGAAACCTTATTACATCCCGCTAAAGCCACACCAAGATGAAACAGATGTGAAGTATGGCAAGATACCTAAAGCAGGATCGGGAAAATTTGGATGGATAAGGGCATTAGCTAAATTAAAGAATAAAAGCGTCAATACGGGTGACATAAGCAATCGAGTTAACGCAACTAGAATTGTAAAGAAATCAGAAAACCCATTTATCAAGATGACTAATAATGTAAAATATATTTCAAAGATTGCACCAAGTTCGGCTAAGATAGGTATTCAAAAGGCATCGAGAGCACTAGAACAGAAGTTCCTGCCGAAAGCAGAGCGATTGATTCAAAAGGAGATTAAAAAATGAGTGTTGAGAATGATTTAGAAAATGGTTTTATATCTCTTATTAATCAGATTCAATATGTTATTGACAATGGAACGGGGGTAATTCAATTTCAAGATAATAGCAGTGAGGTGAATCCGCCTGCTATAATCGTTAATTGTAATCCAGTGCGGAGGCTTGAGCCAAACGATAAATACTATGAGTGTGAAACTGACTTGATTTCATTTACTTATATTAAAGAAGATGAATCAAGAGCAATATTAAAGGCAATACAAAGTGAAGTATTTGATTTTGCACGATCACTATTGCCCGGGACACTTGGAACTGCAAGCGGTTTAACTGTTGATGGTTTAGTGATGGATGATTCGGGTGAACAGGAACGAGACGATAATAACAATTATATAACAGTAAAAATAAAAGTATATCTAACAATAATCTAAAAGGAGATTTAAAGATGTCATTTGGAACAGGAGCAACAGGAATTTTGAGTCGCCAAACATCAAACACGGTTCAAGTAGCCGACAAACTTGATGAAGATGGTAACATCTTGGAATCAACATCTTTCGGTGGTATTACAGAAGTTACAGAAGAAACACACACTGATACTTTTGTCAATTCAGCGACTAACGGCCAAAGCGGTTCAGATATTACAACCTCTCATGAGTACAATGAAGTTAATAATGAATACGCCAAGCAGACTAAAACGGTTCGTAGTAAGATTTAATGGCAAGCATTCCCGATAGATTCATAAGGGATAAGGAGATAGATTTCGAGAATGAAATTCTATCTTCTTTTGGCGTGGGGATTCATACGCAAGGTATTTATCTCCCGCCTTTAACTTTAGGCATTATGTCAATGCTTGAACTCTTGGATAACAAGGTTCTAAAAGGTGAAGATGCAACTATATTTGATTATGCTGTTATATTCTATCTGATTAAGAAGAAAGACAAGGCATTGAAACACGTTGCTAATTATGTCAGAGGTTACAAGCGACCACTAGAATTGCGAGTACGTTTATTCATGGCGTTAAACAAAGTAAGCATTCTTTCAATGCCGAGAATTAGAGAGCATATTGAAACGGCTTTCACTGGCTTTGATATGCTTCCCCGTGGAGGGCCTAGCAATGGTTATATCTACGGGGCGGATAGTTTAGCGGGTGTTGCGTTTACATGCTGTGACAAGCTTAATAAGACGTATTTTGATATATTATGGCACACTCCATTAACTTTGATTGGTCATATTACCGCAAACAATGCAATAGCCAACGGTGTCAAAGGTGTTGCAAGGCGAAAGTGTGACGAGCATTTAAAATTCCTATTTTCTAAATGCAAAGAGTGGGATGAGCAAAATAAGCTTTATCCGTGGCAATGGTTGGAACCGGATATATATGGCTTGGAGCCATACCAAACAAGCCGAGAAATAAAACGAGATTATGAACTAAGATTAAAGGAAGTCAAAAATGGCAAAGTTAAGCGTAAAAATTGAAGCAATAACAAAGGGGCTTTCTGCAAAGCTCACATCTGCTCAAGCATCCTTTAAAAAGTTTGGCGGTTCAGTTAAGAATATTGGTGTCGGTGTACTTGGTTTTGGAACGGCTATCGGTGGTGCAATATTTGCTGTTGGTAAAATGGGCGGTACTCTTGCACAAACTAAAATTGCAATGGAGGCGTTTCTCGGATCATCTGAAAAAGCAACTCAATTAATTGCAGACTTGCGACAGTTTGCAGATGTCACACCGTTTGATACAAATTCAATATTGAAAGCAGGTAAAACGCTTGCCAGTGTTGAGAAGGATGTTACAAAAATACTGCCAACAATTAAAATGCTTGGTGATATATCAGCGGGAACAGGAAAAGATTTAAACGAGCTGACAAACATATTTGTTAAAATGAAAAACTTAGGCCGTGTTACTTTTGAAGAGTTGAATCAATTAGCAAACGCAAATATCGTCTCATTTGATGAACTTGCAAAATCAATAGGAATTAAAGGAAAAGACGCTTTAAGGAAATATATTGAATCGGGGAAGGTAGGATTCAAAGACATTGTGAAGTTACTGAAATCAGCAACGGGTGAAGGCGGTAGATTTAACGACCTAATGAATAAGCAAAGCCAAACTTTCTTAGGTCGCCTTTCAACCCTACAAGGTAAATTACAGAACCTAGCAACTGATATAGGTGGCCCGCTACAAAGCTCGTTGACTTCAATTACTGATACATTTATAGATTGGACAGATAACATAAAGAACGTAAGTAGTCCTTTACATACATTGATGGAGGATTTAGGCGTAGTGGCTGACTTGATGGAAAGCACAAGAAAGGGCGGTAGTTTAGCAAAAACAACTGGATTAAAAGGATTTGGAGTGACAGATTTGATTACTGATTCACTAATAGGAACTGAGAAATCAATTGGTGATAATCCCTTGGCAGGAATAGGAGCAGGGATGAAATTGCTTGGTTTTGGATCGGAATCAAAAGGCGAACAAGCTATGTTCGATTCAGAAGTTGCTGATATATTACGAAGCATAGATAATAACACTTCAAATAAAAGGTTTTAAGATGCCGGACGAACAACCAAGAAGCAAATCAATAAAAGTAAGTGGTGAGCGTAAATCGGGCGTTATTGTAAAACGCATTAAGCAGGTCGATGGATTTAAAAATTCATTACCTTCAACGCTTGGGGAGCCTCATCCATTTGAAAGCGAATTATTTTATTTTGATGCAGACTTTCAGCCGACTTCGGGCGGTTGGGGTGACTTAATGATTAATTACTCTTGGATTCAGAATGGTTCATTTGAATCAGAGCTAAGGGCACAAGTACAGGATGCACCGCTTGAAAGGCATGCTGATTATGTTTTAAATTGGAATTACAACTTAATAAGCACGACCGGGAGTAGTGCTGTACCTGTTTGGTGGAGTGCTAACAACTTGAAGACTATTGATGAATTTAAAACAGCCGACACTGAAAACGCTTACAAAATTATCACTAACCTAAACGCTCAATCGGGAACACTCGTTGCAGGACGAACAAAGCCAACGAACACATATAAGAAACCAACTTATTCAATACTTGAGACTATTTACTGGTTAACTCTTGCTGATGCAAAAAATGAAACAGCTGACCTTGGTTTAATCTCAACTCCTTCTGATGATTTTGGATTAACAGAAGGTAATTTCCTTTTGACATCTGCACCAATCACTAGGAGCGGTGGGTATTACATGGTTAGGCAAATATTTGAATACACTGATGGATTTGATCCTTTTACTGATCAAAAAGGTTGGGATGGAGAGTTGTATTTATGATAGAGAATCCAGTATATAATGATGATTTCGTTAAAGGCTCTGATCTTCAACAGGTAGTAGATGCGGTAAATGCAAATGAGGTGTTTACTGACAATATGACCATAATGGGCAATAAATCAGAGGCAGGAATTTCCCTGTCTGTCGTTGATCAATATGGCGGTGGTGGTGCAAGTAGTGCCACAAGTGCATTACCATTTCAATTATCACTAACAGTTATTAACGATGTTCAATATGCAAGTGTTTCAACTGGCTCAATTATAACAAGCTCGCAAAATGTAGTTCCGACAGGATTGGTCGATATATCGTCCTATTCAATTGGCGATACAGTTCGCATATATTTAAAGGTTGCTAATAATTGGCTTAATGGCGTTAATCCTAGAAATCATCCTGTATTAACAATTGTAGAGGGTGAAGGTCTAACTAATTTCTATGGTAATGATTCTGTATTCCCTGCCTCTGATATGGATAACTTCTTTTATCAAATAGGGGAGGTATTGGTTTCTGATGCGGGTGAAGGCGAGAAGAAGTATGAAATCACAAGTCAAATAGCACAAGAGAACGCTGTTATCAATGAGGTTCTACTAAATGGATTTTCATTACTAAGAGTACTAGAAGGTAAAGCTAGTGATATTGCAAGTGATACCAATTATTCACTAACTATGAATACGGGCAATGTAAAACTCCCCGACAATTCAAATATTGTCATTGCATCAACTACTGAATCTGTTGCAATTGCAGGGATCAAAAATGCATTTATAAAAATTAGTGCAACAATAAACGCTGATGGGTTCTTTGAATCATTTCTTGCTGTGTCTGAATTTTCTGAAACTCCAGTGAGTGACGATAGCACCAATGTTTATTTCAGCATCGGTGGTTTAAATGCGGGGGTGTTAACGCAGAATCAGATAGGTGATTTTGTATCAGATGGGCGGGTTTGGTAGTGATACCGCTAATATACATACGGTATGCTTTAGAAGAGTATGCGGTTGGTGATTTTATCAATTACGATAATTCTAGCCGTGGATATAATGATACGGCTGATTTTAGCACACTAAACCCATTTCCCTCCGCTAAGTTTCTTTTGTCTGACTTCTTTAAATTGCAGGGGGAAGTCGTTTCTGATACCTTGCCTATTAGATATCATTATATTCCTTGTAATTCAACAGGTGTTTATCAGCGGTTTTATATTTTAGATTCTGCAATCTCATTTGACACTCCATCATTAACGCTACCGGACGATATAGATTTATTTGATTTAACTGTATCTGAAACCGTTGACTATTTAAAAACTACAATTAATTCAACATTTATTTATGGATATTTAAACAACTGGAATAAATCATGGATTCAAATTCAAAACGCTTATAAGCAATTTTACGAAATTTCAACAACATTGAATTTACGAAATGTAACAATGTATAGAGATTATAATTCCGATGCAGATTTTACGCTCAGAAAAATAACAAGAAATGGCACAACTGGCGTGGTTATAACAGACACAACAGTCTCATCACCTTTTGAGCTTGTTGGACGTGAGTTAGAAGTTAACAACAATAGCATTGTAACAACCGAAAGTATCTATGAAAATAATAGAACTTTCGATATGATTACAGATAGAGTAACTAATTATGAAAATTCAAAGCTCTATTGGGATTTAACTATAATTGGTGTTTCTGTTCCTGTATATACGCTATACAATTACATCTATCACGATGTACTTATTAACAATGAATATAACCATATAGCTCCCGATCCGAGGGATTACATGGACATATCAGCTCAAGGTGATTACAGTGCATTTGTGAGTGGAAACAGCAATGTACTGCCCAAGCGACAGGTATCAGAGATAAAAGTAATGACACTGCAACAAATATTGGAAGCACTAAACACGCCATCTAATCAATATACATAATTTATTTACATGCTATAGTATTAGTAAAACTTATACAGAGATAAACCTTAAAACAGGATATAAAAATGGGAAGATCAATAGTATCATTCGTTTTGGTCGATGGTTCGACTTCAACTTTAACTGATGTTGATGGGATTGTAATCCAAGATACATTCAGTAAGATTCCAGTAATTTACTTCACAGAGCAACCAACACACAAGTTGATTCTGCTCAAAACCGACAAGACACCTTATTCACTGGCAGAGCTTCAAACTTATACGGGTTGGGACTTTGCTATTGCCGAAGATTACAACGGTGCAACAGCTCCACCTGTTAGAACTCAAACGGGAATTACCGTTGCCGAAGAAACATGGCAGAACAAAGCCGGGCAAGATATTACTGGTGGTGTGATTTTAATTCCTGTTGATGCGAATACTACAGAGCTTCAAACTATTCTAGGTACTGAACCATATATTTACAATCAGCCCGACTCTACAGGAGGAAGAACAATCACGGTTGGTACTGAATTACTTGGGTATATCGCTCCGGAAGTAGAACCAACTTTAATTGTTCAATATCCTTTTGTATTCAGAAATAGACGCATAACAAGTGCTACACCTCCCGGGACAGTTGGAGTTGATTATTTAACACCTGCTCAGATTGAAGCATTGTATGTTCCTCTTGATGGCTCAGCGGTTTCAACTGGTACGGCTTTACTTGGTACTGATGAGATGGGTGTATATGATACCACGACAGGACTATGGAAAAAGCGACCAGTTTCAGAAGTTGCCACAGGAACGCAAGTAGCACCAACACAGAATGTTTATGTAGATACAACCGCAATGTTAGCCGACCAAGGAAATCAAACTGAGGACTATCTACAGCAAGCAGGAACGGCATTTTACAAAAAAGAACTTGCTTCAACGGGGTCACTGTCAAACTATTCAGAAGTTGGGCCACAAGATGCACCGATTGAAGGATTGTATGCTGATACTACAACAATGATTGCCGGACAAGTAAATCAAACCGCTAATTATATTCAGAAAGCGGGAACATCTTATTATCACTATCTCGGAACCACAGCGGGAAGCATTGCTGATTATCAATTAATTGGTAGTGGTGGCGGTGGCGGTGCTGTTGACGATGTATTTGGTCGAACTGGTAACGTTGTAGCTGTATCGGGTGATTACAATGCAGGGCAGATAACAGAGACTTCAACGGCAAAGATTTTAACAGACGTTGAACGTACTGCAATTGACTTGACTAATTATACCACTACGGGAGTTATAACGGGCGGAGTTGTCACAGAGAATACATCCACTACTTTTGACATTTCAGCAGGTACAGGTGTTATTCTTGATTACACTGATCCAACAGCAATAACAAAAACGCTTATATCTTGGAATGCTGAAATAGGCGTAGCTATTCCCGATATATCAAAGCCGTTTACACTATTAAGTGTTTCAGCTAACAATACTATCGGTAAGGTATCAAGAGGAACAACCACAACACCGCAAGAAAATAGAAGTGCTATTCAGCTTCAAGCGGTGATTCATAATAGCGGTGTACAGATTGACAATATAACACATTCATACAGACCTTCATTTGGTGTGTTGGATGCTACACTGGATTACTTGGAAGAGAATGGTATTATCAATCAAGGCAATCTATATAAAGCGAATGGGGCAAATGTTCGACTTGATAGAAATTCCGGAACGTCAACAATCCCATTCATTAATATTATTCACGACCTTCAAGCACCTGTAACAAAAACTGATAATGCTGAAATAGCAGTTTTGGTAACGGGGACATATCAAGATGGTATCGGTGGAATGACGCTCCAAGCTCCCGTGTTAGATTTAGATACAGTTAATTTTGATAACGGAAGCGGAACACTTGCACCGCTAACTAATAACTATTGGGTGACTCATAGACTTGTATTCTTCTCTGATGGAGATGTGAACGGTTTGCAGTATGGACAAAATGAATACGCAACGTCAGATGATGCTATCAATGCAATTTACACTGAATCATTTATTGCTTCACCTCTTGCTTCATCGGGTTCAACTACAACGTATATAACACTTCAAGAGGGTGAAACTGACTTTACCAACGCTATCTTCACTGAGAATAAAGCGGGTGGCGGTTCGGGTGGTGCAACTCCAACGGGTGTTCTGACAGTCTCAAGCGGAACAGACATAACGGTTGATAATACTGACCCTCAGAATCCGATTGTTAACTTTACTGGTTCGGCGGGTGGTTCTACAACTTGGGGGACTGAATCCGGCAAAACAGCTAACTATACAATCTTGACAGGTGACGAGGGCAATTTAATCTATCAAACATCTTCAACGATTGCTGAACGAACATTTACATTTGATGCAGGTGTCGCTGACAAAGGCATCATATGGATTTACAACCAAAGCACGACATACGCCTTAAAGGTATCTGATGGGACTGATGATATAATCACGCTATTCAATGGTGATGGTATTTACAAATTCACGAAATCAACGCTAACTGGTGAGATTGAAATCACAGCGGGGGCGTAATGAGTGCACAACATAAAAAGATATTTGAATTTATAGGTAGTCGCAATCTCAACACAACGCCACTTGACGTAACAGGTCTTGATGGTGATAGTTGGGATTATATGGTTGAAGCTCAATGCAATAGCTACACGGGTAGTACGCATCACTTGTATTGTAGGTTGAACTCTGATGCAACAACTAATTACCGAAGATACGTAATGAAAGGCGTAACATCTACCGCAAGTGCGGTGGCTAGTGACACTAGCTTGCCCGAAATATCTGAACTGTGGACTGAAGGAGGCAAGGTTGCTATATCAAGATTTACTATAACAGGTGATAGCGGTGGCGAGAGATACTTAAATATCTTAAACGGAGCAAGTAGCGGTGTTATAGTTGAAAAAAGGTCAGTATACTGGAAAAATACTGCTGATAATTTAACCAGCCTACAGTTCTATACAGGCTCAAGTGGAACTTCTGACATCACCCTCCGCATCTACCAAATCCCCAAGCAAGCGAACCTCGACAACTACGATTTGGTTGAGAGCGTTGATTTTGTTGCAAGCAGTAGCGATATTGTTTTCAGTGGGCTAGATGGTGATAGTGATGGAGAGTATTTGATAGAATGGTTAGGGCCAAATAGCTTTGTAGATTTGTTGATTAATAACGACACATCAGCTAATTATGTAAGGCAAATGCTATATAATAATAATGGTTCTATAGCGTCACAAAACGCAACTAAAACCAAA
>Ga0255048_10001877_pt1 | contig 13996 bp, 13 predicted proteins | sample JV7_2_2_MG_FD_183619 | JGI IMG/M metagenome (GOLD analysis project Ga0255048, IMG submission 183619) | Seawater microbial communities from Jervis Inlet, British Columbia, Canada - JV7_2_2 | ecosystem: Environmental > Aquatic > Marine > Inlet | place: Canada: British Columbia | collected 2016-10-06
CTGAGTTCGGCAAGTCCCAGAGATAGCTCTCCAAGAGACGCAGCAAGACATAGTCGAACAGCCGCTCCTCAGAATTAATCTTGGTCAGGCGTGTCAACAGGTCGGAGAGAAACTCCAGCTGCTCGGCCGGGCGCTGCTTTAAAGCAGGCATGGCCAGTTCCAATACCGGCAGTTTTAACTTTTCATCCATATCGCCGAGTTCATCGTGAAGTCTCAGGCAGAGCCCGCCGCGCGCGCTGCCGAGTTGCTGCTCCAGTAATTCCTGTTGACGGGTCCGGATCTCGTCTTCATCGGCGATGGCGAGCGCGAGTATCAGCAGCAGGCTCGACTCCCTTGAATGCGCCGCATGATAGATCTCCGCCGGTATCGCGACCCGCAAACCTTCTGCTACTTCATGCGGCGCCGAGTGTCCTGCCGTGTCCAGTATCGACGTTTCGGCGACAGTTCCGCCGCCTGCCAGCGACTGAACAGCGATGTCGGCGCGCGCCTTATCCGCCACTGAGAATGTCGCTTGAATTTCGGGGTAGTCCCCCGGCGTAAAGCCCGGCTCCAGAGCCTGGATGCGTTCGTCCAGTGGCGGGTGCGTCGCAAACCAGCCGCTGAACGCGCTCGAGCCGCGGGAGAACAGCATATGCGCTATCTCCTCGCTGTTTCGGGCCGTAAGGTTGCCGGTGTAGCCGCCGATCTTCTTTAATGCATCGGCCAGTCCTGAGCTGTCCCGCGTGAACTGTACCGCCGACGCGTCGGCCAACATCTCGCGTTGCCGTGAGACGCCGGCCTTGATCAGGCGGCCGAAGAACAGACCGATGTAGCCGATAATCACGAGCGCCAGACCGAGGCCTGCCGCCGCCGCGATGCCGCCATTCGACCGGCTGCGCCGCGTGAAACGCATGCTGTGCAATACCCAGCGGCCCATCAGGGCGAGTATCAAGATACCGAAGGAGAGTCCCATGAGCCGCAGGTTCAGGCGCATGTCGCCGTTTAATATATGGCTGAACTCGTGCGCGATGACGCCTTGGAGTTCCGCTCGAGTGAGTTTCTCCAGCGCTCCACGCGTCACCGCGACGGCGGCATCGGCCGGCGTTAGTCCGGCCGCGAACGCATTGATACCCTGTTCTTCCTCGAGAACGAAGATATCCGGCACCGGAATCCCCGACGCGATCGCCATTTCCTCCACGACGTTAAGCAGACGCTGCCGCAGCGGATCCTGGGTTTCGCCCGTTACTTCCGTCGCGCCGAGCATCCGGGCGACCTGCGCGCCGCCCCGCGAGAGCGTTGCCGTGCGGTAGAGACTGGCCAGCGAAATGAACAACGCGGTTATCGCGGCAACGCCGGCCAGCAACGGGCCATTGTCCAGTACCCACGCGACGAAAGTTTCGCCGTTGCTGACCGACTGTTGTGCGTACGGGTCTGCGTACAGACGCAAACCGACCGCGACGACCATGGTTACGGCCAGCACGATGAGCGCGACCGCCAGCAAAAACAAAACGATCAGCGAGCGCGTCGCCCGCCGCGCGCGCTCTTGTTGAGTGAAAAAATCCACAGCCTTAAGTCGGGACTACGGCCGGCTCATTGATTGAACGAGACCTTCGGCACTTCGCGTTTCTCTTCCTGTTCGATCTCGAGGAATTCCGCGTGCTTGAAGTTGAAGTTGTTCGCGATGAGGCTGTTGGGAAAGTTCTGGCAGCCGTTGTTGTAGGACATGACGGCGTCATTAAACGCTTGGCGCGCGAACGCGACCTTATTCTCGGTCGAGGCCAGTTCTTCCTGGAACTGCATCATGTTCTGGTTGGCCTTGAGATCGGGGTAGCTCTCAGCGAGCGCGAATAATCGTCCCAGCGTGCCGCCCAGGGTGGCCTCCGCACCGGCCAACGCTTTTATCGCCTCCGGATCGGACGGGTCGGCCGCAGCCCGTTTGAGCCCTGAGACCGCGGAGTTACGCGCGTTGATGACGTCCTCCAGAGTGCCCCTCTCATGGCTCATATAGCCTTTGACGGCCTCCACGAGGTTGGGAATCAGGTCGTAGCGGCGAGTCAGTTGAACGTCGATTTGCGAGAAGCCGTTCTTAACGCGATTGCGAAGGTTGACGAGGTTATTATAGATACCGATCGCCCAGATGACGACGACAAGTAGAATGCCAAGCAAGATGAGAAGTTCCATGAGCACGCTCCGCTACGGTCGACCGCATAGAAGCATACGCTCTAGCCTGCGGTGCCGCCAACGAAGAATCGCGACGAGGCCGTCGCTCCTACAGCGTATCGACAACTCTTCGTGGGAGCGGCCGCCTGGCCGCGAAACGTCGTTAAAGAATTGCGATAACGCTTAGGTCAACCGATTTCGCTGCAGGACGAGCCGAACGCGAAACAGCTATAGCAGCGGTGATGCCGCATCATGATGCGCTTACCCAAACTCTCCGCAAGCGTACCGCCGAGGTCGTAGGTTTCGTCATCATCGACCAGTGTGCAGGCGTAGACGCGCATGCGGCCTTGCTTCTTAATCACCATTTTCGAGAACCAACACATGAACGCCTGGCGCGATTGCTCGGTGTGGTAAGTCGTCATGCAGTGCTCGGTTACAAAGGGGACCTCTGGATGGCAGCCTGGCGTTAGGAAGTCCGGGAATGCGACGATCGTCGTATCTTCCGGCATCTGATGTTGGTGAAACAGTTGCCGGTAGTCGGCAGCGACGGCATCGGCGTCTTCGCCGGCATCCATCTGCCGGGCAATGGAGACCTTGAAGCCACGTCGCCGCAACTCGCTTAAGCCTTGCCACGCTTTTTCGAAGCTCCCGCTGCCGCGGCCGGCGTCGTGCCGGGACTCATCCGGGTAGTCGATACTGATTCGAAACGAGATCGGATTGGGCTGACGGCTTAGCGTCTCGATTTGGCGCAGTCTTTTAAGCACGGGGTCTGTGCCATTGGTCAGTACGAGACATGGATTGAGCACTGACGCGTAGCGTAGGATATTGATGAAGTCCTTGACGATAAACGGTTCCCCGCCGGTAAACGAAAATTGCTCGACACCGAGCGAGGCAGCCTCGTCGAGTAGTGGTTGGACATCTCGCAGCGTCATGCGCTGGAGTCGATTGTCCCCGGGCTTCGAACCCTCGAGGCAAAATGGGCACGCCAGGTTGCAGGCCGTGCCGATGTGAAACCAGAGTTCCCTGAGCGGCCCGGGATCGATATAGCCACGCGGGTCTGAGTCGGGCGTAAAGCTCAGTGGGTCTACTGCGGCGCTCATCAATGCGCGCTCCTGTCTGTCACTGCCATTCCTTTATAACGCTCCGCGAGCCGCTCGGCCGGCGTGCCTAGCAGGTAACGAATCGCGAGACTCCTGTTGGTCAGGCTTCTGTAGCACCAACCGTCACGTTCCCAGCGTCTGGGCGCCACTCCTATAGGCAATGTCAGCGCTCGAAAGTGCCCGCGAGCGCGCAGATTCTTTACCAGAGCGACTTCCTCGAACAGCGCTTGATGGGCGAATCCGCCCGCCTCGTGATAGGCATCGCGGCGCGCGAAGATTCCCTGGTCACCGTACGGAGTGCCGCCGAGGTGCGTGCGAAGATTGGTCAAGCGCTCCAGGAGACGCTTCCACCAGGTTCGCCCGCCGGCGAACTTGAAACTGAAATAACCGCCTTCGGCGCCCGTCTCGACCGCGTGCGCGATGGCCTCCAGACTGGCGGCGTGCGGCTCCGCGTCGGCATGCAGAAACCATAGGATGGAAGCTGTCGCCTCTTTGGCGCCCTGGTCCAGTTGTGTGCCCCGGCGTGCTACCGATTCGAGATAACGACAGCCGCGCTCGAGACACAACGCGCGAAGCGGCGCATCGGGTCCGGCCGACACGACGATCAGCTCGGCGGGCTGGGTCGTCCAGCGATGAATGCGTTCCGTAAGCGCGCTCAGTGCGGCCGTATCGCCGAGGACCGGCACAACGATCGCGATGGTCGGGGTCGCCATCAAATACTCCAACGAAACCATCGAGACATGATGCGCTTCGTCATCGGGGTCAGGCGCGTGCGATTGTAGCTATCGGCCAATCGGTGCAGATACTCGGCGCGCGTGGGGTAGGGCAGCACGGCTTTCCCCAGCCCGCTGAGCCCAATGCCGTGATTCATCGCAAGACACAGGCTTGCGATCTGCTCGCCCGCATCGTGGCCGACGATGGTTGCCCCCAGGATCTCATCGCTGCCCTTCGCGATCAGAATCTCGACGAATCCCGTCGTGTCGCCCGCCGTTCGGCTGCGATCCAGATCGCCGAATTCGACGCGATACAGATCGAAGTCCTTCGATTCCTGTTCGAGTATCGTTTTGCTTTGACCGACATGCGCAACCTCGGGGTCGGTATAAGTACAGTGCGGGATAATGAGCTTGTCGGTACTCGCCGTCGGTGCGAACAATGCGTTCTGAACGACGATTCGGGCCTGTGCGTCGGCGTTATGCGTGAACTGTTGTCGAGAACAGACGTCACCGGCCGCGTAGATCCGAGAGTTACTCGTACGCAGTCGACGATCCACGCTGACGAGCCCTGCCGTCGTGGCGACGCCGACGGCGTCCAGATTGAGCCCCTCGATGTTCGCGCGCCGACCCGCCGCGACGAGAATTCTGTCCGCGGTAATCTGCCTGTCGGGGCTATCCACCGTGATTCCCGAATCGTGGCTAGAGATTTTCGAGATGGGCGTGTTCAGATACAACGTGACGCCGCTTTGTTGCAGCGCTTCCGCGACGGCTGCGCTCGCTTCCGGTTCCTCCAGCGGTAGTACGCGGTCGGCCATCTCGAACAGATGAATGTCGACGCCGAGGCGGGCGAAAGCCTGCGCCATCTCGCAACCGATGGCACCGGCACCGAGAATGGCGAGACTAGCCGGCGGCTCCCTGAGATCGAATAGCGTCTCGCTTGTCAGCGGCTCACATTCCGCGAGTCCTGGTATCGGCGGTATCGCCGCGCGTGCGCCGGTCGCGAGTACGATTCGCCTCGCGTTCAGGTGTTGCTCGCCGACCTGTACAGTCGAGTCGTCGACCAGAGATGCCGAACCGAGGAAGACATCGACGCCGTTCTGCGTATAACGCTCGACCGAGTCATGCTCGGAGATCTCGGCGCGTACTTTGCGCAGCCAATCGAAGGCCGCCTCGAAACTGGCCACGCCGTTTGACCGCCGCGTAAATTCGAGTAGCGCTTTCGAGGGAACGCAACCGACGTTCAGGCAGTCGCCCCCCATCGCCTCGCGCTCGATCAGCGCGACCCGAGCGCCCAACCCTGCAGCGCCGATAGCCGTTATCAGTCCGGCTGATCCCGCGCCGATAATCACGAGGTGATAACGTCGTTTGGGCTCTGGGTTCGTGTAGCCGCCTGGAAAAGTCAGCTCGCGCCACGCCGCATCATAGGCTGCGCCGGGGTAGGCCGCGTTTGCCGGTTCGAGACTCAAGGCGCACCGTCCTGTTCGGCGGGTTCACGCGCCAGGTGTTGCGAGAGTGTACGTGTCGCCTTGCGGGTAATGAGGACCGTCAGCACGACGCTTGCCGCGAGGCCGACTAGTACCAGCGTTTGATTGAACGCGCCGCTCTGCAGTCCGCCGCTCGTCAATTCGGTAAGGTTCTTCGCCACCGACCCGACATAAGTATAGAGAATCGTGATCGGTAGCATGCCGAGCCACGAGGCGACGAAATAATCTCTGAAGCGAACGCTCGTCAACGCCAGGCCATAGTTAATCAGATTAAACGGGAACAGCGGTGACAGCCGGGATAGAAATACGATAAGAAACCCTTCGTGACGGGTCGCCTGGTCCAAGGCCTGGAACCGCGGCAGGTCGGCGATCCGTTTTGCGATCCACTCGCGGACGAAGAAACGGCCGACGAGAAGCGCTCCAGACGCGCCGAGAACGGTACCTACGGAGGCGAGTACGACACCGAGCGGTAAACCGAAGAGGTAACCGGCGGCCAGCGTCAGAATGGACACCGGAACGACGAGCACGGTCGCGATGATATAAGTGGCGAGGTAGACGATCCACGCCAGCGTACGGTGCGCCTCGATCCAGGCGATTCCGAGTGCCAGCCACTCGGTAACGGGTAACAGCGCGATTGCGACCAGCATGGCCACGACCATGATAGCCAGGAGAACAGGTCTACCATGCTGTCTCATCGAATTCCGTCCCAGACCGCATTCGGCTGCTTCAGCCACTGGCTTAACGCGCGCCGCGCGGGCCGGCGGTCCTGCGCCAGATCGTTACCTGCGGCCAACAAGGCGGCTACCGAGTCAACGTCCGCGCGCGGCTCGAGATTCGCAATGCTCAGGCTGTGCCGTGTGCACTGGGAGGTCAGTTCGTCGCACAAGCGGTGCGTACTCCAGGGTAGATCGGTGAGTGTGGGCCATGCCAGACGTGCGCCCATCAGAACCACGCCGCCATCGGCCGCCGGGCCCAAGACGACGTCGTGGCTCGTCAGCTTTGCCGCCGCCTGCAACAGGTAAGTTCGCTCCATGGTAGGACAGTCCGTGCCGATAAACAGAAGTTTTCTCTGATCCCGACTTCGTAAGATCCCGTCGACATGATTGAGTCGCTCACCCAGATTGCGGCCTTGTTGACGAACGGTGGCATAGGAGCCGTTCAACTGCCGATTCAGCCATGCCGCATCGTCGGTATCGGCGGGCGCAAAGCAGGTCGGTCCGGGCCAACTGTGGAGGTCTTCGAGCACGCAGGCCCACAGATGTGTCGCTGCGGTCGTCGCAAGCTCGCCGATCTCCGCAGCGAGCCGGCGTTTGGACCTCTCCGGCGCTTTGAGACAGAGCACCAGACAGGTATCGGCCGCTGAATCGATTTCGCTGGACTCTAGCATCATGCTCGGTAGACCGGCCGGTGAGGCGCATTGTTACCTTGGATCGCCCGCGCGCCAGGCAAGCGATCGCGGATGATAGCGCGGCAAGGCAGTCTGCTATAGTGCACCCCGTTTTTTTTCAAGGAGGTGGGGCGAATGGCCAAGCTCGTTGTTACCGGTCGACAAGGGCAGACGATCGACGTCGATGCCGAGAGCGGAATCTCCGTCATGGAGAATATCCGCGATCTCGATAATAGCGTCGACGCCATCTGCGGCGGCCTGTGTTCTTGTGCGACCTGCCACGTGTTCGTAGACCCGGCCTGGGCCGGAAAGTTGCCGCCGCGTAGCGGCGAAGAAACCGAGCTCCTCAGCGATCTGTCAACGTTCGACGAAGGCCGGTCCCGGCTGAGCTGCCAGATCATGCTGAGCGAAGAACTCGACGGTCTCGTGTTGACGGTCGCCCAAGCGGAATTCTAGCCAGCCCCACTTCTCTCAGATCCTAGCCTGCTTCCGTGTAAGAGCGACGGCCTCGTCGCGATTCTACTTCGGTGGCCGCCCCAATATGGTGCATGACTGCACCATCGTAGTGCATTTCACCCCCAGCCTGACACGGGGCCATATGTGTAAGTTGTTGAAAAACAAAACAAACGGGTCTTGGCACGGATGCTGCACTAGGGGAGTCACCAATAACCTACGGCGAAGGAGGAACCCCGCCATGAAACTACGACAGACGATCATTGTAATGAGCTTCGGCCTTGCCCCCGCGGTGTCGATGGCAGACGTCTCAGCCAATTTCGGCATGGTCAGTGACTATCTCTACCGCGGCATCTACCAGGCGGGATCATCCGCGTCCGCTGGCATTGATTACGAGAACGATAACGGCCTTTACATCGGTACCTGGGGCGCGGATGTCGCCGACGGCATCGAGACCGACGTGTACTTCTGTTACGGCGGCGGAAGCGGCGATTTCAGTTGGGGTATCGGGTACACCGGCTACTACTACACCGATACGTTCGATGACACGTACTCCGAGGTCAATCTGAGTGTTGGCTACGGCATGTTCTCGCTCGACTACGCAGTCGGTGAATGGGACGGCTTCGGCAGCCCCGAGGACTACACCTTTACGTCACTGACGGTTGAGATTCCAAGCGGACCGTACATCACGCTCGGAAGCTTCGGCGATGAGTTCGATGGTGATTACGCAGAACTCGGTTACGGCTTCGACTTCATGGGTGTGGATCTGTCCGTCGCGGTGGTCTACAGCGATGACCTCAATGTCAATGCGCCGGCCGACGACGGCAGCAGAACGGGTGACTATCAACTGGTTTTCGGTATCAGCAAGTCCATCGCGATCGGCGAGTGATTAATGAGAACGAAAGGGAGGCGATGACATGAAACTCATTACGGCAATCATCAAACCGTTCAAGTTGGAGGATGCTCGTCAGGCGTTGGCTGAGGCCGGTGTTCAAGGCTTGACGGTCACTGAAGTAAAGGGATTCGGGAGGCAGAAGGGTCACACGGAGCTCTACCGAGGGGCGGAGTATTCGGTGGACTTCGTGCCGAAAACGAAAATAGAGGCAGCCGTTGCTGACGAACTATTGGAGGCAGCTGTAGAAGCGATCGTCGCTGCCGCCGCGACGGGTTCAATTGGTGACGGCAAGGTATTTGTGTCCGATCTTCAGCAGGCGATCCGGATTCGAACCGGTGAAACCGGCGATCAGGCGCTTTAGCGCATTGGGAGCAGAAAAAAATGGAAATTGCAGAACTTAGCTACGCGCTGGACACATTCTATTTCTTAGTGATGGGCGCGCTCGTTATGTGGATGGCGGCCGGATTTACGATGCTCGAAGCCGGGCTCGTGCGCGCAAAAAATACTGCCGAAATTCTGACGAAGAATGTCGGCCTGTATTCTATTGCATGCATCATGTACATGCTTTGCGGCTACGGCATCATGTATGGCGACGGAAACGGGGTAATTCCCGGCATCAGCATGTTGACGGGTGCCGACAACGCGGCCGCGGATGTCATCGCCGGCGGTGACGATGCGCCTTACTACTCGGGCCTATCTGACTTTTTCTTCCAGGTAGTCTTCGTAGCGACGGCCATGTCGATTGTGTCGGGCGCCGTTGCCGAGCGAATGAAGCTCTGGTCGTTCTTCGCTTTCGCAGTCATTCTGACGGGATTCATCTATCCCATCCAGGGCTACTGGAAGTGGGGCGGTGGCTGGCTGGATGCTGCCGGATTCCAGGATTTTGCCGGTTCCGGTGTCGTGCACATGTGTGGAGCAGCCGCTGCACTGGCAGGCGTCCTTCTGCTGGGCGCTAGAAAGGGTAAGTACAGCTCGACCGGGGAAGTCCGGGCGATACCGGGCGCGAATTTGCCGCTGTCAGCGCTTGGCACGCTGGTCCTTTGGCTCGGCTGGTTCGGTTTCAACGGCGGGTCGGAGTTGATGATATCCAACGTCGATGAGGCCAACGCCGTGTCGTTGGTGATCGTCAATACCAATATGGCAGCGGCTGGCGGTCTCGTTGCCGCACTATTGCTGGCACAGAAGTGGTTCGGGAAGGCGGATCTCACGATGGCCTTGAACGGTGCACTGGCAGGTCTCGTGGCAATAACGGCGGAGCCGCTGACGCCCACGCCGATCGTTGCGACGCTTATTGGTGCCGTCGGCGGCTTGATTGTCGTGCCGTCCATCGTCCTCCTGGATCGAAAGTTCAAGATCGACGATCCGGTTGGCGCCATCTCAGTACACGGTGTCGTCGGTATATGGGGTCTTCTGGCGGTGTGCCTGACCAACCCGGATGCGACGCTCGGAGCGCAATTACTCGGCATCGCCACAATCTTCGCCTGGGTGTTTGGGACGAGTTTCGCGGTTTGGTTCGTTATCAAGTCCATTGTCGGCATTCGTGTCTCCGAGGAGGAAGAGCACGAAGGTGTCGACATCGGTGAGTGTGGATTAGAGGCGTATCCCGAGTTCGCGAACGTGTCAGAATAAGATTACAAGCAGCATCACCTCAGCGCCGCGGATCTTTCGAGACCGCGGCGTTTTTATTGCGGCACCTTTTTGTATGGCGATTAGAGTCGCTGGGCGCCGTCGATCTCGATGACCCGGCCATCTACGTAGTCATTCTCGAAGAGATAGATTGCCGTGTGCGCGATCTCCGCCGGCTCGCAGAGACGACCAACCGGAATATGAGCCCTGGCCTTCTCTAGAACCTCCGGCTTCATACTGGCCACCATCTCCGTGTTAACGAACCCCGGCGCGATAGCGTTCACACGGATGCCGTGGCGGGCCAGTTCTTTGGACCAGACGACGGTCAATGAAGCGACACCGGCTTTGGCCGCGGAGTAATTGCTCTGGCCGAAGTTTCCAGATCGCGAAATGCTGGACATATTAATGATGCAACCGCCTTCGCCAAGGCGAATCATGTGCTCTGCCGCCTCACGGCCACATAGGAACACACCGGTCAGATTGACATCGATAACGGCCTGCCAGTCCTCGAGGCTCATCTTGCTTGCAATCTGACCATCCTTCGCCTTGACGAGAATGCCGTCTCTTAAAATGCCGGCGTTGTTGACGAGGCCGTCGAGACGCCCGAAGTCCTGCGCGACCTGGTTGAACAATGCGACGACCTGTTCTTCATTCGCGACATCGGCGGCATAGCTGCGGGCCGTTACTCCGAGCGCTTCGCAGGAAGTTTGTGTATCCGCGAGCGTTGCCGCGTCGAGATCCACCAGTGCTAAGTCCGCGCCCTTGTCGGCGACACCTTTAGCGATCGCGGCACCGAGACCGCGTGCTGCGCCGGTCACGACGATCGCTTTTCCGTTCAGTTCCATTATTCAGATCTCCTCTGGGTACTTTAACCCGCTCGGGTGATTCGGCCGCGCTCCAGCACGAGCTCTCGATTGAATTGTTCCGTATGACGATGCACATGAGTCGCGCAGACCAACTGTGTGCCGCGCGCGATTATCTGGTTAAGTTCTCGCGTGACCAGTTCAAGATTGCCCGGATCGAGACCCTCCCAGGGCTCATCGAGTAACAGGACCTTGGGGCGATGAACGACGGCGCGTGCAATCAGGACGCGACGAAATTGCCCGTAGGACAACGCCTTCACATTGCGCTTCGTCAGGTCGGTCAGCTCGAATTGTTCGAGTAGCTCCGTGACCAGTTCAGCTTCGGGTTTTTTCAGGCGTCGCGTCTGCCCGATGCTGGAATCGAACCCCGACGCGATGCACTGATGGACCGTGGACGGAAACCAGTAGCCTGCCTGTAGTTCCGGCGAGACCCAGGCAACCTGGCGTCGAAGCGACCAGACATTGTCAGGATTATCGATGCCGGGGAACTCGATGGTGCCGCCTTTGGCTGGACGCAACTGCCCATGAAGGAGGCGCAGGAACGTGCTTTTCCCGGCGCCGTTCGGCCCGGTTAATTGCCAATGCTCTCCCTCCATGAGCTGCCAGATGATGTCAGCCAGCGCACGGTGTTTATCGAGCCAGATATCGGCATGCTGAACGTCGATGATCGTCGCTTCATGGCCGGCATCGATTGTCGGGGAACTGGCGCGAGGCGTAGAGCCCGCAACCGCGTGGTTACCGTAGGCATCGCTCGACTCCGGAATCGGGCCCGACTCGGTCATGCGACCGTCGGCGAGACGCAGCATTCGATTCATGTTGCGTGGCAGATTCGCGGCTTCATGGTACGAGCAGAGCACCGTAATGTCCTCGCTGATCTGCTCGACTGTTTCGTTCAAGGCCTGGCGGGAGTTTGCGTCGAGACCCGCCATCGGCTCATCGAGGATCAGAATGATGGGCTTGAACGCTAAGGCCCGCGCGATCAACACGCGCCGCTGTTCGCCGCGAGACAGTTCCAGAAACGGCCTGTCGGCGAGATGCAGTAGCTTGAGTTTTCGCAGCAGCCCGCGCGCCCTGATCCGGTCTTTCGCCTCGGGTTGATGACGCGGAATATCGGTCCTGTTCAGCCCCGATAGCACAACATCGACAGCGTCGAAATTCCAGCCCAGGCGAGTGTAACGGTCCTGTAGTTCATGACCGACGAGCGTGATCTTCCCCAGCGCCTGCACGGCGTCGATCTGCAGTTCCCCTTCAAAGTCGTAGCGGCGTGTGCCGCTATTCGGCGCGGGCCACAACGTGCCGGCAACGAGCCTGAGGAAACTGGTTTTCCCGCTGCCGTTTGCGCCAACGACCGCCCAGTGTTCGCCGGCGTGTAGTGCCCAGTTGAGGTCGTGCAATATGGTGTTACCGGCGAGCGCGACATCGACGTCCTGGAGTCGTACCAACGGGCCGTCGGACTTAGGGCCCTCGGCGGAGGAGTCCAGGGTCAAATCGCTCATTGCACGATTTCGTCGTAGGCGTGAACTTCGACGGTGAAGTGGACAACGTTCAACTTCTTCGAGATCAACGCCTTATAGTGGTCAGGCGGTCGGGGATGACGTGTTACGACGGCGACGATCGCCGAGTAGATATTCGGTCCGACGGCCCAGACGTGCAAATCCACGATCTGGTTGTCATTCTCGGACTCGATGCTGTCTCGCACCGCGGCTCTAATATCCGACGGCCCCTCTCGATCGAGCAGTATCTGCGCCGTGCTGTAGATCAAACCGAGTGACCAACGCGCGACGAGGATGGCGCCGACGATGCCCATGGCCGGATCGGCCCAGACCAAGCCGAAGTACTTGGCACCCAATAGGGCTAAGATCGCCAGCAGCGAGATCAGTGCGTCGGCTAGTACGTGCAGATACGCGGCGAGTAGATTGTGATCATGGTGATGATGATGGATGTGATCGTGCGGTCCCGGTTCGGCCGTCGAATCGTTGCCGGGAGCGGGACCGTGGGTGTGCCCGAGGATCATGACGGAAGCGCCATTGACGATCAGTCCCATGGTCGCGACGAAGATCGCCTGATTGAATGCGATCTCTACCGGGGACATCAGCCGCTCCACGCTCTCCCAACCCATGAAGAGGGCGAATCCGGCCAGCAGCACGGCGCCGGTAAACCCGCCGAGCGTATTGACCTTGCCCGTGCCGAAACTGAAGCCTTCGTTGTGCGCGTGGCGTCGGGCGTAGACATAGGCGAACGCGTTGATGCTCAGCGCGGCGGTGTGGGAGGCCATGTGCAGGCCGTCGGCCAGCAGGGCCATTGAGCCGAAGGCAAGCCCGGCGGCGATCTCCACGATCATCATCGCGCTTGTCAGCACGATGACGATCAGCGTACGCGACTCGCCCGGCCGCTTCAGATGCTGACCGAATGAATGTGTGTGTCGGCGGAGATCGAGTCTGTCTTTATTCATGGGGGCGGGATTGTCTCAGTTATAGTAGCCGCCTGAAAGGAGAGCAAGTAGTGACCGTATGACGGATGTCCTGCCGACGGTGACCGATATCGAAGAGGCCAGTGGCCGGCTTCGGGATTGGCTGATCGCAACACCGGTGCTCGAATCCGACGTTCTGAATCAGCGCGCGGGCACCCGGGTTCTCGTCAAAGCCGAGTCCCTGCAATACGGCGGTGCCTTTAAGATTCGTGGCGCGCTCAACCGCCTCCTGCAACTGAGTCACACGGAACGCGGCGCAGGTGTCGTGGCATTTTCGTCGGGAAATCATGGCCAGGGTGTCGCGCTTGCCGCCAAGTGGCTCGGTGTCCAGGCGACCATCGTTATGCCCAGGGACGCGCCCAAGATCAAGCAGTTCAACACGCGAACCCTCGGCGCGGAGATCGTTCTGTACGATCGTTATAGCGACGACCGCGAGCACATCGCGGCGCAGATTGCGGTGGAGCGCGGCTCGGCAGTCGTACCGGCGTTCGATCATCCCGACATCATCGCCGGACAGGGCACGGTGGGACTGGAACTTGGCCGCTACGCGCAGGCGAAAGGACTGAAATTGGACGCGTTCTACGCGCCCTGCGGCGGTGGCGGTTTGATTGCGGGATCCGGGCTCAGCATCTCGACCATGTTCCCTGAGTGTCGGATCAACGCAGTCGAGCCGGAGGGTTACGATGAGACGCGCCGTTCGCTCATAGCGGATTCCCGCCAGGTCGTTCATGGCCATCCCGCGACGATCTGCGATGCGCTGATGGCGCCGACACCGGGCGCCATCACTTTCGCCATCAACCGTCAGATATTGAGTGCAGGGATAACCGTGACGGACACCCAGGCCGGTCATGCGATGGCGTTGCCGC
>Ga0255048_10001880_pt1 | contig 13971 bp, 23 predicted proteins | sample JV7_2_2_MG_FD_183619 | JGI IMG/M metagenome (GOLD analysis project Ga0255048, IMG submission 183619) | Seawater microbial communities from Jervis Inlet, British Columbia, Canada - JV7_2_2 | ecosystem: Environmental > Aquatic > Marine > Inlet | place: Canada: British Columbia | collected 2016-10-06
GTGACCCTTTTGTTAACTTCATTGTAGTTTCTCCTCCATTGTTACATTCAACATAATAACAAAAAGGGAGGGCCGAAGCCCTCCAATAGTTTATGAAGCAAACGGGTTGACAAGAACCAAAGTATTTTCTTTGATCCATTGTCCAAACGTACTGGTTTGCCTTAACTTCACATCACGGGTAGTTGCCATTTGCATAGCAGCAACGCTGTATTCCTGAGGCATCCGGTTAAGGAGAATCAAAAAGTTTTTCATATACTTTTTGGTTACGGACTCCGAAACTGAGGCACACATGGCCCAACGTAAGTCTTCCCGCGTTGGTATCCCAACCTCTTCAGGGTTTTCCAAACAGTATTGCGCTGTTGGAATTTCGTTCATTACTTCCATGAACTCCATGAACTGGACACCAAAGCCCTCACCAGCCGCACCATAAATAACAGGGCGGGAGATTTCACGGGGGAGTCCCATGTTGACCAAATCACCAACACTAGCAACAGTTCGTGGGGTTGCCGTATTGACGATGTCCGGAGTTGGTTCAAACTGCATAAGCTCACTTGGCTTCCAAGTTAGGTAAGCGATGAGCTCCGTGGGCATTCCATGATGTCTTGCCCACACCAACCAGTCGTCGGTCGTAACATACAGTTCAAGGATGGTTGCGAACCTTGACTTTAAAGGTTCAATTAAACCACCAACACCAGCCTGGTCTTCCTTGCGGTTGGTACAGGCCGTGAACATGATCTCGTCTGAGATCTTAAGCCCATTGATTTCCCTGTTCAAGACAAGCTGCATTGCTGCGGCCTGAGTTGATTGAGGGGCTTGTCCAAGGTCATCAAAAACCACCAAGGTCGGAACCTCTGCGGTTAAGAACTTTCTAAGTTGGCCAATGGGCTTGAAGTCTGCGTCACCATCCTTTCCAATCCATGGCAAGCCCTTATAATCGATGGGCTCGTCAACAACTGGATGGCAAACAATGATATCAGCAGCACCCTCACCATGGGTGTTGCAATATTTCTTGACTGCCTGATAGTTCACATCGGTTTTCCCAACCCCCGGAGGTCCTTTGATCAGGATGGGTGGACGAACCCCCGTGCGGGGATTGATGTAGTCCAAACATCGTGTAAGGAAGTCCAGCAGTTGGATTGGGCTAACCGATGAGTAGGTTTGTGTTTGATTTGACATAGCAGGTTTCTCCTCCAGTTTACATTGTCCATTCAAATGGACTAACAAATAGTAGTTAGATTATAAACCCCTGATTCTGAAGGAGGGGTTGAGGTTTTTGCCCCGAAAATGGGGACAATAAATATATTGTATGTGGATAGCGTTGATAACTAAGGGTTTTATTAACAATGAACAAAGAGCCCCGTTTTAAGGCTTATACAGGGCTTTGGATGGTTTTTGGCGGTATGGGTACCCAAAAGGCAGGGAAGGCACCTGTAGCGGCGTTTATCGTAGCCTTATGGGCAATCTTTTAAGGTATTTTTACCCGGTATTTACGCCAATGTTGTTAAAAAGTGATAAAAAGGAGGGGCCTAAGCCCCTCCAATGTAAGTTTTTACCTCATGGCATCACCTCTCTAGTAAAACATAACTTGACTTCCACTCGGTGAATTTTTGTTTTACACCCCGGATATCATCCGTGGCATATTTTATTGCCAGACGTTCAACTTCCATCCAATCAGGTTTTCTATAAGTTTTGTTTTCAACCTGAAGGTAGGTACGTCCCCGTAAGAACCCATATGCTAGGTTTGTAGAACGGGAGTGTACCCTAACTTCGTAGATGCGATGTTGTCTAAGGCTCGCACGTAGCGGATGGTCACCCTTCCACTTACGTTCCTCTTGTTTAATGATCCTTGACTCTGCGGCCAAGCTTTTTTGTTTGATCTTTAGATAGGTCTTCATGGCTTTCTCCTTTTGCTAAAATGATTTGCAGCAAGCAGGAGATCGAGGGGGTCCACGAGGGTATTCATAAGAAAAAGTACATTTGATTTCCTTTAGTGACGCTTGCTATGAGAATCGAACTCATCGTTTAAGGTTTGAAGTCCTCAACGCCCACCATGGAAGCAAGCATTTTCTCCTCCAAAACATTGTTAGATTGTTAAAGTAGGGGCAATATAGCATACCCCTAATTAGAATTTAAGCTTCTTTTTTCTGTTTTTCTTTTATGTGGGTACAAAAACCACGGAAGGTATATCCTTGGCAATTGCAAGTCCACATACCCTTGTGTCTCCTGACGTCATACGTAACTTTTGCAGAAGTATTGCTTTTGACCTTCCATTTCTTGTCGAGGAAAGCCTTTTTAAGTATCCTTCTGCGGTTTGTAACTCTTTCAACAGGGATGATACGTTCTTTAAACCCTTTAATACCGGTAGTTATCCGTATTGTGTACTCAGGGTCATCCCTATGTGGCATTTCAACGATGCCAACGAAGGTATCTTTGGTGTGTTGAAGACCATTTCCACCACAAGGGGGAAACTCAACAACAACCTTCACCTTGTGGCCCACGGTATAACCGTGATATTCAAAGGCAGACATTCAATTAGCCTTATCCAAGAAAGCTTGACTTAGCTTGTTGATAGATTCAAAGCTATCAGCAATCTGAGCAAGACCCGAAATGAGGTTTAACTCACCGTTGTCTATAAATTCTAAATCACTGGCTATAGCAATGAGATGGCCATGAATGCCTTCATACTTTGTTTTTGCCGCTGTTTGAAGGTTCATTAGTTCAGAAATAGTTCGCATAATAGTCTCCTCCAGTTTACATTGTCCTTAAATGGACAAAAAAGTTAAAAGAGGCCGAAGCCCCTCTTAACCCCTGTGGATTTAGCACAGTAGACTTACTTCTATTTCACGCCTCGTACTACAATGTCCCACCCTCACTTGAAGAAAAGGGCAGGAACCCCGGATGACTGCGATAGAAGCTTGGTTCACTAGGTCGTCTTACTTACCCTTGGATATCCAGGGCCAAAAAACTAGAACTTACGTGCAGTATAACGGAAAACTGCTCTTCCGTTAGGGGAAATATTTTTTCTTATGCTTCGTGCCTCATCTCTGGCTTCTTCATAAGTTTCATAACGGGCAAGGCCATCATCGTTGGCGGAGTTTTTAAGCCAGCCCCTCTTATTTCCCGTGTATCCCCCATCAACTTCACACCACACACCATACCCATTGTTACTGAATGAGTGTTGTGCTGCAAATTCAGGTAGACTCATTTTAATTTCTCCTCCATTAAGCATCGTCCTTAAAATGGACAAAAAGATGGTGAGAATAAACTCACCATCTCTAATAGCAAAGGTGTCAGGCACCCTTGGGGGTTCCCTTGACAATCCGGTACTTCTTAACGCTCCGGTTCGTCGTGGGGCTGGCCACATGGATTTCAGTGACTTCAAAACCCAATTCCTTGACCTTTTTGAGGAGGTTCAAGTGAGGCCCACCAAGTTTTTCACGAACTTGATCAGTGGTGGCCCCTTCGCCGGAGTAGTACATCGCGGCGGCGATGGATTCCTTGCTGTTTTCACGGAACCCAAACATATCCTTCGGCTTCGGCTCTTTTTTGGCCTTGGCTTGGGATTCGGCCTGCTTCTCGGCCTTGTTCTTTGCCTTGCGAATCTTCGGGGCGGGTTTGGAAGTCTGTTGTACTTGAGTTTCCATAACGTAGTTCTCCTCCATTGCTTTGGCAAAATTGCCTAAGAGGAGGGCCGGAGCCCTCCTAATAAATTATCTGACTAGCTTACCAGCCAGCTTTTTATAGAACTTACGTCCTTTTGTAGTAAGAACCCGTTGTCCAGCTTGGTTGTCCAACAACTTCCTTGCCCGTTTCCTTCCGTAAGCGGTGGAAAGGTTAAAAGCAAGGTCATCCTCAGTGGTGTGAAGTAAAGTACAAAGGACTTCACGTTCTGTTATGTTGGTTCTCATAGTAGTCTCTCCAATTGTGGGTTCATTTATCATAAACAAACCCGGTTATCCCTAAAACTAGGGAAATGACGAACATAGTATTCGCTAAGTCTTGCATTCCAAGGCCAAAAAACAAGAAAGCCCAAAAAATGCTACACACAGCAAGAAACCTCAAAGATATTTTTTGAACAGGCTTCATTGGCTTATTCCCTTGTCATGGTCATGAAGTCAGGCGGTGGAAGCCAACCATATTTGTCTTGACACCAAGAGTTAAATTCCTTGCACATGTGCCCCATAACTTCAATACGGTTACGTAATGAAGGGCTGTTCTCATAACAATTGCTAAGAACAAGGGCATTAAGGACGATTGTCTCTATGTAGGAGTCAAAATCCATTTCATTTAATTGCCGTTTTAACAGAAGTTCTGCCATACGGTTCTCAAATGCAAGGCGGGTACCATCCGCACCTTGGGCAATGAAGCCTTTTTCATCAATATGCTCAGCAATACCAAGCTGGCACTTCTTGATGAGAGCTTGAAGTTCATCATATGTTGTACTCATAACAGTCTCCTCCAGTTAGCATTCAGGTAAATTAACAAAGTAGGGGTAAAAGATACCCCCAATGAAGTTTATATTTCAGGAGTCCAATATTTTACTTCAAGTCCCAAGGGTGTAATGATGTTTTCAATGATAAAACATGCAATACCTTTACGGTCTTTGAAGGTGATAATGTTGGTAGTTATGGAATTAACGTCATCTTCAACGTTAACAGTATCCCATGAACCTGAATCAAGGATGTATTCATTGTCAAACAAACCAGCCAAAGCAGCAGGAAGGTCTTCATTAGGAACATATTGCATCTCGATTCCGTTGAATCTTGCGTAGGTAATAAGGTCTTCAGTCATAGTAGTTCTCCTCCATTTAACATTACGTAAAATTAACAAAAGGATAGTGAATCACTATCCCTAATAGCATATTATAAATGAATCCAGTAGTGGGCAATCCCAAGATAACAGCCGGGAGTTACTTCAACTTCAACAAAATTCATAGTTTGCATGGCAATACGGTCTTCATTTGAAGGTGTATTACCTTCATTTGACTGTTTCACAAGAGATTCAATAAGGGGTGTATCTATTTCAGGCAAACCTGTAAGCATTTCCTTGCAACGTTCAAGTGCGTTATGGAAGGTATTAAACATCCCAAGAAGCGGCATGTCTACTGAAGAGTTATCAGCACGTTCAATAACAACGAAGATAGGTAGATATTTTGAATTGTCTAACATTGTAAGGACTCCAATCTAAAAGCATTGGCAAAATTGCCAAAAGGATAACCGAAGTTATCCTAAATAAGTTTTATAGGCGAGATTTACGTTTGGAACGCTTACTACGTGGTACTTCACGTGCAGTATAACCAACAGATGAAATACGGGTACGTAGGTATGACATTATTGAGTCAGAAGCACCAGTAACTTCCCAAACTGAGGTAGAACCTTGGTATGGCTTAATGGAAGCCATTTTACATACGTTCTCTTTAAGGTATTTAGGCTTACCAAAAAGAGAACCAAGGTAGAGTGTTTCTATATATGTAGGGCAAGGAACACAGAAGTGGTTGTCTGAAACAAGATGGTACCCAAAGGAGGATAACATTTTAGAAGCAGGGCAGTATATAAGGTTATCAGTCATTGCAGTAGTATCCTAGTAAGGGGTTAGAACTAAGGTAAATGAAGCACTGAATAGGATAAAAGGGAGTTCATAAAGAAGTATGTCATCAAAATTGATAACTCTTTATGAAACTCCCCCAATGCAATTAGGAGGAGGAGATATGAATTAACCCATTTAATAAGGCAATAGAGAAGCTGCAATACAATAGGACTTTAATAGGTTAGCTAGGATGTTATCTTTTATATGTTGTCTTAACCCGTAGGCCTATAAAACACAAGGCTGGTTAAGGGACCCTAGTTAGAACTTATTAAAGATGTAGGGCATGTAGAACAACTTCACCCGTTAGCTTTACTGCGTATATCTTAGATACCCATAGGTTCTTATTTTAGGGTATTAGATCCTTCCCACCTAAAAAGGCTAAAGAAGGGGGTTTTAATACCGCGCCTAGATGAGGTCGTCACCAGCAGTGCCTTCATTTAGTGTTATTTACAGGTAACCCAATGACAGACGATTCGCGTGAAACACATGAATCGCCCGAATCTGGGGGCCTGCGCCTAGCACTAACGCAATTCCAGCACCAAGGTATCCTTCACTTATAGCCGGGTTGGGTTACTGTTGCCTTCTTGTTATCCGGCGGAGGACCTTGCGGTTGGTAGGGCTTCAAAAGAACCACCTACCTAATTACTACTTACTACTAATTACAATAAACGCTAAAAACCGAATAATACACATGAAAATGCACGTTTTCTAATGATTTTTGGATAGCAAAAAACGGCAGTCTTCTGCGCTCTTCTGGGGGGAGGGGAGAGGGAAGAAGAAGAGGAAGAAGAAGAGGAAATCGTCCTTCATTTCACGCGCCAAATGAATGAAATGCTTATCATTTCCGACTCACCATATCCTATAGTATATGGCTAAATGAATGAAATATTATCTTATTATTAATGTTCTTTTTTTTATTCGACGGAAGAAGAGGAAGAAGAAGATACGCGGGAAGAAGAGGAAGATGAAGCTTCTTTTATCATAAACTCACCATATTCTGTATCTTCTTGGCCAAATGACACTTCATTCCTCTTATTATTTTTGTTCTATTTCTTCTTCATCTTCCCCCGTTTATGGGAAGTAATGAAGGAATGAAGTGTCATCTTCCTCTTCCTCTTCTTCCGTCGAATAAAAAAAAGGAAGTATCCTCTTCTTCTTCCCGCGCAAATGATAAAAAGAAGGAAGAGTTTATCACGTTTTAAAGGATAAAATGATAGGATAATTATCCTTACCAAAAAGAAGTATGTTATGAAGAAATTGTAACAGACTAATGATAATTATTTATTCTTTAACTTTGCCATGCTATTGTCATTATACCGTGATAATGATGTTACGGTTTTTTGGAGAACAAACTATGTCAAGAAAAGAAAACCTTGTTGCCACAATGACGACTGTCACTGGTCCTTGGACGAAAGAAGCAGGGCCTCGTCCTACTTCCAAGGAATTGGCCATGGCATTGGAAGGTGGTTATAAAAAGGGAACAAAGAAGTGGGTTGCCATTGCCATGTACCTCAGAAAGAAAGGTGCAACACAAAAAGAAGTGACTGCCGTGTTGAAGGGACCCCATTTGAATTGCTGGAGGGACTTAAAGACCTTCCCGGCCAAGTGGGAAGTGGATCAGGAGAAACATGACAAACACTTCTCTTACACACTCCGTTTGGTAGGCCCACCAAAATAAGACGTTGAAGAGAAGGGCGCGGAAGCGCCCTTCTTTTTATCATAAGTCAAGTCTTCTTCTTCCGACTCACTATCTTTTGTAGAAAAGAAACTTCTTGACATAGGGGGAATTTGCGTAGCAATCATCCTCTTCTTCCGACTCACTATCTTCTCTATCTTCCTCGATTTGACTCTAAGGGGGAATTTTGCACCGCAATCCTCTTCTTCCTCTTCTTCCGTTGTATCTCTTTCTTCCTGGTCTGTAGTAGGGAGAAGGAAAGGAAGAAATTGTAACAGTGCTATAATCATCACGTTTGGTATTATACTATATATGTAGCTAAACCAAACCGGGTTAGCTTAAATGAAGGAAATGCACAATGAATACCCACACAGTTTACGTACTTACCGAAACTTATGACAGCGCCATTGCAGATTCCCCCTTAAAGGGCGTCTTCCCCAGTTGGGCCGAATGCATGAATGGTGTGCGGGACGAACTGGGCAACGTTGAAGAAGGCATGGTGCCCAGCATTATGTTTGAATTTAACAGGCACTTAGGGGAAGCTGAACCAAACAGCGCCTTGCTGGCCATGGTGGAAATTCTGCCGGGCCAGTTCCTGCATGTTAACCGTTTTGAAGTAAGCACAATGAATGACTAACCAAAGGAAGGGGCCGTGCGCCCCTTTTCTTTTGACTCACTATATTCTCTATCTTCCTGGGTTATGGGTAGCCCCTTCTTTTTATTGTTAGTCCTCCTCTTCTTCCTGCGCCTCTCCTCCTCCTCATCTTCCCACCGGGTACAGACCGTTTTAGAATGAAGGAAGAGGAAGATTACCGAAACTGTTACAATTTCCTCCAAATTAGTTGTGTAGTCTTCACATACCGCATTGTACTATGTACCTAGTTAACGTAATACCGCGTTAGCTAAATTCCCAAAGGGGTACGTATCATCACTTACCAAAACAAAACGCAAAAGCTACTGGCCCAATATAGTGAGGAAGCCTTAAGGCTATATAACAGGCATTCCAAAAAACAAACCAAGGCGCAGGAGAGGAAGAGCCGCCTACTTGTTATACGGGCATTAAAGGCAATGCCCTATATAAGCAAGATTGAAACTAACCTTGGCAAATACGGCCAACACGCCGCATTGAAGAGGTACCTTGGCTTAAGCCAAAATACCGGGGCTGTTTATGAATGGATTGCCTATGGCTGGCCATATAACCGCCCGGTACCAGCCCGGCATATTGCCAAGATGGAATTGTTGTTTAAATAGGGCCTAAAAGAATTAGGGGCCGTGCGCCCCTTTTCTTTTGACTCACCATGTTCTCTATCTTCCTAGGGCAAAGTTGACTCACTATCTTCTCTATCTTCCCCGGTATCTTCAACTCACTATCTTCTCTATCTTCCCCCGGCCTCTTCAACTCACTATCTTCTCTATCTTCTTCCCTTGGCCTGACAGGGCCGGAATTTGAAGAGGAAGCATAGTACGAATGGTGTAGTACGAATGTACTAGTACGAATGTTATAGGGGGTAGTACGAATGTACTACTACAGAAGGCTTAGTACGAATGCCCTATGGCATAGGTGGAATGTACTAGTACAGAAGGCTTAGTACGAATGCCCTATGGCATAGTACGAATGTACTAGTACGAACGTACTACTACGAATGTACTAGGGGGTAGTACGAATGTACTAGTACGAACGTACTACTACGAATGTACTAGGGTATATGTGGAATGTACTAGTACGAATGTACTACTACGAATGCCCTATGGCATAGGTGGAATGTACTACTACGAATGTACTAGTACGAATGCCCTATGGCATAGGTGGAATGTAGTAGTACGAATGCCTAGTGTGGCACATGTACATATGTACTACTACGTATGGCTAGGTACCTGTAGGGAAGGTGTAGTACGCCTGTACTAGTACGAATGCCTAGTGTGGCACATGTACATATGTACTAAGCGGTATGTTGCATATTGGGGTGGTTGTAGGGCGCATGGCGTATGGGCAAACGTACTAAGTTAAAACTGTACCCGGTTTAATGCGCCCTATTGTTGATGTAAAAAACCGCCGCCAGTTAGTTGCAGCACAAAAATATAGGCGCTTGCGCGCCTATAAAGTTTATGGGTAGGCGGTATGGGTTAGCCACACCATACGGCGCGCAAGGCGCAACCATGCGCGGCCATATTGTAAGTAACTTGTATGGCCACTAATGCGGCCAGTGCGGCCACGGCTAGCAGTACCGGCACCATACTAGCACTGGTACGCATGCGCGCCCTGTACGCGGCCCTGCGTGCGCGTACAGCGCGCCTTGTACGTAGGGGTTGGCAGGCGGTAATAGCAGTAATTTGGTGGGCTTTATATTGCATTGTATTTGCCTTTTTAAAAGCGTTAGGGCGGCGCACCATGCGCCGCCCTGTATTGTACGCGGTAGGCTACTACGCCGCGCCTGGCTTGCCAGTAAGGTTTAAAGTGTAAGCGAACAAGTTACCCTGTTTAACTTGCGCCTTAATGGCGGTTGGCATTTGGCGCCAACAGTTAATATGCGGCCCATTTAATACGGCGCAAACTTGCGGCGTAGTTGCGCCACCGGGCCGCGCGTACATGGCCAGCGCCAACCACTTGTTACTGCCAGCTTTGGCCAGCGTGGCGCATGTGGCCAGTAACGCGGCGGCGGGCATTGCGCCAGCGGTTTTGGTTGGCCAAGCCGGGTTACCTTTATTGTGGCTTAACAGGGCCGCAACATTGGCTGCATGCGGGTTGGCCACAACGGCGGCTTTGGCGGTTTTGGCGGCTTTGGTAGCTTTGGTAGCTTTGGTAGCTTTGGTAGCTTTAGGCATTGTATTTAAACCCTTTGTAATGCGCCGGTACGGGCTGCACCGGCTACCGGCATATAAGGCCTTAAATATGTACATAATGCAAACAGTATTATAATTATTTTTACGGGTACCAATAGGTGTGCCCATGCCAGCACACAACTCATAATATACTATAGGGTGGGGTACCCCAAAAGTTGCAAAACCCCCACCCCCCTGCGCTGGGGGACCCCCACCGACAAACCGGACCTATTTTTCAGAAACGTACTTCTAGAAAAAAATTTCAGAAAATTTTTCAGGATACGCTCTTCAAAAGAAATGATACTTCACAAATAGTACGTCCACGCGTCCCGAACAGCTACGTCAAATTACAAAAGGAATGTCATGTGAGCACCCCCCTAGAAAAAACCCCGGTTCTCACAGCAAGTCACATCAAAACCCCGCAATACCGCACCACACACGCCCCAATAACCTCCGCAAACGAAAAGTTAGACAAACGTACTAAAACATTAAGCTAGGTAAACAGGGACAAAGGTAAAAAGAACAAAGAAAGCCCGCACAAGGCACATCAAACAGACAGACTTCAAATGATAACCTTATACGGGCTTAGATTTGAGTGTCCGCATATTATATTTAGGTTGAAAGTGAAACATTAATCTATTTTCTAATGTAAGTCTTACATCATCACTCATTCCAGAAGTCGGGAAAAAACTAAAATGAGTAAAAACTTTGTCTCTTTTTTTATCGTGTTGTGAAATTCTAAGTAAAATATTTCCAGTCTGTCCTATGTAAACAACCTTCTCCTTATCTAAAAGAAAATAAACACCTTCTAAATCTTTTAAAGAGATAGAATTCTCATTGATTATTTCCTTATCCTTAGTGAGTGAAGTAAAATTGAAATTAAATTGATTCACTTCTAAACCTAATTTAAAAATACAAAGTTTATTTATATCTTCTTTTTTAATTTTTCTTAAAGAATGAGGGTCAATTCCCTCTTTTATATCTTCTTTTAAATTTCTTACTGTTTCTCTGGTTTTATTTAATCTCAATTGAGGCCAAGTTCCTATTTTATACCATCTATTTTTATTATCCATTCGATAATAAAGATTAAAAACCTTCATTCCTGTTGGGTGTATAGCAAGAACTAAACCGGGTACTTCAATATCCCATGTCATATAACGTTTTAATTTTGGTTTAAGATTATAAATAGTTCTTTCTGTCAAAATAACTTTAGTCATTTTTCATCCTCTTTCTTTAAAAAGGTATTTTACCAGAGGCATAAAAAAACAAAAACAATTCTTTGTATTCCATCATTCAATAAGAAGTCTATGTAAATAACCTTATACGGGCTTAAAAGAACAGTTTTAAGATATAAATTATCCTTGTAAAATAATTTGGTCTTATAACAAGGAGGGTTACCAATGCTAACACTTAAAGCGGAATGGGAAACTTATAAAAAAAGTCTTCCTCCCGGTGGTACTGAAGAACAGTTAGAAAACACAAGGAAATGTTTTTATATGGGAGCAGCTAGAGCTTTCATGACCGTGGTCGTAAATAGTAAAATACCAATAGATATGCTAGATGAAAATGTTGATCATTCTGTTGTATCAAATGATTTAATTTCTAACTTCACCTTGGTTTTTGGAGAACTTATTGACTTTGGTAAAGAACATCTTGATAAGGTAGATTAATGGGTGAATTAAGACACAGTAAATCAAGGATTACAAATAGAAAAAAGAGAACGAATAAAAGAAGGAGATTTAAAAAACCTTTAAATTTAGATAGAGAATTCTCTTTAATGAGACCACCAAACCCTATCCTTAATATGACTTTAGAAGAATATGTAAAAAGTAGGTCATAAACTTAACAAAGGAGAACTAAACTATGCCTTTCGATCAATTACCCCAACCCATCCTCGATCCATCTGTTCGTAATCTCCCCCCGCGTGATAGGCTTATCACGTTACGTGATTGGTTATATGCTGGTGGTCCTGGTCGAGAAGCTTGGGACTATGACCAATGGTTTGAGACTGAGACTAAATGTGGCACTGTCGGGTGTGCTGGTGGTTGGTACGAGTTCCTTACAAGTGCGCCTGCTGATGAGGATTATAATTATGACTTTTATGCTGAGGAATTTGGTATTGATAGAGAACAAGTTGAAATGATCTTTGAAAGAAGTGCCGAAATTCAAAGACCTGACACAGATTGGCGGAATAGGTCTTGGGTTGGCCCCCGTGATGTAGCCAATACCATTGATCTTGTCTTACATGATCTTGTTTGAATAATGCTTAGGTCACGCGGATGGGGTCCGTTCAAACAAGAATTCTATTCAATCTGTTCTATGCATATGGAACCATCCTCCGACTGTAGCCTATGTCAAGAAGGAACATGGAGCAATGTTTGGAAGCAACCTTTCGCCCATTTCATTTATACCCATTGGTACCCACTTTGGTTTTGGTGGGTGAATAGGCCAAATTCAAAGCACCGTAAAGAAATTGAAAGGCTCTTTCCTAACCTAAAGGATGATTAAATGTTACATTTTAGAACCCAAGAAGGACAACCCTATGGGTCAGAAAGTCGTAAATGTTCTTGGTGTGGGGTAATGATATGGCCTGGAATGGGTGAAGTACCTGACTATACAACTTCTGAAAAGGAATGGAACGAGTCACCCAATAATTGTTTTAAAGCACATTATAAGGAACGGGAAGATGCTTAAGTCCCTCACAATACCGACGGTGGTCACTGCTTTTTGGTTCATGCAAATAGAAGCTACGACTGATAACAATGGTCGGTTCATAGAATTGGGGTCAAGGCCCTATATTTCTAAGGCTTTATGTGAAGAGGAATTAGCGAAAACCCTTGACATGATAGCGAGGCACAATGCCATTCTACGTCCCCACGGGGGGACAACCATTGAGGTCCATAATTTTAGGTGTTTGAAGAAAAATTAGCCTGTTATATCTTCATATTTTTTAAGAATTGTTTTTAGACCGTCTGTTTGTATGGCTAATCTTTCGGCTGCTCCACGTAAAAGACGATTTTCTTCGGTTAACGCTTCTAATTTAAGATTTAAATATGTATCATAATTAGAAATGACTTCTTGAACAATTATTTGGCATAGTTCCTTTTCTTTTTCTGAAGCCCCTGTACCAAACTCAGGGTTCTCCCAAAGACATAAATGTTTTCTTGCTTCCCATCCCCATGATGCTGTCCCAGTCAATGGAATCCATGGCCAAATTATTTCAGCTAATTTTTCTATTTCATTAGCGTTCATTATCATTATGTCCATCCATATATTTTGTAGGTATGTGCATTGGATAATTTAGCATTTGTCCTCAAATTTGTATATACCACTAATTAAAAAATCAAAAGAAAGTTGACAGTAAACCCCTTACTCACTAATGTGATGGAATATTTATCAGGAGAAAATCTATTATGGTTGGAACTAATGTACCTACAATAGAAGAATTTTTAGCTCATGTTGCAGAATCAGATAATAGGTTGGAAGCACTTGAAAATACTACTCCCCCACCGGTAGAACCTCCTCCTGTTGATCCTCCTCCTGTTGATCCTCCTCCTGTTGATCCTCCTCCTGTTGAGCCACCTCCAGTAGAACCTCCACCTGTTGAGCCACCTCCAGAACCAGTTCCTGAGCCAACTCCAGAACCAACTCCTGAGCCAACTCCAGAACCAGTTCCTGAACCACCACCGGTTGTGCAGCCTCCGGCTGCAGAGTGGGATTTTGAATTTCAATACATTCCTAATATTAATTATGAAAATATTATAGCTCACGAAGCTTATGGACATGGTGGAAGATATAAACGAAGCCATCAACATATAGTAATGTCTGGCGAAGGTAAATTCCAAATAGTTCGTGCAGGTGTTGCTGGAAGACAATCATTAACTGGTATA
>Ga0255048_10001881_pt1 | contig 13970 bp, 14 predicted proteins | sample JV7_2_2_MG_FD_183619 | JGI IMG/M metagenome (GOLD analysis project Ga0255048, IMG submission 183619) | Seawater microbial communities from Jervis Inlet, British Columbia, Canada - JV7_2_2 | ecosystem: Environmental > Aquatic > Marine > Inlet | place: Canada: British Columbia | collected 2016-10-06
AGCTAACTATAGTCCGTATTAATACGTTTACATTTGCGATTTAAACAGTATGTCAAATAAGTACACGGAATCTGAATCGCCAGTGGTTTCGCTTAAGAATGAATCCGCACGGCAACGATGGGAGCTTTTCCATCGCGCTATAGCACATGCGAAGCAGTCGAATGACGCTTCGCTGTCGGACGCGGACAGTTCTTCGAGTGATCCGGAAAGCGCTGGACCTCTCTTGTCGATCGTACGATAACGCGGGTCCGATAGCTTGGAACGAGTGGCCCAGTGGCTTGATGAATTAGACGATCTGATCGCTGCGATCGGTCTGGTTAGTGAGCGCATTCGAAATTTCCTTCGCGCGCTTTCATTTCTCACTATTTCGACACTTATTCAGTGCGCAGGCGTGTTACTGGCATTGCGCCACCCTCCCTTGGCGATGGCGACAGCCATGTTGCTTTTTGTGACCTTGCTGTATCGCTCAGTGACGGAGCGACGCACACCGCTCGGCCTGTCGGCCTGATATTCCTTTAGCACTTGAAATAGTCTGACAAGACCCTATCGTGTCTGACCGGGTACGGCTGATTTCGGCCACCCGATTTTTGTGTCAGGAGAGTACGGACGTGGGCGAAACAAGCAAGCGGGAGACACTCGGTTTTCAGGCGGAAGTGCGTCAGCTTCTGAAGCTGATGATTCATTCCATGTATAGCAACAAGGAGATCTTTCTTCGCGAATTGATCTCGAATGCGTCGGATGCTGCGGACAAACTACGGTTTGAAGCGCTTGCGAACCCAGATTTGCTCGGCGATGACGCGGAACTGACGATCCAGATCAGTTATGACAAGGACGCGAAAACGCTGTCGATTTCCGATAACGGCATCGGCATGTCCCGCGATGAACTTGTCGAAAATCTCGGTACGATCGCGCGCTCCGGGACAGCAGATTTCCTCGAGCAAATGACCGGCGACCAGCAACAGGATGCTCAATTGATCGGCCGTTTCGGTGTTGGCTTTTATTCGGCCTTTATCGTTGCCGATGAAGTAACGGTAGAAACTCGCCGAGCAGATCTTGAAAGTTCTGCCGGTGTTCGATGGCAGTCAGACGGCCAGGGCGAATTTGCGATCGAGCCGCTCGAAAGGGAAGCGCGCGGCACAACGGTCAGCTTGCGCCTTAAGGACGATGAGGCTGAGTTCTGTGAGCCCCTGCGCATTGAGAATCTGATCCGCCGGTATTCAGACCACATCGGTTTTCCGGTTACGCTGCGAGATGCGAACAGTGACGAGGCCGAGCGCGTGATCAACGCGGCGACGGCGCTCTGGACGCGATCCCGGTCGGACGTATCGGACGAGGAATACCAGGAATTTTACAAGCATCTCTCGCACGATTTTTCAGATCCATTGAGCTGGAGCCATAATCGGGTTGAGGGCAAGCGCGAATACACGAGTTTGCTCTTCATTCCGTCCGCCGCACCCTTTGACCTGTGGAACCGGGAGGCACCGCGCGGATTGAAGTTTTACGTGCAGCGAGTGTTCATCATGGACGACGCTGAGCAATTTCTGCCGCTATATCTTCGGTTTGTCAAAGGCGTGGTGGACTCATCCGACCTGCCATTGAATGTGTCCCGTGAGCTGTTACAACAGAATCCCGAATTGTCGGCGATGCGCAGCGCACTGACGCGTCGGGTTCTCGACATGTTGTCGAAATTGGCGGCGAAGGAGACGGAGCAGTACGGGAAGTTCTGGGGTGAATTTGGACAAGTTCTCAAAGAAGGTGTAATCGAAGACCACGCGAACAAGGACAAGTTAGTCAAATTGCTTCGGTTCACGACCACCAAGAGCGGGGGCTCGAGCCAGGATCAGGCACTGGACGATTACATCGAGCGGGCGGCAACCAATCAGGACAAGATTTACTACATTCTCGCCGATAATCTGCTTACGGCCAAAGCCAGTCCGCACCTGGAGCGATTCGCCCAAAAAGACATCGAAGTAGTGCTACTTACGGACCGTATTGATCCATGGTTCGCCGATAGCCTGGGCGAATATGCCGGCAAAACGTTCCAAGACGTCGGCCGGGCTGATGTCGAAATGCCCGATGGCGACGGAAAGATTGTGCAGGACACGGCTAACGACGAGTACAAACCGCTACTGAAGAAAATCAAGAAAGTACTCAAGGGTCGTGTCGACGCAGTTAACGTCAGTCAGCGGCTGGTCGATTCACCCGCCTGCGTCGTCGCAAGCAAAGATGATTTCGGCCCACAGGTACGCCGCATGCTGGAAGCAAGCGGCCAGCCCGTACCCGAGACCAAGCCTATTCTTGAGGTGAATATTGATCACCCGCTTGTCACGCGGCTGTCGGCGGAGTCGGATGAGTCCCGATTTTCCGCGTTGTCCGAAATTGTGCTGGATCATGCGTTGCTGGCCGAGGGCTCGCAGCTTGAAAATCCGGCCGAATACGTCCGGCGTATGAATGATCTATTGCTTGAGCTTGATTCCGACCCGGGTCCGGGCTGAGAATGCCTGTTCAGATTACGAGGCAGCGAAGGCATTCTTCAATGGGTGACAGTGAATTACCTGACGGCGAATTACGAGCCAAGCTAACAGAGGAACAGTTCGAGGTGACCCAGAATAAGGGCACGGAGCGGGCGTTTACGGGCGAGTACGTTGATCACAAAGAAGACGGGACCTACCGCTGCGTTTGCTGTGATGCTGAGTTGTTTTCATCCACACACAAGTATGATTCGGGGTCGGGTTGGCCAAGTTTCTGGATTCCGCTCGCCGGCGATGCTGTGCGCACGATTAACGACGACAGTCACAGCATGATTCGACAGGAGGTCGTTTGCAGTCAGTGCGGTGCTCATCTCGGACATGTATTCGAGGATGGCCCGGAACCGACTGGCATGCGTTACTGCATCAATTCCGCGTCACTGGATTTCGAAGACTCGGACTAAATTTCGGCGTTTGTAATCACCCACCAATACAAGGCAAATCACCATGAAGTTTCGCAATACCATCGTTGCACTCGTGCTCGCTATCTTCTCTGTTGGCTGCGGCCCGCAGACGGATCAGAATGTGAATTCCGCGGAAAGCGGGGCAACAGAATCCAACACAGACGAGGACGCCCAAGTGACGGAAACAAAAACTATTGAAGTCGTCGAAATCGCGCCAGGATTGACGGCTCGTATCCTAAGGCCAGGCGACGGCCAGATTGCTCAGGCTGGCGACAATGTCGTCGTGCACTACACAGGCTGGCTTTTTGACGAATCAGCCGAGGATAATCGTGGTGGCAAATTCGATAGTTCGGTCGATCGTGGCGAACACTTTCAGTTTCCGCTTGGCGCGGGCCGTGTCATCAAGGGCTGGGACCAGGGTGTCGAGGGTATGGCAATCGGCGAGCTGCGCGAACTGACGATTGCGCCTGAAATGGCCTACGGCGATCGTGGCGCCGGTTCAGTCATACCGCCGGGCGCAACCTTGGTATTCGAGGTCGAATTATTTGAGATGCAGAGTCTGAGCACGCCTGCCAACTAGAGTTCGCAAACGCAGTTCGAATGGCTGCTAACGCAGTTCGAATGGCTGCTAACGCAGTTCGAATTCAATTCGTCGATTGAGTTCACGGCCACGTACTGTGTCATTGTCGGCGACCGGATCTACGGAACCTTGACCTTCGACGATGAGCCGGTCTGTCGCGACGCCACCATTAATTAGATAGTCAGCAACGGCCTGTGCCCTCGCGCGGCTAATTCTCAAATTCCGCGTCTCGTTGCCGGCCGAATCGCTGTGTCCGGTGACAGCGATACTCGGATCATGGCAGTCGTAAGCGAACTCGATGATGCGGTCCAGCAACGAGTATGAGGCCTGTCGAATCTTGGTGCTGGCAGGTTGAAAGTCTACCCGCTGGTTGGCCAAGGTGGCGAAAACGCGCAGGCACAGTGGTCCCAGCGCAACATCATTACTCGCAACGATGACCTCAGAATTAATTGTGCTGCTGGCGGGCAGCGCACTACGAAGAAACTCAAGTCGGCGCTCAAAAGTTGGACCGTCGAAAGTCACACCGCGAATTTCAATGCCGTTCTCATCCATTGACGCACTTGCGGAACTCGTTGCGGCCACCAGGTAAAGTAATCTCGCGCTTAGCGTATTCCAGTCACTTGGGACGAACAGGCCGGCACTAAAATCGGTTTCAGTAACGTGGTCAGCCAATTGATCGTGCGCCAATTGCATGAGAGCAGATTCGTGATCGTCAGTGGCAGTGGTCCCGGCAAGGCCAAGGTGGTTGCGACCCAGGTGTATCGAAAAATTTGGTGCATCGATAATCGCTGGGAAGGATTTCAATTCGGACTGTTCGGGCAGACCACTGTCGATTGAAACGGCGATAAGCGCACCAATGGTCAGCAACAGGGCAGAAAATACGCCTCGCAGCATTCGAAGGCGCTCGATTGACATGTTTTATGCTTGGCCGGTCAGTTTCTGGCTTTGCAAATCTCTGGCCTGACCAATCCAGTCCTCGCGATAAATGCGGCTGCGAAAACCCTTAAGCCGTTGTGCGACGCGATCGATGTCATATTCACTCATATCCGCGATTTGACCGAACCGGCATATACCCATTTCGTTCAAGGTTTTCTGAATGGCGGGTCCAATACCTTTAATCATCTTAAGATTGTCGCGCTCGCCGCCATCCTTATCGTTAATATTGACGTCGCCCCCGACGCTGGCTAGATCGGCGTGCGGTAATATCTCGGAGTCTTCAGTCGACATCATCGCTTCGAATTTTTCTGTTTTTAGTATTGATGCGGATACTTCAGTGTCTTCGTTATTACCGGGTAATTCGACCGAATCATTCGACGCGTTGAAATCTTCACCCAATGCCGCGGGATCTACAGGTTGGACCCCTGTGTCATCAGCTCGGTCTGTTGTTTCCAGTGCGACGATTTTGAGCTGTGCGGCAGCCAATTCCCGATGCAGCCGATCCGCTTCCTCATTGCGAATCTTGAATCGTTCAACGAGCGGTGGCACACGTTCCTGCCAGCCTTCGAGCTCCTTCGTTAACTTGTCGATCTGTTCGTCACGTATTCGCAAGGCCGTTGACAGGACATTGTCCTCTTCCTTTCGATCCTGCTCGTCGTTCTGCAACCGGTCGCGTTCGGTAAGTGTCGATTCCAGGTTGCTGCGGATGTCCTTGATCTTGCGCTGTAAATCGTCACGAACCGCAAAGGTTTCCTTGAGTGATTTGGAGAGTTCGCCCGCCCGCATCTTGGAATCCTTGTTGGATGCCAGGTACTGACTGTTCTGCTCCATGAGATCCTTGTTCTGGTCGAGCAACCTGTCCTGCTCGCCGCGCTGTGCCTTCAGTTGCTCCTGCCAACCCGCGTTGATCGTCGCTATCTCATTCTTGCTTCGACCGCCTCGAACTATCCAGCCAACAATGACTCCGATGATGAGCGCCGCGGCCAGAAGGGCAATATGAATGACGGTGATTTCGGGCATTGTGAATGTATTCATGAGGCAAGCCTAAGCTGGTCGATCTCGGTCATAACTTCGCGAATTTGTAGGATTGCCCAGTCAATCTCGGCCTTGCTAATGACCAGCGGTGGCGCCAAACGTACGACAGTAGCGTGAGTTTCCTTGCTGAGTAGCCCTCGATCCATCAGCGCTTCGCACACATCTCGCGCCGTTGTCAGCGTTGATTCGATCTCAATACCTACAAAAAGGCCGCGGCCGCGCAAATCCTTGATCAATGGACTGTCGATGGCGGCTAATTCGGCCAGCAGGTAATCGCCCATCTTGGCACTGTGTTCGGCCAGCCCATCCTCGATCAGTATGTTAAGTGCCTCAAGGCCAACGCTCGCGGCCAGCGGATTGCCGCCGAACGTACTGCCATGATCGCCAGGCGTGAATACTTCCATTACGTCGCGACGTGCGAGAAACATTGACACTGGCAGAATACCGCCGCCGAGCGCTTTGCCAAGAATCAATCCATCCGGTTGTACGTCGTCGTGCTCACAGGCCAGTAGTTTGCCGGTGCGTCCGAGGCCGGTCTGTATTTCGTCCGCAATCAAAAGGACATTATGTTTGCGACACAACCTTTCAGCAGCTTTCAAATATCCCGGTGGTGGAACGACAATCCCGCCTTCGCCCTGTATCGGTTCGACCAGGAATGCAGCTGTATTTTCGTTGATGGCAGCTTCGAGTGCATCGATATTGCCATATTCGACCAGGCGAAAACCCGGCGGAAATGGGCCAAAGCCTTGCTGGTATTGCGGCTCGTCCGACATGGCAATGATTGCAATTGTACGGCCATGAAAGTTGCCGGTGCAGGTAATGATTTCGGCCCTATCCGCGGCAACACCCTTTACCGTGTAAGCCCACTTGCGCGCCGCCTTGATCGCTGTCTCGACCGCCTCGGCGCCTGTGTTCATTGGCAACGCCATGTCCTGACGGGTTAGTTCGCACACACGCTCGAGGAACGGTCCGAGCTTGTCGGTATAAAACGCCCGCGACACGATATTGAGCTGTGCGACCTGCTCCTGAACCAGCCGCACGAGCCTTGGATTCGCATGACCGTGGCTGACCGCGGAGTAGGCGCTCATCATGTCCAGATATTTTTTACCCGTGTCGTCCCAGACATACACGCCCTCGCCACGGGTCAGCACCACTGGCAGCGGGAGATAGTTTTGGGCACAGTATTGTGCCTCCAGATCAATCGGGCTTCTCATCGTGTCACCATCAAGCCGCATATGATCATAATTTTACAGCAATAACATCTACTTGGGCCAATAATGAGCGAAAGCAGCGTCAACAAATCCCCTCATTCTCAAAAAGTTTCAATTCCCGGCCCGGTCGGCCAGCTCGAAGCAATCGCGGAGGTACCGGCCAATGGTGTGGCTGCTGGTGCAGTTGTCGTTTGCCACCCGCATCCGCAGCATGGCGGCACGATGCGCAACAAGGTCGTGCACACGTTAGCGCGCGCCTTTGCTCGAATGGGTTTCACAGCAATACGATTCAATTTTCGTGGTACCGGGGCCAGTGACGGAGACTTCGACGACGGTGTCGGCGAACTCGACGATGCTCTGGCAGTGCTCGCCTGGATGCGGGGCGAGTATGCGGACGGTCCGCTGTGGCTCGGCGGATTCTCATTCGGAGCGGCTATCGCAATTCGAGCCGCACTTGAATCACCGCTCGACGGACTGATCACCGTTGCACCGCCTGTCGGCCAATTTGCGAACGGATTGCGTGGCCAGCCGAACTGTCCCTGGCTTATCGTGCAGGGCGATCAGGACGAGCTCGTCGACATTACGGAAACAATCGAGTGGATCAACAGCCTGGATCCCGGGCCTGAGCTTCTCGTTATGCCAGGTGCCGAGCATTTTTTTCATGGCAGGATTGTTGAACTGCGTGAGGCAGTCACGGACTTCGTGCATAAAAAAACCGGGGCGAACCCCGGTTTTTGAATTCTGCGAATCAACGGCCACAGAAATCAAACCATGTCTTTGAGCCCCTTGAGTGCCAATATTTTGACGGCCTTGGATGCCGGCTTTGCCTTGAACATCATCTCCTCACCAGTGAAAGGATTGACGCCCAACCGCGCTTTGCGCGCCGGTTTCTTTACTACCCGCATCTTCAAGAGACCGGGAATGGAGAACAAGCCCGGCGCGCCGCGACCGCCGAGGCTTTTCTTGATCTGACCGTTCAATGACTCAAAAACTGCGTCGACATCTTTGCGAGTTAACCCGGTGTCCGCAACAATCGTCGAATAAATTTCTGATTTGGTAGGTGGCTTTTTGGTGTTCGCTGCCATGAAAAACTGACTCCCTGATAAAACGAAAGCGGGCTGATGCCCGCGTTAAAACGGGCAAAGCCCGCGTACAAAAGCAGCGCGACAATAGCATATGTTTGTCGTACGGTTAACTGGAAAAGCGCGATTACGCTCAGTCGGTGAAGAACTGACGTTTGAAACGAACTTCGCTCGCTTTCTCGGCGCCGTTCGGCGTCACGCCGATATCGAATATAAGCGTCTCACGATTGGCAATAGTGACTTCGCCGATGTAATAAATCGCCTCGCCCTCGGTTTCCTGTCGCATCGTGACGTTTTTCAACTGGCCGGTCAGGTTGACAGTTTTAACCGTGACAACAGCTGTCACCGGTTGGTTGTCGACGGCCTGCAATACTGACACGGTGAGCATCGCGCGATTCTTGCTGCGGACAATGTTGTACGTTCGAGCGATATCGGGCGGCAGTTGATCTGTTGATTGCGCGCTGAAATGCACGACGAAATCACCAATTTCCGCGCTGGTGGCTCCAGCCGGCTGCGCTTCCGGAATATCCGCCGTCTCGTCCGGCCCACCACAGGCAGATATCAGGCCGAGCAACGACAAAGTGATCAATATTCTTTTGATTATCATGAAACTTGCCCCCTCCCGGCGCTATCACTATAAACCATTTGATGCCCGTGCCGCGATAAGCAGATTCCGAAGGACGATGGCTCGACGCAGAGTTTGTCCGTCATCGCGAAAAAAAGAGACCTGCAGGTCGGCTAACCAGACAGAAAGTGCGCCGAGCAGAATGATGGCAAATATCGGCGAAATATCGAATCCACCCAACGGTGGTATGAAACGGCGGAAAGGCCGAAGCAGTGGGTCGGTAATGGTCGCGAGCAACGCCGTTGCGGGATTATGCGTCTGAGGTGCAAACCAACTTAGAATAATTCGAATAAAAATCGCATACATGAACAATCGTAGCGTCATTGATGCCAACTCAAAAAGTGAAATGGCCACGATTGCTCCGGCACTGGGTACAGAACCGCGCAAAGTTGCGACAAGCAATATCGTCAGGTATTGAATCGCAACTGTTATGACAACGGTTGCCGTGTCAACTCGACCGATCGACGGCACGAGTCGTCGCACTGGGTTCACGGCCGGAGACGTCAACCGAAGAATTCCCTGAGCGATAGGATTACGAAAATCGGCGCCGAACCACGGAAGCCAGAAGCGCAACAGTAGAACCAGCAAATACAAATGGGCGAATGCCTGAATGATGAAAATGAGTGCGGAAGTCATTGGCCGGCCTCGTCTGCCAATTCTGTGGCTCTGTCTCTTGCAGCAGTGATTGCGGTTGCAAAGATACCACGAACATCTTGTTGTTCGAGGCTGTCGAGCGCCGCGGCCGTGGTCCCGCCGGGCGAACGCACGCGGGAGATTAGTTCGTCGATTTTCTCGTCGCTGTTCGCGGCGAGCGTTGCGGCGCCTACGGCCGTCTCGATGGCTAGCGTTCGCGCCGCCTGTTCATTGAGACCGAGTGTTTTCGAATTTTTCACGAGCATGTCGATCAACAGGTAGAAATAAGCTGGTCCGCTGCCCGAAATTGCGGTTGCGGCATCTATATCTGCTTCCGTCGAAACAGGTACAACCTTGCCGACCGACTTCATAATCGTTGTCGCAAGGTCGCGGTCGTCCGTGCTAACCCGGTCGTTGGCGAACAGCGCGGATACACCAAGCTGCAACAGGGCAGGCTGATTCGGCATCACGCGTACGACGGCAAGTCCGCCGCCCAGCCACGAATCGATATCGATGCTGCGGATGCCGGCAGCGATCGAAATGACCAGTGGTTTGCTTGCTTGCACCGTAGCGGCAAGGTTGTGACAGACATTCGCCAGTACTTGCGGCTTGGTAGCCAATACCAGGCAATTGACCTGTGCGGCAACGACCACGTTGTCGTCTGTGATCTGGGCTCCAGGAAGTTCGTCGGCCAGACGCTCACGTTGTTCCGCCGCGGGTTCTGCTATCGCAATGCTTAAGCCCGGCGATCCGCTGGCCAGAAGCCCGCCGGCAATGGCCCGGGTCATGTTGCCGCCGCCGATAAATCCGACCCGGTTGTTACTCATCGCTGCTCCCTTGCCCAAAAACGGCTGTGCTTGTGCGAACAATTGTACTCACTGGCGTGGTCCAAATATTGCTGTACCTACGCGTACTATTGTAGTGCCTTCCAAAATAGCTGCGTCAAAGTCGCCGCTCATTCCCATTGAAAGTGTGTCGACCTCAATCCCATCTCGTCTTAGCACGTCAAAAAGTTCGCGAAGACGTGCAAACGGCTTGCGCTGAGCGGCGATACCGGATCTCACTTCCGGCAAGCACATCAGGCCGCGCAATCGAATTCCTGGCAGCGTGACTACTTGCCTGGCCAGCGCCAGCACATCGTTTGCGGGAACTCCTGACTTACCCGATTCGTTATCGATATTTGCTTGCAAACAGATGTTGAGGTCACTCATTTGTTGCGGCCGCTGCCTGCTTAGCCGCTCCGCAGTTTTGAGCCGGTCAACGGTGTGGACCCAGTCGAAGTGGCTGGCAACTGCCTGGGTCTTGTTGCTCTGGAGGTGGCCTATAAAGTGCCAGCAGAGATCGTCACGACCGGCCGCCGCGATCTTATCGAGACCCTCCTGGACAAAATTTTCGCCGAAATCACGCTGCCCGGCGGCCGCGGCTTCAAGCACGAGCGAAACCGGCTGTTTCTTGCTGACGGCCAGCAGTCGGACGCTGTCAGTCTCACGGCCCGCATCTACAGCAGCTTTCGCTAGCAAATCTCGGATTTTACGCAAGTTTTCCGTGACTCTTATCACGTTTTACTCCCGGTGCTTCGCTATACTAGGCTCAAATTCGCCCGGGTTATGGTAAGTCCGGGCCGTTGTCCATAGAGGGAGAAGCATGGCCGTCGACGTCGCACAGCTATTGTCATTCACGGTAAAGAACGACGCATCCGACCTACATCTGTCTGGCGGTGTGCCGCCGATGATCCGGGTGGACGGTGACATCAAGCGTGTCAATATGCCGGCACTGACTCATAAAGATGTCAATAGCATGGTGTACGACATCATGAATGACAAGCAACGAAAAGACTATGAGGAATTCCTTGAGACCGACTTCTCTTTCGAGATTCCCAAGCTCGCACGCTTTCGAGTCAATGCATTCAACCAGAATCGGGGATCGGCGGCCGTATTTCGGATAATTCCCTCGGACATTCTCAGTCTCGACGACCTCGGTGCGCCCGGGATTTTCAAAGACGTCTGCATGTACCCGCGTGGCATTGTTCTGGTGACCGGGCCAACCGGCTCGGGTAAATCCACGACGCTGGCGGCCATGGTCGACTACATCAACGACAATAAACCCGATCACATCCTGACCATCGAGGATCCGATCGAATTCGTGCACGAATCGAAGAAGTCGTTGATTAACCAGCGTGAAGTACATCGTGACACCCTGGGCTTTAACGAAGCATTGCGCTCGGCGTTGCGTGAGGATCCAGACGTGATTCTGGTCGGCGAGTTACGCGATCTCGAGACCATACGACTCGCGCTTACCGCGGCTGAGACCGGTCACCTTGTATTCGGTACTTTGCATACAAGTTCTGCAGCCAAGACCATCGATCGCATCGTCGACGTATTCCCCGCGGCTGAGAAGGAGATGGTTCGTGCGATGTTGTCAGAATCACTGCGCGCCGTAGTTTCACAGACGTTGTTGAAGAAGGTTGGCGGCGGCCGCATCGCGGCACACGAAATCATGATTGGTACGCCGGCTATTCGAAACCTCATTCGTGAGGGCAAAATCGCACAGATGTACTCGGCAATTCAGACGGGCCAGGGCGCCGGCATGCACACGCTCGATCAGAATCTGGGCGAGCTCATGCAGAAAGGCCTGATAAACAAGGAAGAGGCTCGATTCCGTGCGGTATTCAAGGAGAATTTCTAGGCAAGCCCGTCTGGGTGCGTCTCGAAGGAGATAGCTAAAGTGGAACGCGAACAAGCAGTACGACTGACACAAAATTTGCTGCGCAAGATGGTGGAGCGCGAGGGCTCGGACTTGTTCCTGACGAGGGGCTTTCCGCCTGCGATCAAGGTCGATGGCACGATTCATAAAGCGACGGATACGCCACTAACGGCGGATCATGCTTCGATCATGGTGCGTTCGATCATGAACGACAAACAGATCAAAGAATTTGACGCGACCAAAGAGTGTAATTTCGCAATTGCGCCGCAAGGCATTGGTCGTTTTCGCGTGAGCGCCTTTATTCAACAAGGCTATGTTGGCGCGGTGTTAAGAACGATTACGACGGAAATTCCAACCCTGGAGGGCCTCGACTTACCGCCTATCCTCAAAGACGTGGTAATGAATAAGCTCGGACTGGCCATTATCGTTGGCGGAACGGGTTCGGGTAAATCGACGACGCTTGCTGCGATGATTGGCCACCGAAACGAACATTCACGCGGCCATATCGTGTCAATCGAGGATCCGGTCGAATACGTTCATCCGCATAAGGGCTGCGTCATTACGCAGCGCGAAGTGGGTGTCGATACGGAGACCTGGCACGCGGCACTAAAGAATACGTTGCGCAAGGCGCCTGACGTTATTCTGATCGGCGAAATCCGGGACAAAGAGACAATGGAATACGGTATTCAATTTGCCGAAACGGGCCACCTCTGCCTTGCAACGCTGCACGCTAACAGCGCAAACCAGGCACTTGACCGGATCATTAACTTTTTCCCTGAGGAGCGGCGCCAGCAGCTGCTCATGGATCTGTCGCTTAATACCAAGGCGTTTATTTCGCAACGCCTGGTTCCGCGCGAAACTGGCGTCGGCCGTGTTGCGGCCATGGAGATCATGCTCAACACGCCTTTGGTCGCGGACCTGATCTTCAAAGGCAAGGTTGGTGAAATCAAGGAGATCATGGCCAAGTCAGCCCGTCTGGGCATGCAAACTTTTGACCAGGCACTGTTCTTTCTCTATGAGGACGGCACGATTTCCTATGAAGAGGCGATGCGCAACGCGGATTCCAAGAACGAGCTGCGCTTGCGCGTCAAGCTCGAGAGCAAACGCGATTCTTCAGTCGCAGACCAACAGTCCGAAACTTTAAATATCCTGGAAGAAGATTCCGCCCAGACTTTCTGAGCCTCACGGAAGATGCGTAAATGAACGTCAAGCCACTATTTAAACTGATGGTCGAGAAAAAGGCGTCCGATCTTTTCTTCGCTCCGTATGCGCCCGCCAAGATCAAGATCGATGGCAAGATCATGCCGGTTAACAAACTCGAAATGACGCCGAAAATGGTCAAGCAGGCGGCGTTCGAACTTATGGATGAAGGCCAACTCGAGATCTTTGCGAAAGAACTGGAACTTGACTTCGCAATTTCGGAACCAGGACTTGGTCGATTCCGCGTTAATGTTTTCCACCAGCGCAGCAACGTCGCGATGGTGTTGCGATACATTACATCCGAACTTCCGACGCTCGAGGAACTCGGTATGCCCGAGCAGATCAAGGATCTAACGATGCTGCGGCGTGGCCTGATTCTCATGGTCGGGTCCACGGGTTGCGGCAAATCGACAACGCTCGCAGCGATGATTAACCATCGAAATGAAAAAACGTCATCTCACATCATCACGATCGAGGATCCGATCGAGTTCCTGCATCCGAACAAGAAATCTATCGTCAATCAGCGAGAGGTTGGTCTCGATACAAAATCTTACGAACGAGCCCTGAAAAGTGCAATGCGCGCGGCGCCGGACGTTATTCTGATCGGCGAGATCCGCGACACTGAATCCATGCAAGCTGCGCTGGACATGGCGGGTACGGGCCACCTTGTCCTCGGCACGCTGCACTCCAACAATGCGTCTGAAACACTTGATCGCATAATTAACCTGTTCCCGCACGAGCAGCATCAGCAGGTGTTTATGGACCTTTCGCATTACATGCGCGCAATACTTTCGCAGCGCCTGGTTCGCTCTCGGGGTGGCAAACTCGTCGCGGCGGTAGAGCTCATGCTTAATACGCCACATATCAAAGACCTGATTCTCAAAGGCGACATTTCCGGCGTTAAGGAAGCACACAAGGAAAGTAGCGAGCAAGGCATGCAAAATTTCGACAACGCGCTGCTTGACCTCTACAAGGCTGGCACCATTACGCTCGATGAGGCAATGGCACATGCCGACTCGCGCTCTAACCTCGA
>Ga0255048_10001882_pt1 | contig 13966 bp, 13 predicted proteins | sample JV7_2_2_MG_FD_183619 | JGI IMG/M metagenome (GOLD analysis project Ga0255048, IMG submission 183619) | Seawater microbial communities from Jervis Inlet, British Columbia, Canada - JV7_2_2 | ecosystem: Environmental > Aquatic > Marine > Inlet | place: Canada: British Columbia | collected 2016-10-06
TGGCATTCGATGGCTCGAAGAGGTCGACGACGTGGCCCCGGTCTACTCCGGAGCCTCGGCGATGGTGCTGGCCAGCGAAACCGAAGGCATCCCGCTCACGCTCATGGAAGCGTTGAGCGCCGGAACACCCGTCGTCGCGACAGCCGTCGGGGGAATCCCGGAACTTGCTGACATCCCGGGCGTCCGCACGACGGACCCCCGTGACCGCGATTCATGGATCGCAGCTGTGCTCGAAACCCTGGCGGAGCCACCATCAGATGTCCGGCTTCCCGACTACCTGACAGCGGGTGTGATGTTGGCGGCGTACGACGACCTGTTCGCTAGCGTCGAGGTCGGTCACACAACGAGAAACGTTTCGCGCTGATCGGCCGTTCGTCGATCCCAGCCCTCCATCCACGCTCTCGCTCGTTCGACGACGTCCTCTTCCGCCGCGGCGTCGAGGAGGGCGTGTGCTGCTCGGGCGATCGCTGCGGGGTTGTCGAAGCGATCGACGATCGTGAGTTGCTCGAGGATCGGGTCGCCTTCGAACAGGGTGCTCGTTCGCGACATGAGGCACGGGATCCCGAGCCAGTAGCTCTCCTGGGGGAGGACGGGGTACGCCTCGTAGAGGCTGACTCCGAGGTTCAGGTCGACCGACGCCATCAGCGTCACGAAGGCCTCCCGGTCCAGGAGACCGTGCGCAACGATCTGCGGAGGCCCAGGGAGGTAGGACACCTGCGGCCGGCCCGTGATGTGAGCAACCGCACCGAGCAGCGCCGTGGCCCCGAGTTGTGTCGTCACGTTCTTCCGCCACGTGGCCTCGGCGAAGACCCCGACGTGGAGATCAGGTCCGAGATCCGTCCCCGGCACGGGGTCGAGACGGCTGGTCGGGGCAGGGACGTAGACCGCAGGCACCCCGAGTGCCGACATGGCCTCGGCCTGACCTTCCTTGGTGAACCCGAGGGCATCGATCGCACCGCGGTGCATGCCATCAGCAACGGCGGAGATCACATCCGCCTCTCCGGGTTCGAACCCGTGCTGCGTCATCGATGAGTGCATGAGGATTCGCACCCTGCACGTGCCGGTCAGAGCTTGCGCGAGCTCCGCGGCACCGGGAGGGAAGCCGCTGATGACCACGAGTGCCGTCCCGGCATCGCCGAAGGTCGAGGCGAGCTCTTCTGCAGACGCCGCAAGGTCCCTAGCTTCGACCACCGGAACACCGAACGCATAGGTGACCGAACGAATCCCCCGCCAGTCTGGATGACAGATGGCCACCGCGCTGGGGCGACTGCGCACGAAACCAGCCCGCGAGTGCCCCGGATAGTCGATCACCGGCCCCGATGCCGGCATCCTGAGCAAGCGTTGCAACCGTTTCCGCCCTGTCATGAGACGTAGGGTACGGGACCGAGAGCTTCCACCTCGACCGATGCGCAGCAAGGATCGGCGGCGACGCTGTGATCCGTCCCGTGACGGTTCGCCCCGTCGATGCGGCCGCAGCACGAGACACCGCGAGAGGTCCCCAACCCTGCGATCCCCGTAGGCTTGCTCGTCCATCCCAAGGACGCAGCCACGTGCCGACTGACACCGACCCAAGACGATCCACAGCGGCTCCAGCGCGCCGCGGCGAGCCGTCAGGACCGTGGCTCCTACCGAAACTCGGAGATCGAACTCTCATTGGGTTGGCACTTGTCGGAGTGGCGTTGGCCCTCGCCGTCTTCACCGGCACCTGGTGGTTCCGAGAGTCCTTCTTCCTCGACGACTACGTCCTGTGCGGAAGCCACCGGGGAATCGAACCCATCTGGACCGAGATCTGGGCCCTGACGGGGATCTACCGACCGCTCACCTATCCGATCGTCGCGTTCCGGACGCTCACGTGCGACGTCTTCGTCATCCACAAGGTCCTCGGCTTTGGCCTGCACGTTCTCGCCGGTGTGCTCATGTACCGCCTCGTGGCAAGGCTGAAGCTCGGTGTTGCTGCGGCATTCACCGCAGCCGTCGTGTGGATCTTCAATCCCCTCGCGCTCGAGGCAGCGGCATGGGCGGCGCCGGTGTACGGCTACCCACTCGTCGCCGTACTGCTTCTCGCCATGGCCCTCGAGCTCCTTCGGGATGACCCGCGCTGGTGGTTGGCCGGTCTGCTGGGCCTGGGAGCGGCGATGACGAACGAGGTAGCCGTCGGCGCGGTTGCCGTGATAACGCTCCTTGCCGTCGGGGGCGCGCCCAGGAGAAGACTCGGACTCTGGCTGCGGGTGATGTGGCCGACGCTGGCGTATCTGGCTGCCGTGTCGTTGTCGGCTCGTATCGTGTCGTTCGAGCGCTCGTCGGCGTTCGGACCCGATGGCGTGGCCAACCTCGTGACGAACATCGGCTGGCTCCGCGGCTCGTTTCTCCCACTTGCGCCAGTCGTCGGCGAGCAGTGGAGAGCCTTCACAGCCGGAGCATACGGCCCAAGAGAGTTGGCAGGCCTGGTCGCCCTCGGCGCGGCGGGATTCCTTATCGCGGTGCTGGGACATCGCCGGTCGAAGCAGCCGAGAGTGGCCGGGCGCACGCTTGTGCTCGTCGCCGTTGCGGGAGCCCTCGTTGTTCTCGCCCTCCTCGCACCTTTCATCGCCCAGGGCATCCCGTACGTGACGCCGCGATACGCGTATCTGCCCCAGCTCGGGTTTGCCCTGCTCGCCGCGCTCCTCGTTCACGTCCTCGGCCGAGTTGTCGAACCTCGCTGGTGGCTCCTCCTCAGCGTGCCGCTGTTGTGGGCCCTGGTCACGGCCGACGGACTCTCGCGAGACAGCGAGGCATACAGCGAGGCCTTCGACCGGGACAGGGCGAACGCGATCGCGCTGGCATCCGCCGTCTCCGCTGCGAATCCGACCAGGATCGTCCTGGTCAACGACCCTTGGTCCTTTGCCGGGGACGCACCACTCATCGGGGACCACATCGTCCAACCGCTCGCGGTGGAATGGGCCGGTCCGGGGGCGACGATCGTGCTCGCAGGAACCCGGTTGGATGCACCGCTCATCATCGACCGCGGCGGCAGCGCCTTGTGTGCTCGAGACGGCGCGGTCGAGCTCCAGAGCACAGCACTGGATGCACCGTCCGAGGTCCTGGTGTACGACGTCGCCGCACTCTCTCCCGTCGGGCGCCTCGAGTTGCCCGGCGGCGGACAGCTCTCGATGGGTCGTGCAGGCGCGACCCACCAGATCCCGTCCTGTTCGTGATCGGTACCATCTGGGCCGTGCCACCCCAGAATCCGCAGCCACGGGACACCTTCATCCACGAGTCCGCAATCGTCGAGGCCGACTCCGAGGTGGGGCCCGGAACCAGAATATGGCATCACGCTCATGTGAGATCAACTGTGGGCGACGACTGCGTCGTTGGCCGCAACGTCTACATCGACGCCGGCGTGACTATCGGAAATCGAGTCAAGATCCAGAACAACGTGTCCGTGTACGCGGGGGTCGAGCTCGCAGACGAGGTGTTCGTCGGGCCCAGTGCAGTGTTCACGAATGACCTCTACCCGAGAGCCGTGTCTCCGAACTGGGAGATCGTTCCGACGATCATCGGCCACGGAGCGTCGATTGGCGCCAACGCGACGATCGTGTGCGGGGTGGAGATTGGAGCCTGGGCAATGGTCGGATCGGGCTCGGTCGTGACTCGCTCCATCGCCCCGCACGAGCTGGTAGTTGGCAATCCGGCACACCGCGCAGGGTGGGTGTGCCAGTGTGGCCGCATCCTGGAGCGAACCACTGCCGACCTCGAATGGCATCGCTGCCGTCACTGTGGCCGCGAACAGGACTGGCACTCGTGATTCGCCTCTCCCCGGTGCAGCTCGGCGAGGCTGAGGAGCAGTTGGTCATCGAAGTGATCCGAAGCGGTCGTCTCAGCCAGGGCCCGATGGTCGCGAGACTCGAGCATGCCTTCGAGGAGCTGACGGGCACGGCGCACGCCGTAGCCGTGAACTCGGGGACGACCGCCCTGGTCGCGGCGCTCCAGGTGCTCGACCTGCGGCCCGGCGATGAGGTGATCACCAGTCCGTTCACGTTCGCCGCCACCCTCAATGCGATCATCCAGGCCGGCGCCAGAGCGCGGTTCGCCGACATCCGCGAGGACGACTTCACGCTGGATGCCGGGAAGCTCGAAGCGGCGGTCGGGTCGCGAACTCGTGCCATCCTCCCCGTGCACCTGTACGGCTATCCCGCCTACATGCCGGCAATCGTCGAAGTCGCGAGCCGTAGTGGACTCGCCATCGTGGAGGACGCAGCGCAGGCCCATGGAGCCGAAATCGGCGGGCGGCCTGTCGGCTCGTTCGGCCTGGGGTGCTTCTCGCTCTACGCCACGAAGAACGTCACGACAGGCGAGGGAGGCGTGATCACAACAAACGACGCGAAGCTCGCCGACCGGCTTCGCGTCCTCCGCAACCAGGGTATGCGAGGCCACTACGACTATGTCATGGCCGGTCACAACTACCGGATGACTGATCTCCAGGCGGCGCTCGGCATTCCACAGCTCCGACGATTGCCTGCAATGACCCTGCGGCGGCGAGAAATCGCGATGAGCTTGACCGACGGCCTTCAGGGGATTCCGGGAATCCGGCTGCCCGAGGCGAGGCCGGGGACCACGCACGTCTATCACCAATACACGATCCGCGTGGGGTCTCAGGCACGACTCGATCGAGACGATCTGAGGGCCGCTCTCGAAGAGCGCGGCGTCGAGTCCGTCGTGTTCGACTACGAGTGCTATCGAAGTCATCCCCTCGTGACGACCGATGATGTGCCGGCGGCACGTTCGGCAGCCAATGAGGTGCTATCGCTTCCAGTCCACCCGAGACTCACTGATGCCGACGTTCGGAGGATCGTGGACACAGTCAGGGAGGTGCTCCATGCTTGATCTAGCAATCGTCGGGGCTGGCGCAATGGGAGCCCATCACGGTCGGGTTGCGATGGGTTTGCGCGACGGGCGGGTCGTCATGGTTGTCGATCCCGATGCGGTCGCCGGTCAGAAGCTGGCCCATGCGACCCGGGCGGCGTATACGCCCGACGTCTCAGAGGTCATTGGTTCCGTGGACGCTGCCGTGCTCGCCGTTCCGACGCCGTTGCACAGGTCGCTCGGAGTCCCGCTCCTCGAGGCCGGCATCAGTGTGCTCGTCGAGAAACCGATCGCCGCGGATGTCGAAGACGCACGGGCCTTGGTCGCTGCGGCCGACGCATCAGGCGCGACCCTCATGGTCGGCCACGTCGAGCGGTTCAATCCGGCCGTCCTGGAGCTCGACTCCATCGTGACCGACCCCATCCACATCGCCGCCGACCGGATCAGCCCCTTCACACCAAGGGTCACGGAGGGTGTGATCCTCGACCTGATGATCCACGACATCGATATCGTGCTCCACCTGATGGGCAGTCCGGCCGTAGCAACGGCGAGTTATGCCACGAGGACCCGGTCCGCTACGGAGGATCTCGCCGTGGCCATCCTGGAGTTCGAGAACGGCTCGTCAGCGCTCCTGACATCGAGCCGGATCGGACAACAGAAGATCAGAAGGCTCGCGATCACACAACCCGACAGTTACGTTGCCGTCGACCTCATTCGCCAAGATGTGACGGTGCACCGGGTGGAGAGCGCCGCTTTCGCGCGAGACGGGCGGCCCGGGTTCCACCAGGGTGGGATCGTCGAGATCCCGTTCCTCCGGCAGTCGGGTGAACCACTGTTTCTCGAACTGCAGCACTTCGTCGAGTGCGTCGAGATCGGGTCTGCACCGAAGGTCTCGGGACGCCAAGGGATGGAGGCGCTTCGGATCGCGCTCGACGTTGTCGCCACCGCGCACGCCGGAGTTCAGGATCCGGCGAGGTCCTGATAGCGGAGCGCTCCACCCGGGATGATTCGAGCCGGAACTCCGACCGCCAGGGCGTCATCGGGGATTTCCGTGAACTGCGGAATGACCGTACCGGCACCGATCACGACGCGCGTCCCGATCCGGCATCCCATCAGGATGATCGCGCCCGCTCCGACGTGAACACGGTCTCCGATCACGGTTCTCGCCGTCTCGATCTCGGCCGCTCCGGCTGTCAGCTCACGGCGCACGGTCGAGTGGGAGTAGATCTGCGCACCGGAGGTCACCGTGCAGCCGGCGCCGATCACAAGGCCGCCACTGCCGTCGATGACCGCGAAGGCGCCGATCCAACATCCGGGGCCGATCTCTGGCTCCCCGACGATCCACGCATGCGGGTTGTACGGATTCTCCGGCAGATGATGCCAATCGGGACGCGGCGTCATGATCCTCCCCGCAACTCGTCATCACCCGCAGCCGATTCTGAGATGGCTCCGGATCGCACCGTCTCCCGAATCACGTACAGCGGGCGAGCCCGAGCCTCGTCCACCCCGCGCCACAGATACTCCCCGAGTACCCCGAGCATGACCAGCTGCATTCCACCAAGGATCAACACGAGCACGACCACCGTCGTCCACCCTTCCAGCGGGGGAGCCGAGAACACCCTCCTGCCCACGAGAAACAGCGCATACAAGAATCCGAGACTGGCGATCACGAGGCCGCTGTAGGTCATAGCGCGCACCGGCGCAAATGAGAATTGGGCGAACGAATCAATCGCCAGCTTCAGCCGCTTCTTGGTGCTCCACTTGCTCTCTCCGGCAGCACGCGCCCGCTGGCGATACTGGATGCTGCACTGGCGAAACCCCGACCATGCCATCAGGCCCAACACGTTCCTGTTCCGCTCCTTCATGTCGATGACCACGTCCACGACTTGCCTGCTGCACAAGACACCCGATGGACCCTCGGTTGGGTAGTTGTCCAGATCCGAGATGTGCGTGAACAGTTTCGTGAACCACGAAGAGAGAACCCGTCCGACTGCCCTCTGGTCGACGCGCTGGTCGCGAACACCCCAGACCACGTCGTAGCCGGACTCCCACTCTGCGAGTAGCCTACCCACGAGGTCCGCCGGCTCCTGGAGGTCGCCCCCGACGACGATCGCGCAATCGCCGCTCAGCGTCGAGAGCCCCGCGGTAATGGCGGCGTGGGAACCGAAGTTGCGGGACAGCACCACGATGGTCCCGTCGGCGCGATTCGTGATGTGCCTTCGTAGGGCCTCGAGCGTTCCGTCGGTCGATCCATCGTCGACGGCGACGAGCTCGAAGTCGTACTCCGGGTACATCTGCCGGATGACATCGAATCGCTCCACGATGCCGGCGACGTTCTCTTCCTCATCGAGTAGCGGGACCACCATGGACACGAGCCGCCGGCCATCGCGTTGCGTTCGATCACTCACGCCGTGTCCTCCAGTGCCCCCGAAAGCGTGGTGGCGACCCGGCCCACATCGCGCTCCGACATATCAGGGAACAGCGGAAGCGTGAGCGTGTGCCGTGCAGCAATGGTTGCAGCCGGGAAGTCGTCCTCACCGACACCCAGGAGGTGCTCGAAGTACGGTTCCAGATGGAGCCCATAGGTTCCGATCAGCGCCTGCACCCCTCGATCGCGCATAACGCGGATGACGCTGTCGCGGTCATGAGCCCGATCGAGGAGGACGACATACGACTGAAAAGTCGGGTCCACGTCCTCCTCCACGATCGGGGGGCGGACACCAGGCAGGTCCACCAACAATTCCGACAGCATCGCCGCGAGTCCACGTCGCCGGCGCAGCAGATGGGGCAGTTTGCGCACCTGCGCGATGCCCATTGCACCTTGAACGTCGGAGAGCCGGTAATTGAAGCCTGCGGCTTCGAAGCGCTGGCGATCCGCGACCCGCCTCCCTCCGTGATTGCGAAGCAGTGACACCCGCTCGGCCAGGGCGTCATCGTTCGTGGTGATCATTCCCCCCTCCCCGGTCGTGATCACCTTCCGAGGATGGAAGCTGAAGCATCCAAGATCGGGGTGGCCGCCACACTTCGTCCCAGCGCGGACCGCACCGATGGCACAGGCGGCATCCTCGATCACACCGAGTCCCTCCTGGCGCGCGATCGCGACGATTCCGGCCATGTCCGCGGGATAGCCGAACGGATCGACCGGGATCACTGCCTTGGTCCGCGACGTGACGGCGCTGGCGACTGTCTCGGGGGTGAGGGCAAACGTCACGAGGTCGACGTCGGCCAAGACCGGCCGTGCCCCCGCCTGGACCACTGCGTTCGCGGTGGCCGGGAACGTGTACGCCGGAACGACGACTTCGTCGCCGGGTCCAATGCCGAGGGCAACGAGGGACAGATGGATCGCGGTCGTCGCCGACGTTGTGGCAAAGGCGTGTTCCACACCGACGTACCGGGCGACCATCGCCTCGAACTCGGCCACGGCTGGACCCTGGGTCAGGTGGCCGGTTGCCATCACGCGTTCGATTTCCGCGAGCTCCTCGGCACCGACCGATGGCCGGGTGACCGGCACGTCAATCATCGGGTTCGCCATCCAGCGCGATCTGTCCCCCATACCAGGCCACGGTCTCAGCCAAACCCTGCCGCAGGTTGACCTCCGGAGAGAACCCAAACAGGTCACGAGCTCGCTGTGACGATCCACAATGGCGCATCACGTCCCCCGGTCGCGTGTCCGCGTAGCGCACATCGGCAGCCTGCCCGAGCACATCGACGATCGTATTCACGATGTCCTTCACCTGCGTTTCGTGACCCGAGGCGAGGTTGACGACCGAACCGCGGGTCCCCTCTTCAGCCCACAGCGCAAGGGTGCCCCGGACCGTGTCCCGTACGTGGATGAAGTCCCGAGTCTGGGTCCCGTCGCCATAGATCTCGACCGGCTCGCCTCCGAGCACCTGCCGGATGACCTTCGGGATGAGCGCCGCATAGGACCCCTCGTTCTGCCGAGGTCCGTAATTGTTGAAGGGCCGCACGATCGTCGCATCGATAGCAAAAGTGGCCTGGTAGGAGCGAACGATGTGGTCGGCAGCCGCCTTGCTTGCGGCATACGGCGTCAGCGGCTGGATCGGATGATCTTCGTCCATCGGGATCTGCCGCGCAGTCCCGTAGACCTCGGATGTGGAGAAGTGAATGAGCGACCCGAACGCGTCTCTTCGGGCGAGTTCGGCGAGGTTGGTCGCCATCCGCACGTTCTGATCGATGGTCGCCGCCGGGTGTTCGAGTGAGTACGGCAGCGGAACGGTCGCGAGGTCGAAGACGACTTCCGGTCGGTACTCGGCGACCAGGTCACCAATCTCGGCGGCATCTGCCACATCCACCTTCGCCACGATCAAGCTGGGATACGCGGCGGAGGCGGCGGCCAGATTGCTCTCCCGCCCGAGGAAGAAATTGTCGGCCACAACGAGACACTCGGGCTCGAGGCCCGAAATGGCGTCAACGAGGTGGCTCCCGATGAAGCCGGCGCCGCCTGTGACCATCAGGCGGCGGCCGAGAAGCCTGTCTGGGGGGCGATGTGCCATGCGGACCTTGAGTAGAAGGACGCGCGATCATAACCCTGAGGAGCGTGCGAATAAGTGGCGATGGCACCGCGTACCGGTGCCTGCTACTGGCCGTTCAGGCCTGAGGAGCACCTTCTTCGAGCACTCAATCCACCGGCGGCAGGTACTGCCGCACGACGTCTGGGGAGGCGCCGAACCCTCGGATTCGCCCGTGGTCCAAGAACATCGATCGACCAGCCAGTTCCACGATCAGGCCCATGTCGTGTGACACCAGCAAGACTGCGGTTCCATGCTTCATCATCGTGTCGATCCGGTCACGAGAGCGATCCTGGAACTCGGCGTCTCCCACCGAGAGCACCTCGTCGACAACCAAGACGTCCGGCTGCTCGTCCGTCGCGACCGCAAACCCAAGGCGAGCCAGCATGCCCGATGAATAGGCCCGGATCGGGACGTCCATGAAGCCTTCGAGCCCCGCCCACTCAGCGATCGCCGGCACCCGCGAACGCACGACATCGGCGTCCCGCCCGAGGAGAGATCCGTAGAGGACCACGTTTTCCTCCCCCGTCATCTCACCATTGAAGCCGGCTCCGAGCTCGATCATGGCGGCGACCGATCCCCGCACCCGCACTCGCCCCTCGGTGGGGGGAAGCACCCGGGCAACGACCTTCATGAGCGTGCTCTTCCCCGCCCCGTTGGGTCCGATGACCCCGAAGACCTCGCCGCGATGCACCTCGAGGTCGATGGCAAGCAGTGCCCAGAGTTGCTCGTATTCGACTTGACGCCGCAGGGCCCTGATGGCGAACTCCTTCATCGTGCCCGGCCGGCTCCTGGCAAGCCGGTACGCGAGCCCAACACCCTCGAGCTGGACCGCTGGCTCCGGCGTCACAGGACCGCGATCAGGTTGCGCCAGCTCCGGGAGAACACCCAGACGCCGATGAGGAACGTCACGAGTGCCGAGCCGACCATGTAGGCGAAATTCCATGCGGGTGCCGCGGTTCCGCCGTACATGAAGCCGCGGAACACCTCGAGGTACGAGAACAATGGGTTCAGGTAGATGACCCACACAAAGGCTGCAGGAACGATGCTGATCGGATAGAAGGTCGGCGTCAGGTATGAGACCAGCTGCAGCAGGACGCCCGTCAGATCGAGGACGTCGAAGAAGAACACGGCTGCAGAGGCCACGAGCAGGCCCAATCCAGCGGCGAAGAGCGCCAGGAAGAAGATTGGAATCGGCACGAGCACGACCGTCCAGGGAATCCCCTGACCGGTGATCACCTGGATGACGGCAAGCGGGATCAGGCTGAGCGCGAAGTTGACGGTGGCCGCAGCGATGGCAGCCACCGAGAAGATCTCGGGCGGCACGAAAACCTTCGACAGGATCGCCGAGTTGTTGACGATGGCCGCGCCGGAAGTGAGCACGGCCTGGCTGAAGAAGGTGACCAGCAGGATGCCGGACAGCAGGTAGACCACGTACGGGACACCGGGAGTCTCGAAGCGGAAGAACTGCCCGAAAACCATCCAGAGGACCAGCGTGGTCGCCAGCGGATTGAGGAGGGTCCACCAAATACCGAGCGACGAACGCTTGTACCGAACGGTGATGTCGCGTCTCGCCAGCAACCCAACGAGGTCGCGGTACTCCCACAGGTTCCTCAGCTCGGAAACGAGCGGCCTGCGCGCCAGGTCAGAATCGTAGTAGGTGACGGTGTTGCTTGGCATGGTGAGCCCGAGGCTGCGAGGGCGCCGGGAGATCGGAGGTTACCAAGGATCGGCCCGATCCTCCGGAGCCGCACGGCGATGCAACACCCCGGTCCCCGGGTACCCTCGCGGCGCACCGTCGAACGAGGTGAGCGATGGCGACCGTCTACGTCGCAATGAGTGCTGACATCATCCATCCGGGACACATCAACATCCTCCGGGTCGCTCGCAGCCTCGGCGAGGTCACCATCGGCTTGCTGACAGATGAGGCGATTGCGAGCTACAAGCGCCTCCCGTTCATGAGCTACGACCAACGGCTGGCCGTTGTCCGCGAGCTGGCCGGCGTTACAGCCATCGTGCCGCAGGAGACCCTCGACTACGTTCCGAACCTCGAACGCCTCAAGCCGGATTACGTCGTGCACGGCTCCGACTGGCAGACCGGTGTGCAGGCACAGACCCGCCACAGCGTCATTGATGCCCTCGTCGGGTGGGGAGGCGAGCTCGTCGAGCCGGAGTACACGGAGGGCATCTCGTCCACGCAGTTGAATGCCGCCGTGCGCGATCTCGGCACCACGCCTGAGGTCCGCATGCGTCGCTTCCGTCGCCTGCTCGAAGCGAAACCGATCGTGCGCGTCATCGAGGCGCACAACGGCCTCACCGGCCTCATCGCCGAAGAGGCGACCGCCGAACGCGAGGGCCGCCGTACGGAGTTTGATGCCACCTGGGTCTCCAGCCTCACCGATTCGACCGCCAAGGGCCGGCCGGACATCGAATACGTCGACCTCACGTCGCGGCTGGCGACCATCGAAGAGGTCCTCGAGGTCACCACCAAACCCATGATCCTCGACGGTGACACCGGCGGCATCCCGGAACACTTCGTGTTCCAGGTCCGGACCCTGGAACGGCTCGGCGTCTCCGCGGTCATCATCGAAGACAAGATCGGGCTCAAGAAGAACTCGCTGTTCGGGGCGGATGTCGACCAGACCCAGGACGAGCCTGAGGCCTTCGCGGAGAAGATCCGCGCAGGCAAGGAGATCCAGGTCACCGAGGACTTCGCGATCATCGCCAGAATCGAATCCATGATCCTGGGCAAGGGCGTCGAGGATGCCCTGGGACGCGCCGAGCGTTATGTCGAGGCCGGTGCCGACTGCATCATGCCGCACTACAAGGATCGCGACCCCGGCGGTCTGTTCGAGTTTGCCGAGCGGTACCGCGCGACGGGCGCGACGGCGCCAATGGTTGCCGTTCCGAGCGCCTATCCCCAGGTCACTGAGGAGGAGCTACTCGAACAGGGGTTCCAAATCGTCATCTACGCCAACCACCTGCTCAGGGCGGCCTATCCGGCAATGAGGAAGACCGCGGAGTCGATCCTGGCCAACCGCCGGGCGCTCGAGGCCGAAGAAGCCTGCATGTCGATCCGCGAGATCCTCACACTGATCCCCGGCGGATCGTGACATGGTCGACCCGAGGCTGGCATATCAGGCGCTCAGCAGCGCAGGGATCACCTTCTGGACCGGAGTGCCCGACTCGCTGCTGGCACCGTTCTGCGCATTCGTTGCCGACCGCGCACCTGCAGGCTCGCATGTGATCGCCGCCAACGAGGGCGGCGCGGTTGCGCTTGCAGCGGGCCACTACATCGGCACCACACACCCAGCACTCGTCTACCTGCAGAACTCCGGCCTCGGGAACACCATCAACCCCCTCGTCTCACTCGCCGATCCCGAGGTGTACGCCGTGCCCATGGTCCTCCTGATTGGATGGCGTGGCCAGCCTGGGTTGCCGGACGAGCCGCAGCACCTTCGTCAGGGTGCGATCACCTGCGAGACCCTCGATGCGCTCGGAGTCCCCTATCGGATCGCCCCCCGGGACGAGCGCGGCTTCTCCGCAACTGCAGCGACTGCCGTCGCGCAAGCGATCGAACGCTCGGGACCGGTTGCGCTCATCGTTCCCAAGGACACCTTCTCCCCCTTTGCGGCCCGTGCCGGAAGGGCAGCCCCTGCGCTGAGCAGGGAATCGGCCGTGATCACCGTCGCAGACAGCGCCCCGTCAGATGCGGTGATCGTCGCCACGACCGGCAAGGCCGCTCGCGAGCTCTACGAGTACCGGATGCGTCGACTCGGACACATCGAGAGCGACTTCCTCACCGTCGGAAGCATGGGCCACGCATCACAGATCGCGCTCGGCATCGCCCTCACGCGCGAGGATCGGCCCACCTGGGTGCTCGACGGCGACGGATCGCTGCTGATGCACATGGGAAGCCTTGCCGTGATCGCCGAGCATGCTCCGTCGAGCTTCCTCCACATCGTGCTCAACAACGGTGCCCACGACTCTGTCGGGGGCCAGCCGACACCGACGACATCGGTCGACTTCGTCGCCCTCGCCCTGGCTGCCGGATACCGGTCCGCACGGGCCGCATCGACCGAACACGAACTCTCCACCGCCATCGAGGCGGTACCCGAAGGCCCCGCGCTGATCGAGGTCCGAGTTGCCCGTGGGTCCCGCCCCAATCTGGGACGGCCCGCCACGTCGCCGCGGGAGAACCGCGACGCACTGATGCGTTGGCTCGATCCGACATGACAACAGCCCGGCCCGGGAGTCTCCGGCGTCTCATCGATGTCGTTGCCGAAGCCTCGCCGACCGGGATCGCCGTCTTCACCGGCGGGCGCTCGTTCTCCGCGAGCGGGGCCATCGAGATCGTCGCGCGAGCGGTGAACGGGCTCCCGATTGCCCGCATCGGCCATGTCACGCCGAATCCGACGTTGGAGGACGTCGTCCGCGCTCGAGAGCAGTACCTCAAGGTCGAGCCCGAGTTGATCATCGCGGTCGGCGGCGGATCGGTGATCGACCTGGCCAAAACCGTGCGGGCAGTGGCGAAGGCGCCAGACGTGCGTACGGCGATCACCGATGGGCCACCGGCCGGGACCGGGCCTCCCCTC
>Ga0255048_10001883_pt1 | contig 13965 bp, 14 predicted proteins | sample JV7_2_2_MG_FD_183619 | JGI IMG/M metagenome (GOLD analysis project Ga0255048, IMG submission 183619) | Seawater microbial communities from Jervis Inlet, British Columbia, Canada - JV7_2_2 | ecosystem: Environmental > Aquatic > Marine > Inlet | place: Canada: British Columbia | collected 2016-10-06
GTGCCTTCGCGAAGCGACTCGGCGCGGACCTCGCGATTGCCGACAAGCGACGCGAGAGGCCCAACGTGGCCGAGGTGATGCGGATCGTGGGTGACGTCAAAGATCAGGTCGCGGTCATCGTGGACGACATCGTCGACACAGCGGGATCGCTGACGCAGACCGCACGGGCGGTTTGTGAGCAGGGGGCGAGCCGCGTGATGGCCGCAATCACGCACCCGGTGCTCTCCGGTCAGGCCTTCAAGGAGATCGATGAGTCCCCGCTCGTAAGGCTCGTAACCACGGATACGATCCCGCTCAGAGCCGGCGCCGAGGATCACGAGAAGTTTGTGGTCACCTCCGTTGCGCAGCTGCTGGGGGAGTCGATCCGGCGCATTCACAACGAGGAATCGGTGAGCTCTCTCTTCGTGTGAGGGTGAGCTCAGAGGAGATGTAGCGTGCAGCGGATCGAGCTCGAAGTCAGTGTTCGTGAGTCGCAGGGGCGGGGTGCTGTGCGCAGAATGCGCGCCCAGGGGAACGTTCCGGCGATCCTATACGGAGGTGGTATTGAGCCACTACGGCTCTCGGTCAGCGATCGCAGTCTCGAGCGGGCGCTCCGCACCGGGGCGAACGCCCTGATCGATCTGAAAGGACCGAAAGAGGTCAAGGGCAAGGTCGTGTTGGTCAAGGAGATTCAACGGGATCCCGTTTCGCAGCGCCTCCTACATTGCGATGTCTACGCCGTGGACGCCAAGAAGAAGCTGCACGTTTCGGTGCCTATCCGCTTCGAGGGCAAGCCCGTCGGCGTCGAGCAACAGGATGGAATTCTGGAAACTCCGGCGCGCGAGATCGAGGTCTCGTGTTTGCCCTTCTCGATTCCTGAGCGAATCGATGTCGACGTTTCGAACCTCTCGATCGGAGATACGATCCATCTCCGCGACATTACTCTGCCGGAGGATGTGGAGGCGGTTGCGGACGGATCCCTGACCCTGGCCCACGTGAGTGCGCCGCGGGTCGAGGAAGCTCCCGCAGAGGAGGAGGCGCCGACCGCGGAAGAGGCTGCAGCGGCGGAAGCGGCGCCGGCGGAAGGGGAGTCCGGCGACGCGAAGCGCGAAGAGTAGGCGCGCCGGCCGGGATGCGGTTGCTCGTTGGCCTCGGAAACCCCGGAGCCAAGTATCGGGATACGCTGCACAATGCGGGGTTTCTGGTCTGCGACCGCTTCGCCGAGCGACATCACATCTCGGGAGAGTCGAAAAAGTTCCAAGGATTGTTTCGCCGGGGGCGGGTCGGGCATCAAGACGTGGGTGTTTTGAAGCCGGAGACCTACATGAATCTCTCGGGCAAGGCCGTGGCCGAGGCCGTGCGTTATCTACCGATCGAGGGCGAGGACATCATATTGGTTTTCGATGACATGGATTTGTACGAGGGGCGCCTGCGCATTCGGCCTGGCGGCGGACCCGGAGGACATCTGGGCGTCGAGTCCGTGATCGAGAGCTTGGGCACCTCCGACTTTTCGCGAGTACGCGTGGGAGTCGGACGTCCGCCCCGTTCGGGGGGTGCGACGGACTACTTGCTGCGTCCGGTTCGCTCCGAGGATCGGCAACGTTTTTTTCAGACGGTCGATCTAGCCGTAGAAGCACTGGACACGATTCTCGAGCAGGGGGTCGCTGAGGCGATGAACCGGTACAACGGACTACCGGCGATTGGCCAGGAAGAAGAGGAGGGGAAGGCGTGAATGCACTGATGATCGCGGCTGCTTGCGCAGGGATATTGGCATTGATCTTCGCGTTCTGGCGCGCGCGCGTGGTGGAGCGAGCGGACGCCGGAACGGAAGAGATGAAGGAGATCGCCAGCTATATCCGAGAGGGCGCCATGGCCTTCTTGAATCGCGAGTATCGTGTTCTCGGCGTGTTCGTTGTGGTGGTCGCGGCGTTGCTCGCCGTCGTGAACGCCTCGCGGGGAACCTCCCTGGTGGCGGTCTCTTTCGTGGTCGGCGCGGCTTGCTCGGGCCTGGCGGGCTTCTTCGGGATGCGTGTGGCCACGCTCGCGAACGTTCGCACCAGCGCTGCTGCACGGACCTCGATCGCCCAGGCGCTTAACGTGGCGTTCACGGGCGGCACCGTGATGGGCATGTGCGTGGTGGGACTGGGTGTGCTGGGCCTGTCGTCCCTGTTCCTGATCTACACCAACACCCTCGGTGCGGACGTGGCGACCATCACTGGGAAGGTCCTCGCGATCCTCTCGGGCTTTAGCCTGGGCGCGAGCTCCATCGCGCTCTTTGCGCGCGTGGGCGGTGGGATCTACACCAAGGCCGCTGATGTGGGTGCGGACCTGGTCGGGAAGGTCGAGGCCGGCATCCCCGAGGACGACCCCCGCAATCCCGCCTCGATCGCCGATGCGGTCGGCGATAACGTCGGCGATGTAGCGGGCATGGGCGCCGATCTCTTCGAGTCCTACGTGGGTGCGATCATCGGAGCCATGATTCTCGCCGTGCCCTTTGCACAGAGCGTGGGATCGGTTCAGCCACTGAACTACGTCATGCTGCCTCTCATCTTGGCCGCGCTCGGGATCGTGGTATCGATCATTTCCACCTTCATGGTGCGGACCTCCGAGGGTGGGAACCTACAGAGGGCCCTGAATATGGGGATTCTTGGCTCGGCCGTTCTGATGATCCCGGTGGCTTACTTCGCGATCGACTACATGGTCGATATGAAGGCTCTGAACATCCTCGGCGCCATGGTGCTCGGCTTGTTGGGGGGGGTCGGCATCGCGCTGGCGACCGAGTATTACACGGCGAGCGGCCGTGGACCTGTCAATGCGATTACTGCGAGCTCACTGACCGGTTCGGCGACGAACATCATCTGCGGACTCGGAATCGGCATGCAGTCCACCGCGATCCCTATGTTCATCATCGCGGGTGCCCTGGTGGGTGCTTACGAGCTGGCCGGCCTCTACGGCATCGCGATGGGAGGTCTCGGCATGTTGTGCACCGTGGGTGTCCAGCTCGCCGTCGACGCCTACGGTCCGATCGCCGACAACGCGGGCGGCATCTCCGAAATGAGCGGTCTGCCTCCCGAGGTGCGTGCGCGCACCGACAAGCTCGACGCCGTCGGAAACACGACCGCGGCCATCGGTAAAGGCTTCGCGATCGGCTCCGCGGCGCTTACCGCGCTGGCGCTCTTCAGCGCTTTCCGCACCCAGGCCCAGCTCGATCGGCTGGATCTTCTCAACCCGATCGTCATGGCCGGAGTTTTCGTCGGGGGCATGATTCCCTTCCTGTTCAGCTCGATGGCGATGAAGGCCGTCGGGGACGCCGCGGGTGAGATGATTGAAGAGGTGCGTCGTCAGTTCAGGGAGATCCCTGGACTGATGGAAGGCACGGCCAAGGCGGACTACGCGCGCTGTGTGGACATCTCGACGGCCGCGGCCATCCGACGCATGGTCATGCCGGGACTGCTGGCGGTCAGCGTCCCCGTGGTCGTGGGATTCATCGGGAAGGAGGCCCTGGGCGGACTTCTGGCCGGTGTGACCGTGACGGGCGTGCTGATGGCGCTCTTCATGTCCAATGCAGGCGGCGCCTGGGACAACGCCAAGAAGACCATCGAAGCTGGAGCGCACGGGGGCAAAGGCAGTGAGGCGCACAAGGCAGCCGTCGTGGGCGATACGGTGGGTGACCCGTTCAAGGACACGGCCGGCCCGTCGCTCAACATTCTGATCAAGCTGATGGCGGTCGTCTCGGTCGTGATCGCACCCCTACTGGTCTAGTGGGTCCCGGCCCGGGGCGGCCCGGTCGCTTCGCGCACTGCTACGCAGCCCACACTCCGCGCGCGGCGCTCACGCGCTGCTTGCGGGTGCTGGCATCCCCGCGGTGGTGGAGGTTGGTCCGGTGGGGGGGGAGTTGGTAGACTAGACCCCGTCCTCATAACGTACCTCGGTCCCCGTCTCGGTGGGGGCCCCTAAGACCAGGAGGCACGTCGGTGCGCGAGTACGAGTTCATCTACATCATCCAGCCGGACGCTATGCCGGAGCGGGAGCAGGAAATCCACGATCGGGTGGATGGAGTCATCTCCCAGGCGGCGGGAACCCATTTGCTCCGCGATGACTGGGGCAAGCGTAAGCTTGCCTACGAGATTCGGAAGTTTCAAAAGGGCCACTATTTCCAGGTCAATCTGCTGGGCAACGGCTCTTTCGTGCCGGAGCTCGAGCGGATGCTGCGGCTCGACCCCGATGTGCTGCGCTTTCTCACGGTCTTGGTGGACCCGGAAGTCAAAGACATCGACGCCCGCATCACCAAGGCCAAGGAGGACGCTGCCGAGCAGGAACGCCGACGCGAGGAGCGCGAGCGTATGGAGGCGGAGCGCGCGGCTCGCGACCTGGAGTTGGCGCGAGCGGCCGAGGCCGAGGCCAAGGCCAAGGCCGAGGCCGAGGCTGCCAAGCGGCTCAGCTCCGAGTCCGAGCTGGGCGAGGGCGACGGGGAGCCGGAGTTGGCTGTGTCTGGGGACGAGGCGCCCGCCGCCGCGGACGAGCCGGAGTCGGCAGTGTCCGAGGACGAGGCGCCCGCCGCCGCGGACGAGCCGGAGTCGGCAGATGAACCCGCCGAGAAGCCGGAATAGGAGGAGACTGTGGTTGAGATAGTCGTCAAGCGACCGCAGCGGAAGAAGAAGCGCGCGGGCCGAAAGGGTTTCGTACGGCACAAGGTGTGTCGCTTCTGTGCGGACAAGGAAATGTTCATCGACTACAAGGATCCCAGGACTCTGCGGATCTTCCTGACCGAGCGACACAAGATCATCCCGCGTCGGATCAGTGGAAACTGCGCACGCCATCAGCGTGGGCTGACCGTGGCCATCAAGCGCTCACGTCAGCTTGCGCTCATGCCGTTCACCTCGCAGCACGGTTGAGGGAGGGAACGAGATGCCGGTGGAGGTGATCCTGACCGAAGACGTCTCGACACTCGGACACGCTGGGCAGGTCGTACGAGTGCGCCCGGGCTACGCTCGCAATTACTTGATCCCGCAGGGGAAAGCGCTTCTCGCCACGAAGGGGCGCGTGCGAGAACTCGAACACAAGAAGCGCGTGATCGAAGAGAAGATTCGCAAGGAAGTCACGGGGCACGAGGCTGTGGCGCGCAGCCTTGCGGACATCAAACTCGAGTTCCAGGTCCTTGCCGGGGAGGAGGGTAAGCTCTTCGGATCCGTTACGAATGCCGATGTGGCGGCCCGCCTCGCGGAGCAGGGGATCAAGCTGGATCGGCGTAAGATTGAGCTGCATGAGCCCATCAAAAAACTGGGAGAGTACGAGCTGACGATTCGGCTGCACCGAGACGTATCAGCGCCGATTCGCGTAAAAGTGGTCGCAGGAGAGTAAAATACACCCTGGCGTGCGCCGCGCCGTTAGACGGGGGGAACGCATGGCGCAGCAGGTCGAGACCAGAAGCAGGGGCGGATCCGAGAAGCAGAAGCCCGAGGAGAATCTGAGGGCGATCCCCGCGGATCACGAAGCTGAACGCGCCGTGCTCGGTGCGCTCCTGCTGGACCACAACTCCCTGTTCAAGATCGAGGACAAGATCCGTCCGGCCTCGTTCGATCTGCCGCGCCACCGCATGCTGTACGCAGCCTGTCAGAGCCTGGCCTCCAAGCAGCAAGCCGTCACGCTAATCACGCTGCGGAACTTCCTCGAGGAGCAGGGTGTACTCGATGAGATCGGGGGCGTCGGATTTCTCAGCGAGCTCGGGGATGCCGTTCCTACGGCCGCCCATGTAGAGCACCACGCCGACATCGTGCGCGAGAAAGCTCTGGCCCGCTCGCTCATTCGCAGCTGCGAACGAATCGCGAGCAGAGGCTACGAGGGGGGACAACCAGTCGCGGACCTCGTCGAGGAGGCGGAGCGCGACATCCTGCAGATCGCGATGGGCCACACCGAGAGCGGCTTCTCGGCTCTCAAGTCCGAGCTGCAGGCTGCGTTCGAGTACATCGAGCGGGTGCAGTCCGATGAGGTCATCGGTGTACGTATGGGCTTCGAGGATCTGGACCACAGGACGGGCGGCCTGCAGGGCGGCGATCTCCTGGTGGTCGCCGCACGCCCTAGTATGGGGAAGACCTCGTTGGCACTGAACATGGCTCGCAACCACGCCCGGGACCAGGACGGCTGCGTCGGCATTTTCTCGCTCGAGATGACGCGACGTCAGCTCATCGTGCGCTTGCTTATGAGTGAAGCCGAGGTCGACTTCTCGCGTTTCCGCTCGGGCGTTCTCGGAGAGCGCGATATGCGCGCCCTCACGCGAGCAGCCAGTCAGATCGAGGATGCCCGGATCTTCGTCGATGATAGCGCGGTCTTGACCGTGAGTGATATCGCAGCCAAGGCGCGACGGCTCGATCGCGAGGAAAAGCTGACACTGATCATCATCGACTACATCCAGCTCATCCAGGGACGCAGGCGAGACGAGCGCCGAGAGCAGGAGGTGGCCGATATCAGCCGCTCGCTCAAGCTGCTTGCCAAGGAGCTCAACCTCCCCGTGATTGCTCTCTCCCAGCTCAACCGCGGACCCGAGATGCGTCCCAACAAACGTCCCATGCTCGCAGACCTGCGTGAGTCCGGCGCCATTGAGCAGGACGCGGACCTCGTGATGTTCATCTACCGAGACGAGGTGTACGATGAGAACAGCCCAGACATGGGCATCGCCGAGATCAACATCGCCAAGCAGCGTAACGGCCCGATCGGTGTGACGCGCTTACAGTTCGAAGGTCGCTACACCCGCTTCAACGATCTTTCGCCACGCGAAGACTCAGCGCCGGTGACCGCCGGCTTTGACCCCGAAGAGCCGCTGTTCTGATGGGAGAGGAGCCACGGCTGCTCCCCCCCCCTCCACTCGTCCCCGGCTCCACGCTCGGCGTTTGTGCGCCCGCTGGTCCGGTCAATGACGAGGCTCTTGCCGAGGGCATCGGCTGGCTCGAGAACTCGGGCTACGTCGTACGCTGCGCACGGCACCTACGTGCGCGCAGAAGCTATCTCGCAGGCTCGGATGAAGAGCGTCTGGCGGACCTGCTCGAGCTCTGGCGCGCTCCCGAAGTGCGCGGCATCGTACTGGCGCGGGGTGGCTACGGTGTGTCCCGCATCCTGCGCCACCTGGATCCCTCGGAGCTCCGCCGCACGCCCAAGCTTGTGGTTGGATACAGCGATGCCACGTCGTTCCTGCTCTACCTGAGACGCTGCGTCGGGCTTGCCGCGGTGCATGGTCCAATGCTGGAGCGGCCCGATATGAGCACAGAGGCGCGAGCCCGCCTGCTGGCGCTGATGCGCGGAGAGGCGGCGGCGCTGGAGCCGCTCAAGGGATCAGGGCTCACGGGTGGCCGTACGAGAGGTGCGTTGGTGGGCGGAGATCTGACGCTCGTCGCGTCCAGCCTGGGGACGCCATGGGAGATCGATACGCGCGGAGCGATTCTGTTTCTGGAAGACGTGTGCGAGGAGCCCTATGCCATCGATCGCCTGCTCGTCCAGTTGCGCGAGGCGGGCAAGCTGCGCGATGCCGTGGGCGTGGCAATCGGTCAGCTCGTCGACTGCGAATCCGAACGCTACCCTGAGACCGGTGCCCGCGATGTGCTGAGGGACCTCCTGGCGACCGAAATGGAGGGCCCCATCGTGGAGGATCTTCCCTTTGGCCATACCCCGGACAATCGGGCGCTCGGCTTCGGCGTTCAGGCGGAGCTCGATGGAACCCAGGGGACACTCACCTTGCTGGAGCAGGTAGTGGAGGAGATAGCTTGAAGTTAGCTGTTGTGCGCAGGAAGCTGGGACGCGTCGACGGTGTGATTGGGAAGGCGGTGGATCGCGGCGAGCTTCCGGGCGCGGTCGTGCTTGCACATCAGGATGAGCAGCTTCACTACGAGGATGTGTTCGGGGCCGCCTGCCTGAGCCCCGAGCGCCACGAGACGCGGCTGAACACGCTTTACGACCTGGCCTCGTTGACGAAGGTAATGGCGACGACGTCGGCGGTGCTTCTGCTGGTGAACGATGACAAGCTCAAGCTGGATCAGCCCGTCGTCGACCTGCTGCCGGCCTTTGCCGAGAGGGGAAAGTCCGAGATCACGCTACGCCACCTGCTGACGCACAGCTCTGGACTCCGGCCCTGGCGTGCGTACTACGAGGATCTTCGTGAACGGGAGCGGAGACGCGGTGACTCGTTGCTCGCAACGCCGGAAGGGCGTGGATCGATCGTGGGTCGTATTCTGCGCAGCGCCCCCGTGCATGATCCCGGAGAGGCCTCGGTCTACGGTGACCTCGGATTCATCGTTCTGGGTGAGCTGGTGGCGGAGGCTGCCGGTGAGCCGCTCGAGTCCTTCTGTGAGCGACGCATCTTTAAACCACTGGGTCTATCCGACACGCACTTCAACCCCGTACCGTTCAAGGGCCAACGCGCGAGCTATGCCGCGACAGAGCAGTGTCCGTGGCGCGAGAAGGTGCTGTGGGGCGAGGTGCACGATGGTAACGCCTGGGCCATGGGAGGAGCGGCCGGTCACGCGGGGCTCTTCTCCAGCGCAGCGGATGTAATGCGCTTTGCACAGGAGATGCTCGCAGCGGATCGTGGCCAGAGTGCTCTTTTTCCCCAGGAGCTCGCGCAGGAATTTTTCCGTCGCCAGGAGATCCCCGCCGGCAGCGACTGGGCGCTTGGCTGGGATACGCCCACGCCGGGGCGCTCGACCTCGGGCAGCCATTTTTCCCGGCGTTCTATCGGACACACCGGGTTTACGGGGACGAGCCTTTGGATCGACCTGGAGCGGGGCACGATCGTCGTCATGCTGTCGAACCGCGTGCACCTGGTCGCGAAGCGCAGTCGCTTCGACCTGCGACCCCAGGTCCATGATCTGATCCGGGAGGCCTTCGATGCCGCGTGATCTACCGCCCATCGAGGGGATCCGGCACGTGCACCTGATTGCCGTGGCTGGAACGGGCATGGGCTCGCTGGCGTGTATGCTCGCGGAACGCGGCTTCCACGTCACCGGCAGCGATCTGGACACCTATCCACCGATGAGCGAGCAGTTGCGCGACTCGGGTATCGCTGTCGAGAAAGGGTTCGCGGCCGAGCACTTGCTGCGCGAGCCCCCGGATCTAGTCGTGATCGGGAACGCCGTACGCCGCGACAATCCCGAAGCATGTGCCGTTTTCGATGCTGGCATCCCGTATATCTCCTTCCCGGACGCGGTGCACGAGTTCTTCATGCGTGGAAAACAGAGCGTCGTGATCTCGGGTACGCATGGGAAGTCGACTTGTACCAGCATCGTCGGCTGGATCCTCACGCATGCGGGCGCGGACCCGAGCGTTCTGGTCGGGGCGGTTGCGGAGAACCTGAATGGGAGCTTTCGCCTCGGCCAGGGAGAGCACTTTGTCATCGAGGGAGACGAGTACGATACGGCGTTCTTCGATAAGACACCCAAGTTTCTGCACTATGCCGCTCAGAATCTGCTCTTGACGTCGTGTGAGTTCGATCATGCCGATATCTACGAGTCGCTGGAGCAAATCAAGGCAGCGTTTCGCGAATTGATCGCGGGTGTTCCCGCCGGGGGGCGTATCGTGGCGGCCACCGATGTACCGATCGTGAATGAGATCGTTCAAGGGGCGGCAGCCGCCGTCGAGGGCTACGGGTTCAAGGCGTCTGCCCTGTGGCGCGTGAGCGACGTCGCGTTCGACGCGGACGCCACCCAGTTCACGGTCTGGCGTGGTGACGAGCGGATGGCGCGTATCCGGATGCCGTTGTTTGGTCGCCATAACGTCGAGAACGTTCTCGGCTCGGTTGCGCTCTGTCATGGCCTCGGAGTCGAGGTGGCCGCTGCGGCGCAGGCCATGGAGGAGTTCCGCGGTGTGCGCCGCCGACAGGAGGTTCGGGGGGAAGCAGGCGGCTGTCTGGTCGTGGACGATTTTGCGCATCACCCCACGGCCGTGCGTGAGACCGTGGCGACGATACGTGCGCGCTATCCGGAGCGGACCCTATGGGCTATCTTCGAGCCGCGCACGCACACCAGCCGGCGGCGTTTCTTCGAGGATACCTATGTGGAAGCGCTATCGGCGGCGGATCGGGTCGTGGTCGCGAGTGTGTTTCGGCCGGAGCAGATTCCCGAAGCCGAGCGCATGCGCCCCGAGCGGGTGGTCGAGAGCCTGCGTGCAACGGGCACCCAAGCCGATATGATTTCCGATGTGGACGCGATCATAGAGCACCTGGTCCGCAATCGTTCGGGCAGGGACGTCGCAGTGATCATGTCCAATGGGGGCTTCGGAGGAATCTGGGACCGGCTTCTTGCTCGTCTCCGCAAGCTCGAGGAGAAGTAATGGCAGACGAAATTCAGGCGACCGCTCTGCGGAAAGGTACCAGCATCATTTACGAAGGTGTGCCCTGCCGCGTGCTGGAGTTCGAGCACCGCACACCGGGGAACAAGCGAGCCTTTGTGCAGACGAAGCTCAGAAACCTGATGGATGGGACGCAGCGGACCGTCAAGTTCTCTTCCGCCGACTACTTGGAGCGAGCGGTCATCGAGGCTCGGGAGATGGATTATCTCTACCCTGAGAGCGACGGTGGTGTGTTCATGGATGCCCAGTCCTACGAGCAGCTCACCATCCGGGGCGACATGTTCGAGGATGCCGCGCCGTGGCTCAGCGAGGGGATACGTGTGCTCATCGAGCTGCTGGACGGCCGCGCCATCGGACTTCAGCTTCCCAAGTCGGTCGAGATGGGCGTCAAGGAGACCGAGCCCGTGATCAAGGGTCAAACGGCGGCGAAATCCAACAAGCCCGCGATGCTCGACAACGGTGTCAGCATCACGGTCCCCACCTTCGTGGCGCCCGGTGATCGCATCCGTGTCGATCCGGGCGAGCTGCGCTATATCGAGCGCGCCAAGTAGTCCGCGGCCCGATTTGCAAGCTCAGGTGTTTCGTTGCTCCCGGCGCGCGAGCACCAAGGCGGCTGGTGCACCGAGCAACACGTACACCAGCCCCAGCGCCACGATCGCGAACTTTGGCAGCGCACACGCCCACGCGAGGCCGGGCCAGATGGCCTCCTGCGCACCCACGAGCACCCTGATCAGAGCGTAGTTCTCCACGGCATCCAGCAGGGCCGCCGCGAGCTGGCCCCAGGCCAGCCACAGGCCCAGGTTCGCGAGACCTGAGCTGCGAGAGCGAAGCGCCGCGGCGACGCGAACACAGGCCAGGGCGATGCTGAGCGAGTAGGTCGCCAGGAAGAGATAGTCGAGGCCGAGACTCAGCGCGACGTAGATCCGCGCCGTCGGATCCCAGGAAGCGAGGATCTGCTGAGACGCCTCCAGGGTCCGCGCGAGTTCGAAGGACCCGACCCCGAACGTCGCCTCGGGGGTTCTGATCTGGCGATCCAGCGTTCCCATCGCGAGCATGAGCAAGATGCTGAGTACGATGAGCCCGCCCAGCGCGCGCTTGTGCACGGCTTCGTTCAGCCACGAGAAGGGATCCGCGAGTCGCACGGGTGCTGCGATCAGGAAGCTTTGATGGCCGCGGCCAGCCTGGGGGCGACCGCCGCAAGCAAGGCCTCCGAGGCGGAGCGCGGCCGGACCATCACCGTGAAGTCCTGAATGCGCCCTTCCTCGTCGAAGCGAATCAGATCGAGGCCCTGGGCTTTGCGATCTCCGATGCGCGCACGAAAGACGAGGCCCAGGGTTCCGTCAGCGGCCTCGAGCTGATCCGTGTAGTGAAAATCCTCGAGGACCTCGAGCAGGATTCCGAACAAGCGCGCGATCGCCTCGCGGCCCTCGAAGGGTTGAAACGTGATGGGACTGTGCAGCACGGCGTCTTTGCGGAAGACGGCGAGCATGCCATCCAGATCGTGCTTTTCGACGGCTGTGCGAAAGCGGTTTCTATCCAAGCCGAGTTCCCCCGCTGTGCGGACTGCTCTACGACAATAACATCTCGCTCGAGCAGGGCATCGATGAAGTCGTGCGTACCGCGCCGCACCCGAGGAACCCGACTCGGATCCGCTCTCCATGCAGAGCATGGTTGGGACCGTAGCTGGCCCGCGCGAACGAGCCTCCTCAAACTGTTCGAGGCTCGGCCCCCTAGGGCATCGACTCTCCGACCGGACAGCCGAGGCAGCGCGTGAACGTGGCGGCCGCGGGCTGCTTCACCAGGACCTCGTAGACGGTAGGGTCGTTGGCGAAGTAAGTAAACGGCAAGCTGACCACGTAAATCACTGCCCCCACTATGGTTACGCCTAGCGTGAAGGGCCGCGTCGCCAGGGCATCGCCCATGTAGATGACGAAATTCTCACCGGGCTGCGGATCGAGCCGGTTGGCCTGTGCTGCACTCGCAAAGCAGAGTGTCAATGCCACCACCAGTATTAGCCTACACACCATGATTTCCTCCTCGATGGGAGCGCTTGCTACTGGGGCCAGCATACCACGCAAAGCGAGCGAATATGCAGAGCTCGGTCAGGTCCCGCTCGCACTACCCCGCGGACTCAGGATCAATCGTGCGATCAGGCCCTGCGCGTCGAACGGCTCTACCACTGCAGGCTGACTCCGGCCTTCCCTCCGACTTCGTGGAAACCCATATCAGCTCCGACACCGATGTAGACGATGACGTTTTCCCGGATACGCCCCGCGCCCGTCAGGCCGAGGGCTCCCTCCCCCTTGTAGAGGGCCGAGCCAAGATTGAGGCGGAACTTCTTGCCAGGATCCGGCAAGAATGAATCCATCGCCATACTGATTGCGATACCGCGAAATGCTTCATCTTCCAGGTCATCTACATCCGAGTCCAAGCCATTCAGCTGGGAAACGTTAACGGCGTCGGTGCGCGCGGTTCCGGGCGCAACACCGTGGATCTGAACCGGGTCGCCGGCTGTATCCTGGAACTCCGCACCCTGGTCATCCAGGACCAGAAAGGTCGTACTGGTTCCACCGCTCAGGATGGTTCTATCCCTTTCCACGACCAATCCATGAGTCTCTGATCCCCCGTTCTGCAGGGTCAAGCTCACCTTGTCCGCACTCACGGAGACTTGCCCCGCCCCAACGCTGTTGGTGCTTTTCAGGGAGACACTGTTGTCTGGGTTCATCGAGATTTCGTTCGCCTCATGGCCGTTTGAACTCTTTATGGATAGCTCGTCGCTGCCAATGGACACCATGCTCATGCTGTCCTCATCAGACTGCATCACGGTGCAGCTCTCCTTTGATCCCCCCTGACCTATACAGTCACCCTGCCCGATCTCCTGCTCGATCGCGTCAATGTCTTCGCGGTTGGTCGAGATCCCATCTGTATTGGTCGCGATGTTTTCAGCGTTCGTGGCGATGTCAGTGGAGTGCTGAGTATCAGCAGCCATCCTGGCCTGTTCCTCAGCCTCGATCGCGGCAGCGTTGGTCGCGATGTTATCAGTATTCGTCGAAATGTCACCGGCATTGGTCGTGACGTTTTCGGCATTCGTGGCGATGTCGGTAGAGTGCTGAGTGTCCGCGTCCGTCCGGGCCTGCTCCTCGGCCTCGATCGCGGCAGCGTTGGTTGCGATGTCATCGGTGTTGGTCTGGATATCGCTGGCGTTCGTCGCGATGTCGGCGGATTGCTGGGAGTCCGCGTCCGTTCGAGCCTGCTCTTCGGCCTCGATATCGCTAGCGTTGGTTGCGATGTCGGCGGAGTGCTGGGTGTCCGCGTCCGTCCGGGCCTGTTCCTCGGCCTCGATATCGGTAGCGTTGGTTGCGATGTCGGCGGATTGCTGGGTGTCCGCGTCCGTTCGAGCCTGCTCCTCGGCCTCGATATCGGCAGCGTTGGTGGCGGCGTCGGCGGAGTGCTGAGTGTCCGCGTCCGTCCGGGCCTGCTCCTCGGCCTCGATCGCGGCAGCGTTGGTTGCGATGCCATCGGTGTTGGTCTGGATGTCGCCGGCATTCGTTGCGATGTCGGCGGATTGCTGGGTGTCCGCGTCCGTCCGGGCCTGCTCCTCGGCCTCGATATCGGCAGCGTTGGTTGCGATGTCGGCGGAGTGCTGAGTATCCG
>Ga0255048_10001884_pt1 | contig 13961 bp, 11 predicted proteins | sample JV7_2_2_MG_FD_183619 | JGI IMG/M metagenome (GOLD analysis project Ga0255048, IMG submission 183619) | Seawater microbial communities from Jervis Inlet, British Columbia, Canada - JV7_2_2 | ecosystem: Environmental > Aquatic > Marine > Inlet | place: Canada: British Columbia | collected 2016-10-06
TCGTCCTTTCCGGTTTACTGGCCTTCAGGTGTTGAAACACACCGACCGCAATCGCAATAATAACGACTGGAAGAATTAATTTGATGCCTGGGTGGAGACTCATGGTTGGCTATTGTTACACATTCGGAACTACAAGCTAATGTTGTAATGATTTATCGACTGAGCGTCAAGCGCCTGATTCTGGTAGATGGGGTGAATTCGAGATAGTTCCTGTTACTGGTCAAATGCAGCCAGGTTTATCCGGCCCTGGATCACGGGTGGGCACCAGTAATAGGCGCTATTCAGCACGCTGGAAAACTGAAACAACCCATCCTCGATGCCGTCATCCGCGCCGATCATTCGATTCAGCTGGGCCTCGAAAGCATCGAACGAATGACCAAATGCGACAAACATCAGCCCTGCCTGTAATTCAATGTTCCAGGGCATCGAGCGCCTCACCAGAAAAGCTTCTGGGTCGAAGCTTTCCTGGGCGGTACGTTTAACATGTGCCGATTCTGGCGCATCATCAAATTCAATATTATCCGATCGGCGGCGACCGATCAGGTTATCCTGATGTTCGCCTGGGAAAGTATCAAATTTTTCCAGGTCGTGCTGCCACTGCTGTACCGCGACAAAACTTGAGCCGCTGAGGGGCGCTTCGTCACTGTTTAATATTGCCGCTTCAATCGCGGCATCTGCTACCGGGTTTTCAGTGCCGTCTTCGTAGCCGGTTAAATCCCTTCCGCCGGCATATAAGTAGGCGTCGACACTGTCGATCAAATCAAATATCGGCGACAGGTGAGAGATGATGCGGCGTGACCTGTGTAATAGCTCGCCACGATCATCACCACGGATCCAGCACCATAAATCGGTAGCCGTGCCAGCGCCAATATGTTTTGAAGCGAACGCCGGCATGACCTTCAGGCCGGGGACGGATCGATCGAAACGGTCTAGTAACGAATAGCCGATAGCGACCACAATGTTATCGGTATCCAGGGTTTGAAGGGTTTCAATTACCTGCTCCAGTCGGGTCGTTTGACCCAGATTGCAGGTCAGATAAACCGCCTGTTCGGGCAGTGGTTGCAGGATACCAGGTTGATAATTATCCATCATATGCGATCAGGTTGAGGTTTCGAAACGACTCATGGCGACATTTTTGGTTGTCGACCTGGGGTCGAATATCTGCCCGTTCATCGCTATATAAACGCCTGGTTCGAGTAGCTGAACCGCGTTGGTGGCTACCCCGATATTGTAGGCCGCATCGCTGTATCGCATGCGTGCGGGTTGCATCGCACCGGTAATGACAATGGTCTTGTTTTCAATCTCAAGCAGGCACATCGCGGTCTTGATCATGGAATCTGAACCATGTGTTATAACGATTCGGTCGTAGGGGTCCAGTTGCACTTTCGAGCGAATGGCTTCACGATCTGCGTCAGTCATGTCAAGGCTGTCCATCTTCAGAATTGATTCCACCTCGAAATTGAAAGTTACGTTGGCTTCCTCGAGTATAGGTATCGCCATCGGCTCACCAATGTGAAATTCACTCTTGTCGTCGTAGTAAATTTTGTCGAAGGTGCCGCCGGTGGCGAGTATTTTAATTTTCATCGCAGGATTATTTCATGGATGTCACAGAATTCAAATGATTGTTAATCGTATACAATTGCCGATCTTGCTAATTCGATAGAAGTAGTTAAATGAGCAGACTCCCCGAGTCGAGATTTAAGCGGCAGTTAATATGAATTCGGTAGCCGAAACAAAGCAACCCGCTCGGTCAACCTTGCCACTGATTGCGATATTGTGTGCCTGCCTGATTTCACTGCTAGCATTTGGTCCAAGATCGGCGATGGGATTTTTTCAGTTGCCGATACTTCAGGAAACCGGTTGGGATCGCACTACTTTTGGCCTCGCAATGGCATTGCAGAACCTGTTCTGGGGCCTGGGTCAGCCGTTTTTTGGTGCAATCGCCGACCGATATGGCACCTGGAGAGTAATGACGGTTGGTGCCCTGTTGTACATCCTCGGTCTGATAGTGATGGCATTTGCTGCAACGCCGCTGTGGCTGCATATCGGCGCTGGTATTCTGGTTGGGCTGGGAATCGGCGCCTGCTCATTTGGCGTTATCCTGTCTTCGCTAGCCCGCATAGTAAGCCCCGAGAAACGCTCGTTTGCTTTCGGCCTGGGTACTGCAGCGGGTTCAGCGGGCATGTTTATCTATGCGCCGATTTCGCAGGGGTTGATCGAATCGTTAGGCTGGTCCGATAGCCTGCTGGTATTGAGTGCAGTAATGTTAGTTATTCCGGTGTTGGCAGTTGCGCTGCGAGGCAATGCGTCGACTTCGAAAATAGCCAGTGCCGAAATTGAGCAGTCTTTCAGGGAAGCGTTGGGCGAGGCCTTTGCCCACAGGGGTTATCTGTTACTGACTGCCGGTTTTTTCGTTTGCGGATTCCAGGTGGCATTTATTACCGCCCATTTCCCCGCCTATATTGGTGACCTTGGCATAGCGGCACGGTGGGCGGTGGTGGCGATTAGTCTGATTGGCCTGTTCAACATATTTGGCGCATTGGCCTCGGGTATAATCGGCCAACGCTATTCGAAACCGATACTGCTGACGCTGATTTATATAGCTCGCTCTATAGCCTTTACCGCCTTCTTGCTGATACCGGCGACACCCACCACCGTCGTCATTTTTTCAATCGTAATCGGTATCCTCTGGCTGTCTACTATTCCACCAACCAACGGTTTAGTCGCCGTCATGTTTGGAACCCGCTACCTGGGCATGCTCGGCGGCGTGGTATTTTTCTCGCACCAGGTGGGTTCCTTCCTCGGCGTCTGGATGGGTGGTGTTCTGTATGACCAGACCGGTTCCTACGATGTGGTCTGGTGGCTCGGTGTTGTACTAGGACTGTTTGCTGCAGTCATGCATTGGCCGATCAAGGAGAAACTGGTAGAACGGAAGTCATTGGTTTCCGTGTAAAACGGTCTGAAAATCCGATGGTCGGTCAAATATCTTTCCGAGTTTGAAGTCATGCTGTCGCTTTAGTTGTTTTATATACTTAGGATCATTCGAAAGCAGACGTTAGCTATTGCTAATCGAGAGGCCGCTTAGTGCCCAACTGAGACGCTCATGCCATTTCTAAACTTCTCACGTAGCAGGCACTTTATCCGACTGCATGCGTTTGTTGTATTCTATGGCTGGCAGGGATGTAAATCGGGGAATCAAGCCTACTGGGATTTATAGCATTTCTAACTACTACGATGAATGATCTGTGTGACAATATATAATTTAAATAGTGAATACTAGAGAGAATAAAATCATGTCTGATGCTGACGAAATCAAGAAATTGTACCAACTCTACAAGAATGCCCTCGCTGAAAGAAATTTCGAGAAGGTGGGTGCCATGTATACCGAAGATGGGATGTTAATGCCACCCGATCAGCCACCTTTAGTGGGGCCTGCACAGATATGCAAACATTATGCTGATTCTGCGGGCGGAGATTACGAAATGAGTCTCGATAAAATCGAAACAGCGGATAAATTGGCTTGGGTCAAGGGTACCGCGCATTGGGATGAGAACGGACAAAATCGGTATGTGGTATTCGTTGATGTATGGCGTAGGGAAGAAGGTGTATGGCGTCTCGCAGCCTGCATTGCTAATTCGAAGGAAGGATGGACAACTAAGTAATTTCTAAAGGAGCTGGATATTGGGGTCGGATCAATATTTAAGTGTTGATCAATTACCAAGAGTGTGGTGTCTATTGCTACCCCTCGTAAAATCCCAAGGGTCAGCAGTTGGTCGATAGCCGAAGCCTAAAGTCTGATTCTGAGTGTCTGTTTTGAGGCAACTTAGGCTTCTTAGCCTTCTTCAAGCCCCGTATCGGGGTTATGACGATCGTTTGCAATTCTACAGGATTTTCTTGAGACAACTTCTTTTACCAACTTGCATAGGTTTGGAAAGGTGTTCAATAAATCTGCTGGAGAATCCATCCAGGTTGTAATCATTTGCAAGTAAATATCACAGGCCGAAAACCTGTCACCTAACAGATACGGGCCTTCTTCTTTCAGATATGTGTCTAATCCCTGCCACTGGTCCATCATTGTTATTTGAGCTTGCTCTTTAACGGTCGGTATATACTCAGGGTTTGTTGTATAACGCTCAGGATGCCAAATACGAGTGGTCGATGGGTAAATGGTGTTAGATAAATAAAAAAGCCACTGGAGATACCTGGGTCTATCCGGTTCATTGACCAAAGGCGCAAGATTTATCTCGGGATGACGGTCGCACAAAATCTGAACCATTGCAGCAGATTCAAATATTGAAGTTCCATCTCCTAGTTCAAGAGCCGGGAAAAGGCCTAATGGAGAAACTTTTAGGTACTCTGGAGTCTCGGCATCTCCTCGCTCCCATATAAGTTCCTGCATGTCAAACGGTTGGCCAATCTCTTCAAGTATTGCCATTGCTGCAGTAGACGAGGTGTCCCGCTGCCAATAGAGTTTGTACATGTCTAGGTTCCTCCTCCTATGATTACTTTTTAGTTATAACAAAACGAATGGTGAAAGTCTGCAATGTGCCGTTCTCGGAAGTTTGGCACGCGTAGCTAAACGCCTTGCTTTCGAGAAGGTCGATATTGAAATCATCGATAGCAGAGACTGATTTCGACCTAAATCGGGCTTTCCAAGAAGCCCCCCATACGTCGTTTGTCGCGAAGTACGAACTCATAGATAATGGGGAGTCTCATTAATTTGAATTGGTGCCGATATGACTGACATTTACCAAATCATAGACGATCTAGATTCAGATAAGCAGTCGATGGTCGCTGAGAGATTGGAAGACTGCGCACAAATGCCGAGTTTCGCTGAAATTCGGGAGCATTATTTTGACAAGATCGAATTACCATCTATAGGCAGTATCCACGAGCTAGGTTGCGGGACAGGAGCCGTTTGCAGAGCAATCGCATCGAGACCGGGATTTAATGGAACGGTAAGCGGATCAGATCTGTCAGCAAGTCTTATCGATACGGCAAAAGAAATAGCTGCAAAGGCAGATCTTCAAAATATCCACTACTATCAATCCGACGGCCAGGGAGGGGATCATCATGAGTCGCGGCATGATCTTGTATTAGCTCACACCGTGATAAGCCATGTACCAGATCCCGAGGCCCTTTTGAGGGAGGCAATTCGTCTCACCCGACCTGGGGGAAGAATTATCATACACGATGGTGACTTTGCATCTATGACTTTCGGTACAGGTGCACTGGAACTGGACCAAAAAATGCCTGATTTAATTTTGCAATCGGCCGTAGCCAATCGCTACATCATGCGTGAGTTGCCGGGCCTCCTCCAGCAGTTCGATGTTGAAGTTACCCACGCAATCGGTGACGTTCTCCTCGAAATTGGCACAAGTGATTATTTTCCTGGACTAACACATTACTGTCCTGTCGTGGTTGAGGCAGGACTGGCGACACAAAAGGAAGTCGACGACTGGGAGAATGCAATTAATCGAGCGATTTCGGAAAACGCATTTTTTGGTTCATGTAATTTCGTTACTTACGGCCTGCTTAAAAACGGTTAAGGGCAGGATTCATGGGCTTTTTCAATTAGGAATGCTGATAACATGTACGTCCGTTGTGTGCCGAGGCTGTGTAAAAACTCTGGGGTGAGGAGTAAAATAGAGATTTCCAGTTTAGGGTCGATTCATGAGCGGATTTATCGAAGGAGAAAATCGTTACCAGTCCACCTTGTTCCCCGAACGAGTTGATGATTATGTCGAGGAAGACAGTGTGGTTCGCGTTATTGATGTCTTTATTGATCGCCTCGATATCTCGGGATTAGGTTTTAAAGCAGAAGCCGCCGAGACGGGTCGGCCTGGCTACCACCCTCGCACGATGTTGAAGATCTATGTGTATGGCTACCTCAACCAGGTGCATTCATCAAGACGCCTGGAGCGTGAGGCTGGGCGGAATGTTGAACTGATGTGGTTGAGTGGACGACTGGCCCCTGATTTTAAGACCATTGCGAACTTCAGAAAGGATAACGGTGAAGCGATTCGCCTGGTGTGCCGGGAGTTTGTGATGCTGTGTCGCAAGTTGAACTTGCTCGGCGATACGCTTGCGATTGATGGCAGCAAGTTCAAGGCGGTGAACAACCGCGATAAGAACTTCACGCGGGGGAAGATGAAGCGACGCCTGGCTGAGGTCGAAGCCAGTATCGACCGATACCTGGTAGAGCTGGATAACGCCGATCGATCTGCACCCCCTGAGGATACTCGCTCACTCAAAGACAAGATCGCGGCCCTTACAGAGGAGATGAACCGGCTAAAAAAGTTCGAAGTCCGGATGCTTGAGGCGCCGGACCAACAACTCTCGCTGACCGACCCTGACGCCCGATCGATGAGACACCGCGGTAGCGGTATGGTGGGCTATAACGTGCAGACAGCCGTTGATGTTGATCGTCATCTGATTGTCACACACGAGGTGACTAACGCGGGCAGTGATCGGCGCCAGCTGACCCGGATGGCGCAGCAAGCCAAAGCAGTCATACAGACAGATTCATTAAATGTGCTCGCTGACCGGGGCTACTACAGTGGCAATGAGCTTCAATCCTGTGAGAAGAACAATATTGCCACTTATGTTCCTAACTCGACGACCTCGCCGAACAAGGCGAAGGGCCAGTTTGATCGCTCCGAGTTCCATTACATCGCAAAAGACGATGAATACCAATGTCCAGCGGGTGAGCGCTTGATCTATCGATTTACACGAACAGAAAAAGGCAAGCAGATCCGGCGCTACTGGAGTTCGGCGTGTCCGGGCTGCCCAATCCATGCGCAGTGCACGACCGGGAAGCATCGGCGCGTGAGCCGATGGGTTCATGAAGAAGTTATTGAACGAGCCGAAGCACGCCTGGCTGCAAAACCGGATGCCATGCACATCCGCCGGGCGACGGTTGAACACCCCTATGGCACATTGAAGGCCTGGATGGGAGCGACGCACTTTTTAACGAAAACGCTGGATCACGTGAGTACCGAAATGAGTCTTCATGTGCTCGCTTACAATATGAAGCGGGTAATCAACCTGATTGGCACCAAACGACTGCTTGAAGCGATCTAATCGCTTCCTTCGCTCCAAATAAATCAACGATTACTACCTGAATATTGTTCACACTAGCTGGGCATTCCTTTACTAACTAATCTACTGCGTGGCTTGCGTCGAGTTTTTACACAGCCTCTGCCGTAAGCCGAAGTTAATCCAGGAATTTTGAAGATCTGTTAACGGAAAAGCTGATCTTCAGATTCAGCCTGGCTAGCATGTTTCAGCGTCCCCTTTTCTAGAAACAATCAAACAGGTGTATGAAGATTGTTGTAATATATTGTCAGTAATAGCTTGTTTTATAAAGATCATCTTCCTACCAGTGAGGCAAGAACATGAATCCAGAAAACGAGGAACTTGTACGACGTTGGCATGAGGAAGGCATAAACCAGCAACAACCCGATCTAGCTCTTGAGCTTTGCACTGACGATTTTAAATTCCACTTCGCCTTTACTACCCCTGATTATCCAGAAGGTGCCGCTGCACTGAGACACTGGTTAGTTGGCACATTCGATTTCTTCCCAGACTTTTCGATCGAGATAAACGATCTCGTTTCAGACGGGGAGAAAGTTGCATTTCGCGCAAATATCAAAGCAACTCAAGGAGGGAAGATATTTGGTGTCGAGCCGAGTGGTAAAAAGTTGTCCTGGAGTTCAATGGGCATTGTGCGAGTAGAAAATGGAAAAATGGCAGAGTTCTGGTGGATGCCTGATTTATTTACGCTCATGGATCAACTGCAATTGGTACCAGACTAGAAAATCTATCTTCAAAAGGTGTTTGCGTAATTTCTCAATTGAAGCGAGTGCCTGCAGTTGGCCGATACTGTTGAAAAACTCCAAATTTTTCGACCGGACAAAACCATTTGCGTTTTAACCTGTTTAACGAACCTAACACACGGAGGGGATCATATTAATTACGATCTCTTCTTACGGTGTCACTGCCGAAATCTAATACCTACTAACCAGTGAAGTTAAGGGTATTTTGGTTTCCACCGGAAAAATCCCCCATTCAAATTATCGAGTTTTTCAACAGTATCTGCCCAGGGCGGACCTTGGAGGAATATTAATAAGGGACTGAGCGTAAAGGTAATCGTTTGACTGGAGTTAGCATGCGAGTAACATGCCATTTACGCTTCTTATACACGGCTGGGTGATCTTACGGCGGTATGTCCCAGCGGCACCATTGAAAGAAAAACCACTACCATGGAAAAGCGCCTACCCCGTAAACTAGCTGCCATCCTGTATGCCGATGTGGTCGGTTATAGTCGGCTGACAGGCGAGGATGAGGACAGCACTCATCGCAGACTCACCGAATACTTAGACCAGATAGCCGTCACTGTTGAACTCCACGGCGGCCGCGTCATGCACTACGCGGGCGATGCGGTGCTCGCCATGTTTGAGGCTGTCATCGATGCGCTCTCTTGTGCTGCCCAGGTCCAGAGCAACCTCAAAACGCGCAACGGAGACCTTCCCGATGAGCGCAAAGTTCAGTTTCGTATCGGCTTGAACCTGGGTGATATCATTGAAGATAGAGACGACATTTATGGTGATGGCGTCAACGTGGCAGCACGATTGGAGAGCCTGGCGGCGCCCGGGGGTATTTGCCTTTCCGAATCAGTGTATACAGCGGTCAGCAACAAGCTTCCCTTTGACTACGAGTTTATGGGTGAGCAAGAGGTCAAGAACATCGCCCAGCCAGTGAAGGCATACCACGCCCGCCTCAAACCCGATGCAGTGGTGCCTGAGCCAAGGGGCGCTGCAAGAAAAGGCAAGCGGATGCAACGGGCTATCGTCGCTGCTATGGTTGTTGTGCTGGTGGTCGTGGGAGGCGTACTCACCTGGCTTAAGCCCTGGGAGGCAGGGGGAGAGCCAGCATCCATCGAGCGAATGGCATTTCCGCTGCCGGACAAGCCTTCTATCGCCGTTCTTCCCTTCATCAACATGAGCGATGACGCGAAGCAGGAATACTTCGTCGACGGCATGACAGAGGACCTGATTACGGACCTCTCAAAGTTGTCCGGCCTGTTTGTGATTTCGCGCAACTCGACATTTACCTACAAGGGGAAGGCTGTGGAGGTACGACAGGTGGCAGAAGACCTCGGGGTCCGCTACGTGTTGGAGGGTAGTGTGCGTCGGGTCGAAAACCAGATTCGCGTAAACGCTCAGCTTATCGACGCCACTACGGGCGGCCATCTATGGGCGAATCGATATGACGGCCAACTGGATAATATCTTTGCCCTGCAGGACCGCATAACAAAGAAAATATTCGCCGCGCTGGCGGTGGAACTCTCAGCGGGAGAGCAAGAAAAGTTGGGTCGTAAAGAGACCAACAACATCGAAGCATACGACGCTTTTTTAAAAGGCTGGGAACATTATCGCAGGTGGACGCCGGATGATTTTCGAAAAGCACTTCCTTATTTTCAGAGAGCTATTGAGTTGGATTCCCAATATGGACGGGCCTATGCAGCGATTGCCTCGATTTATACAGAAGGTTATCAAAAAGCATGGGATTGGTCTCATGTGGTGGGCGTATCTGCTGAGGCCATGCCCGGACTGGCCGGAGGATATTTGAAAGAAGCTTTGAAAAATCCGACACCTCTCGCCCATCAAGTTGCATCAAAATGGTATGTAATATTACTTTTCTCAGAAGAGTCAATCGCGGAAGCAGCGCGGGCTATCGCTCTCGATCCTAATGACGCCGTTGGCTATGCGGCTATGGCTACAGCTCTCGTTTATTCCGGCAAGCCTGGCGAGGCTATTGACTTTGTCGATAAAGCGATACGTTTCGATCCCCACAATATGCCCAATTATTTGTTCACACAGGGAATGGCCTATTTTGGTACGGAACAGTTTCGGCAGGCGGTATCTGTTTTTGAAAGGGCCTTCAAATTAAATCCGGAACTAGGATTGGTACAAAGAGCGTATCTGGCTGCTGCATATGTGCACCTTGGTCAAGAAGAAAAGGCTATGGCCGAGCTAGATAAACCCGAAATTAAAGAAGTAAGGGAACTTTATGACCTCTACGTAAAATATGAAGGTGCCTATTATAAAAGACCAGAAGATACAGCTCGCTTGATTAGGGGTCTACAAAAGATTGGATTGGGCAAAGGTAGCTAATGATTTCATGTTTATAAGCAGAGAAAGAGCTCCAGTAGTGTTCGCTTCATTTTCGAATAGCCGCAATGGCGTTGTTTCGAACATAGTGCGGCTCAGGATTTGTAGCGTTTCATCGAGGAAGGCTTCCATTTAAAAGAGGGCAAATCATGACAACAAATACCAGGGGATTGAAAACAAAGGGGATAGAAATTATCGGCAGACGACGGTTCATCAAAACTGCCTTAACGCGCGCCGCACTTGTTGGCACTGGGAATCTGATTCGCCCAGGTTATGCTGCCGCCAAACCAAAGACTCTTAAAATAATGCAGTGGATCCATTATATACCGGGATACGATGAGTGGTTCAACGAGTCTTACGTTAAAGAATGGGGAGCCAGGAACGACACTGAAGTGATCGTTGACAACATCAGCCTTGCTGCATTGAATGCACGAGCGGACGCAGAGGCTTTAGCTCAAAGAGGTCACGATCTCTTCCTTTTCTTGTGGCCCAGGCCAGATCTGGAAGAGCATGTTATAGATCTCAAGGATGTATACGATGAGTGCATCAAAGCCTCGGGCAAACCCATCGATTTGGCCATTGGGAGTTCTTATAACCCCAAGACAAGGAAATACTATGGTCTTTCCTCTAGCTTCGTTCCTGGCCCTGTAGAGTATCGCAAGGATTTGTGGGACTCGGTTGGGATGTACCCCGATACCTGGGATGACGTTCGGATAGGGGGGGCAAAGATCAAGAAGAAGCACAATATCCCATTGGGTCTTGGCCTGGCCTCTGAAATTGACAGCAATATGGGCTTGCGTTCAATCATGTACTCGTTTGGTGCATCGGTCCAGGATGAAGAGGGTAATGTGGCCCTCAACTCAAAACAAACAATAGAAGCGATTAAATTTGTGAAGGCCATGTACGACGAGAGTATGACTCCAGACGTCTTCACCTGGGATGCCTCCTCTAATAACCGCTTCATGCTCACTGGCAAGGCATCCCTGACGATGAATGCCATCTCCATAACCCGTACGGCCGAAAGGGATGCCCCGGAGATGAGTAAGAAGATCTGGCTCGCCAAGGTTCCCAAAGGCCCAATTCGTAGATTGGGACTACAGCATGTCATGAATGTGCATTCAATCTGGAAATTTGCCGAGAATATCGAGGGTGCCAAGAAGTTTTTGGTGGATTACGTGTCTAATTCCGACAGAGCATTTCTGGCCAGCGAGTTCTATAATTTCCCCTGCTTTCCAAAGACAGTTCCTGATCTTAAAAAACAACTTGCCTATGATAAAAGGGCCAACCCACCGGACAAATACAAGGTGCTTGAAGATGTTCAGGACTGGGCTACCAACATAGGTTATCCTGGTTATGTCAATGCCGGTATCTCCGAGGTCTTTGGGTCATGGATCATTCCTAATATGTTTCGCCAGGCTGCAATTGGTGATATGAGTCCAGAGGACGCTCTCAAAGCGGCAGACAAAAAAGTGCAGGCCATATTCAATAAATGGCGAACCAAGGGTGTACTTTAAAATGTGAGCTTTTTTTCTTCTGATCGGCCATTGTCCATTAGTCTGATTTTTGAGTTTAGGAAATATAAACACCATATTTTCACTATTCCATCAAATAACGAGTTGAAACTATTGCCACGGTCTCGTCCTGGTGCACTCGAAATCTAACTAAAATCTGCCGATACTTTCAAAATTGCCAATCCCCCATACGAATTTCTGCGCCCAGGCATGCTGATAACCTGTGGTTTCTTTCGATGGCCCAATGGCTGCTCCTTTAATCGGGCGTCACTGTCAAGCCCCGTTTCAAACGGTTGCTATTTCAGGTTGTCTCTTGTGTGGGTCACGCTCCTTTCCGCAGTCGGTTTATTGATATCCCGCTGCACGCAATAGTCTGACAGAATGGAGAGCCTGGCTATGTGACGCGCTTTTATGCGCAGCAGACATTTACGGCTTCATCCAGACATTCATCCACACGAGGGACGTTCCCAGTAAAGTTCTACAGGTAGCTAAGTTATTGCTTCGGTAGAACCATATCGGAAATCGGTGCCGTCTAACCAGATCCTATGCAGTATCACGGCAAGTTTACGGGCCACAGCAATGACAGCACGCTTGCGACCCTTCGTTTTTATCAGCCTTACTCCCCAGACTTTCAGTGATGACCATTCTTCTGAGCGGGTAACCAGTGCATGTGCGGCCAAATACAAGGCCGAACGCACATCAGGATCGCCCGGCCTGGATACGCGCCCAGGATTATCGACTTCACCAGACTGATAGCGCCGTGGTGTTAATCCAAAATGAGCAGCTACTGTTCTAGAGCTTTTAAAGCGACCAGGGTCGTCAACACCCACCTTAAAGGTGAGCGCAGTAATGGCCCCAACACCAGGTACGGTCATTAATCGCTGGCAGATCGTATCCTCTCGTACCAGGGCTTTGACCTGGTTATCGAGCTTGAGATAGGTATGGCCTGAAAATTCTTTGCGACTGCATGAGATGGATCGCGTTTGGTTGTGACCCGAAAGCGCCGCTTGGGACATCCCCGGAGACGCTCTAAACGCATGAGCCGCGCTACTTTATTGCGACCAACGTGATATCCCTCACTCGCAAGCTCTGCCCTGATCCTGGGACTGCCGTAAACGCCTTTGCTTTGCGCATGAATCCGTTTGATCTCTGACACCAGTTCACGATCCGCCTTTGCTCTCGGACTCTCTGGCCGTGTTCGCCAGGCGTAATATCCGCTCGTGGAAACATTCGACAGACGGCACATCATACGAACCGCGAAACGACTTCTGCGATGTTCGATACAGGCGTACTTCACTTCGATTCCCTGGCAAAGTACGCCGCTGCTTCCTTTAAAAAGTCACGCTCCTTCTTTACCTTGCCTAACTCGCGCTTGAGATCAGTTAATTCCTGATCTCGGGTTCGACCTTGACCTGGGAATGCATCGTTGCCTAACAACTGTAGTTCGTCTCGCCAACGGCGGAACTGTCGCGTGCTGATCCCTAGTTCAGCACAAACTGCCGCATCGTTGACGCCTTCTTCACTGGCTCTTCGGATCGCTTCTCGTTTGAACTCCGAGCTATAACGTTTATATCGCTTCGGTTTCGTCATCTGACACCTCCTAGCGCTCTTCGCGCCTATTCTAGGTGTCCACCAATTCAGAACAAGACCAGTTTCGGTTAGATAGAACGACTTGTAATCCACATCCTACAAATACTTCTGCTCTGATCTATATCTCCCAATCAATCAGTATTGCGGATGACTACGGAGGCATATTCCAATTGATTCCGGCTCGGAGGCCGGAATGACAGGATATTATTTCATCCGTTTCGGAATGTATCTGCTATAAACCGAAGCAATCATCATCCAGATGGCCGCGGTGGGAAATACGATCGGCAAGGCAAATATTTTCAGCAGTATCGCGAAAATACCTGGCGTCAGTAGTTGGCCGGCATCCCGATAGGTAGAAAATACTGCGGTCATTTCGGCGCGTTCGCGACCTCGCACCGCGCGATAAAACAGGACATTACCCGCCCCGTCCAGCATCGTGGTGCCAAGCGCACTGACTACCATCAACGAGGCCGCTAACCAGGGTATATCGTTTACTGAATAAACCACCAGTAGCAGCATGCCTGTCACCGCGAACCCAGTTTGCATCAGCGCACGAATACCATATCGCCGCGCCACCCAGCCCCAGAAAGGTACAGAAAATGTCCAAGCGGTTCCGACCGAAACTATCGCAGCGCCGGTAAGCTCTCCGAGGCCGGTTTGCTCACAATATATCGGCATGTAAATA
>Ga0255048_10001885_pt1 | contig 13959 bp, 14 predicted proteins | sample JV7_2_2_MG_FD_183619 | JGI IMG/M metagenome (GOLD analysis project Ga0255048, IMG submission 183619) | Seawater microbial communities from Jervis Inlet, British Columbia, Canada - JV7_2_2 | ecosystem: Environmental > Aquatic > Marine > Inlet | place: Canada: British Columbia | collected 2016-10-06
ATCTTGAACACTAGAGTGAGTGTTGTTGAAATAAGCGTCTGATACTTCTGCTGCGGTTAGCTCAGCATTGTGTATGCGGAAGTCTGTTACCAATCCATTGAAGGGAAGACTAGCATCATCTCTTGCGCCAATACGGAAGTCAGTTGCATTAGTTGATGATCCTGTAAAGGTCGCGATTATGACTGACGAAGCAACCAACAAACCATTAATATAGAATTTTGTACCTGAACCATCATTAGTTCCGTCGTACACTATTGTTACAAAATACCACCTATTTGCTTGGAGAGGTGCATCTGTATCTACGGAGGTTTGACCTCCAACTGTATTCTCTATATTAAAACGAAAAGTGCCGTCAGTTACACCAAACAATATTTCATAACCTTCGTCTCCAAGATCACGTTTTTCAAAAACTGATTGTGAATCTACAAGATTCCTTGTTTTAAACCAGAAACTAAAACCAAAAGCACTTGATCCGTCCTTGTCATAGTTATTCCCAAAATCAACCAACGATGCGGAACCATCGAACTCTCCTGCGTATGGAGTTGAACGAGTCGCCAATCGTTTCTGCATTGGCCCATTAGCCCAAGTAGCCCCTGTGATAGTTCCGTCATTTCCACCAGTACCTGTATCAGCCACCGTTGACCCTGTCCCTTCAGACATTAAGTACTCTTTCACCATTGATGGCTGTTGTGGGATTATATTGTCAAAGTAGAAGTCTTCAATCTCTTGAGCTGTTAGAGCAACACTCCAAGAACGACAAGGGCCGATGAGTCCTAGGAAGTTTCCTTCTTCTGCTATCCGTTTAATAGCTCCGATTCTTGTTGTGTTTGTTGTTGCTGTACCTAGTGACCCATCACTTCCTGTATTTACAATTCTTCCATCAACATACAAATTTGTTGTTGTCCCGTCTCGTACTCCAACTATTAAGTGCCACTGGCCATTATTTATTGCTTCTGTAGAAGATATATTTATAAGATTGGTTGCGTCATCACGAACAAGAAATGATGCAAGTCCTGTCGCTGTAACCTGTAAAATTGCTAGTGGTGTATCTGATGCGTCCCTTCCTTCAGCATAAGGATCGCCAGCAACTGTAGACTGAGTCTTTACCCAGCATGCCATTGAATATGCTGTCGTACCGTTTGAAACCTCATTTCCATCACATTCAACATCGTCTGTTACGCCATCAAATGCGAGAACGTAAGGAGTTGAACGAGTCGCCAATCGTTTCTGCATTGGCCCATTAGCCCAAGTAAGACTTGTACCTGCACCTGCTATTGCACCTGTTGATGTTACGGTTGAACCAGCACCCTCATTGAAGGGAATACTGTCTTGGACACTAGAGTGAGTGTTGTTGAAATAAGCGTCTGATACTTCTGCTGCGGTTAGCTCAGCGTTATGGATACGGAAGTCTGTTACCAATCCATTGAGGGGAAGACTGACATCATCTCTTGCGCCAATACGGAAGTCCGTAGCGTTAGTCATGTTAGCATCAAGTGCGCTTGTAGCGATTACTACAGCCTTTGATTCTCCATCTATATACCAAGCAATGTCAGAACCATCGTTTGTTCCTCCATAAGTAAAAGTTATAAACTGCCACTTATTGATAATGACTTCATCATCCATATAAACAGATGTAACATTCCCATTCGATCCCTCAAAAGACATCCTAATTTTCCCGTCATCTAGCCCATATATTGCTTCATAACCTGTATTTGCTGCATCTCGTTTCTGGAAGATAATCTGAGTAGTTGTACGATCGCGAGGTTTGAACCAGAAACTAAAACTAAACGAGTCAGTTCTTTCTTTGTCATAAACATCACCGAAATCAACCAGAGAAGCTGAGCCATCGAACTCGCCTGCGTATGGGATATGTTTTATTGCAAAACGAGGCATAAACCTTAATTAATTTCTTCCGCTTCTTTAGCGTCTCTAGCTTTTTGTGCTTCGACTCCTACCTCTAGCTCTTTATTCTCTACCAGAGTAGGAGCTACCTTCTCCTCTCCTAGCTTTTCCCAACTCTCCGCTCCTTTGTCTAGCTCTTCGTAAACCCTGACCTCGTCCAGTGAGGCAACCTCGAAGTGTTGTTCTTCTGACGCGGTTCCATCGTCACGAATGAACGTCACTTTCATGTGAGTGTTGTTTCCTGAGTTAGCAACCGACCCTGTTGTGATCTTGTACTTAGGCATATTATTTTCTAGTTATCTAAGCTGCAACAACCGACCCATTTGCTGATAGTGGTCGCCATTCGCAGTAAAGAGTTAAAGTTCCTTGTGTTAAATCATCTACATTGCGAGTGAGAATAACATCTGCGCCTCCTCCAATGACAACCCAATCTTCGGTCATTCGTTCTGAATCTGCTGCTGGACTTGTATCCACCCAAACGTCTGTTGCTGCGAAATCTGAGTTATCAATAGTCGTCGCTCCAATCATTGATCCGGCTGATTCTGTTGTTCCTACCGACAAGGTTGTCGTGCCAGAAGTAGATTGAATGGCTGTAGCTCCTACAACTCCAACAACTCTGACAAAAACGTCTCCCGTCACAGTAAAGGCTGCGGCAGTGTCATAGCCTGTAAGGTCTGCGTAGGCTTTGCTAACAAGTTTAGTTGTTACTGCACCTGGATTGTCTGTGAATATCATATTTTAGAATGTTACCCCGATATGAATTGAGGCTGAGGAGATTGAGTTATTCACCGCTGTTGTGATTAAAACTACAACCCCTTCGCTATTACTCCCATCTACTGCTGTGCTTAGTGATGCTCGTTTGTAAGCAAAGTCTTCATTGTTAGTTAAGTTGTTATTCGTTCCGTAGTCTGTAGCTGAGTCAACTACTGAGCCGTTCCCTGGCACAAAAGCTGCCGCTGAATAAGTCCAGCCGGTTGCTTTATGGTGCAAGAGTTGAATATCTAATCCAGTTTCACTTGCTCCGCCATGGCCTGTTATCTCGAAGTCTGTGATCGTGAAGTTTCTGTTCCCAAAATCCTCATATTTGCAAAACCCATAGTTGAAAGTAAATGCACCTGCTGATCCTGTAAGGGTGAATGTAACTTGTCCTAGCCATTTCTTCGAAGTTTCAAAGTATTCATCTGTTGAGGCTTGGTCTGTATCAGCAACAATAATTTCTGAATCTGAATCATTTTTGACTCCTGCATCTGTGATAGATACACCTGTAACTGTTAGAACTAAGTTAGCACCACCGGCTCCACTGGCTACACAAAAAACATGTGCGCCCTTAGCTTCACCAGCAGTACCTAATGTTTGAGTTACAGCTCCACCGATTGTAAGAACTACATGAGCTGCTGGAGCTTCGTAATAACCTGCGAAGTAGTGAGTATCAGTGTTTCCAATATCACCTACAGAGAACGACTTGAACGTGACTGATTGTGGTGAGTCTGTGAATATTGGCATATCTATTTATTAGAGGTATTCAGCACTAAACCAACAGTCGGCACTCCCGATTGTCTTAGTAGCTAAGGTTGATGAATTGCTAACTACGATTCCAGTTGCACAAGACTTTCCTTGTGGGAATGTAATCGAGAAGTTGCTGTCTGCAGCGACAAGAAAAGAATCTTCTGGTACTGCTGTATCTGCTGGAAGTGAAGCTGCGTCATGAACTTGAATGTACTGTGAAGAAGCTGCATCGTTATGTCCTCGTACTTCGTAGATTGTTCCTGCGCTTGCTTTAATAACAAGGCTAGTTGCTGCTGCACTCGTATTGATATTACTTGGCTCAACTGGCTGTGTTGATACTGAATCATTTGTTACGTCAAGTTGTGTTCCAAGAGTTGCAATTAGTCTACCTGAAAGATCACCTTTCAAGTTTCCATTATCACCCTCAGTCATCGCAGCAAGAGCAGTCGGATCATCAATCTCAACACCTGCCATTGAAAGATAGCCACCAGAAGCGAATACTGCGTCTTCTAAGAAGTCAGAAGACATGATCTGCCTTCGGTCTAGTGTCATCCTGGCGATTCCGATGTCACCCTCATCAACCGAGTCAGTTCCTGTTTCATCAGCGAAGAAACCAGTTGCATTTGCATATTCAGTTCCTACACCAAATGCTGCGTCGTCAAGAGTTTGACCTGCCATGATTTGACGACGGTTCAATGTCATCCTTGGAAGTCCAATGTCACCCTCATCAACTGAGTCAGGAGTAGTTTCGTCTGCTAAAAGTCCGCAAGCTAAGACACCATCGGTTCCGACTCCGAAGGCTGCATCATCAAGATTAACTTCAGTACCCTGAATTTGATCTATGTTTACATCTGTATCTAATCCTCCGCTTGAACCAGTTTGAGCTAGGTTGATGTCGTAACTGGTTGAGGTAAGTGAGGAAGTTGTTGTTGCTTTGAGACCCCAGACTTCACCTGTCCGATAGTTCACAGTGAACTGACCATTACTCATGTCAGTTGTCATTGTAGAAAGTTTGTTGACCCAAGTCGCATCTTTATTTCTCTCCCAAATTGCTGTTGGAAAAGCAACCTCACTTGTAAAACAGTCACCTGTGAAAGAGATTGAAGAATCGTTATAGGTTCCAATGTTTCCACCCGAAACCGTTAAGATGTTTTTATTTGCGAATCGGCCTTGGACAGCTGTACCCGCTGCCTCACCCGCGTCTGTAGTTCGAGTTCCACTGCTATTAAAGGAGAGGACAACTGTTTCTCCTGTAATTGATGCAACTGCCGATGACATACTCGTATCATCCACAGGCATCGGACTTTGTAAATCTACGTAAGTTTGGTCTCTGAGCATTTTACCACCTGCCATATAAGTTTATTGGTTAAATAAACTCCTTATGAGTGAGGCGGACTTTCGTCCACCCCACCTCACTCTAAGAAGTCTACTCAGCTGGAACCTCTTCAGCTTCAGCCTCACCCGTAACAGGTTCGTACTTTGCCTTCAAAGATTCTAGCTGTTCTTTCTCAATTTCTTCTGAGTTCTTTGGAACTCGTAGAAGTTTGAGAATAGAAACTAGATCTTTTGCCTGCTGCTCACCTCTTACTTGTTGAGATTCCACTGCGCGTAGTAGGTAATTTACTACGGTCAGGGGGAGCTCATACTTATAGAGTTGACCCATAAGACGTATTTCTAGTTAAGAATTAGTTAGATTAAGCGAATGTAACACCGGCAGCTAATTCAGCAGTACACTGAGCAAACCAGTTAGTTCCATCGCACCATACTTCCACTCTGTCTCCCTTATTAGCTTGACCGTCTACAAGGTTGATCGTGGTGATTGCGGTGTCTGCTGTAGCAGCACCTCCAGTACCATCCCCAGCAACCTGACAACTACCGAAGATAACAGCGGCAGCACCATTCGTTGTGATGGTGTAGTCTGCGCCGGCTGGAGAAGCAGTCACAATAAATGTGAAATGAAGTCCAGCAGCAGGAGCAGGAAGCGTTGAAGCAAACTCAGTTCCAGAGTTCAAGAAGAACACTGAACCTGATTCAGCAGCAGTAATGGTATTAGTAGCAGTTACAACCTCGGTAAGATCCTTAGAAAGAACCGTATCGAAAGTTGATGCACCACTCGTTGCTGTTATCGTAGAGCTGAATGTTGCCGCACCAGTTACAGTCAGTGTTTCATCGAATACCACTGCACCAGCATCAACCTTAATCGCCTCTACATTCGTTCCGGTACAGTTGACGTAAAGTCCGTAGGCACCAGTAGTACCAGCACCAGACGATTGCTCAAGTGCGAGCAAGTTTGATGTTGAACTAATATTTCCAGTTGAGGTGATGTTCACAACATCTGCACCAGCAACTAGGTCTCCTGTGTGAGTCACGTCGAGTCCACAACCTTCCCCAGATACACCGGTTCCAGCTGAGTTCACCGAGATTGCCATACCAGCTACGTTCGTAGCCATGTTCAGGTCAATCGCGTTTCCAGTCGAAGCTGCTACCGAGTAAGTGATATCAATTACGTTTGAGTCAAGAAGTCCTGACTGATTGATATCAAATATGTGGTCATCAGTTCCGCCATCAGTTGCAGCACCAGTAATCAAGAACACTGGGGCAGTTCGTACACCCGCTGTTGTAATCGCAACTGCGTTACCAGCCAAGTTAGAACCTGTAGCAATGTTAATTGCGTTTCCAGTAGCCGCTGCTGAGAAGTTGATGTCCAGTACGTTACCGGTATACACACCTGACAAGTTAATGTCGAAGATGTGGCTGTTACCAGTTCCTGAATCATCAATCTTGATGAGGTCATCTGTTCGAGCACCGGCTGCTGAGATAGCAAGTGCTGATCCCTCTACGTTTGTTCCCATCGCAAGCTCAACTGCATCTCCCGTAGAAGCCGCCGAAGAGTAAGTAACTGATAGACAATTACCTGTGTGAAGACCTGTAACATCAACATCGAAGAGATTCCCCGATCCAGTGTTTGAACAATTGAAGTCTAGGAAGCCTACGTTTCCGTCACCATCAAAGGTAACGTCAATCATATCAACCGTTCGAGTGCCTGCTCCTCCGTCAATTGCGAAGAGTGCTGCACCGACAGCTGCATCCATATCTACATTCAATACCGCTCCAGTTGAAGTCGTTGAGAGTGCAACATCCAACACTGCGCCAGTTCGTGCGCCAGTGATGTCAATATCCATTACAGCTCCCGATCCTGTATTTGCAGCCACGACCGCGATTGTGTCTACGTTTCCATCGCCATCATCCTTGAACTCAAGCAAGTTAGCTGTTCGAGTTCCAGCACCTGCATCAATGTAGATTGCGTTAGCAGCGAGTCCGGCGTTCATGTCAATGTCAATCGCAGCCTGTCCAGTGATTGCTCCATCAACTGAGATGTCAACTAGAGAAACACTAGAAGTTGAGTCAGTAATCAATTCAACAAATGGTTGCGTTCGTACTCCAGAACCTTCAATGTGAAGGGCTGTACCTGCTACAGCTGAGTCCATGTCAACGAAGATCATGTTTCCAGTTGCAGCGGCCGAAGTAACGATGCTGAGCACATCTCCGGTGTAAACACCTGAGACATCCACATCAATTACATTGGCTGAACCAGTTGAAGCTTCGTTGATGTCGATTGCCGGTACTGTTCGGATACCTGCGTTGCGAACGATTTGAATTGCTGTTGTGTCGATTCCATCGTTAGCATCCAGTGTAAATTTCGCACCGAAGCTGGCTGATGAGCCGTTATATGATTCCTGATAGTCGAGTCCGACAGACGCTCCAGATCCACTCTTTTCAATGTTGACCACAGAGTGAGCACCAGTTGAGTCGTCTTTGACATCAACATCGTTACCTGTTCGAGCTCCAGCTCCACAATCAATATAGATTGCCTTAGCAGCGACAGCTGCGTCACAGTCGATATCAATAATGTTTCCAGTCAAAGCTGCTGATACAGCTACGTCGAGAACATTACCTGATCCTGCTGCGGTTTTTGACAGTGCAAGAGTATTTGCAGCACCACTAGTTGCGTCATTAAGCGTCATCGCTCCTTGGTCAACTGTAATTGCTTGACCATTGGAGTATGCGCTATCAAGATCTCCGCCACCACTACCACCAGATGAGTTCATCTGAGTAGAGGTAGAGCCATCCCACCAATATGGATCGCTTCCGATACGATACATTTGAAACGATTCCAAATCTGCTGATGTGTCAGCACTTTCAATGACGACTCCGAGATCTGATGACACCTTTTTAAAGTGTGATCCTTTTTGTCCCATAATTTGAGTCTGTTAAAGAGCCACCTGATATATGAGCTTTTCAGCTTTCCTTCCGTCCAGACAAACGAAGTCCAACGGTGGCTCCTTCTTTATTTAATTCTATGCGTTGGTTCCGTCTGAACCTACCCAGTTACGGCCATCGTTGTGACCATAATCCCAAGCAGCTGTAGAAGTAACCATGATTGTTTTGGTTTTGTAATCCTTCTCTGGAGAATCAAGAACGACATCTTGTGACCCACGATACTGCAAGCCCATGTCAAATCCTTTCATCTTAGAGTCAAACATCCACCAGTAGTTGTCAGCAGTGGTTGTAAGGTAAGGAAGTTCAACAACATTGAACGCGCCAAATGGTTGTCCATCGTTGTCTGCGCTATTTGGCTTGAAGTTCTTCTTCAAAGCTCCATTGATCTCCATTGCGTCAAACGAAATGGAAGATCCTTTACGAACAACAACTGTATCAAGCTGAATGTTCATTAGATTTCCCTTTGGATCACGAATGAGAGAAGCAGTTCGGTGAGCAGCACGAAGAGCGTCAGGAGCAAAGTCCATGTTGGAAGTTGTCCCATCGCCAATTACGTTGCTCCAAGCTGAACCACCATCTTCTCGTGTATGAGAACTGTTAATAAGAGCAGCTGAGTCTCCGCCAGTTACTGACTTGGTGTAGTTACCAGCGTCGTCAGAAACTGTGTAAGAAGTAGTAGCTCCGATAGAGTTCTCAAGATATTCAGTTGTAAGACGTTCACGCTTACGCATAACAGAACGCTTCAAGTCACGAACAACTCCTTCGAGCTTTCGTTTCTTGATGCCGTACTTCCAGTCGTAAAGAGTGAACTGACCCATCTTCCCGTGGAAGAGCTGGGTGTATGTTTGATCGAATCCCTGTACAGGTGATTCGGATGTGATGATCGCGTTCTCGGTCATTCGAGCAGCTTCACTGAAACCAGAGAGTGACGAATCTTTGTCTAGGTAATCATCTGTAGATTCTACATTATAGAATTTACTGAAATTCTCTTCTTCAAGATTAGTCATCTTTGGTGCGATTCGTTGAATCGCTAAATCAATGAGGTCGCCTGCCAAGTCCAACGTCATCGGGACTGAGGTTGCCATAATTTTCTAACTCACTAATTTAATTAAGCTGCGTCGGGATTAACTCCAGTACCTGGGACAATAAGACCGAAAATTCGGCTATCGCCAACAGCACCAATAGTTCCCAATTGAACGAAACACGCCTCTTCAGAAGTGTTATCAGTTCCTGTGTTGTTTACTGTGTTTTGGTCAGTCAAGAGCATACGATCTCCATTGTCGGATGCAGAGCTATCGCTTACGCTTTCTGCTTCCCAGAGTTGACCAGGTGAAACAAGTCGAGCTTTGACAACGGTGTCAGCAGTAGTAGTGCTTTCAGAACAAACAGCCTTTAGCTGCCAGTGTTCTGTGCTTGCGTCTGCTACTGTCCAGTTTGCAGCACCGATATCAAGTTCGAGCATGTCACCAATAGCGAGGGTAAGAGAAGAAACGGGCAATTCCAGATCTTGCTCTGTACTCTCAGAACGGAGGGGTGAAAAACCTGCCATAAATTTGTTTAGTTAAATATTTCGTCTTTTTCTTCGTCAGAGAAACCTTTGAGATAATCTCTAAGTTCTGGGGAAACCTTATTCTGGGCTTTGCCTTTTCCGGCTCCACCACCTTTTCCACCAGCTGTAGAAGCACCAACTTTGTTGATCTTCTTTTGAGCTAAGATCTTCGATGCTTTTTTAATATCTAAAGAATTTGACGAACCACTAATTGAACTGTGTGACCTCTCTAAAAGAGCTCCGATCTTTGACGGATCATCCGGCAATTTGTATAGACCGAACTCATTTAAGAGTGCGTCCCACTTAGTATTAGTAGGATCGTTTGATGGTTGATATTCTGGGTGTTTGTCCAGGAAACCTTTCAACTGCCCCTTCTTGACTCCTTCGTAATTTGACCGTCGATCTTCAGTACGAATTTTCTCAAGCTCGGAACGATGAACATAACCCTTCCCCCTTAGAATCTTTTCGACGACTTCAATGTCCTTTGCGTTGACATCAGACAAATCGACTTCAGGTTCTTTGGCTGCGGGTGCTGATGGTTGTACTTGCTGCTTTTTCAAGTTAGCAAGTTCCATTGTTTTCTGGGTGTAATCGCGATGAATCCCAATCGGATCATAGCCAGGGTGAGCAGCTTGGTAATCCTTTATTCTCTTCCCTGTCTCTAATAGCTCTTGCAATTCTTCTTCAGAATATGTTCCACCACCACTATCTTCTTCAGCTGTATCTTCTCCAGTTTCTTCTTCGGTAGAATCTTCTGCGACTTCTTCGTTAGAATCCTCTTTGGATTCTTCTTCTTCTTTAGCGGGCTCATCATCGAGGTCCGCTGCGGAAGTTATAACATCATCCTCTGGCATAGCTCCTTAATTTAGGTTGGCTTATTTAGTAGCTCCCACCTCCTCAGTGGGTTAGCTGTAACAGCTCCTTTTTAGGTTAGCTTTCTCAAAAAGAAAACGCCTACGAATCTAGTCGCAAGGCGTTCCCATGTAAACAATTAGAAACCTTCAAAAGCCAACCACTTACATTGGAACGCCTTGCGTCCAGATTTTGAAGGTTACTAGTTGTAAACGAGCTTATTTTTCGTAGTTCACACCTTCACGGTGTGCCCAAGCAATACAGAATTTCTTTACTTTTCCAGCGTAATTCTCAGCTCCACCAAGTCCTTCCATATAAGGAATGATCTTGATACGCGTATCTTCTTTTGATTCTTTCAAGTGTTCAGGTGGGACAATCACTAACTTGTAGTTGATAGCATCCCCAACAGGTTCAGTTGAAACCCTGAATCCTTCACCAAGAATGTCATGTACTGCTTTAATTATATCAGAATCCTCATTGATTGTCTTAGCGCGTTCATGTGGCTGACCACTTCCAGGGGGTTCAGTAGCCGCAGGTTGGATCTCTTGTACTCGCTTTTCAAGTTTATTGACTTTGGCTGTTAGCATACCAACTGTACCTGACAAGCTCGTCAACTGTTTTTGCAAAGCAGCATTAGTGAATCGCTTCACCTTTGGTTTTTCTTCCTCCTCAGTAACAGTTACTACTGGCTTAATTTCTTCTTCCATATTTTTATTTGTGAATAATCGGAACTTCAAAGTCTTTGTTCAAAGGGATCTTAAACTCAACTGGAATGTGCAGCATCTCCCCCGGCTCCATCCTCTTCTGAAGTTGAATCGTAACGACCTTCTTCAAAGTCCGTACGTTAATAGATTTTGTTGGAATCATTGCATCTTGTTCCTCCTCAGTTGCAAGCCACATTGCGACCTTTGATAATGACGAGCGAGGAATAATCACCTCCTCATCATTTACCCGTAGCTTAAGGAACTCACCTTTAACTCCCTCTGACCAGTTACAGATTACTTCTGCCTGACCACCAGAGACGGTAGGCATCCTGATTTTTTCTGGTGTCTTTAACATGTTATTTCAAGTCTCTAAACCAACTTAATACATCATTGAGGGCTTCGATGTAGCCCGCCTGCTTATACACCCGCGTCAGAGTATCATCAGTATTCTCCCCAATCATCGCAGCCTGGTAACGCTCTCGCTTTAAATGATCCACCATCCCCTCAATCGCCTTTGGATAATGTCCATAAACCTCATTCAACTGCTGCGACAATGTCTTCATAACTATGGACTTAGTTTTTCAGACTGGGAACTAATCAAATCCTTCTGACCGCCGATGTTAGAGACTACTTTAGGAGCTCTTTGCTGCTCGAACTTCAACGCCTCCCGACCTCTGGGTGCAAACTCTTTGGGCCGGCCAGGAGACCGTTTAAAATTTGGATCGCCTGGAAGTGGTTGCTCCTCTGGGATCGCACCACCCGGAGTAGGAGGAGGAGCAATGGTTTGATCTTGAACCCCTGCCAAGAACTGTAACCACTCTTGCGGCAGGATATCCTCTGGATCTTCGCCATACAGCCTGACAATCTCCTTACCAGCTTTAGCCACAAGTTGAGGAGGCTGACTGAATAGAGGAATCAAAAGGTTAAACATCTCTAACTTCTTAGTTCGGTCAATAGTGGGAGTAAACGAGAACAAAGAATCTTGGACAATTCGGACCTTACCTTTCCAATCAAACAAGTCCGGGGTGAGCAAAACTTCACGACGACCAAATGACGGAAGTTGATTCCCCATTGGATCAGTTTCAAACTCAAGCTGAGCTGACCTGAAATCAGCTTTAAATACTTGAGGTTCCCCAGTCTCTTCATTAGTATCCACAAACAAATCGAACTTCAAGTTATTCCCAGTAGCTTCTCCTCGCTGCATCTCATCAAGTGCCTCTTGAATATCATTAGGCTCCACAAGTTCCTTAACATCAGGCAGCGACATGAACTGCTTCTGAAGTTCAAACGTAAGCATAGCGTCATACTCTAGGAGCATCACAATGTTGTTGATAGGAATAACTAAACGAGCCAGAGCCGCGTCCTTAGCCAAATCAGTTTGAAACGCAGTAGTCTTTACAATCTCACCGCCTAAAGGCTTGTTAATTCCAGAAGCCTCATCCACTCGCCCGCGAAGAAACTCAATGTTCTGGTAGGCATCAGCCCCAGGACCAGGCATGTCAAAGAACGTAATATCCTTTGGACTCGTAACCTTATAAGCTCGGTCAGGGCGAATACGAATGTCACCATTCTGGCCCTCAGACTCAAGCGCACCTGTGTAAAAGATGGCCTTGTAAATTGAAAACTTCATCTGAGTCAAAGTCATTGACTTGAACTTATCAAGCTGCATCTTGTCAGGGAGCATCATCTCAATAGGACCAACACCAAACGGATTGCGTGGGTCCTTGCGAGGCATCCAAATAGCCATAGCAACAGATAGGTGCTTGTGATTCTGTGGCAAGTGATCTTTCAAAAGTTCCTTGTCATTGGCCACAACATAGAAAAGATCAAGGTCCATGTTCTCGTAGAACTCAAGCTCAACCCAGATGTCACCCTGGTAGCCGGCAACAGCACGACCTTCAATTTCTTCAAAATTCTTTTTAGGAACAATGTCCTTAAACCTCGTATGAAAAGTATTAAAGTCAACAACCTTCTTGTAAATACATTTTCTCATTGACGATGGCTTCATCGCCTGAGTAGCTGGGTCAATGAGAACATCAAACGGTGACAGTGCTTCACCTTCAGTCAAATCTTTCTCAACCACCTCAGACTTCTCAAACTCAACTTCATCAGTAGCCAAGTTCACACTCGAAGGGAGGAAAACTTCTCTAGTAACTTTGTGGTAGAACCTGCGCCAGTAAGTAGTTCCGTACATAACAAAATAAAACCACAGCATGATGTACTGCTGACGAGTATCAAGGTCATCCCAGTCCTGATTGCGAAGTGCATTTAAAACCTCAGCCCGCTTGTGAAAGAAATCATTATCAGAATCCCACCGAACTTGCGGGGTCTTCTGAGTGAGGATGCTAAGTGCTGTGTGAACCTTAATAGCAACTAGAGGCTCCTCCAAATCAAGACGCTCATCATCCTGATCCATCATGAATAATCGGTTGGGAGTCGAAGTACCATCAGGATCAACTGTGTACTCAGTAAGCAGACGATCAAACATCTGGCGTGACGGAAGATACATGTCACGGATCTTGCTCCAGGTCGCGTGCATGTTCTCTTGCGTAATGTCTTTCCGAAAATCCTCCATCCGCTTCTTTTCCTCCTTGAAAACCTTCAAGTCAAAATCTTTGAAACTTAGGAGTTTGGATGCTCTACTCTTCTTTCCTGCGTTAGTCAGTGCCATAAGTACCTTTAATTTTCTCCTCTCTTAGAAGGGCATAAGCCTTTGCCCCATCTCGAAATGTCTCAGCATCAAGTACATGGTAAACCACCATCGTCCCAACTGAATATAACTTTGAACTTGAATTGATTACCTCAGCGTGAACCAAGAAGTCATCAGTGTTCTCGCTTAAAACAATCCCCGACTCAGTCTCAACCTCATCAGGTGTCTGCTCTACAGCTAAAAGACCTTTAATCAATTTAATCTGTGAAATTTGCATGTAAAGTTTTTGGTAAAAATCGAAGTTAATTCTCTAAACCCCCGATCCAATGCCTGAAACAGATCACCAGCTTTCACTGATGAAACTAACATTGGATACAGGAACTGAACTTTTCCATCAAGAAATTTCCCTTTCGGGGGTTTAGAGAACTCAGTCCCATTATACCCTACATCCCGCCACGAAGAAAGATGGTCCGCTTCTTGGCCTGGATCTTCCTAAACCATTCAGGGACAACCTC
>Ga0255048_10001886_pt1 | contig 13959 bp, 13 predicted proteins | sample JV7_2_2_MG_FD_183619 | JGI IMG/M metagenome (GOLD analysis project Ga0255048, IMG submission 183619) | Seawater microbial communities from Jervis Inlet, British Columbia, Canada - JV7_2_2 | ecosystem: Environmental > Aquatic > Marine > Inlet | place: Canada: British Columbia | collected 2016-10-06
GAACGGCGTCCTCGACACGCTCCGAGCGGTCATCACGCTGCCGGTCCGGCTGCTCGGTGCGAGCCGCCACTGACGCCGTGCGCCGCCTGCGTTTCAGGGGCAGTGTTGCGTTGGCGGATCGGTCGGCACGGTTCACCGGTTTGGTGTCGATGTTCGGTCAGATCGCCTTGGCAAGCTCAGCGAACGCTGCCGCCAGACGTAACTGTTCGTGGCGGACTTCGACGCCGAGCTCGTAATGGCCGCGCCGCAGGTTCTGGATAAACGCGTGACCACGAATCACAACCGCTTCGCAGTCCGGTCTGTTCGCAGACCACGCATCGGTCTCAGCCTCGCCTTGAGCCGACCGTGGTCGTTCTCAATCCGGTTGTTCGAATACTGGGCGGTGTCATGAATCACACCGGCAAGCAGTTCATCGACCACACGTAGCAACGGTGCAGCCAGATCGGTCGTGACTTCTTCAGGACGTTCGTGGCTTGCGGGTGCCCGATATTCGGTCGTGCCTGGTCAGGCGGCATCTCGGTACTCGTTGATGAGTCCGCCGCATCGGCTGGTTGAGCGGACCCGACCTGGTGGCGCTGCGCCGAGGCTGGGTCGGTGCTAGTGGGGCCGGGGTGCATGCTGGTCGAGCGAACGATGGGGCCGGTGAGCGTTGTAGTGCTCGATGTAGTCGACGATGAGCCCCTGCGCGATGTGTGCCGATCTGGGCTCTCGGGCAGATCGGCTCAGGCGAGGCCAGAGCTGACCATTTCCGGGCACCGGACTCACTGCCGTCCGACGGTCGTCAGTGCCAGATCGAGTCCGACTAGACATGTCGGATGGTCCTTGACGTCGTGGAGGTGGTCAGCGACGTTTGTCGTCGGATCGATGCTGTCGATTCACGACTGCAGAGTTTCGTGCCCGAGATCGACCGGCACCGACGTCTGTCCGCCGAGTCCCACCAGCTCGCGGGCTCCTATTTTCTTAGGAACGATCATCCGCTCCTTGGCGTGCCAGTCGGCGTGAAGGACATTGTGTCGGTCGACGGGCTCGACACGCAGGCCGGGTCGAGCCTCCCACCTGCAGAGTTCCGCACACCGGAGGCAGGAGCCGTTCGCGCGCTCCGCCGGGCGGGAGCATTGATCGCAGGCAAGACCGTCACCACCGAGTTCGCCTACGCCGATCCTGGGCCGACGGTAAACCCACACGATCCGGAGCGATCGCCTGGTGGTTCCAGCAGTGGGTCTGCAGCGGCGGTCGCGGCTGGCATCGTGCCTTTGGCACTCGGGACCCAGACCGTCGACTCGATCATCACGCCGGCTGCCTACTGCGGCGTCGTGGGGTTCAAGCCGACGTATGGTCGGACATCGCTTGATGGCGTGCTGCCGTTCTCGCCGTCGATGGACCACCTCGGTGTACTCGCCCGCAGCGTCGAGTGGGTGACGAGAGCGATGGAGGTCCTCATTCCCCTGTTCCAGCCTGTCGATGAGCCGGTCGAGATCACGCTCGGAATCCCGGCGACATCGTTCGTCGACCAGGTCGACGGCAGGGTGGTCGACTACTTCCATCGAGTGGTCGACCTCTTCGGTCGACACGGACATCGCATCGTCGCCGGTTCGGTCCCGGCCGACCCCCTCGACATCACTCGGGTACACCGGGAAATCAATGCGGCCCAGTTCTTCCTCGAGCACCGGCAGCGAGTCGAGCGCTACGGCCATCGCTTCCAGCCCCGCAGCGCTGATCTGTTCGCCGAGGGCGAGGCGCTCAATCCCGAGGTCGTGAGCCGCGGGGAGCGCAGCGGTCATGAACTGCGCCACGCTGTGACCGACGAGATGAATCGGCTGGAAATCGACGCATGGATCACACCAGCGGCGACCGGGCCTGCGCCGATGGGCCTCGACGCCCGGGGCGACACGGCGATGGCTGTCCCCTGGACCCACGCCCACCTGCCGGCCATCGCAGTGCCAGCGGGAGCGGTTGACAGCCTTCCGCTAGGGATCCAGATCATCGGACGCCACGGCGGTGATGCCGAGCTGCTCGCCATAGCGAAGAGCCTCGCTGATCTCCTGACCGAATCGATCGAGGCGGCCGTACCAGCGATACGAGCATGACCGACGCGGTGCTTCACCGGCCGGTGAGTGGTCGGCTTCAGCGGAGACTCCGTCCGATATCAGCACTACCTGAGCCGTCGGAAAACGACCGACACCGCAGCCAACGAGGGCGTCGTGAAGCAAACTGGAACCGGCCTCTTAGCGATCGGGTAGCCGCCGTCCGTTTGCCAAGGATCCCCGTCGTACGCGCCAGCCCACTTTGGATTCGGGATGGTCGCGTTCATCGAAACCGTCCGATAGCCGTTCGTCTATTGAGAGCGCCGTCGGCTGGGATTATCGGGTGCGCTACTTGGGCCGCGATGCGGCGCTGCTTGTGACCATCGGCCGGGAATCTGTACGGGTGTTCTGCGGCGGCTCCGACTGTCCGCTTCTACTTTCGGCCGGTCCAGGAACGGGCCGCGTTTCAGCTGCGAGCCCGCGCCTGACTACCCGGTCACGCTGTCGACGAGGAACGAGATGCGCACGAGAGCACCCCACTCATCGAGGTTGTCGCCGCGCAGCCCGACCGAGACGACATCGCATGCCTTCACGTCGCGCAGATTCTTGCTCGCTTCGGCTAGTGCGTTCTTCACGGCGGCGTCAGAACTCTCCGACGACCTGCCGACGACTTCGATAATCTTCGTGATACTCATCCGGTCTTTCCCTTTGGTTCGATTTCCGTGTCCGCCAAGCTTCTCACACCAACGTCCGATCGCAAGAGGCGCGAGAATGGCCGGCACTGGTCGGCACCACATAATCACTCCAAGTATCGAGTGGTCGGACGATCTCACCCGGCTCGCGGTTCTGAGTCGCGGGACGCCTACGCATCTCAGAAGACCATCGCCAACTGAGACGAACCCGGGTTGCCAATTGGCGAGGCTTCTTCCGAGGCTTCGACATGGGAAGCCTCTCTTCTCCCACCAGCAAGGAATGACTACGGCTTGCTTGGTTTCGGAGTGGGCTCGGTGGGCCGACTTCCCCCAGGCGGGCGGTCGCCAAGCACAACGGGCTTGCAACGACGCGCTACGCGACCCTCTCGCCCCGACCTTCACGAACCGTCCAATTATTCGGATCGCCGTGCCTGATCGCTCGCGAGCGGATGCGGTCAATTGCCTCAGGCACGCCCTTGCGGCTATGGGTTAGTCCTCCGCGAAATCGCCGGGCTCGATTCGGCTTCTTCGTAGGAAGTCCGAACGCTGGGCACGAGTGGCGTTGCGATTGCGCGCTTTGATCTGGGTCTTCCACGCTGCAGGCGCCGTCGGCCGCGCAGCATGAACCACGCCCACACCTAGATCTCGCGCCGCGATGGCGATCTGGTTCCAGCTGCGGCCAGCACACGCGGGGCCCGCGTAGAACACCCACGAAAAATCCGCACCTCGGCCGAGTTCGTACGCCTGATAGACCGACTCGATACCGAATCCATTGGGTTGCTCGATCTCGACCGCAAGAAACACCACAGGGGGGCGAGCGTTCGAACGTCGTTTCACGCGTACTACGAGGTCAGGTTGCGTCCAGTCTCCATCGCCGCGAGTCGAACGCCGTGAGGTGTGCGTGCCCTTGAGCCGCTGCATTCCATTGTCGGGACCCCAGCGATGTTCGATTCCTCTCTGCACTTCTTTGTAGAGTCCGGGCTGCTTCCCCGTCTCGCTACCGAAATACAACACACCTCCTCGCGTCACCGCGATCGGAATGCTGTCGTCGGCGTCCAACAATCGGGCCTTCGCCTCGACCTTCTCGACCGGCCACTTCGGGCCCATCTTCTCGGCGAGTTCCTTGAAGGAAGCCTTCTCGTGCTTGTACTCCCTCAGCGCACGTATGAACTGGTCCTTGTACGAGCGTGCCATTCTGGTACCTCCGTTGGCCAACCTATTCGACGGCGATATCGCTCGCGTTGACAGAGTTGACCTCGGTGCCTCGGTTTTCCTCACTTCAGTCGTCGGTATCGCGTTTGGAGTACTCCGGCGCCGTTATGGATTCAGGCCCGTCGGCGTCTGGCTGCGTCACACCAAGAAGGAAGCCAAAGAGATCACTGATTCCTCGCCGGGTCGCTGACCCCGCAACGCAGCGGCGTCGAGTCCTCGCCGGGCCTGGTTCGATGCCGGTATGGCTGTATCGCTGAATCCTCGCCAACTTGGCCTGCTCGGTCGGATCGTCAACGACGGTCACCCACCGACGAGTAAGGAGGCGACGAGCGTCTACGCGCTTCGATCGAGAGGCCTCGTCACCACGACCTCATCGTTCGCCTACCACACGGCGGCCGCCACCGAACCGGGCCGGGACCTCATCGAACACGGCCCATCTCGATCCACGCCGTCAACGACGACGCCGAGTTCACGGACCGACGGCCAGCCTCTCGATGGTGAGATACCGGCAACGCTCGACGAGCTGATCAGCCTGATCGACTCCGAGGGCGGCTACCGTCTCGACAACCGACGGTGAGATCCAGGTGCGTCTGATCGCGAGAGGTGGCCGGATCGGGTTGGGGGAGATCACCGAAGCGGGGGAGTCGGTGTTCGTGCCGCTCGAGCGGGTGCGCACGCATCGCAACGAGGATCGGCGCGGCACCTTCCGCTGGTACAACGACTACCGGCTCCCGGGAAGCCTCGGTGGCGGCATTGTCACGGTCAGGCTTCACAGCAACGACGAGGATGTGCAGCGCAAGTTCAATCGGGCCGAGAACGTGCGCCAGATCCCACCTGGCGATCCCGACTTCGAGACGCTCTACAAGCGCCGCAATGACGCCGAGAGCATCAACCGGCATCTGGACGACACGCTGTGGTTGCGGCGCGCCCATTCGGTTGGCTCTCGACGGCAGCTGTTGAACCTGATCACCTACGCGCTCAGTGTGAACGCGATGTCGATGCATGTGCACCGACAAGGCCTCGCCCCACCGCTTGCCGCCTGAACCCACCCGTTCAATCGGAAACCTGTGTTCAGCGCGCCCCGAACACGGATACGAGCACGACGAGAGGCCGAATCGGGTGTTGCTGGCCCGCCGACAGGCTCTACGCTTGCTTCTCGCAGCGGTCCGGCATGACGAGCGGGGTTTTCTCCCGCGAATCGCGCCGGTCCCGCGCCTCTGGGGCTGGCACGAAACCCGGCTTGACCTGGTCAACAGGCGGCGACGGAATCTGGTCGGAACGGATTCGGCGAAATTGGGAACGTCGTCCTATCCATCTGCCTGATCGACGGAGGTGGCGGGACGGCACGGGCACGGACGCCGCTCTCGCGTGGCCTTCTTTGGATCGTCTTTAGATCGGCGTCTCACGCTGACAATCGAAGGAGGTAGTGATGAAGAAACTCACAACTGCGATGGCACTGTCACTCGCCATGGCGATCTCGGCCTGTGGCGGGGACGTGACGACATCGGACGAGTACCAAGCACTGGAACAGGAGGTCGCTGCCCTGGAGCAGCAGCTTGCCGAAATGAACACCGAGAGCGACGTATCTCCGGAGGTCCCGGCCGATGTCGTTGCACTGCTCGACGAGTGGTGGGCGGCCAACGAGCGCGCCGACGGTTCGGTCGTCGACCTCTACCGGTCGACTGGCTACCACCTGTACGGGGACGAGAGGATCTCGCTCGACGGGCTCGCGGCGCATTTCAGCGCTCCTGGCTGGACCAACGAGTGGATCACCGAGCCCTACCTGGTCGCTGCAGAGCCAGACGGCCGGTACGTGGTGACGCGAGGCGTCAGGAACTCGTCCGGATCCGAGTCGGCCGCTTCGGCGCTGACGTTCGAGATCATGACGTCGGCGGGTGAGCTGAAGATTGCGCAGACCGGTTGGACATACGTCCACTGATCCGACGGGCGAGCGTCGTCAGCGACGACTCGGCCGGGGTCTTGAGGTCGTCGAACGACCGCTCGTACAATCGACACCGAGATGTTGTTCTCGGTGCTGGGCCCGCTTGAGGTCAGGGAAGCTGATGCGTCCCTGCCGCTCGGCGGGCCCAGGCAGCGTTCGGTGCTGGCGTTGCTGCTCCTCGATGCGGGACGGGTCGTGGCCGCCGACCGGGTGGTCACCCAGATCTGGGGTGAGGAGCCACCTGGCGGTGCACGCGATTCGCTCTACACCTACGTCTCCAACCTGCGTGGAGTCGTGGGGCGGGAACGGATCGTCCGGGTCGACGGTGGCTACAGCCTCGTGCCGACCGACGATGACGAGATCGATGCCCACGATGTCGAGCTCCACCTGGCCGAGGCGCGACGGAAGGTCGGGTCGGATCCATCGACCGCGATCGGCCTCATCGACCGGTCGCTCACCCGCTGGCGAGGGCGGCCGTACGAAGGGTTCGAGGACCTTGCGTCGGTCGCCCCGGAGGCGGCACGGATCGATGAGCTCAGGTTGCGAGCGCTGGAGGATCGCATCGACGCCGAGCTCCGGACAGGGATCACCCCTGAGGTGGGTGACGTGGAGATGCTGACCACCGAACATCCCTACCGGGAACGCTTCTGGGAGCTGCTGGCGCGCGTCCTCTACCGGGCTGGTCGGCAGGCGGACGCACTCCGCGCCCTCTCGCAGCTGCGCAAGACGCTCGCCGACGATCTCGGCCTGGATCCATCGCCGTCCGTCGCACGACTCGAGGAACGGATCCTCGTCCAGGACCCGGCCCTCGACACGGCCGCCGCGCCTCCGACCAACCTGCCGGCGTCGAGCAGCAGCTTCGTCGGCCGGGTCGACGACGTGGAGTGGCTCGAGTCGCTCGTCCACGAACACCGCCTGGTCACCGTGACGGGCCCTGGCGGATCGGGCAAGACCCGACTGGCGATCGAGGTCGCGGCGGGGATGGTCGAGTCCTTCCCGGATGGGGTCTGGCTCGTCGATCTGGCCCAGGTCGCGGACCCGGCGGGAGTCGGCGAGGCCGTGGTCGCGGCGCTCCGGCTGGGCGCCTCGCCGATCCGCGACCAGGTCGAGGTGTTGCTCGCTCGACTGCGTCCTCAGGCCAGCTTGCTGGTGTTCGACAACTGTGAGCAGGTGGCGGAGGAGGTCGGCCGGCTCGCGGCGCGGCTGCTCGCCGCAGCACCGGATCTTCGAGTCCTGGCAACGAGCCGCCGTGCCCTGGGCGGATCGTCGGAAGTTCTGCTTCCGCTCGGTGGCCTCGGCACTGCGACCGGCAGCATCCTCGCCGGCGACGCCGAGCGGCTGTTCGAAGCTCGAGCCGCGGCGGTGCAGCCCGGGTTCGAGCTCGACGACTCCAACGGCGGGGTCGTCACCGATATCTGCCGGCACCTCGACGGCATGCCACTAGCCATCGAGCTGGCTGCGGCACGTGCCGACACCCAGTCCTCTGCGGAGATCGACCGCCACCTCCGGGATCGCTTCCGGCTGCTCGCCGAGCCGCAGGCGGACCGGCCGATCCACCGTTCCCTCCTGGCGTCGCTGGACTGGAGCTACGAGCTTCTTGGCGCCGACGACCGCAGTCGGTTCGATCAGCTGGGCGTGTTCGAGGGCCCGTTCACCGCGGCGGCAACCATCGGCGTGCTCGACGCGCCGTCCGAGCTCGACGCCGTCGACGCCCTGCGTCGCCTGGTAACCGCGTCGCTGATCCAGGTCGTACCCGGGTCCACATCGCGCTATCGGCTGCTCGAGACGATGCGTCTCTACGCGCGATCGCACCTGCACGACGCGGATCGATGGACCACCGCCGTGGACCGCCACGACCGCCACTATCGCAACCGGTGCCGGGAGCTGCGGGATCCGGTGTTCGGCCGCGGACGGACCGACGTCCGCGTCGCCGTGGAGGCCGAGCTCACAGACTACGAGGTTGCGTTCGACCGGTTCCTGGACGGCGGTCGCGTCGACTCTGCCCTCGAGATGGCGTGGCCGCTCGGGCACGTGTGGCTGCTGTCCGGCAAGCTCGAACGCGGGGTCGGCCGTCTCGAGCGGCTCATCGCTGCAGCCGCGGACAAGGCGACCCGGGCACGCGCCGATGCACTCGCTGCTGCTGCTTTCCTCCTGATGTACGTCACGCGCTACGACCCGGCCATCGCCTGGGCGGACGAGGCCATAGAGATCTATCGATCGATCGGCGACGAGCAGGGCGTGGCCTACGCCCTCGCGAGACGGGGCCACCTGGCGTTCTCGGTCGGCGACGTTCCTACCGCGCTCGCAATGCTCCAGGAGAGCCTCGAGACGTGCGATCGGATCGGATACGACGAGGGCACCGCATGGCCGCTTACCCTGTTGGCCCAGGCGCGGCTCTGGGGCGGGGACGAGAGCGACGAAGTCCGCCACATGCTCGAGGAGGGCCGGCTTCGGTTCATCGCGATCGGTGACACCTTCGGACAGATGCACGCCAATATGTTCATCCCCAACGTGGGCGACCAGAGCGTCGACGAGCAACTTCGGTTCGCCGAGGAGAGCATCGAGCTCGCTGACCTGCCCGCCGCCGACCCGCTGATCCGGCCCCCTGCCTTCCACAACCTCGCCTTCGGCGTCTGGAACGCGGGGGAACGCGAGCGCGCTGTCGGCCTGAATCGGATCGCGGCGCGGTCCGCGCTCGAGATGGGCGCCACGGTGACCTCCGGCATGGCGTTCTTCCAGGCCGGACTGTTCGCTGGCGTGGCCGGTGATGCGGAGCGAGCGGCGGTGCTGTACGGGGCCGGCGAACGCCACTTCGTCATGCAGCTGGCGCCGTTCCACGAGCGGCAGCTCCGGCCCGGCATCGACGCCGCCAGCGAAGCGCTCGGAGACGAGCGCTACCGGCAGCTCGACGAGCGAGGACGTTCGATGACCGTCGAAGAGGCAACCGAGTTCCTCCTCGATGATTCGGCGGCGGTCTGATCCACGCTTGAAACCACCAGCGGTTGATGTCGGACACGTTTCATTGGCGCAGTTGAACCGTGCCTAGCACGCCCCCCGATCTCATCGAGGTCGCGCATTGTCGGGTGTGCGTAGAACCGGTCACGCCTGTGCCTGTCATGACACCGCGTCGGTCGCATTGAACCGGTCGTGCGATGGCGTCGCAGACACGGGGTGTGCTCAGTCGGCGACTTCGACCGGGATGCGCTCGGGGGAACCGACGGGGTGGACCCGGAACACGATCAGCTTCGCTGGCTCGTCACCGGTCCGGACCGTGTGCACGGGGCACTGTTGCATTGAGCCACTTTGGCGGTCGGGAGCGTTGCGGTCCGTCACTCTACGTAGTGGTCGTCCTGGGAGGCAGCGTCGGTCGAGGCCTACTGGTGCCACTGTCGGCGGTCGGATTCCACGCCAGATGGCTCAATGCAACGGTGCCGTTCTGCGTGATTCGGCTTGTTGGTTCGTGGGAGTTCGACCTGTTGGCGCGTGAAGGCTTGTGTCAGGGTTCAGACTGCTGCACCCCACCAAGGCTCTCACCGCATCAAGTTACCCGATTGCGCAGCTGCTGGCGGTAACACGCTCGCCGGAGGGTACAGCGTCTGCCTGTGTACTGGGGCGCGATTCGAAGCAGCCGCGGAGCGCCGATCGGTCAACGTAGAGGTGAAGTGGAACGTTGCCGGCACTGTTGCATTGAGCCACTTTGGCGGTCGGGAGCGTTGCGGTCCGTGACTCTACGTAGTGGTCGTCCTGGGCGGCAGCGTCGGTCGAGGCCTACTGGCGCCACTGTCGGCGGTCGGATTCCACGCCGGATGGCTCAATGCAACAGTGCCGGTTTGTCTCCGTCGTCGACCGCGGCTTGGCTGAGCCATGTCGACAGTGTCATCGGGTGGATCCGAAGTCTTTGGCGATCTGCTCGAGAGTCACACCGGCATCACGTCTTCGGGCGACCCGAACAACGTCATCGCGGAACTCTCGCGGGTAGGGCTTTGGCATAGCAACATCCACTCAAGCTCACCCATCACGCAAGCCACATCAGATGTCACCGAATCATGCAGCAGACCCTCCATCGCAATCAGCCTCGACTCTGTCGGCTGGCGTGCCATTGCTCGATATCTTCGCGAAGCCACGCCCGGCACTTTCCCTTGGCGAACTCGATCACAGGTTCTGGAAAGTCTTCGTAGCGGCGCATGTATGTGGTGACGCTGTTCTTCTGAGCGAGACCGAGTAGCTCGGCCACCTCACCCACGTCCAGCAGATCGTCTGGATCAACAAGTCGCCCCATCGAAGTTGAGTCTATACGCGTTGACATCTCGGCGTCGGATCGATAGAGTCGAGATGTATAGACAATGAAGGTGGCCCCGGCGGTGCGCAAACACCCCGGGGCCTGGCCAGAACCTGGATTGGAGGTCCCAACGTGGCTGATCCTACGCCGACGGCGTTACGCGCTTCGATGGAGCACTGCCTCGCCGCGGCTGGTCTGGGAGTTACGACGGCGGCTCGGATCCGTCCGACGGCAGAGCGGGCGATCGCGTTCATGGAACAAGCCGGTGCCCCATCGCTCACGGACGTCAGCGCGGAACACGCGAGAGATTTCGTTGTATCCAGGCTCAACTCCGGTCTCCCGGCCGCGTTGGCGACTCAACACAATCGCCGGGCTGTACTGCGGCTCATATTCCGGGTCGCGCGCCGGTTCGATCCGGTGCTGGGCGACCCCACCTTGGATTTGTGGCTACCGGGCGCCACGTCGTTGCCAACCCGACCGTTGGACGACGACGAAGTCGAGCTGTGTCGCGATGTCGCCTGGTGGGCGTCAAGCCGAATAGCTGCTGCATGGGCGCTCGCCGAGGCCAGCGCACGGGGGGCGGAGATGGCTCTTGTGGAGGACGCCGACATCGACTTCGTTCGAGGAACGGTCGTCCTGTCTGGTGGTGCACGGACGGCCGCACGAACTGGCGTGCTCACCGAATGGGGCGCCAACGCGCTCCAGCGTCGCGTTCGCGAGACTGAAGGTGGACCCATCACCTACTCAGGCGAAGGGCGTGGGAACGCCGGACAGGTTTCGACGTGCCGGGCGATCAGCACCGTGCTCGTGCGAGCTGGGCTTGCAGGTGAGCCCGACGTCAGGCCGGCGTCGGTCGCTGGGTGGGCGGGGCGGCGGGTGTTTGAGTCCTCAGGTTCAATCGAGGACGCGGCGCGGGCGATGGGGGTGCGGAGTCTTGATCGGGCGGCGAGGCTGATAGGTCTCGATTGGGCAGATCGTGGCTGAACGCAACATCGGATTCAGCACGCTGGAACGGCTCGAGGCGCTGGTCGCCAACCCTGCTCTGTTCGAGCTTGCCGAGGCAGTGCCCGAGCCGGACCCGTCGGCTGGTGGTCGCCCACGTCAGTACCCGGTGTTCATGTGGTTGCTGTTCGACGCTCTCCTGAGCGTGTACGGGTCGGGGCGCAAGGTGGAGGCCGAAATCGCTCATCCGGTGGTGTGGGCACGGTTGCGGCGGCACGTGCGAGACGCCCAGCCGCGCCGGCGGGATCTGTGGTTGTCGAAGCGGCCGATGCGGCGGCATCACTATCTGTATGGCCGATCCCGTTACCTCACGGCGCCGGCTGTGCTCGAACGACTGGCGGAGATCCATCGATCCACTTCGGCGACGCAAGCCGCAGATGCTGGGCTGGTCGATGCGGATGGTCCGGGTTCGTGGACGCATCCGGATCTGTCGCGGATGCTGTACGCCGACGGCAAGGTGATCACACCGTTGTTCCGTGCCCAGCCAGGGGACAAGCGGATCGACAAGCGAACCGGCGAAGTCCACTACCCGCGTGCCGAGCATGATGCTGCACTGCATGTGGAGGGGACGGGGGAGATGGTGTGGGGCACCAAGTTCGTGTTGATCGCCGCCCGTCATCCGCATCCGCACAGTCGGTTCATTGTCGACGTCGCTCACGTCCCGACACCGGGCGGTGAGGCGGCGACCGCGGTCGACCGGTTCGTCGAACTAGCACCGTTGCTGCCTGGGGCGCAGGGTGTCGTGTATGACACTGCGTTGCGGGGTGTGCATCATCAGCGGTTGATGCGCGATCTCGGCTGGTTGTCGGTCAACCGGGTCTCTGCAGCAGCCGGGAGCCGTCAGCAGGGGAACGGCAAGAATCGCAAGCGGATCGAAAAGATCACTTGGGTCGAAACCAAGACCATCTCGACACCCGACGGTGAGGTCCAGGTGCGTCTGATCGCGAAGGGTGGCCGGATCGGGTTGGGGGAGATCACCGAAGCGGGGGAGTCGGTGTTCGTGCCGCTCGAGCGGGTGCGCACGCACCGGAACGAGGATCAGCGCGGCACGTACCGTTGGTACAACGACTACCGGCTGCCCGAACGTCTCGGCGGCGGCATCGTGACCGTCCGGCTGCACAGCAACGACGAAGACAAGCAACGCAAGTTCAACCGGGCCGAAAACGTCCGCCAGATCCCACCTGGCGATCCGGACTTCGAAACGCTCTACAAGCGACGCAACGACGCCGAGAGCATCAACCGGCACCTTGACGACACGCTGTGGTTGCGGCGAGCCCATTCGGTCGGTTGTCGACGACAGTTGTTGAACCTGATCACGTATGCGCTCGGTGTGAACGCGATGTCGATGCATGTGCACCGACAGGGCCTCGCTCCACCGATCGCGGCCTGATCCCGCACGTTTCTACTGGAAACTCGAGTTCGGCGCGCCCGGAACACGGTTCTGAGCCAGGAGCAGGCCGAATCGGGTGTTGCTGACCCCACACCAGGCTCTACGCTTGCGATCGCAGTAGGCCCGGCGTCGCCGAGCGGGGGTTTTCTCCCGCGAATCGCGCCGGTCCCGCGCCTCTAGCTCAATGGCAGAGCAGTGGGCTTTTAACCCATTGGTTCAGGGTTCGAGTCCCTGGGGGCGCACGATCGCGCAGCTTCCCGTGCGGCAGGCCGACTGGATTCCGACGGCGCGGATCTGGTGCGGGGCCAGCGGCAGATCTCGGCCAACCGAGCGCGGTCTGCAAGCACGTCGACCATCAATCGGGGTCGGAATGGCTCGTCGGCATCAAGCACGTAAGGGTCACGAGCGACGCCGAGGGTGTCGGGGGCGACGAGTGGTCGCGCTTCCGGGCGTCATCCTCAGCGAGGTGATCACCGCTCGAGAGCCCAACGAACGGTTCGCCTTCTGCTCGCCGTCCTCGTCGTGTCGGGCGCCGATCCTGGTGCAGGGCCAGCGGCGGATCTCCGCCAACCCAACACGGTGTGCACGTCGACCATCAAGGGCGGCCGGACTGGTTCGGCGGCATCATGCATGTAAGTGTCACGGGCGACGAGTGGTCACGCTTCCGGGCGTCATCCTCAGCGAGGCGATCACCGCTCGAGAGTCCAGCGAAAGGTTCGCCTTCTGCTCGTCGTCGTCCTCGGGTCTGGTGCAGGGCCGGCGGCGGGTCTCGGCCAACCCAACGCGGTGTGCAAGCGGGTCAACCATCGAGCGTGGCCGGAATGGTTCGGCGGCATCAAGCACGCAAGGGGCACGGGCGACGCCGATGGTGTCACGGGCGACGCCGATGGTGTCACGGGCGACGAGTGGTCACGCATCCGGGCGTCACCCTCGCCGAGGTGATCACCGCTCGAGAGCACAACAAACGGATTCGCCTTCTGATCGCCCTCGTCGTCGTGTCGGGCGCCGATTCTGGTGGCGATGACCGAGTCGCCGGCGATCGAATCGACGATGTTCGAATCCCGCGACGACGGTGTCGGCTGCACGGTCACCGACATCCCGCCGATCCAGCCGGCCCGTTGGTTCGGCAGGTTCTGGCGGCTCACCAGCAGACGGATGTCGAAGATGTCCGACTAGGCGCTCAGCAACCTCGCCGAACACGTTGCTGCTGGCTCGCGTTCGGTGCCTTCTGATCACCCTGCGATGCAGGTTGCGGTCGATATCCGTCACCCGAAAGTTTCTTGGATGGATTTGGCTTGTCTACTTGACAATCGAACATATGTATGGGGTCTCTGCTTAACTCAACCACACACGATATGTTGTGTTGATGGAGGCGACGCATCCGAAGGCCGGGGTGGACTATCCGGGGACCTGGCCAG
>Ga0255048_10001888_pt1 | contig 13951 bp, 18 predicted proteins | sample JV7_2_2_MG_FD_183619 | JGI IMG/M metagenome (GOLD analysis project Ga0255048, IMG submission 183619) | Seawater microbial communities from Jervis Inlet, British Columbia, Canada - JV7_2_2 | ecosystem: Environmental > Aquatic > Marine > Inlet | place: Canada: British Columbia | collected 2016-10-06
CAACCTCCTAACCCACCACACGTATACGAGGTTTCTTCGGGCTCTCGCTGATAATTTTCCGCAACGCATCCACGTTCTGGAGTGCTGTATGAACTGGACCGTTTAGTGTTGTGAACAGTGATCGCAAGCCTGTTTCATGCGGTTTCATGTAGGCTTCACCCAGATGCTTGTAGAACATCTTCAAAAAGCTGTCTGCACCGTAGCCGGTGAGAGCGTCCAATGCGCGCAGCTCTGCCTCATCGAAGACGATCGAGGCTTTTGCTTGGATCTCGGTTTGTGTGATGAAATTAGCCATCTTCTCTCCTAGTCCAGCACGATGCTGACCTGGTCGCCCCGGTCTGTTCTCAACCTGCTCGAGCGAATCCTCGCTTCTCCAAGCTGTATTCCGCCTGCCAGGCGCTGCTCGACGCGCGCCTTGACGCTTGCGACCGTCATGACAGCGTAGAGAGGGTCCGCTCCGCGAATGGCCGTGACGGCGTTGGCCAGGGGCATCTCCGCTGTCGCTCCCGCCTCCATGGCCTCGAGCAGAATGCTGGCGAGGACCGCGCCTTCGCGCTCGGCGTTCTGGACCATGTCGTGGGGCACCAGGACGCCGACATCGTCGCCATTGGCGATGGTGACTCCTTCCCGCTTGATCCAGACCGGCCGTCCCGAGAGCGCGCTGAAATTCATCTTCGCGTCGTCGAGCCTGACGAACTGCCGGCGCTGTGCCTCGGGGATACCGTACCGGTCCCGGTCCGCATCCGTTGCCGGTGACAGAGTGAGTGCGAGGCGCGCGCTGTTGACGATCGCCGTGGCGCCGCGGGACACGTTGACGTTGCCGGCCCGGTCGTCCGAGCCCATGCCTACTTTCGAGGTGTGATGAGCGACCAGCACTGCGGCGTTCGCCTGTCGAGCCAGCAGCCGGATCGTCCCCATCACGTAGCGCATTGCGACGTTGTCGTCCTCCCGGCACCCGTGCAGCTCGACCAGGGGATCGAGCGCCACCATGCCGGCGTCGAGGTCGCGCGCGGCGTCGATTATCTCCTTGAGGACTGGTCCGTTGACTGTCGGCGGATCGCCCTGAGTGAGCTGCAGCGCGCCACTGCCCGGCTGCACGATGGCGACATGATCGACGATATCGTGGACATCGAAGCCGAACCACTGACAGACGGCGTGGATCCTGCGGGCCATCTCCTCGTGGTCGTCTTCGGCGTTGTAGATCACAGAGGCGGCGGGCTTGACCGGGGCATAGCCCAGGAAGGGCAGACCGAGCGCCAGGTGCGCGGCGATGGCCAGGATCAACGTGCTCTTGCCGGCCGAGCCTTCCGCGATCAGCAGGGTGGTGTTCTGTCGGATTAACAATCTCGGTATGACCCATGGCCGCGGCGGAATCTCGTGTGCCGCCGGCATGCCGTTCAGACGCACACTTAACTGCTTCGGTGTCTCGGGCACGTCGATGCCCCGGAATTCTGCCACGATCGATTTCGTGCCGGCCGTGTTCTGAGCGTACTGGTGGGCGTTCGCGATGATCCCCTGCAGCTCCTCGAGTTCCCACGGCGGCTGGCACTTCGGGTTGTAGGACTGGGCCATCAGATCGACGACCGCGTCTTCAGACAGTCCGAAATCGCGGCACATGCAGGCGACCTGATAGGTCTGGTCGTGACCGCCGCGGCCCTCGATCGCCGGCGCCGCACGTGTGATGTAGCTCCGTGCTTGCTCGAATGACGCAGGGAGGTCGAGGTCCACCTCCGGCATGCGTACAGCATGACCTGCAGAGCGCGCCAGGGAGGCGGCTATGGAGGCGCTCAAGGGCTGCGGGGTACGATCACGCAGGAGAGAGTACTCGTGCCCCTCCACGATGCTCCCCGGGGCCAGCACGTAGCCGTTGAAGCCTCGGGTATCGATCCCTGGTCCAAGGCCGCTGACGGAGTTGCGGCAACCACCTGTCGAGTAGTAGAGGTGGTAGCCTCCGGAGGGCGTTCTGACGATCAGGGTGTCGAAGTCGATGCCGAGCGCCAGAGCGGACGCCAGGCCTTCCTTGCCCTTCTTCACGTCGATGTCGATCACCGTCAGCTCGGTGGTCAGCACGCCGACGTTGTAGTTGCGCTCGACGCCCATTACCGGATCAATCCACCAGCGCTTGATCGTGTCTGGATCTTTCGTGGCGATCGAGGTCCAGCTCCCAAGGGCCGGCGTCTTCGCGCCACCCCAGCAGGGGAAGACGCGAAAGCCCCGAGCGGCCCAGTCGAGAGCGTGCTGGAGCATCAGGCACTGCCCTTCTTCGGCTCTTCCCGGTCAGCTATAGGACAGTAACCAAAATGACGTCGGAATGCAGAAGTTAGGATCCTATCCATCTCAGTGTTCAAGACACGCGGATGCCCTGTCGGCCCCCTCTTTATCTTTCTGTATCGTTTTTTAGCGGTCTCGGCTGCTGTGCAGAACTTGCACAGCTGTCTCTCAACGCTCTGTGACCACTTCAAGTTCACCCATCTCTCCAAACCACAGTTCTGACAGGCAGCGACCACGAGAGTCATTTCACGTACCTTTCATCTTCCCAGGCCGAGGCGCTCAGCGGCAGCCCCGGCACGAAGTCTGGCAATCGGCTCATGATCTCCCTGAACTCGGCAGCCGAGCCGAAGCCGGCATCGACCTCGGTCAGCAGCTCGTCGTGCACCGTCAGAACGATGGGATAGTCCGCCTCCTCGACAGCGAACATGCCTTCGACCATGATGTCGCGGGCGGTGGCCTGCACAACATTCTCGAACTGGAGCCCGCCGTAGAGGCGTTTCCTGCCCCATCTTTTCGTCTTGGAGATCATGCCCCAGAACTCGACTTGCCGTTGCCGGCGGATGAGTTCGCTGTTGCTGTCATCCAGATCTTCATCGTCGAGGTGCTCGCTTCCCGGGAGCGGACGTCGCGTCTCGCGCATGACGATACGCGGATAGGCGTAGGCGAGTATGCGACCCGCCGGCAGGCAGCACCAGAGAAATCCGGCGGTCATGGTGTAGCGGACGCGGCCGTCGCAGCAAGGTGCGATCGTGCCCGGCGCCGCCACCGCGGCGATAGCGGCGTCCTGCATTTCCCACCATCTTTGAACGACACCGGGATGGGTCATACGCCATGACATCACGAGCACCTTCAGCGCGGTCCAAAGGTCGAGTGGCAGACCGAAGCCGTGACGAGGGTCATGGCGCGCCCGGGCCTCCATCCAGAAATCCGGGGAGACGGCCCTCCTCACGACTTCAGCGACCGGTCCCAGATCGACCCGGTAGACCGCAGCCATGGACAGGAACGCCTTGACCGATCCCTGAAAACCGAGCGCCAGCTCCTGGACCTTGCCGAGCTGCCGCTGGGTCTTGTCCACATGCTCGACACCGATGCCGAAGGAGTTGGCCACCGCCAGCTTGTAGAGGTCGGGACCGGTGCCGGCATCGTAGGCGCGGAAGGCGTCGAGCTTCCAGCTTTCGCCGCCCAGCCACGCCCCGAGGCGACCCTCGATATTCGAGTAGTCGCCGCCGATGAACTTTCTGCCGGGCGGTGCCTTGATCATGCCGCGCAGCCCCTTGGAGATGAACTGCACAGGAGGTCCGAGCATCCCGGCTACGGTTTCGACCAGGGCCGGCGCCTCGTTCGATGTCTCGAGCAGGGCGAAGAGCAGCTCGAGACTGGCGCCGTCCCGATCGGGGTCCACCCGGATGATGTTCTGCGGTTGCCACAGACGGCCGGCCCAGCGCCCGGGCCCGGCACCGTGGTACTGCAGGGAGCCCCGGCATCGGTTGTCGGTGCTCATCGACCGCATCATGGCGTCGAGCTTCTTCACCGAGGCCTTGCCGGACTCTTCTCGTATATCGAGCACCCTGACGACGTCCTGCAAGCCCAGCGCGGACGCTGCAGGGCGAAGAGCATCCGCCGCGTCTGCGGACACGCTCTCGCAAGGAAGGCCCTGCTCCGCCACCCAGCGCGCCGTGCGGACGTGCTGGCCGATCGAGGTTACTCGACCGCCGGTCAACTCCCAGAGCTTGCGATTGTCCTGGTTCTGGACCAGCTCCACGGCTGCCTGCGCCAGATGGACGCTCCGCAGATCGATTGGCGCGCCGCGGTCGTTGATCCTCTGGTCCAGTTCCCATACGCGACGCTCGCGCGGGGACAGGTCCGGTATCCTGTTGTGTACCGCCCACTCGGTGACGACGTCCTGCTCGACGTAAGCGTCGAGTTGGGCGAACAGGTCGGGGTGGTCTGCTCTCTCGTACCAGAACGGGCTCCCGTCCTCTGCATAGCCTCGCGGACGGGAGAGCTTCTTCATGACGGCATAACCCGCCGTGTCTTTACGTTCGGGAAGCTTCAGCGCGTCGGCGAGCTTGCCCAGGCCCTGAGGCAAGCCCACGGCAGCAGCTCGGGCCAGGGTGCAGTCCATCTGCTCGATCGAGAGGAGTGAGATTGATCGGTCCCGTGTCAGCACCAGGTTCCAGATCAGCCGTTCGAACACGGCGTTGTGAGCGATGACCCGACCGCCGCGCCGCACGTGCTCGAGGAGCGCGTGCGGCAGCGGCATGCCGGGGATCCAGAGTCCGCGACCTCCTCCCGGGTCCAGCGCCCAGAAGAAGTTCAGCACACTCGTCGTCGCATCCTCGGCGTAGCGATAGACTCCCTGCTTCCGCAAGTCGACGGCGCTGCGCGTCTCGAAGTCGAGATGCGCGACGGGCTCGACGCCCGTCGCACTCATGTCAGGTAAGCCCGAGAGCGGCCAGCGCGTTACCGGGGCCAGGTTTCTCGCTCGGGATAGTGGAGGGCGCCACACCGAACTGCCGACTGGGATCGAAGGCGGTTTCGGTCTCGATGCGGACGCCCTTGTAGTCCTCGTTCGGGTTGCCGCCGGCACCGCCGAGCTTCTCGTCATCCGCCGCGATCATGACTGACTGCAGGCCGAAGCTCACGCCCTGCTTCATCTTGCTGCGGTACACGAAGAGGTTGAGCGTCGCCAGCGCCCAGACGCCAGGGTATACACGAGCCTCGTCAAGAATAGGCTGCATGTCGCTACCGACGACAGCGGGCTTGAACTTGGTGGTGGCCGTGATGAAAATCGCACCCGGCACGTACCCGTCGAACTTGGCTTTGTCCTGCTGGTCCCTGAAGGGCAAATGCAGGCCACCGAGATACTGATCGCCCTGAAAGCAGGAAGCGAATTCAGCCCTGGCGACCTTGAGGACTTCACCGTGCAGCAGTCCGAGATCGGCACCGAGCGGGAACAGGAGGGCAGAACCGTGTTTCGGTTCGTCGCCCTCCTTCATGGGCTTCCCGGGCTTGAAGACGTTGGGGAAGCTGAGGCGTACCGGGCAGGTGCGGATATTGCCGCTCTCTAGCATTGCACATGGATTCTGCTGGAGCGCGCGTGCGATCCATTCTGGCGTCATGCGAGTCTTCGGGTCCATTCCTGATCTCCTTCGATCGGTTCTCGGTTATCGGTTCTCAGTTCTCGATCGCAGGAATCGAGGTTCCTGCGTAGGAGCCCGCTGGATTGACGGGCGGTCGAGGGTCGGCCTCACGCGCAAGTGTTAGCGCGCTCGAGCTTTTCTTGTCCATCAAGACGGCGGCGGCTTCAAGCATTTCGCGCGCTGCGACCCGCTTCTGACCTCGAAGTGCGTTCGAGGATGCCCAATTCTTGAGGGCGCTCTCGGCCTCCGTGATCGGCATGCACGTCTCTGGTCGGGTGAAGAAGCTTGGAGGCACGTCGCCGTTTGTCAGGTTCGAGAGCATTCGCGTGTTCATGTCCACGTCATCGAGCAACCAGGCACGGCGCGCCTCGGCTTCGACGAGCTTCCAGCCTGGGATCATGACGCCGCGGCGCGCTTCAGAGAGCGCCTCGGCCTCGACACCCTTGAGCCAGCTCGTAATCAGGCCTTTGACAGCCAGGATTTCGGCAAGCTGCGCTGGAGTGAGCTTCGCGGGCACGGGGAAATCCTTTTTCGCCTCAATCCCCGCGAACCCCGAGACCCCGGCGTAGTCGAGCTGCAGGGCGTTGAGCGCTGCATCGCGACGGGCCGGACACACCACACTGGCGGCACACCATCTGCATTGCTCCTCGCCTGGGTGTAAGTGATCGCGAAGCACCTTCGTGGCCTCAACCTTGTCCAGTCCGAAGACGAATTCCGCAGCGAACTGCAGCGCAACTGCGTGAGTCGCCAGTTCTCCCTGGCTCAACTGCCAACTCCGGATCGGGTCGTTGCCCGAACGGGGCTGGATGATCGTGCCGTTGATGGACTCGAACGACACGCCGGGGCTCAACCCCACGACGGCCGTCATGTAACCGGCAAGTTGCCAATTGGCCTTCGCGGGCACGAAAACGCCGGCACCGTACTTGAAGTCGATGATCTCCAGCTGCCCTCCGGGCCAGACCACGGTAACGTCCACGGTGCCAAACTGCCCTTCACCGTAGATCATCGGCACCCGGCGCTCGGCCTCGACCGGGAAGCCGGCCCGGAGCGCCGGCTCGACATACTCGAAGGCCAGGCCGACGCAGTCACGCATCTCGGCATCGTCACCTTCGTGGTTGTGCGGATACCTCTTCTCCTTGATGCAGGCCTCCAGCAGAGCGTGCGCTCGCGTGCCCTCTGCGGCGTAGCTCGATGTCGGCGGCTCTGGCAAATGATCGCAGAAGAGCACGCTGCCCGGGCATGCCATCCAGCGCGGTGCGCTGGATGGCGAGAGTCGCGAGTGGGCGCCGCCCATCAGCCAAAAGCCGCGAGCGCCGCCGAGACCGCCGGGTACATGTCGGGCGTGGTCTCGGGCAGGTTCTTGAAGCCGGGAACGGTGTTGACAAGGTGGGTCAGAACCCTCATCGGGTCCCCGCCGGACTTCTCGATGGCCCCGACCATCTGGACCTTGAGATCGTCCAGCGTGGGGCCTGGCGCTTGGGTGATCATGGAGGGCTGCGTGAGGCCCGGCATCATCGAGGCGGCAGGCGCGGCCATCGCAGGGCCGGCCTGGCCGACGCCAGACATGGCAGCGCCGGGGGCACGAGCCAGGAAAGCCTGCACTTCAGCGACATCCTGCGGGTTCCGGGGGTCGAACATGATTTTCATCTGCTATCCTTCAAGCTGCGGGTGACGCGACCATCGCGTCACCTTCGATTGATGCGATTGCCGCCACCTTGCGGGCGACCACGCGGTTGATGACCAGGTCGAGCGAGCGGGCGAGGGTGATGAAGCGTCCCTCGACCTGACGCGTCTGGCCAATACGGTGCAGGCGCATCAGTGCCTGCGCATTTCCGGCCGGGGTCCAGTCCGATTCCAGCATGTCAACGTCCGAAGCGGCTGTCAGTGTCAGACCGACGCCGGCTGCCCGGATCTGGCCGATGAACACCCGGCATCGGGGGTCATTCTGGAACGCCTGCACGGATGCGTTCCGCTGGCCCTCGGGTGTCTCGCCGTTGATCAGGACTGCGTGGATGCGCTCTTCGGTCAGGGTGTCCAGGACCTGCCGCAAGACCGCACGGTGAATGCCCATGACGACACGCTTGCGATCGGTCTGCCGCAGCTCCTCGACCAGCATACGCGCGTACGGGAGGCTCTTGGCGGTGCCCACGAGGCGCCTGAGGGTGGCCACGTGCTGGGCGTCGAGGAAGGACAAGCCTCCCTGCTCCACGGCCTGCAGCACGGCGTCCTCGAGGCCTGGGTGGCTCCGCAGGAGGTCTCTGATCTCTTCCGTATCACCATCGACCACCAGCGAGGTCAGCCAGATAGGAGGAAGCTGCATTCCGACATCAGTCTTCGTCCGTCGCATCGACGCGGTCTGGATCTTGGCCCGAAGCTCCGGCGTCGTCTCCTCTCGCGGCGTTTGCCGGCTGCCGAATGCGGTCGGCTGCGAGGTCATGTACTTGCGGACCCATGCGTGCTTCGGTGCTCCGGACTGACGGGCGAACTTGAGGAACGGATAGATGTCGATCGGGTCATTGGCGATCGGCGTGCCGGTCAGCATCCAGGCGCGAAGCGCCCACTGGGTCAGACCGCCGATCCCATCGCACCTGTCGCCGAGGATCTGCTTTGTCCGCTTCGTGGCGTCGGACTTCAGGTAATGCGCCTCGTCGATGACGAGCACAGGGATGAAGGCTGCGTGCTCGGCGATCTTGGGCGTCCACTTGGTCGCCATCTCGTAGGACGTCACCAGCACGTCGAAGCGCCCCCGTTGCCAGGCGATGAGGTCGTGGATCGTGCGGCCCTTGACCACCTTGCGCGGCGTCCTGCCAAACCGCTGGAACTCGGCCCGCCAGTTCTCGCGCAGATTGGCCGGACAGATGATCATGGCCCGGCGCTCTTTCAAAAGGTCGAGCGCTCCAATGACCTCGACTGTCTTGCCCAGGCCCATCTCATCAAACAGCCCGGCGCGGTCGCGGGAGGCGAGGAAGCGGGCCGCTTCGATCTGGAAGGGGAAGAGATCAGGCATCTTCATTTTCCGTCACTCTGCCGCAATTGCAGTGCCACGCTCTCTGGATGGGCGTGCATTCGGGCACGTCGTAGATCGGTCTGGGGCTAACAACAGGTTGGGGGAGGACAGCTTTCCACTGACCGTTCCAGGGAGGACCGAGGGTGTCTCCACAGACGCATGAATATGGAAAGCTCATGCCTCTTCCCTCCCGTAGTTGCGCAATCTGACGCCAGGGGGCGCATGGGCCAACGCCAATTGACGAGGCGCTGAAATGACGGGTGAGTGAGCCCACGGCGCTACAAAAACCGCACTGAAGATTTCAGCTGTGTGGAAGTACGTGATCTGGAAAGCGCGCTTGTCGATCCTGTAGGCTATTTCCCAGTCGACCATGGATAGAGGCGCGGGTCTCGGAATGAAGTCCAGAGAAGTCGCGCGAACCAGTGCCGGGGCGACGAGCATCGCGCTGGCCCCTATCAGGAAGCCTCTCCTGTTCAAGAGCAGCGCTTGTGTCATGCTCGCCCTCCCCAGGCGGTTGTCAGTGTCCCGTGGGGCTCGGTCAGCTGCGACCGGCCCAGCAGCACCTCGACACCGAACTTGGCCATCATCGCGGCCTCTGCGCGGTCCACGCGAGCGCCTCCCTTGGAACCGCGGAAAAGCTCGCGGTGCAGGGGGAATATCTCGTCGGCCCGGGCCATGATGTCGCCGTTGTCTCCAACCTTGCCCTTGACCTTGAGCCAGCGCTTGTACTGGGCTGGCGTGACGCTCTCGATCCGCAGATTGGAGAACAGCACGCAAGCGTAGACCAGGCCCGTGGCGAAACCGAAGACGAAGGCACCGCCGGCAGACTGCTTGGGCCGACCGCCGACTGCCTCGATCACGGCGAGGTCAGCGATCTCGGCCAGACTGCCGATCAGCCGCTTGCAGCCGATCGGATCGACGCGTAGCCGGCGGCTGTTGCCGACCTGGAGCAGCCTCGCAGGCATGTCCCAGACCTGCAGCGAGCCGTCGCTGCCGTAGAGGGCAATGGCACCGGTCTTGCCGGGGTCTATGCCGATGCAGTAGCTCAATCTTTCGACCACCCTTTGGTTAAGTGCAGCCTCCATCGCTGACCTCTCTCGTCGAAGCGCACTCTCGAGAGCATACCGTGCGAGATGCCGGTGAATGGCTTACGCGCTCTCGTCCGTACCGTGTTGGGGTTGCGATGGTAGAGGTTCGGGGCCACGCGCTTCGCGTCTTTCTTCTTCACACCCATCTCAGTGCACCTTCGCATCAGGCTCGGGCGGTGGTCCCTGCCAGGCTTCAACGTAGATCGCCGGCTGCAGGAGGAGGGTGACGAACCACCGGCCTTCGTTTTCCAGAACATTGACGTGGGCAAGCACGAGCCTGCCTTTTCCCTCGATCAGCCGCCTGGTGATGTTGACCTTCTCGATCTCGGCCGCGAGTTGGTCCTGCATCTCGGCCGGCCACAGGCTGACGTCGTTGGGCAGCATGTCGCTGATCTCGACAACGGTCTCGTAGGTGTCGATCTGCGGCAGTCCCATCACCCATGCCCCTGTCGGCGCGTGGCCAGGAACGTGGCCAGGCGGTCGCGTGCGTGCATCAGGCGGGCGAGCTTCTGGTTGATCAGCGCCACCAGCCGATCAGCGCACTCGAAGTCGCCCAGGCCTGCATTAGGTGCGCGACGGAGTTCACGCATCTCGGTCTCTGGAATTCCGAGCTGTCGCGCCAGTTCGCGTGTCCGTATGCCCAGAGCCTTGCCCGCGCCGTGGATGATGTTGTGTCGTTCCAGGTCCCTGCTCAGTACGCGCCACTCTTCGAGCTCGGCCCAGGATACCTTGCGTTTGTGCAGGGTGCCTTCCTCCATGGCCCGAGGCCCCATGCGGTAGGCCACCCGGACTTCCTCCATGGAGGTGTCGGGATGAAGACGTTCGACGTGCACCACCATGGAGCCCGGCAAAGCGAAACGCTCAAAGAGGTCTGCCGTCGCGACCAGGTCGGAATGTTCGAAGCGGGATGTCACGCGCCGAACTCTTTCAAGCTGCCGTTGGCGTCGTCCATGGCTGTGGCCACTTCGTTGACCAACTCGCGCAGCTGGATCAGCTCCTCAGGCCCCGCAGGGTCCCAGCCGGTTTTGCCATCGCAGATCTTGACCATCGCCGGCCTGGAGATTCCGAGCAGCGCGGCCAGTTCGGCGTCCTTGCGCCCGCCGTACTTGCGGAGCATGGCCACGACCCCGTTGATCTCGGTCACGGCGTGGCCGCGGCGGCGTCCTCTCTTCGCCTCCGCCGGCTTGCCGCCAGTGGGTGCGGCGGCGGCGGCAGGCACGTGCCCGGTCTCGAAGGCCGCGAGCATAAGCTCACCAGCGGTGATGGTGTTGGAAGCGATCACCCGGCCCAGCGCGGGCTCGACTCCGATCGCGCCGATTCTGGTCAAGGCGCTCGCGCGCATGACCTGGTCGGTGCTCCAGAATTGCTCGTTGAAGAAAGTGTCGCCGCCGAGCAGTTCCACGATCCCGGCGGACGAGGACAGGCCGAACATGACGGCGAAGTCCTTCAGCGCTGAGACAACAGTGTGGATATCCTGGGAGAGTGTCGGCACTTCCGGGACGACAGGCGCGGCACCTGCGGCGCCTTTCTTCGGCAGCCTGAGATCCTTCTTCAGAATGCCCGCAGCCGCCAGCACCTTGGCCGGCGTCAGCTCCTTGACCAAGCCGTCGATAACCAGGGGTGCCCAAGCGGTCGCGACCGTGACGATCCATGTGGCGGTTACTTCTGGCGTGCCTGCCTGCAGGGTGTTGAGCACCTCGCCGATGCCGTCATTGCCGACACCCTGGCGGATGGTCAGATCCGCCCATTGCTCGACGGCCTCGTCAAGTTCGGCGTCCCAGTTCCCCGACTCGGACACCGGGCGGGGGCCGTTCAGCATCTCGAAGCCCGAGATGATGCTGCGAAGCCCGGCGGCGATGATCTCGCCCACGCCGTTGCGCGCGGCTTCCTGGATCGCGAACGAGGCCGCTTCCACGGCACCGTCCTGATCGCCGTGTCCTTCGACAGCTGCCTGCGCGATCAGCAGAGGATCGCGGATGGCTGCAAAGGCGCCTTTCAGTTTCAATTCGAATGCTGACATTGCTCTCGCTTTCCTGTTTCAGCGTCCGGCGACGGTAAGCTCGCTGCGGCATAAGCACCTTGCGGGTGCGTCCGTCGCCGGACTTCAGCGCTCCATGGCGCGCCGATTCTGTTTCTCAGATGTTGTTTGTGCATTTGGTGGTCTCTTTCCCTTCAGACACCCTGCACGCCTGCATCCGGAACGTCAACCCCCGCACGGAAAGCGCGTGCGTTCTTTTCGTTTCTCAGGTGAAACTGCCGGATCGCCTCGGCCGTGTCAGCCGCAGGGTGGCGACGAACGGGACCGGCAGCGTAGATCGCAGCGAAGATCTGCTGCGCCGCAGCACGCGATGGGAGCTTGCCGAGGCTTTCCGCCCGAGTGCCGTCAGAGGATGCGAACTGGTGTGCAACCACCTTTTTCGTGCGTGCGTGCCACACGATCGTGGTCGCGTGCGTGAACGGCGTCTCGGGGAAGTGGATCGTCAGGGTTTTAAGTTCCATCCTGGTCACCTTTCGTGAAGTAGTCAAAAGCATCATGAGCCTGATCGGCCAGGCGGATGCGACGCAGCAGCCCCAGCCACTGGCTGCGAGTGCCGCCCAGGCGGGCGGCGATCTCGCCGTGGCTGACGCCCTGGTCTCTCAGAGCCAGCGCGCGGAGGTGAAGCTCATCCTCCGCGCGTGTCGGTGGGTGAAGCTCATCCTCCGCGCGTGTCGGTGGGTGCAGCGCCATCAGTCGGGGCTCGAGATCGCCAGCATGAAGGCGGCTGCGATCACCCGAACGGCGTGGACATGGTCTCGCGCCTTGGCCCAGCGCCTCAGGTCCTGGTCGCGCGCCTGGCGCTGCTCGATGATGCTGGTGCTGACGGTCTGGTAGTCACGGCCATGGGGAGTCGCCTCCGCGAGGGCGGCATCGACCTTGCGGCAGGCGCGGTCGATCCTTATGAACTGGTCGCACAGGCTCTCCCGGCTGGTGCCGTTGAGGTTCACCCGCAGGTTCAGGGGCGAGGTGTCGGGCTCCGGGCAGAGCACCGGCTTATCGCTCTCCCAGGCCTCGGTGCAGCGCTCGTCGCCCGCCTCGTCGAAGCCATCATCCATCGCACTGGCATAGCCGGAACGAAAGGCCGTCTCCATTTGATCGGTCATGTACATTCAAGGGTCCTTTCCCGTTGTCGTGGCCGGCCGTTCCGGCGCACGGTACAGGGCGCCACACGGGCGCCCTGAGACGGTGCGTCGGTCAGGCGGCTACGAGGTCGAGGATGTCCCCGCCCTGGCGCTCCAGGGCCACCCTGGTGTCGTTGTGGGGGATCGAGCGGGCCAGGGCGGTCACCGCCGTGGTGGCGTCCCACAGGCTCTCGATCGGCCGGCCCTCCTCGTCCTCGTGGATGGCCGCAATGCGGACCGCCTGGCGAGCGCCGAAGCGCGTGGCGAGCCAGTCCTCGACCTTGTCGATCTTCGAGGCCTGCGCCGCCGCGATGGTGTCGGCGATGGGCTTGGCCGAGGACTGCGAGAAGTCGGCCAGCACGGGGGTGACGTCCTCGATCCACCGATCGGGCGCCGAGACGGTGTGGCGCAGGCGCTTCTCGGTGTACTCGGTCATGCCCCACACGATCCTGTTCATGCAGATGTAGTCGAACAGGAAGAAACCGATCCCGAGGGTGGCCGCGCCGACCTCGCTGTTCCAGACGAAAAATCCGCGCGCCATCTCGCCGCTCTCGCCGTTACGCCGACCCGGAATCTCGACCCTGTTCTTCTCGTCAGCCAGGAAAACAAACATGTCCCTGTCGCTGGCGTAGAGGGTGGTGTTGCCCTTGTCCACGACCACGGCTTTGCCGAACTCGCCGGGCACACGCCAGTCGCCGCTGACCCCGTCGCCGAAGCGATCGACAAGCTCACGGGTGACGTCGGCATTCCAGATCCTGCCGTAGCGGGGGCCGGTGGCGGCTGCCAGGCGCGTGGTCCCGTTCTCGGCGCCCGCGCCCCTCGACAGCAGCACGCCGACATCCTCGATCTGGCGTTCGTGCTTGAGCCCCCAGTTGATGCAGTCGGCGGCGACCGGCGAGGGCAACTTGCGCAGGTAGCCCGCCGGGGCGCCGGCCAGGCCGGCCAACTGGCCGAAGCTCCAGTTGGTGGGGGTGACAGGGGCGCCGTTCGGGCCGACCACCTCCAGGCCACCGGCCTGGTCGTCGCGGGCCGGCTGCGCCGTCAGCTGCCGGCTGGAGATCACCCGCGCGGCGCTGCGGGCGCGGAGGTCTTCGAAGTGGCCGAGCATGCTGTCGAGGCTGGTGAACCGCTGGTCATCGGGGCGCTTCATCCATTCAGTGCTGGCTTTCATCATCGGTGCGTTCATGTTCATTTTGGGGTTCCTTTCCCGTTGTCGTGGCCAGGTCTGGCGCACGGGATCAGGGCTACACGCAGCCCCTCACCGGTGCGTCAGCTTGCGCAGC
>Ga0255048_10001889_pt1 | contig 13946 bp, 15 predicted proteins | sample JV7_2_2_MG_FD_183619 | JGI IMG/M metagenome (GOLD analysis project Ga0255048, IMG submission 183619) | Seawater microbial communities from Jervis Inlet, British Columbia, Canada - JV7_2_2 | ecosystem: Environmental > Aquatic > Marine > Inlet | place: Canada: British Columbia | collected 2016-10-06
TGTCAAGCGTATGATTCCTGCCAACTGCACGAATCACTCGGCTGAGCAGTGCCGATCGTATCGCAAGATTGTCCGCGCTATTGTGACCGCCGGTGGCGTCAAGTCAGACGCCGCAAAGGCGCTCGGCATGCCGAAACAGACGCTGCACGACAAGTGCTGGCACGTGGCAGACGCGCTGCGACAAGTGCTGGCCATCGGCGAACGTAAGCTGAAGCGCGAACACGTGGCACCCGCTGAGCACGTGCAGCTCCGCTGCTGGCAGAGCGTGCCAGCCTGCTTGCCACTGGTAGCCGCGGAGAGCGTGCCGCCCACCAGCGCGGCAACAGGCGGACCGCACGACCGATACCCAGTGCCGACCGCTAAGCGCTGGGCCGACAAGCCACCGACGCCACTGGCAGCTGCTCCGCTGACACGTGAGACGGTCGGCCAGATACTGGCACGGCAAGCGACAATCAGGGCCGCCTATGATCGGCACGTGGCGACTCGATAGTCGCCCCCCCGACAACGGGAAGCGGCGGCGGTCGTACGTGGTTCGGATCATGTACGACCGCTTGCTGCTGCGCGGCTGGTGTCGGTGCTGCACGATCTAACCTCAGTCGCTGCACCGGCTTGCCGCTGCCAGACCCCGCCCGTCCGGCCCCGCCCGCCCCCGGGCATCTCATAATGTCCCACTCACCGATTTTTTCACTATCCGGGGCCAAGTGGCCCAGAGAAACGCTATGTTTTGGGGGTTTTGGTGGTGAGAGTGGGTGATTAGCGAGTTGGTGGGCTGTTAGTGATGGTTTGGTGTACGTGATCGCGTGAGGGTCGGATCAGGTGTTTAGCAACCGAATGATTGCTATGAGAGTGGCGGTGTGCTGTATGGGAACATTGGTGGCTCTGGTTCCGTGGCGGGCACGAACTCTATCAGGTTTTCTTCATAGAGATGGTAGATATGTTGCCAGCTGGAGAAGATTGGCCTCATGAGCATGAGTGGTTTATCTGGATCGGCCTCTGGCAGGGGGTTATTGGAGGTCAGGCCATCCCAAACGAGTACGGACCCGGCTTTGAGGTTCTGGTTTGGGTGATCGTGCGGTACGAGGTAGTATCGTTTCATAGGGGCTAGTATACACGTTTGCCCTTTAACCTATCGCCCCCTGAGTCGTGGGCCCGGCCAAGTTCTTCTGAAAGAGGCTTTCGGGCTCTCCTGCGAGTGCAGGCTGGTCTGTCGTCCTCTCCGCCGGGTAGGGGCTCACCACACCCCGACGGGTCATCGGCACGACTCCTTTTGCGTCCACATCTTGTTGGCCTCAGCCAATCGGTGGTGGTCCATTTACCGGCCACTACTTCCAATCAGAGGATTGTCACACATAGTGGCTTGCATCAGCACGCTGGTACGATGCGGGGCACGTTTCATCTTGGAGGAGGAATCTACCCCGCATCGCACCTGTGGCGAGCACTCTGAAGATATCAGGTTGTCTTTGTGCCCACAAGGATTGCACTAGATTTTGCCTCACTTTTTTGACGACAATCGGGAGATTGAACCTTTGTCTTGTGAGGAGAAGTCTGATGGGAAGACGATTCTGGACAGACGAGGAAGAGCGAATCTTGCTGGACATGCGTAAGGCCGGGGCGAACAGGCACGAGATTGGTGCCCGCTTAGGCAGAAGTGCCAGCAGCGTCGACAACAAGCTCAAGGTGATGGAAGCACCTCGCCCAATCCCACCTGAGAGTCAGGTTGTGGAGTTTGAGAACGCAGCGTTGCAGTATGAGGTGGTCGATCTGGAAGAACGGATAGACCATTATAAGAAGGTGGCTTCTGGAGAGGTGGAGGTTGAGCCGGTCTGGCAGGACGACTGGGACGGGGGCAACGAGTGGGACAAGGCGGAGCAGCGGGCGAAGAAGGATATCGTCAAGGCCAAGAATCATGGCCGCTTCAATATCCGGTTTAATAGTGGTCCGATTGCCATCTCCTGTATTTCGGATCAGCACATTGCGCCGGGTACGGCCTGTGACTTTAAGCGGATGCGTGAAGATGCGGAGTTGATTCGGGAGACCCCGGGTTTCTATGCGGTGTTTGTGGGTGACGGGGTTGATAATCACATCAAGCACCGCTCAGCCATGATCGGATCGAAGAGTTCCCCTGACGATCAGTGGAAGCTGTTTGACCATTACTTGACGATCTTTGGTGAGAAGATCCTCACGATCATATCTGGCAACCATGATTACTGGACCAAGCAGATCGGCGGGGTGGATTTCTTAGCCAAGATTGCTGCCCAGCACAAGATTTGTTATGCCCCGGCTGAGGCCAAGTTAAAGATTGATGTGGCTGGCCAGAATTATGATATGCTGATCCGTCATCAGACCGGTCGTTTTAACTCCAGTCTGAACCAGACCCATGCTGTCAAGCGGCACTATGAGTTTGGCGACGAGACATTTGACATTGGTGTCATTGGTCACCACCACACGGCGGCCCTTGAGATGTTTTTGAAGCATGGGCTGAAACGATATGCGGCACGTCCGGGGAGCTATCAGATCACCAGTCCGTATGCCCATCAATACGGATATGGCCATAGCGTCCCGACGTGCCCAACTTTTATACTGTTCCCAGAGGAGCGGCGGATCATAGGCTTTGATGATGTGCGGGATGCCCTTTGGGCATGGGATCGGAAATGACGGAAGTTCCAATCTAAGGAGAGAACTCAATTGGGAATCTTTACTGGCATCAGCAATCTAGCGGATCTCCCCGGGAGCATTGTTCGGGATCTCATTGGCGGTGAGAATCCACTGGACCAACTCTTGAACCCATTCGGCGATGTAGACCGGTTAACCACAGAAGAGGTAACCGGAGTAGGAGGAATCCCCGGCTTCCTCCTAGAGCTTGGCATGGACCCACTGACCTATCTTGGTGGAGCAGGTCTCCTGAAGGCTTTACCGAAGATCATTCGTGCCCGCAGGGGTGCCGGGGCTATTAAAGGAAAGCGACTGTCGCGACAGCTTGCTGGCCGAGCGGGCGCAGAGACCCGCCGGGAGAAGAAGATTCAGGCACTCAAGGATTCTCTTGCGGATGTCCTTGGCCAGCCAAGCTCCTCTGGCATTACAGAGGATATGCTAGGAGCTGCTGGAGTTGTGGTTCCCAAGGCGCTAAAGAAGTACCGGCCAGACCGGACTGGTGTACTATCCCGCATTGGCAAGGGTTATAAGAGCCGTGGTTTGCGTGGTGCAGCCGGTGGCGCTGCATCTCCGATAACCCGCCGAGCCCGCCATCTCTGGCGTCAGTCCCGGCGATTGCCCGGAAGTACACAGGCGATATTGGCTGGCAAGGCATCCCCCGCTTGGTTGGAAGAGATGTTCGACGATAATCCCGAACTACGCAACATCCTCCAAGAGCAATCCGGCGGAACAAACGAGCCCCTCAACACGTCCACTCCACTGGAGATTCTCCAGATGAACCTCCCGGGCCCGGAGTATTACGCTCCGACTGATCCTATGGAAAACCTTTCTGGCCCGGACCCAGCATCGGGTAGCTATGAGTTGCCGTACTACATGCCCCGCGTGAGCGCACCTGATGACCTTGGGTATTAAGCATGGGCATCCTAGAAGCCCTCGGTAAAGTCGGCAATGTCTTAGACCTGCCGGGTAGTTCCCTTCGGGACGCCCTTGTCGGTGAAGACCCGTGGGATCAGTGGGGCAGCATGACCAGTGGCGAGAACCGATCCACAGGTCGGGACCTGCTGCGTCATTACAACCTAGCGGGCGAGGAAGATACCACGCTGAATTTCCTCGGTGGCCTACTCACAGAGATGGCAGTAGATCCCCTGAACCTTATCGGCGGTGCCTTGGTTGGCAGGAAGGCATTGCAGCGGTCAGGTGCCACCAAGGCCAACAGGGCCATTCGCGAGAACGTGGAGCCGAGGGTGTTTGATGATTTCACTCCACAGAGGCCGTTCAGGTTTGACGAGATGTTTCTTGAAGATGTGGGCATGGACCCGGACGTGGCATACCACGTGAGCCCCTTTGGGAAAGAAATTGAGGAGGCGGGGAGGCTCATTGCCCCCCGTCAAGCCGACACCGCTATGCTGAAAACGGTTGCCGGGGACCCCATAGAGTGGAGTGGCCGGAGGGGGCTCGGTGTTGGGCAGGGTGTATCAATGACTGTTGACCCGAGTGCCCGAGTCGCGATGGAAAGATGGTTCAGGTCACTGGCGAGCATTGGTGAGGCGGGAAGGAAGGCGGAGGCAGGTGACGCAACCAAGGTCATGCTGAAGGAGTATTACCGTGCCGCCGACGACGAGATTGGGGACTTCCTCAGCACCGTTGGGGATGACCTCTACGACGACGTTAGGGACTGGCCCCGCACCTTCACAGAGGACGCCGTTGAGACCCTGAGGAACCCGGCGTCGAGTCGCGAAGAGGTGGCCGAGGTTCTTGGAGTCAAGTATCAAGATATGATCGAAAATCTGTGGAGCAGGGCACACGAAGAGGGAGTAGCGTTGCCGCCGGGGTTTGGGGGCGGCATTAGTGGGGCGATAGGGGTTGATCCAGACAACATCCGCGTCTTTGAGGTTCCCTTGGGTGACCTGAAGACAGACCTTGGTATAGACGAGGGCGAGTATTTGTTCATGGGTGACGTTCCTCTAGAGGGGGCCCGCGTTCACGGTGCACCGGGCGGCAGCTACACCTACGAGCTTCCATTTGAAGACGTGCCCTCCCTCTCTCCTCTTCTCAAAGCCCTAACGGCTGAACGTGTAGTGAATAAAGGACTCAACCAATTCCCATCAGGAGGCTATTATGAAGATCCGATTTATTAAGGTTGGGCAGAGGGACAGGGTTATGGTCCGGACCAACTCGTGCGAGGAGCTTATTGCAGCCAAGAATCACATCTTCAAACGGGGCTTTGCGAAGGTGGGTCTGGTCAAGTTCTGGATGCACGTCCTATTCTGGTGGCGGAAGGCCAAGAAAAAACCCTGAAATACCCTTGCACGGATGTACACCAATAGGGGACATTCTCGTTGAGGGATACCTAAACCCAAGGTAAGGAAAACTTTATGTCATCTGATATCACCCAAGAAGACGTTATGGAAGACGTTGTGGACACAGCGATTCCCGAGGACACAACAGAGCCCACAGAAGCCCCGACGCTCGACCTCACAGACGTAGTTGCTGAAGAGCCAGAGTTTGTACCGCAACCCGATCCGGTTTACACGGGACCAACCCTCTCTGAGCAAGTTGAATCCCTTGGCTTCTCTGGCGTCAGCGACGATACAGAGGCGGCCAATCGTCTGCTGGAATCTTATCACCAGCTACAGGACCAGAACTCACAGTGGGCAGACCACTATCAGCGTCAGGCCCAAGAGTCCCAGCAGCAGAATCAGCAGCAGCAGCAGCAGTACCAAGAGTACCTGCAATGGCAGCACGATCAGGCCCAGCAGCAGCAGCAGGCTACCACCGACGAGCTGAACGAGAACTGGTGGGGAGCCCCTGACTTTAACTACGATGATGCCCAGCGATACCGCCAGCAGTTCCAGACCCCCGAGGGTGAACTGTACTGGGACTGGTCAGCCAATACTCCTCCCGCAGTCCGCCAGCAGGCGGAGGATTACGTCAACCACATTGAGAAGTGGACAGAGGATATTACCCGCCGTCCCCACGAGGTCCTGCCGGGCATTATCGAGCAGGAATTTGACAAGCTATTTGCCGACCGCTACGGGGCTGTGATGAAGTGGCAGCAGTCCTATCAGCAGGAAGCGACGAAACAGCAGGCAGTACAGCAGATCCACGAGCGGAATGCCGACTGGGTGTACCAGAAGGACGCTCGGTCAGGCCAGCATGTACAGGATGTAAGTGGCAACTTGGTGTTATCACAGGAAGGCCAAGCTGTTACAAATTACATTAACCACTTGAGAGAGTCGGGGATACATGATCCCCAGCAACTGTGGCAGCTTGCTACAAGGATGTACGCCGGAGACATCGCAACGCAGAGGATGTACGGGCAGCAGCAGCAGGTCAGTTCGCAACAACAGACACTGCAACGAAACATGGATCACCTTCAGAGGGGAGCCGAGCATGTGCCCTCCGCAGGTGGAAGTATACCCCGACCCGAGACCCCGACGACCCAAAACTCACGGCTGAGTGCGGGTGACAAGTTACGCCAGCAGGCGTTGGAAGACGGTTTGTTTTAGTCCTTAGAAGAGGGGTACAGAAATGGCCTACAAAGGTTTTAATCCTGTAGCATTTGCCCGTACCAGTGCAACTACTCTTGCAAAGCACATTCGAGAAGTTGAGGAGTCTATGCTCCGCAATTTCCAGATGGGTGCCTTGCTCGAAGCTGCCGGTCGAGTGAACTACAACAATAGTGGTGAAGGCTTCGATTGGCCCGTGCAGTATCGTTTGCACAAGATCGAGGGTAACACTGGGGAAACTGCACGCAACTTTTCACGACGGAATCTGTGGAAGACGGCGAATCTGGAGTATCGTGGCTACCAAGTCGCGGACACCATGTACTACCGTGAGTTCCGCTCGAACCGTGGCCCAGAGGGCGTCATCAAGGTATTCGACAACTTTGTCGAGCGTCTTGAGACGAGCATCACTGAGGGCCTCGGCGGTGAGTATTACGTCAATGGCGCAGCCAGTGGCAACGAGCAATCGTGGCACGGGCTGGAGTCCTTGTTCGGCACCATCAGCAAGACGTTCGATACGACTGACACCTCTGGTGCAAACTCCGGTCGTACAGCCAATGCCGCTGATTACGTCGGTTATCCGGAAAGCGTTACCTACGCTGGCCTGCTGACAACGCCGGGCTACTACGGTGGTGACGAGGAATCTGGTTTGGTGTGGCCTGACGGCATTGCGGATTCAGAATTTGATTTCTGGCTCCCGCTTGTGGTCAACTACACGACCAGCAAGTTCGGTGGTTCTGCTGACACATGGGCGAAGCAGGGCGACGAAGCGATGCGTTACGCGATCATCAACTCGCAGCGAAACACTTCCAAGAATGGTCAGATTACCAACATCCTGTTGGCTCGTGACCTTTACACGGATCTGTTGAACCTGCTTGATGACAATGAGCGCATTCAGATTTCCAGTGAGCACAATCTCCGTGCCCTCGGTTTCAAGAACGTCTTGAACTTCGACGGTGTGGAAGTGAGCTGGGAAGCCGCTATTGCCAGTGGCGTTGGTTATGGTTTGAACTACGACAACATCGAGCTGAAGTCGATGGACGATTCCCTGCTCCGCAGTGAAGGTCCTGAGTACGACATCCACTCGCAGTCGTTCAATGCCGTTGTTAGCACGCTCTCCAACATGAAGTTCTCCTCACCGAGGAACTTCTTCAAGTTGCAAGCGCTTGCATAGTCCCTTTTCTTGAAAGGAAAAGAAAATGAAGTACGTTGATCCTCCTTTTGACTTGGGCGAAACGCTCTCGGGGACTGACAGCGACGGCAACCTGACCAATACCCATTGGTGTGGTGCTGTCTTTGAATTCCCCGACGTTGATCGCACGCCCACCCTCCGTGGCGGCAAAAGCCGCCGCAGTGGCCAATCGCTTCGGGCCGTATGCTGTCGTAACACCAAAGGCTCGGCCTTAACCGTAGCTGCTGCTACTTATGGTCTAGCTCTTAGCTTTGATGTGGATTCCTCTACTGGACGAGTGGCTGCCGGTGCTTGCGCAGGTGCAAGCATTACTGAAGGCGACTGGGCTGGTGTTGGTGATCCTGAGCTTGGGACAACCACTGTCGCAGATGACGACCTTTTTTGGTTGATTATCGGCGGGGTTGTGCCAATTTATGCTGAAGGTGGCATCGCTGTGGGTGCCCCGGTTGTTGCAGATGCAGGCACTGACGGCCATCTCATGGCTGCCACGGCTGCTCACATCGGCAACATCATGGGCGTTGCGGTCGATGCGATAAGTGACAATAACGCAGGTTTAGTTCACCTGCACGTCCCTTACTAAGACCGGACACCCGGCTGCGCAGCCATGCAACACGGGATCTTGGGTGCGCTGCCGGGCTTCCTTTCGGGGAACCCGGCAGCGTTTTTTAATGGATTGAATGAGCCACATGGAGGAAAGCAATGGCACGACCGATATACGAAGACGAGGCATCTTGGACCCGGGAAGATGGGTTTCGCCGGGACATTGAGCATTGGACAGGGAAGATCCTGAACAAGCTCCCCATCTCCTACCGGGTGGATTACGCCGTTACTCAGAATGGCAAGGTGGTTGGGTTTACTGAGCTGAAATGCCGGGGCGTCCAATCCACGAAATACAAGACCCTGATCCTGTCTTTGGGTAAGTGGGAGGCACTACTGAGCCTCCAGCAGTCAGCCCCAAGCCTGCGGTGCAATCTGGCCGTGAGGTTCACTGATACTGATCTCTGGTTCCCTGTCTTCCCTGAGGCGCGGGAACTTATCGAGGTGCGGTGGGGCGGAAGAAAAGACAGAGGCGACTGGCAGGACATGGAGCCGGTGGTGCATCTTCCTATCAATGAATTCATCCCATTTAACAAGAAGCAGCATGAACGAGAAGCAGTGCAATAATTGCGGGGTCACATACCCGCTGGGCGAAGAGTATTGGCACAAGGACGGCCACCAGCCGGACGGCTACCGGAAGGTGTGCAAGATGTGCCGTATTGAGGACAAGAAGGAGAAGGAGAATGAACTGATTGATGCCCGGATCATGGCCCTAGAGAAGGAGGGCATTACCCTACTGGGCAACCTGACCAAGGGTGGCAGTGACATTCCCCACATGGCGGAGACCTTCCAGAGGTTGATCGAAGTGTTTGGGGGCCCCGGAGGGTTTGCACAGCACTTCATGGCCAATTTCCTGTCAACCTCTTTAGGATCTTCCACTCGTCAGAGGATGCTCGACACTATCCTCAGACTCAACGTAAAGGTGAGTGAATCCGGAGCAGCCCAGAAGAGCCTAGAAGAGATCACGGACGAAGACTTGGATCGGGAAATTGAGGAGACAGCCCGCAAGCTGATCCTCCTGACCCCTAGACGTTTGGAATCCCATGGCAAAGAAGAAGAAGCCACCGCAGGAAGCGATTCAGATACCTGAGGTCGCATACCAAGGTGGTGTAACAGAGCAGCAGAAGAAGGAGATGCGGCGTCTCTACGCAGAGAGATCCCGTCGCCGACTGGAGGCTTTGCGCCTGTATGAACCCCTGCCCTTTCAGGAGCGGTTTCATTCCAGCAAGGCGAAGGAGGTTCTTCTTCAGGCCGGGAATCAAGTCGGCAAAAGTCTCGCGGCTTTTGTGGAGGATGCCCGGGCAGCCACCGGACAAGATCCGCACGGCAAGTACCCGGAGGAGAACGGGGTAATGGTCTGTCTTGGAATGGACGAGGGCCATATCGGCAGGGTGATTCACAAGTACCTGTTCCGGGCCGGGGCATTCAAGATTATCAAGGATGCCGTAACCAACGAGTGGCGGGCGTGGCATCCATGGGAGAAGGATGATTGGGCCCGTCAGGACGAGACCAAGCCAGCACCCCCACTGATTCCCCCGAGGTACATCAAGAACTTTGCTTGGAAGAAGAGAGCCCAGCATGTTTTTGAGATATGTGAGCTTCACAACGGCTGGGTAATCTATGCGATGGGTAGCAAGGGTGAACCGACACAAGGGTTTCAGGCAGACCTTGTGCACATCGACGAGGATCTGGAGCGACCTGAGTGGTATGACGAGATGATCGCCCGGCTTTCGATGCGTGATGGCAAGATCCGCTGGTCTGCCCTGCCGCACTCAAAGAATGACGCCCTGATAAATCTCTCTGAGCGGGCAGAGGATGAGATCAAGGACGAGCATCCCAGTACGGTAGTAATCAGGGCGACGATATTCGACAACCCGTTTATGCCTGAGCAGGTCAAGCAGGAGAACATCAAGCGGTGGCGGAAGCGAGGCGAGGATGAATATCGCAAGCGTGCCCTCGGCGAGATGGTTACAGACAGCATCCTGATGTATCCCACATTTTCCAAGGATCTTCATGGGGCAATCCGACAGTCGCAGCCACGGACGCAGGTTCAGAAAATCATCACTGAGAACAAGGGTGTCCCTCCCCTCGACTGGTGCCGTTACATGGTGGTAGATCCCGGGCACGCTGTGTGCGCGGTAACATTCCATGCCGTGCCCCCGCCGCACATTGGGTCCCAGACGGTGGTGTATGACGAGCTGTACATTCAGCAGTGCACCGCCACGAAGTTTGGTGAGTACGTGGGAGTAAAGGCCAATGGCCAGTCATTCCAGTCGTTTATTATTGATGCTCACGGTGGCCGATTAAGGGACATTGGAAGTGGCCTGCTCCCCCGCAGGCAATACTCATCAGAGTTGGAGAAGAGGCGGGTGTACAGTGTTGAGACGGGTCACAACTTCATACCCGGCAGCGATGATGTGTCAGGCCGTGAGATCAAGATGAGGGAGTGGTTGTCCATCCAGTCTGATGGTTCTCCAAAGATGCTGGTCGTGACAGAGAAGTGCCCCAACCTGTGCCGGGAGTTTTCCCGGTTCAAGAAGAAGGTCGTCAATGGATACATACAGGACGAGGGCAATCGCAGGTCTAACTGTCACGCGATAGAAACGCTAGAATATGCTGTGGCTCATGGGCTAAAATACGTGAAGCCAAAATCGAACGTCGTCAACAAGAGCCGAGTGGCGATGATACTGGGAGAGCGGAAGCGGCGAGCATCTCAAAGCCGGATGAACACAGTAATGAGAGGTGGAGGGCCAGCCTCGACTTATATCAACCTTGGGCCTACGGGAGAATAGTTATGGAGAGCGTTACGGAGTTACTGGAAATGGACTTTGAAATGCCGATAATCAGCGAGGGGACGCCGGTGGCCTTTTTCCCCAATGGAAGGCGGGACAACTCCGTTCCCAGAATGGGTTTTGTTATCCGCATCTCTCGCTCTGGCAGGAACCTAATGCTCAGGACGGCTGACGGCGCGATCTATGATGCTGTCAGGCACTTGGGAGATCCGAAGCTGAAAATCAATTCCGACCACCGTGAAAACGGCGCGTGGGACTATACTGACCACCACAAGAGGGAAGTGGAGGAGAGAGAGGACCTGAAGAATCGTCTGGCACGGATTGAGGATGTGATGGACGACAAGAAGGGCCTTGGCTCCTATCGTACCCTGAGAGACAAGGCGATTGAGCTTGGCATTAAGTTCAAGGGCAATCCCAAACGCGGGTGGCTGGAAGAAGCCATCCAGTCTAAGGAGAGCTAAATGCCGCTCAATCTTAATGATGGAACGCACCCAATGAACGCGATATGCGCTCAGTGGATGCAGAAGATCAAGGACGCCAAGAAACAGAAGCATGACCGCTTCGGCAAGTATGCCGAGGAGGCGATGAAGTTTTTTGACGGCTCTCATGACTGGATGTGGAAAGGGGCTTACGCGAAGTCCCCGGGGGGCTTTCTGGACAAGGAAGCACAGGGGGCCCTCCCCACTTTTCGGATGACTGTCAATCGTGTGTTTGAGGCTGTGGCCCTATTTGGCCCGGTGCTGTATCACCGGAACCCTCGAATTCAGGTCAGTCCCCGAATGAGTCCCACGATCACTCCTGAGGCCATCGGGCTTGATCCCAGCCAGCCAGCCCATGCCCAATACTGGCAGATGTTTGAGGACGAGGAGAAGACGGAGAAGGAGGTGAGTCGGTGCCACGCCAGCCTCAAGGAGCACTATCTCAACTGGTTGCAGTTTGAGGCGGACAAGAAGACGCAGGCCAGACTTGGGATCAACGAGGCGATCATCAAGGGCATGAGCTTATTGTGGACGGAGATGTATCAGCCGAAGGGTTCTCTGACACGGTATCCCAAGAGCTACTTTGTATCGGTAGACGATCTGGTAATTGATCCTGACGCCGAATACTGGGAAGACATTCAATGGGTAGCCCGCAAGGTCGTGCACCCCGTGTGGCAGGTGGAGCGGATCTTCGGTCTGGAAGGAAAGCTCACGGGAACGCTTGAGTCCCTGCACAGCCAAGGTGGCACATATTCAGCGGGGCGGAAAAAGACGAGCAAGGAGAAGAGGCTCGGCGAGACGTTTGACCTGCTTGAGTATTGGCAGGTGTACTCCAAGGCTGGCTTTGGCGACAGGTTGAGGAACAGCGACTCCCGGGAAACCAAGAAGGGGTATGACTGGGCCCAGCTAGGAGACTTCTGTTACCTTGCTATCTCCGAGGACATCCCCTTCCCGCTCAACCTCCCCTCAGAGGCGTTGGAGGAGGAGGACTTCGAGACTGTATTCTCCAGAGCCCAGTGGCCTATCCCCTTCTGGACTGATGGCGGCTGGCCGTTTTCCCGGCTTCACTTCCATGACAAGCCCAAGGAAGTTTGGCCGATCAGCATGATCAAGCCAGCCATCGGGGAACTGCGGTTTGTCAACTGGTGCATGAGTTTCTTGGCAGACAAGGTAGCAGCGTCAAGCACCACGTATGTGGCCATAGCCAAGGCAGCCGGTGCGGAGATTCAGGACCAGATCAAGTCTGGTCTTGGTCCCTACACGCACATCGAGATCAGCGAGATATTCGGTCGTAGCGTCAAAGACGTTGTTTCTTTTCTCGATGCCCCGTCGTTCAACGTGGAAATTTGGAACATGGTCCGGCAGGTGCTGGACATGATCGACAAGAGAACTGGACTGACTGAGCTTGTATACGGCTTATCTGGGCCCACACAGATGAGAAGTGCCACGGAAGCCGAGGTTCGCAGCAACAATGTGAGCGTCAGGCCGGACGACATGTCGAGCCGGGTAGAGGACTGGCTCGGTCAGGCTGCGATGAAGGAGATGGAGGCTGCCGAGTGGATGCTGACCGGCGAAGAGATAAAGCCGGTGCTTGGCAAGATGGGTGCCCACATCTGGGACACGCAGATCAAGACTCAGGATTTTGAGCAGACGATCCGCGACTATGACTACCGGATTGAGGCAGGCACGGCCCGCAAGCCGAATAAGGTCAACCGGGTACGTCAGCTTAACGAGTTCGCACAGATTGCTATGCCAACGCTTCAGCAGTTTGCCATGCAGGGGATGATGGACCCATACAACGCATTGATCGAGGACTGGTCCAAAGCCAACGACCTTGATCCCGCAAGGTACATGGTTCAACCGCCGCCTCCTCCGCCACCGCAAGAGGGCCCCAGCCCTGAGCAGATTGAGGCCCAGATGAAACAGGTTGGGATGCAGATGGATATGCAGATGAAGCAGCTTGAGATGCAGGAGAAGCAGACTGACATACAACTCAAGCAATCCGAGTCTGGCTTAAAGCAGCAGGATCGTCAGGAGGATGCCGCTGCCCACCAGCAGGAGTTGCAGCAGGATCAGGAGAAGCATCAGCAGGAGGTCAAGCAGTCCGAGGAATCTCACCAGTTACAGATGAGGTTCATGCGTGAGAAAGGTGCAGGGGAGAACGAATAATGACAGATCCGCACCAAGATAGGCATCGGGCCGAATGTGAGCGACTGGGCTGTGTCGACTTTTATGACCAGCTAATTGAGGATGGCAATAAGTCGGGGTTCGCCGCAATGCTGGCCCAGCGCCGTCCACCGGGCGCACTGGGAACAGACAGGGCTTTTTTAGAGGGAACGCATAGCTGGGCTGACAGCATGTTCTTAAAAAATGCTGAGGGCCTTCATGACGCAGCCAAGAAGGCGGGGATTTCCACTCAGGGCAAGGTGTACAAGGGTGGGCTTGGCAAGCCGAATGACCCAATGGCGTGGGTATCTGGCCGAGATGACGTAATAGCGGCCTGCAAGGCGAAGGGACTTTCCAGCACAGGATCAGTGAATTATCAGTCCCCGCCACAGAAGCCCAAGAGAAAGGTCTTGGCTTCAGACATCTGCGACAACTATGTTAGGGGGATACTGGCAACGGAACCTGAGACCCGAGAGAAGGTCAAGCGAAAGCCCAAGCTGATCAACGAAGTACGTGAACGAGTAATAGCCAAGCACGGCAAGAAGGGAAGCGAATAATGCCA
>Ga0255048_10001892_pt1 | contig 13928 bp, 15 predicted proteins | sample JV7_2_2_MG_FD_183619 | JGI IMG/M metagenome (GOLD analysis project Ga0255048, IMG submission 183619) | Seawater microbial communities from Jervis Inlet, British Columbia, Canada - JV7_2_2 | ecosystem: Environmental > Aquatic > Marine > Inlet | place: Canada: British Columbia | collected 2016-10-06
CCGAAGCCCTTACGCATCTTGAATCGGATGTAATGCTCGTCGGACTCCCGTGCCCGGTCGCTGTTGGCGTCCGTCGCCGCAGCCTCGGAGAGCGGTTCGCGAAGCTGCGAGAATACGGCCTTCACCGGAGCTTCGGCCCAGAAGAAGAGAAGCTGTGAGGCCGTGGCCTGCTGGTTGATCCAGGTCTCGACGACTCGGCCATCACCTCGGATCTCGTCGGAGACTCCGGCCTGCGTGCCCTGCACGAGTTCGGATCGTTTGAATCCGCCCATGACTGCATCTGCATCTGCCGGATTCCCGATACAGACGACTGTCCCTCCGGTCACGGAGACCGAATGGAGCGGCTGCGACTTCGTGTCCTGGAAACTCGCGACGGCCTCGAGCGCCTCGAAATAGGCGACGCGGGCGAGGGCTGCCGTCGTCGGAGCTCCTCCCGTGACGCTGTTCGAGTTGCCCGTTGTAAATCCAAATCGAGATCCGGCGAGGAATGTCGCGCTTCCGTCCGGTGCATTCGGCACCGTCGGGAGGAGTTCGGAATCCGTGCTCCCATTGCAGATCTGGAAGAAGACCCGCTCATCGAGGTTCGCGGCAGACTGTCCGAGCCCGCGGGCCTGGTTGATCAGGTCGCGGGTCTGGTCGTCGGCCTCGTCGTCCGCCTGCCAGGAGATTCCCTTGGCCCAGCGGTGGTTAACCACCTCGAACTGGATGCCGCGGAAACCCTCGAAAGGCAGGTCCCCGCCGTAGGCCCATCGGCCGAGGTGCGGCGACGACTCCCAGTAGAAGTAATACTCCGATCGAGAGTCCGACGGAAAGTCGAGGTCCATGCACTTTGAGAGCATATCCCTCTGAGCTTCGTATTGTCGGCGGTAGGTCCCGAGAACGGCGGTGCGGAGACCGGCTCTCTGAGACCCGCCGGCGGTGATTTGCGCTGGCATGCCTGTCTCCTTTCCTTATGTTCCGGCCCAGACAGCCGTGTTCGGCTTGCCCATGTGCTCGCCGGGCGTGAAGAGTTTGATGTCGACGACGGAGGCGGAATGCACCTTCGTGATCCAGCCGACCGCACCGGCGACGTCCGCGACGGTGGTAAAGCTGTTCTCGTCGGACGCAAAGACCACAGAGCCGATCTGCGTCATGGTCGTCAGGTTCCCGGCCGAGAGCGTGACGCCCTGGAGCGTGACCCCGGAGACGTCGACACCGATCGTGCTCAGGAGGTTGACCGATGCGATAGCCGAAACCGTGGTCCCGGTGATCGAGTCGCCGGTGTCGCCGGAGCTCGTCGGCGTGACGCGAGCGACGCCGAGAAACTTGAGGTCCTCGTTGGTCCCGAGCCAGTTGACGACGGAGCCCTGCGAGGTCGCCGAGGCCGTTGTGGCCGTGCCGACGAGTGCGCCGTCGTAGATCACCTCACCAGAGGCGATCTGCATTTCGACGAGGTGTCCGGGCGACTCCTTCCAGTCAGCCCTTGCAGTGAGTGCCATGGCCTACTCCTTCCAGTTGATCTCGAGGTGATCCGCGAGCGTCTCGCGACTGCGGTCGAATCCGCGCATGTTCGAGGCCAGAGCCTCGTACTCGGTGTGCAATTGAACGGCGCGAGCGAAGGCGTCCGGACCCTTCTCGCGATAGGCGACGACCTCCTCGGGAAGGCTCTCGAAGGACTCGTTGCCGGTGAGCAGGCCACGTTGCCCGAGCTGCTCGAGGTCCTGCGGCGGGTCCTGCGGCGTGCTCTTGCGGTACGAGGTGACGAAGGTCTCCACAGTCGATGCCGGGTCGGTGGCGCCCTCGGCGAGCTTCACCATGTCGGATCGGACGGTGTCGTCGACCGCCCATCCCTCGTCACGGAGCTTGACACACTGCGAATCGACGACCGAGGTGATCGTGTCCTGAGTCTCGCGGTCCCGGTTCTTCTTCTCGAGAGATGCGAGGCGACCGGCTGCCTCGGCGTTCTTCGCCTCGAGATCCTTCAGCTTATCCACTTCTGCCTCGCTGAACTGTTCCGCCGGCTCCATGGAATCGGGCGCGGCCTCGGGCTCGTTGTCGTCACCACCGAGGGACGACTTGATCTCCTCGATCTTCGCGGCAATCGCGTCGGCGATCAGGCCGGGGATCGAGTCCTGCAATTCCTTGATCTCCGTGTCCAGATCGGCACCGCCGAGATCCTCGTTCTCCTCTTCCTCGGGATCGTCGTCGTCGGCCAGATTCACCGGACCGGGAGGCGACTCTTTCTTCGCAGCCACCTTCTTCTTCCGCGAGGGCATGTCGCCTCCTCCTCCTATCTGTTGCACGATAAAGAGCGAATCGTCCCCGCTGCACAGAGCGACGACGTAGGGATTCTCCTGGACCTCTCCGAGACGGAGCATAGGTAACTTGTGGTGAGGTGCCTCGGACTCCATGAGCGCGAGAGATTGGATCTCGGGCTGCCACGACGGGTGAACCTCGACTGACCGATACGGCAGCCGAAGGTCCTTCATGTCCTCGAGGTCCTCGGCGCTGACACCGACCAGGTCGGCGAAGAGCGCGTCCCGTTGACGCCCGAGGACCCGGACCTGCCCGACGTGCGTCGGACGGAAGAAGCCGACCCGGTGGCGCTTCTCGCCGTTCTCGTGATGCTCCTCGTGAACCGCCGGCAGGTGTCCGTCAGCCTCTCGCAGACGGTGGCGGTGGATTGCCTGGCGCATCCACTCCGCGTCAATCCGGTGGCGATTGCGGCGTTCTCCGGCCTCCATTTCAGCCAGGATCGGAACGGCCTTGATCGTCCACCGTCCGTCGTCGCCCTGGATCGCGGTGAAGTCCCCGCCGGGGATATTCGCCGTCTGAGGATATTCCTCGAGCGCGTGCATGTCCTCGACTGTCGTGGGCTGTATGGAAATTACAATACATGCGACGACAGTCGACATTTATGAGCGCCCACCTATTCGATCCCGACCCCGCTCCCCTGCCGATTCGCCGTCTGCGTCTGGGTGAAAAGGAGTTCGCCCGCCAGCTCGGCGTCCCCGATGAACTCGTGCGCCGGTACCAGCGCGAGAAATTTACGCACGACCTGAAGCGCGGGGAGATCCGCGCAGACCTCGGATTCATGAGCGAGGAACTCGCCGTCTTTATCGTCCTGGCACATTGCCAGGCGGTACATGGCATGCCGCTGGACGGTACCGACCGCGTTGCCTACACAGCCGTACAACGGCTCTGCACGACGTTCCCGCCGGAGTCGGTCTTCCTGGTCCTGCGCGGTGAGCAGCCCCGAATCCAGGGAGCCCTGCTGGTCGGTGACCGTGTGACGCTCGAGGCGAGCGAGGCCCCGATGCACATCTTCGACCTCTCGATCCTGCGCCGGCAGTGCGACGAGGCTCTGGAGGCCGGGAATCTGAAGTTTCCCCGGGCTCAGTCCTGCGCCGTATCGATCGAAGATCCCCGCGTCAGCCGTACATTCTGACGTTCGGACGCTGGCCGAAGCCCGATCCACGCTGGTCCGGACCGGCCCCGGGGACCCCGCTGATATCGCGATCGATCTTCGCCCCGCCCGGGAGCTTCACGCGGATCTGCCCGTTGGCCAGGAGCAGACCTTGATCCTGGAGCGTCCAGCGGTCGACCGGGAAGACCGAGCATCGGCAGTTGTAGAAGAGCGGCGGCGACAGAGAATCCCAGACCTTCGAGGTGATCGGCGCGATCAGGCCGTGAGCCTTCGCGTGATTCGGGCGCGTGTCGCTGTCCATGATCGAGTGAAACTCGAGCGCCCCGAAGACGAGTTGGACCCGGGGATCCTTGAGCTGCTCGAAGGTGCCGGCGGTGTAGGTCGTCGAGAGGTTCGTCCGGTAGACCATGTCGGCGTACGACTCGGTGAAAGGCCCGGCGGCCTGGATCGCCTCGACGGCCGTCTTGACCGGAGTGCCGACGTCGAGTGATCGCTTGAGGATATTCTGGACCCGCTCGGTGAGCTGGATCTCGAAGCTCTTCGCGAGGCCGAATCCGTGTCTCTCCTTGTACATCCTCTGGATCGCCATGTAGCGCGGCTCGCCGTCCACCGGCTCGGCGAGCTCTGGCGTCCGTGCGACCAGGTCATCGACGGCCTCGTCGAATCGAGTCTGATTCGTGACCGTCGAGATCGTCGCGTCCGGTTCGCGAAACATGATCGGAGCTCCGAAGGGATCGTCCGGGTCGAGGCCCCGGCCCTCGGCGAGGGACTTCGACTGCTCGATCACCCGGCGCCGACCGTAGAGATCTGCGAGCGTCAGGGTATTGCCGAGCAGCGTCGTCAGCGCGGCAGTGGCCGAGGCCATGCGGCCGGAGTCACCGAGGAAAACAGCCGAGGCCATGCGGTCGGCGATCCGCTGGAACTCGATCGTCGAGTCGTCGGCGAGCTGGGATATTTCTTCAGGCTGAGTCTTGAGCCGGGGCATTTATCCTCTCCCGCAGGCATTCGGGGATCTCCTCCGCGCTCAAGAGCCCGGATTGTACCGTCTCTGCGAGCGCCTGGAACCAGAGATCTCCGAGTGGGTGATCGGGGATGGTGTCGTGGCGGTGATTCGGCCACGGCTGTGTGCTCATGTTCGTGAAGTGCAGGAGCTTCGTCTCTCCCTCGTCGTAGACGTCGCGGTGATTCCAATGCTCCGGGATCGTGCCGACGTGATCACCTTGGACGACCTGATAGCGTGCGTCCATATTCCAGCAGGACCCGCCGATCGCGTCGGCCTTCTCGATTAGGGCTCGCACGTCCCATCGGCATCTCTCGCAATCGATCAGCAGGACCGAGGGATCACGAGTGCGCAACACCGACTTCCCGTCCATCGGCATGTCGTATAGCTCGCAAATGTTCGAGAAAAGGATCATATCGGCGTCGAGGTAGATCGCCCGTCCCTCGTATCCCATGAGCTCGGGGACCCAGAAACGGACCCAGGTGAATCGAGTGCCGTCCTTTCCGCCCTCCTCCCAGACGCCACGGGTCGGCCGGTCCTCACGGTCGAAGGTGTGCGTGACCTCCGCCTCTGGGCAGTGCTTTTTGATCGTGTACTCACAGACGACCGCTGCGATCCGCTCATGAGGACTTGCGGCTACAACTATTCGAGGTGCGCTCATGCTCTCATTATCTCCCTGTATAACTTCGCGTCATCCCCGATCCAGTCGTGGAGGATCTCCCAGTCCGGGTCCGGATTCTTGAACGGCTTATCGTGCAGGGACCTCGAGCGACGTCGACCGGGCAGGCCCTTCATCGATATGCAGAGCCCCGGGTCGTCAAGCAAGACGCGCCCCTCGTCCGCCGGTGTCGATCCCCAGATCCGCAAGTCGACCGAGACGTCGACTCGCGATCCGGCCGGCACGTTGTGGCAGGCCCACGCGATCTCGCTCAGACGGCCCGCATTCTTGCGCCGACTAATCGCTGTACGGCAGAGGGAAGAGTGATCCGTGAGATATCGTCCCCAGTAGCTCGGAGAACGATATCGCGGATTCACCGCCGAGGGATTGCCGACGTGGTAATAGCGACAGCCGGAGATCCCGGCGATCGCGGCCTCACGATCGATCACTGCCCGGTGCATAGTCCATAGGTATTCCGGGGAATACCAGTCGTCGTCCTCGACGAAAACGACGACGTCTCCCTCGCAATAGCCGATCGCGTCGTGGACGTTGACCGGCATGGTACATTGACACGATCCATCGTAGCCGGGGACAGTGAGGACCGAAGAGAAAGGGACCTGGCGACCGATCTCCGCTCCGCTCTGGATCTTCTCGTCGTCGATGATTATCCACTGGACGCGGAGATTCTTCAGGTCCTGTCGCTGCATCCACCGCACACAAAGCGCGAAGGTCTCAGGCCGGAAGCCGGTGCAGGTCAGCGCGGTGACGTCAAATTCCATGGACCACCCGCTCGAGGACCATCAGGCCGTTGTTGTTCGCGTAGCACTGCTTGACCTTCCACTCGTGGTGCTCGGAGAGGAAGCCGAAGATCGCCGGCAGAAGTCCGTCCTCAGCGGCCGTGAGATTGCGGTTCCTTGCGTCGGTGGTTCCGGGGACCTGACCCTCGGCGTTCCAGCCGAATGTCACGATGCTATGTATGACGATATATCGCCGGATCCGATCGTGATTGTTCGCCAGCTCCGTTGACAGATGCCGTCCACTGTGGCGGCTGTCGACGAAAAGCAGATCGAAGTCCTGCCCGGAGTGGACGTCGGCCGTGTCGCCCTTGCGGATCTCCAGCCGGGAATGGCTCATGCGTGCCATGGCCTCGAGGCCGCTCTGCGTGCGTGATCCCGTCGACTTGATATCCCAGGTCTGGAGATAGCCGACCCGAGCGGCAAGCCAGGCGACCGTCGAGCGAGCCGAACTCCCGGTGCCGAACTCGAGAACCGAGTCGACCTGCTTGCCGAGGTCGCGCAGCGTCATGAGGTGCTCGTTGAGATTCGATCGCGACTCGGCGAGCTCGCCGAGTATCACGTTAGGCGGTCGCGTCTCCTCGATCGGCTGCGAGGCATTCGTCCCCGTCTTCGCGTCGATCGTGAAGATCCCCGCCGTCGTGCCGATCTGCCGCGAGCATGGGAAGACGTCCCGGTAGGACTTCTCGCCCCGGGCGATCTCGAGCGCCTCGGCGACCTCGCACCGCGGGAAGTAATACAGGTTGCTGTCGGGGTTGCAGTTGACGACCCGCCCTCTGGCATACTGCAATGCCGGAAGAAACGCCTCGCTGTATTGGTCGTATACGCAAGCGTTCGTCCCCCACGACGGCGGATACTCTTCGTGGTAATTCGCGGTCTTCTGGCCGTCACCGTAGAGATCGAATCCGAGGAGGAAGATCGGATCAGCCCCGAGGACGTCGGCGACCTGGAGCGCGAAGGCCCCGGTATTGTTCGTGCCTTTGAGCCCCCCGACGAATTCATGTGACCAGCCGTCGATCCCGTCGGTCGAGACGTCCATGAGGTATAGAGCGTTTCCGAGGTCCTGTCCCTTGCGAGCGCACGACTTCGGTGCAATCTTGATCGACGGACAATCCCTCCACTCTCTGCGGTCCTTCACGAGCTCGAGGAATCGCGTATCCATTGCCACGACGACGTCGGGGTGCTGCCGGTAGGACGCGTTCGCTCCGATCGTCCTCCAGCTGGGATCCTTGATCTGCGAGAAATCGAATCCTCGCAGTGAGGACCCGCCACCGATCACGAAAGCCGGTTTATCCTGCCACTGGCTCGGGCGCAGGACCTCGGCGACGGACGGATATCGCTGCTGAGTTGTCATCAGTCGGGGGATTCTCGTTGGCACCGGAATCGGCGACGATAGCGTTCGCCCGCTCGGCGCTCACTCCGAGCGATAGGGCCACGAGCTCGACGGCGGTGCGTCTGGAGACGGCGCCATCCTTCAGTGCCTGGAAGACCTCGATCACGCCCGAGAGCCCGGCCGGATTCTTGAGAATGTCGGAGGCCTCCGGAATTGAAGCGCCCGCGGGACCAGGAACCTGCGAATTCTCCGAACTAGGTGAAGGATAAGGAGTGGGAACCCCGACTGAGGAGAACGGGGCATAGCTCGGTTCCACCAGCCCCGGCCCCACGGGCAGAATCACGTCGTCCGCTTCGGTCGGCTGCTCGAAGTCCGCCGCGGCGTACAGTTCCTCCTTCTTGATCGGCGCATATTGAAGGAAGATCTGTGCTCGCTCGGCGTTCGCTCTCGGGTCGTTCGTCTTCTGCGAGGTCGTCTGGAACTTCGGCCTCCGTGCTCGTGAGAGGCCCTCCGCCGCGAGCTCTCGCCGGTTGTGATGCATGAAGCAGCCGATCAGGTCCGAGGTGATCGCCTCGTCGATCACGGCGCGATCGAACTCGGTACGCTCGTCGGCGGTGTCCGCCTCGGTCTTCGCCTGCGCGAAGCTGCCCGTGTCGACGTTCGCTCCGAATGGCCGGACGCTACCCATGCAGACGGCAATCTTGAGGCTCTCGATCTTCTCGAAGACGCCCTGTGCGAACTGGAGACCGCCGGTCGGAGCGTCCTCGATCACCAGGTCGTCGTCCTTGTCGATCACGATCTCATGTCGGCCCTTCGCCTTCTCTAGGACGTCGAGCATGTCGTCGAGTTGCGTGTCGGCATCCTTGCCCGAGGCTGCCCTCTTCGTCGTGTCGACCTTGCCGATACGGGTTCCCTGCGCCGATCGCTCGACGCCTTGCAGCATGTCCTTCATGACGCGAGAGCCGGCCCACCACAGAAAATACAGTGTGTCGAGGAGTCCGCGTCCGTAGCCAAGTCGGGACTCTTCCTGCCCGAAGGTCACCGAGACGAACTTGTGGCGCAGGTCGACGTCCTCCCATCTCCGGCGTACAAGGCTGAAGAGCTGCGAGCGGGTACGGAATCCGCCGTCGTCGGTGTGCTCGTTGGCAAACTGGATGCGTAGCTTGTCGACGTGTTGGAGGTCGTTCGGCAGCCACCAGTCACGAGCCGAACTCGAGCCCTGGAATCGGTGCAGGCGACGACGGCCCCGAATGAATCCATACTCGCGAGCCCGGAATACGGCATTCGCCAGCATCGCTCGGCTCTGCGCGAAGCCCTCCATGCCCTCGATCGTCTCGCGCACTATGTCGGCGAGCAGAACATCCGCCTCGTCCTTCGTCGCCGCGACGACCTGCCAGCTCTTCGCCGCGATGATCGAGCGCCGCTGCATGATCGCCTGCATGATCGTCGGGTCGCGCTGGATCAGCTCCCAGACGTTCGCCTCCTTCTCCTGCGCGAAGGACGGCTCAAGGATCTGCCACTCGTTGTGATAGAGACCCGCAAGCGCCTGCGAGTACAGGTCGGCGACGGGGCTGATACCTTGCAGGATCGGAATACCGGGCATGGCCTCACCTCGTGAGAAGGTCAGAGGCCGACTCGGGGATCCAAGGCCGACCTTCGCAGGTATGCCGACGCCGCGATTCGGTCGCTACTCGAAGACGTCGACATCTCCCGGTGTGTCATTAGCGGATGACACCCCCGAGATCACCGTCTGTTCTACGGTTCCGCGGTCGCAGTCGCAAGGCAGAAAGCCCTCGTCGTCGCAGCGCGGGCAGTACCGGTGGAAGAACGGCGCCGGCTTGCGGCCCTTGCATCTGGTGCATGGGACCTCGCCCCAGCCCTCGCATTTCTGGCATTGCTCGCGGCTCATCCGACGACGAGCTCATCGAACTCGCGGCGCCAGTCCCGGCTCTTGCGCCGGCGGCTCTTCTGGTCCGGCCGTGGCCTCGAGGCTCCCCGGGTCGCGTAGCACCAGAATGCCATGGCCAGCGCGTCGGCCCGGTCGGGACTGCCGAGATCCGGGATCCTCTTCGCCAGGTCCTCTTTCCGCTCGAGCTTCAGGAAGCCGGAAGGCGCGAAGCTGTACGTCAGGCTCGTCAATTGCTTCTGAGTGCGGTGCGTCGGGTCCGGTCGAAGCGAGACGTTCCCGTCGCGTAGAGCGTCGCTGAGGAGGAACCACGCCATCGCCCGGTGATTAAAATACTGCTCCCATCGTGCGTCGTATTTCTTGCCGGGCTGAAAGTCTGGCTTGAGCCCGCCCTGGAATGGGACGACGTTCCAGGCGTTCTCGACGACGGTCGGGTGCTTCCGTAGCGCGTCCCATACCGGTTGACCCATGCCGTCAGCGTCGACGCATATCTCGAGGCCGGCGGCAGGGTGCCCGAGCGCCTCGTTGATAATCCGCGCCTGAAGCTCGACAGGCTGGAGCGTCGAGGAGGCGATCGTCTTGATGTGCGAGGATCCACGGAAGACCGCGATCACGCTCTCGTCGGTGCCGAATCCGGCGACGTCGACTCCGATCGTGATCGGACCTCGGTCTGTCGGCTCTCGCTCCTCGGCAGCGCGGACCCACGAGGGACGGATCACCGTGGAGGACCCGGCGTCGGGGAAGTGGCCGCGCACGAATGCCAGGAATCGCGGGTCATCCTCCGATCCGTATTCGGCGAGCTTGTCGTCGACCCAAGCCTGCGTTGCCGCGCCGGGGACGAGCTCCTCGCCGGTGGTCACGTTCGGGTGATCGAGAGAATCGAGGTGTACGGCCTTCCATCTCGAGTTCTCGAGGCATGCATCGTGGAACGGACCGGTCGGATCGCCCGGGTTGCCGATCGCGAGAATGGTGTTGAGCTCGCCCGTTGCGAGTCGGGTGCAGGCGTCCCAGACATTCGCCGAGACGCCGGCAGCCTCGTCGATAATGATCAGGAGATGCCGAGCGTGGAATCCGCTCATGGCGTGCGGGTCGTAGTCTTTAGAGGCGAAGCCGATCGCGAACTCGTTTCCCGGGAACTTCCACATCGGCTCTACCGGCAGCATGTCGCCACCGAGCCGGACGCGAGCGCCGCGGTACCTCTGACGCAACTCGCCCCAGAGGACCTTCTCGACCTGGCGCGTCGTCGGTGCCGTGGTGATCACCTTCGAGCCGGGGAAGGCCGTTTTGTACCAGAGAGCGATGTCAGCGGCGACGAAGGACTTGCCCGTGGAGTGACCGGAATGCACAGCGACGCGCCGGTGACTCTTCACGGCGTCCAGGACGCGGAGTTGCTGGAGAGTATAGGTCCCGCAGACCATATACTCGTCGATCAGCTTGCGACGCTTCTCAGCTCTTCGGCGTGCGGCCGTTGCCGTTGGTCCCGTTGCCGTTGCCGTTGGCAGCGGCGCCGTTAGCTCCGGCAGACCGCCGAGAAGACGGACGCCGAACTCGGCCGGATCCGCCATTGTCGAGATTAGTCGCTGGCGTGTTTGCTCGGATAGATTGCTCACGTTTCAGTTCGATGGCGGCCGAGACGTCCGGCTCCATGGCCTTGTCGACGGTGATCGCTCCGGAGTGCTCGACCTTGTCCGGTGCGTTGAGGCCCCAGATCTTCGCGAGCTTGCCGCAAGCGTCGTTGCGTGCCTGGTAGTCCGGGTGCTCTACGAGGTCCGGACCCACGAGCCTCGTCGCCTCGTCGGCGTGCTTCATGAGCCGGTCGGACACCGCCTCGAGGAGATACTTCTTTTCCCCCTCGGGTGCCGCGTTGCGCCGAACTTGCGCGACATAATAATCCGCTGACCTCGGGACCAGCCCATACTTCTCGGCGAAAGCCTGGCGAAGCTGGATCGGACGCAGCCCGCCGGAGAGCCACTTGTCGACCTGGTCGATCTTCTCCTTGACCTCCTCGGGTGTCGAGTGCGTCATCTTCGACTTGCGGATCTTAGGCATTCCCGTACTTCCAGCCCGAGACTTCTACGAATTCTCCGTCGCGATCGCGGACAAACTGTTGTCCGCACAGCCGGCAGTGCTCGAGCGTTTGGCCGGTCGGCTGGCAGCGTCCGACGGTGTCGCACGGGTGACGTCCGCCTCCCTCGACGCATGGATAATTTGGCTGTTCCGGCTCGACGAGGATCATGATTCTACGGTACCCGATCACCGGCGGATTGCCACCAGATCAGGAAGGCCCGAGCGCCTCCTCGGTATGTACGGCCGTCCGCCTGCCAGACTCGGTACCTTGTCCGTAGTCCGGTCGACAGGTAGGACGTCGTCCTCGGCTTTCCTTCGGCCTCGAAGGCTACGGAATATCCGTGAAGCGATCGGAAGTCGACGCAGCCCTTGCGCAAGATCCTGCGATTGCGCCCGAGGTTCGCGAGGTGGACTCTTCGCCGCTGCGGCCTTTTCTGTCCCCAGTCCGGAGTCGTATTTTTATTCGGCGCCGGCATTTAATGCCGTTTCGGCGGCAGCCACTCCGGCCGGTGATCCCGCATTAGCTGCTGGGTGCTCATGTAGCGTTTGCCGTCGGCCTCGGGTGTTGGCCGGTAGGTATTCGCCACTGGCGGGACCAGCGACGGCAGGATCTGCGCCGCGTTCGGTCGCCATGATCTCGACGCGACCGGTCTCGGATCAGATCCCTCGTACCACTCGAGGAGGACCTCACAGACGCGGTCGCACCCGAATCGTCCGAGGCTCTCGACGAATGCGTGACGCTCGGACCGTCCGAGTCCCGGCGACTGCCAGAGGTCGGTATAGAGTCTCACCACTCGGTCGGCTTCGTCAGTCGTCCAGGCCATGGCCGTTCCTCGCCTCCGTTCTGGATTTGCGTCGTTTCTCGAAAATAGGATCTTCGTTTCCCTTCTCTTCCCATCCCATCCCTTCTCTTCCCTTCTCTTCCCTTCCCTTCCGAGCACCTTTGAGGCGTTGATGTGCATGGAAGTTCTTGAATCTGTAATAACTTACGCCATCCTTCTGGCACGCTACCAGCATCGCACTGTCAACGTACTGACGTAGTACCGACGTGATACTGACTAGTTTCGGACCGCGTACCGACCCGCTACGGACAAGGTACCGATCACGTAACCACCTTGGATCTGCTCGTACCATGCCGTTATCGTCGGTGGAGCAGAGCATGGCGCAGATGAGAACTTGCGCCCAATACGGCTTATCGTAGAACTCCCCGGAGATCCAAAAGTCCTTCGATATCATGCGTCCGTAGGCCATGGTCAGCGGTCCTTTCCGAGCCACTCATGGAATGCTCGCCGGCTCTCGTCGTCGAGCTTTTCGTAGGCTTTCTGGGCGGCCTCGAGCGGCGTCAACTCCTTCCGGAATCCGGCGTTGATCATCGCCCGGTGACACGAGAGCTCGCCGGCCAGGACCTTCTGGAGCATCTCCGGGGCGTCCTTCTCGAGCTTGCGCAAGGCGTACTGTCGAGACGTTCCTGTCGGACGCTCTTCAGGCTCCACCTTGTTTATATTATCAACAAGGTCTGTCCGCTTCCCTGGTTCATGACCCGTCACCGAATCGATCGCCTTCAGCGCCTTCGGCTCGTCGCGGCACAGCCGCTTGAGCGTCGCCATGTCCTCGCCGAGTCCTTCGAGCGGCGGCGTCGCCACGAAGTCCTCGAATCGGTCGAACGTCACCACCTTGTTGCCGAGCTTTTTGATGCGGCGCTTTTGCCACATCTCACCGTCAACGACCTTCACGACAAGATCAGGAACGGCACGAAGAGACCCGCCACCGTGGAGCATGGCCGATCCGAGCGACTGAACGACAACGTCTTTATGTCCGAGTTCGTCGAGCATTTCTCAGGCGTCCTTCCAACCACTCGACCTTGCGCCGCATGTCGTCCGGATCCTTATCAGCATGTCGGCGTCCTCCATGCGAATCGATCCACTCACTATGGATGGCCTGGTGATCCATCCCCGTGACTCGGGCCAGTGCGGCAACCAGATGAATCACCTGTTTGCTCGCCGTCTTCGCATCTCGAGATCGGTTGGGCTGCGCCTCGTGCCTCGCTGTTAGACCTCCAGACCGTTGTAATCGTAGCACCTTCGCTATGTCATAGTCGGACAGGATCGAGAGGCCGGCCTCGATCCGGAATCCGTTCGCCTCGGCCATCTCTGCGGCAGCGAAGTCACCATCGTTGTAGATGACCCGCTCGAGTTCACAGTCCGCGGACAGTGCGGAGAAACTCGACTCGGGAATCTCCGTGCTGTCCTCTGGTAGGTCCCTTGTCTTCGTCTCTGAGTCGTCGAGCGCATGGACTCGTTCCTTTGCGATCGTCTCTGCGTACCCACACAAGATCGGGTCTGCTGGTAGGTACACATGCGCGGGTACGTCCTCGTGCCCCGTCGCCTTGTCGACCCGAACGAAACGCCCGACGAACTGACGGAAGAATAGCTCCGTCATGATGTTGGAAGCGAAGACGCCCATCTTGAGGCGGGGAATATCGACGCCTTCGCTCACCATGCGTACCGATACCATCCACGGTAGGTGGCTCTTGCTGAACTGCTCCACTGACTCGGACGAGTCCGACTCCTCGCTGATCGCAAGCGTCGGCATGGACCCGGTGATCTTGCGGAGCTCTTCAGCGACAAGCCTCGCGTCTTTCTGTCGAGGGCAGATCACCAACCCCCCGGCACTCGGCATCACCCGGCGGATCTCATGGAGATGCTCGTCAGCCTTGCGAAGAAGGCTCGGAAGACCGCCGCACCTCAAGCTAAGGAAGGTTCGG